>Ga0302252_1000098_pt1 | contig 111183 bp, 87 predicted proteins | sample AAG_RA_Leu_MG_FD_193511 | JGI IMG/M metagenome (GOLD analysis project Ga0302252, IMG submission 193511) | Enriched activated sludge microbial communities from anaerobic digester in WTTP, New Holstein, Wisconsin, United States - AAG_RA_Leu | ecosystem: Engineered > Bioreactor > Anaerobic >... | reverse complement strand
CTACACCAACTATGGAGTATCACAGGTGCTCAACGTAAATCCCGGAACAGTGATGCTCGGATACTTCCTGCACAGACTGGGGATTCACAACGAGTTCAAGATTTCCGTCTTCATGGGCAACGACAATCCCTACTCGATATTGTGGACCCTGATGACCGCGAAGCTATTCTCGAGGGATGACAACAGCGTGCCTCTGATAGGCTTCAACTTCTCCAACTCAGTGAACAACGAGACCATCGAGATCAGCGCCGAAATAAGAAAGGCCTTCGGGCTCGAGGACATCGTAAGGTTTGAGCACCATATCCTCGAGACCTGGAAAAACATAGTGATTCAGCCCTATGACAGGCGCAGCGAGCTGCTGGAGATCGCTCCCAGGGTCAAGAACATCAGCGCCAAGCACGAAGGCGGAGAGGTCTGCACAGAGAAGGAGCGGGAGCACCCTTCAGACATACTCGAATACTTCATCCCGCGCTGCGACGCCGAGTCCAAGGGCCTATGCGAGTGCATGCTGAGGAACTACATGGACAAGCACGACGCAGTAAACAACACTGCGAAGGCGCTGACTGAAAAGGGAATCACAATAGTGGCGGCCAACAACCTGCACCGTCCTCTCGTGAAAGGTGCGAAGTAAAGGAGAGAGATGTGGACTTTCTCGTCAAGGTAAAGAACCTTCTCTACGGCAAGGGCACGTTCAATATCGAGGAGGCTATAAGGGAGAAGAGGTTTTCTCCCAGAATGAAGTGCGAGGTCCAGGCGCTCTGCACTCCTGAGGCCGGGGAAGATATTCCGTGCATCGTAAGCGAGATAGGGCTTTTCGGCCTGAGATTCCATATAGGCCGTGAGCTCAGGCAGGGCGATGTCATAAAGGTCACCGCCATAAAGGGAATCGGGATTCTGCAGGGCGCGAAGTACACAGCCAATACTGTGACCGTTAAAGTCATATGGTGCAAACGCAGAAAAAACGCGAAGGATTTCATGGTCGGCGTGCAGTTCAGCGAGACGAGAAAGAACCTCCGCGACTCGTGGGCCGCATACCTTCTGAAAAAGTTTGGAGTCGCGGTGGGCGTGACGGCGCAGAAGAGGAAGAAGGTAAGGATCCCAACCAGCCTTCCTCTTTCCTATCGCACCGAAGACGGCCAGGAGGTGGAAGGCGCGGCTGTCATAGACATCGGCCTCGGAGGGATGCTCGTAGCCGCCGAGAGCAGTTTTCCCGAAAAACAGGACCTGCGCTTCAGAATAGGGCCATACAAGTTCCTGGCTCCTCTTTTCTGCGACGGAAGGGTCGTGCATCATTCCTTTGCCCACGCGAAGGGAAAGTGGATCGCCGGAGTTGTCTTCACCAGGCTGGACGAGGTCCAGACAAAGCTTCTGAACTCGTATCTGATGTCATTGCTCACCGACAAGGCAGATTGAATTACCGGAGAATCTCTGCGGCAAGGAGTGCTCTGTGGATTTTCTGATCAAGATAAACGCGTTTCTGAAGGGCAAGAGCGTCATAGACATAAAGAGGGTCTCTGGCGAAAAGCGCTTCTCGCCGCGCGTACGGTGCCTTGTGGATGCCCAGATAATAACTCACGGCGAGAAGAGGATGAGTGCTGTCATCGTAGAGATGAGCCTCGATGGCATGCGGCTTTACAGCGACAAAAAGCTGCTGCCGGAGGACAAGGTGCTCATTCTGCATCAGAAACCGCAGGATGCGTCTGCAGAGAGGCTTCCTGTCGAAGGCGGCCCTGTGACCATGCGGGTAGTCTGGTCCAGGAAAAAGAGCGGCGGGAAGCAGTTCGTCTCCGGGCTCCAGTACGCGGATACGAAGAAAAACCTGCAGGATTCGTGGGCGGCGTCGCTGCTGCAGCTTTACGGAGTGTCGGTGGGCATTGCGTCGCAGAGAAGGAAGAAGATAAGGATCTCTGTCGATCTGCCCCTTTCAATCGCTCTCCCTCTCGAAATGGTGACCGGGCAGGTTCTCGATCTCGGTGTGGGAGGGGCTCTGATATCGACTTCCCTCGATGTCTCGAAGAAGGATATCCTCGGCTTCAGGATCGGGCCTTACAGAAACCTCGAGACTCTTTTCATAGACGGCAGGATGGCTCATCAGCGCTATGTGGCGTCCACCAGGAAGTGGACATACGGAATAATCTTCACGAAGATGACTGACAAGCAGTCCCAGCTTCTCAATTCGTACCTCACGATGCTCATCATGGAAGAGAGCGAGTAAGCGCGGCCGGATTTATGATAGATGTCCATGCCCATCTCACGTCCCCTGAGTTCGCCGGCGATCTGGCAGATGTTCTCGCCAGGGCAGAGAGAGCAGGGGTGAAGGCGGTTTTTACGGCCGGCGAAAATCACGCCGACAATCTGAAAGTTCTCGAAGCCTGTGCCTCGCATCCTCTGCTGAAGCCCTGTCTCGGCCATTATCCATCGAACCCGGACATGGCGGAAGCGATGAAGAATGTCAAGCTGATCAGGGCCGGCAGGGAAAGGCTGATCGCCATAAGCGAAGTGGGGCTCGATTTCAGGATTGCAGAGGATTCTTCTGCCAGGGAGGTGCAGAAAGAGATATTCTCGCTGTTCATAGACCTTGCTGTCGAACTCTCCCTTCCGCTGGTAGTCCATAGCCGCTCTGCAGGCCATCACGCGATCGAGTTGCTTGCCGCGAAGGGCGCGTCAATGGTCTGCATGCACGCCTTTGACGGGAAAGCAGGTTATGCCATGGTCGGAATCATGCACGGCTTCTACTTCTCAATCCCACCTTCAGTGGCGCGCTCCCCCCAGAAGAGAAAGCTCGTCGCCGCCATCCCGCTGGAGCGAATACTGCTCGAGACTGATTCGCCCGTCCTGGGCAGGGATGCAGATGCCAGAAACGAGCCTGCCTTCCTTGTTCAGGCAGCGGAAGTAATAGCCGAAATCAAGGGAGTCGGCCTCTCTGAAGTCCTCCGCGTCACCCTCGAAAACACAAAGACGCTGTTCGGTGACAGACTCTTATATTAATAAAGGATACGACTTACGCATCAATTTGGGTTCCGGGTATCCAGGGTTCTGGGTTTCAGGCGATCCAGGCAGGCTTTTTTCTTCAAACATTTATTTTCTACCTGAACCCTCGACCCCTCGAAACCGAGTACCCGAAAGGTTCTATCTAAAAACTGATTTTGTGCGTAACTCGTGTAAAGGAGTCTGTCACTATTTTCATGCCTTTTCCGGCTTCTTTCTGAAGAGATCCCTGAGCCTCTCGAAGAGACCGTGATGCTTTTTCCCGCAGAGAACCTCGTTTGAGAACTCGAGCCTTTTATCTGCAAAGCTCCTTATCTCTTCTTCCAGCTTCCTGTTCGAGCCGAGGAGCTGCTCAAAGTCTTTCTGCGGGAGCATGTACAGCTCCACTTCCTCTTCTGCCACAATGTCCACGGTGCGCGGCATCTGGTACAGCAGCGCTATCTCTCCAAAGAAGTCCCCTGTCTTCATCTGATGGAGGATTACCTCCTCGCCGGCGTCATTTTTCGTCCTGGCTGTTACTATTCCCCGGCTGATGATCCAGAAGGTCTTTCCCGAGTGATCCTTCCTTATTATGTATTCTCCGCCGTCATATTTGATCAGCTTCGCGCTGCAGAGAAGGTTCTTTCTGGTATCTTCATCGAGGAGATCTGCAAACCTCCACTCGCCCAGGAGCTCCAGAAGCCTCTGATTCTCTTCCATGTCGGCATCTCACCCTTTCCTTCAGTCTGATTTGCTTTCACGGCATATATGGGCATATGCTGTCCAGATTGATCTTCATTCACAGGTTAAAAACTCCTCCTTCCTCGTCTGCCTTACAATCGATGGCTGGAACCGGCTGAAGGCCGGAACACTGAGGAGGATGACCTGTCATGTTTATTGACCATATTATCAGAAGGTGATGCGGTGAAAAAGGAGAATTAAGAGTGGGGGGAAGGAGGCTGTAACGTGAAGCTTTCAATAGAATACTGCAACCAGTGAAACTACCTTCCTCGCGCTTCCAGTATGGCGGCGGAATTGAAGGAAGAACTCGGCATAGATACGGAGCTTATAAAGGGGAGTGGAGGAGTATACGAAGTACGCCTCGACGGCAGTCTCATCTTCTCGAAGATTGCGATTGGCCGTTTCCCTGAGACAGAGGAGATCGCAGCTCTGGTTAACAAAATGAAGGAGAAAGCCACATAGATTCACAACAGCGCCTCCTGATCCGCATAAGCGTGTTTTCGCTGCAGGAAGCTGTTTGGTCATGAGCCGGCGAGGAGAGGATATATGAGAAAGTCTGAATGCCCTGAATGCCAGGAAGTCATTCAGGAAAAGTGCATACACTGCAACAAGACAGTCGATCAGGTTCAGTGCCCCAACTGTGATTTCTGGTGCAGTCTGAAGGAAACAGAGATCTGCCCGCAGTGCAAGACCCCCTTGAAAGAGCTTCTGGTCATACTGGATCTCAAAGAAGAGGCGGACAGCGATAAACTGTACGACGGCAAGTACCGCCTCGTCAGCAGGCAGCCGTACGGCGTGCTCGTAGTGAATGACCATCCGAATATGCAGTTGCAGTTTACCGTCCCGAAGGGGGCGGTGGAGGCTGCGTACAAGGAGCTCGGCTACCTGATGGATTCCGTGAGAATTGACAAGACGAATCACGCCGTAGTAACGGCGCCTTTCAGGACAAGGGAGGAAAAATTCCCGTCCCTGTTCTCTATGTGGGACAAGATGGGCAACTTCGAAAAGATCAACTCGCTGAAACAGTTCATCAACCTCATGCAGAAGCTCAGGGATCTCAAGGTGGCAGGCAGCCTGAAAGACGGCGAGGTGGTGATAAGGGAGAACGCCCTCTTCCTGTTCCCGCTCAAGGAAGATAGTGAAGCTCTTTCAGATTCGGCTCTGATAGAGCTCATTACGTCATCGCTCGCGTCTTCGATAAGCAGCGACGATTTCGTTCTGAAGACAGTAATGCCTGAAGGAGCGAAAGAGAAAACCCTCGAGGTGATTCAGGAGGATCTGGACATCCTGAAGGAGAGTCTCGAGACGAGATTCACCATCGATTCATTCGGCATGACCGATCTCGGGCCTGTCAGGGATAACAATGAAGATGATTTCTTCGCCGTGGAGTTCAACTTTTCGCAGCCTGACAGCCTCTGCATAGGAGGCAGGAGCGTCAAGCAGAGAGGGCTGTATATCCTGTGCGACGGCATGGGAGGGCACCAGAAGGGCGAAGTGGCGAGCGCCCTGATAGTGAGGGAGCTCAGGAAGCGCCTCATGCCTTTTCTCGTTGAGGAGGTGCCGCCTGCAGGGTTTGAGGACGAGATCAAGGAGATTATAAAGGAAGCCAACGATGTCCTGCTGGAAGTGAACATCCTCGAAGGCATACCGGCCCACGAGGGCAGGATGGGCACCACTCTCGTCTGCGTGATAGCCTTTGAGAACGAGCTGTTCATAGCCCATGTGGGAGACAGCAGGTGTTACAAGATAAGCAAGGGAGAGCTCTCTCTGCTCACGGAAGACCACAATCTGGCCATGCAGGCCCTTCACGCAGGGACTTTCAAGTCTAGAGGCGAAGCGGAGCAGATGAGAGGCGGCAAGGTCCTCACGCAGGCCATCGGGCCGAGGGAGGGGATCCATCTCATCCCGGACGCCAGGCGCGAGCTGATCAGATCGGACTGCTACATACTGCTCTGTTCGGACGGCCTCTCCGACGAGGTGAAGGACGAGGAGGTAAAGGAGATCGTCGAGCAGGGCGAAGGGAATATCAGGCGAATCGTGCGCAGGCTCATCCAGAGAGCATACCAGAACAAGACCAGAGACAACATCACGGTCATCCTGATAAAGTTCACACAGAAGTTCTGATGGCCATGAACAGAATACTCCTCTTTTCATTCAAGCCGTTTCTGAAATACACCAGCAACTCCGGGACCGTTCTCGCGAAGGAGACTCTCTCCCTCATGGGAAAGCCTTCCAACATAAAGCATACGGTGCTGCCTGTGGTCTTCGACAAGGCTGGCGCGCAGCTGCTTAAGATCGTCAAGTCCGTCGAGCCATCTGTGGTTCTGGGCCTTGGAATGCATGCCAGGGCATCTCACCTCTATTTCGAGCGGATCGCCCTGAACATCAGCCATTCGCCTGTGAAGGACAACGACCGGAACAGGCCTCGCGATCAGATCATAAACCCGGACGGCCCTCTCGCGTATCAGACCACGTTACCGTACAATGCCCTCGAAGAGATCTGCAGAGAGAAAAAACTGCCGTTCAGGCTCTCGTTCCATGCCGGGACTTATGTGTGCAATAATGTGCTCTACATGCTCGTGGACTGGCTTGCCCGGGAATCATCCCCGGCGCGGGCCGGCTTCCTCCATGTCCCCAGAATCACCACCAAGGCCAAGGGAAAGCTCTCCCTCATGGCTATGTCCTTAGTGTTTTCGGAGTATCTGTCACAACTTTCCGAAGCGGAGCTTTGAGGCTGAGCCCTTTCTTCCTGCTGCTGCTGTATAAAAGTTAACAATTAATTAACATCACCGGCCCTCATTTGCCGGCACCTCGAATATTCAGCGTTGGCCGTGCTCAGCGGCTTTCGCGGCTTTCCCCTGAATCCGCCCTGAAATTGATCAACTGCTGAGAATTATGATACTATATGATGTGAGATGCTATAACCCTATGCAGGGGGAGTGATATTATGGAACCAGGAAAGATACGTCCAGTAGATTATCAGAGCAACGCCGCACAGGTAGGCATGCTGCAGAACATGGCGCTCAGGGGAAAGTCCACTGACGCAAAGGAAGTGCAGCAGAAGAAGGGAGCCCAGGGCGCCGCGCAGACAGGCGACCTCGGAGGGGCAGGCAAGGAGGTGCAGGGCGAAGAGCATCAGGAGCCTGAAGCCGAGCAGCTCTATCTCCCGGCGTCAACGCAGGAATCAGAATTCAGCGATATGGAATCGCTGAGACAGATGTCAAAGGGTGTCGGCCATCAGCTCGCGCTGCCGGCGCACACCGGAGATGACGAAAACGCCCTCGTGGTATATGATGGCGGAAAAGAGACGTCTCACACGGAATCAGAGCGCAGCCATTCAGGTATTGGCGAGCCTCCGACGATCTCCATCGACGGAGGGCTTCCAGTCGAGCTGAAGCCTGTCGGCGCAAACTTCGACCGCAACGATCCGAACATCATAGATGCGGAGTTCGTTGAGCTCGATGACAAGGGTAAGCCGATAGAGACAGGCGGGGCAGGGAGCACCGGAGCGGCGCACGAAACCTCGTCGAGCTCTGCATCAGGCGGGACCGGTACAGCCCATGAGACCTCGTCAGGCGAGACGAAGACGGCGACTCCTCCGCCGCTGCCGCCCACAGACAGTCAGAAATGGACTGAATACCAGACGATGACGAAGGAGAACAAACAGCTCCTCGACGATGTGTACAGGGGAAGGATAGCCCTTCAGAACGTCCCTGACCTCCCGCTCGGTGAAGCTGAATCGAGACTGCAGAAGCTCGTCGATTTCACATCGAAGGACAGCAAGGAGAACAAGGAAGTCCCCTTCTGGAAGAAGTTCGGATTCTGGGGAGACAGGAAAGCGCTCGACAACTATGACAGGATGGCCAGAGTGGCGACAGAGCAGCAGGCCGCCCAGAATCCCGGAGTGGACAAGAAGAAACTGCATCTTTACAACCTGTCTCAGATAATACTGAACGACAAGGATGCGCACACAGGTAAGCCCAGGATGGAGAACCTGGCCGCATCGGCGTTCCAGTACGCGAGAGCCTATGAGGGCGCCGCTATGAAGCAGACTGAAAAGGGCAATCCGGCCATGCGCATCGGCAAGGAGATCGACTCGATGATGGCAGGCCTGAACCCTGAGGCCAAGGAAGCAGTGCTGGGCAAGGAGAGAGAGCTCTATGACGCCGCGATGCTGATGGCTGCAAAGGGCCAGCAGATGTCCCAGGAAGACGTGCAGATGCAGAGGGCGAGCAACCTCGTCGAGCTGGGGAGGCAGGGCAAGATCCCGCCGGAGCTCGCTGAGAAGGCCAGAGATTACCTGATGCACAGCCAGGCCATGGGTCCTGAAAGCCAGGGAGCCTTTACAGGCCAGATGCCGGGAGGGTCGCCTGATTACACGATGTATAATGCAGGTCCGAACATGCCGCCCATCCCTGGAATACCGAATCAGCCCGGCATGGGAGGCGCCCAGAGCATGTCGCCTCCTGGCATGCAGGGTATGCAGTTTGACAGCCATGGCCTGCCAATCCCGCCGGGAATGGGATACCAGGGCATGCCCAACCAGGGTATGCCTGGCGCGCAGGGCTTCGTGCCTCCTCAGCAGCAGTATCCCGGCCAGTTCCCGCAGGGTCCGCAGGGCCCGATTGGACAAAACCAGGGAGATTACTCGAGCTTTGTCAACATGCTGATGATGCAGGAGAAGGCTTCCCGCCTGAATTCTACGATGATGATGATGATGGTCGGCGGCCCGACGATGCTGCCTTACGCTCTGATGATGAACCTGATGCCGTCAAGCATTCCGAATATGGCGAGCGTGTTCAATCCCAATGCGGTGCCGATGCCGCAGCCGTATCTGAATCCGAACTGGCAGAATCAGAACCAGGCCAATCAGGGCCCTTCATTCAGCAACGCCAACTATGCGGCTCCTTCGCCTTCCGCCAGGAAGCCGCTCTTCCTCTATGAGGAGAAAGACCCTGAAGAGGCAAAGAAGGCTGAGAAGAAAGACAAGGAATCCAAAGCAAAGGCTGCCCGAGAAGCTGAAGAGGCGGAGGCGGAGGCCGAAGCCCAGGCCCAGCAGGGAGGGCAGAGCTGAAGACCTCCTGACTGATCGTGATTACGGAGAGCCCGCTGTGGATATGCGCAGGGGCTCTCTTTCATATGTAACAGAAATTATTTTTTATTGTAACAAATTATCAACATCGCCCGGAAATGGTAACAAAAAATAAACAACCATTGCGGCCTGGAAGCCTATAATGGATTCATAGATAGAAAATGCGGGGGTGGAGATGATGAACTTATTGACAGGTGCTGTCGGAAATCTCAATTCCATGGATTACATGAAGAGAGCCTCGGCGCCATCGGCCCTGCTCTCACCTCAAAGCTTCACTCCTCCCGAACAGGCCGCCGGTGATTCTGTGAGCCTTTCGGATAATGCAATGAAAGCGCTCGGCGGGAACGGCGATGAGCCCGGCTCGGAGTTGAACAGCCTTCAGAACGACTGGTCGTTGAACCCCTTCGACAACTTCAGGAAGCTCCGTTCTGCCTTTCAGTACAGAGACAAAGAAGGCCCGGACGCCTTCGGCCAGGGCCAGGAGGGCAACTGCTCGACAGTCGCCGTTACCAAGGCTGCGATGGATGCCTTTGGAGAAGGCGTATTCAAGAAAGACGATTATGACAGCGCGACAGGCGCGCATTCCCTCGAACTCCGGGACGGCACTTCGCTGCAGGTCTCCAAGGAAGATTATGAGACTGCTCAAAAGAACTCGCATTTCGAAGGCGCCGGAGGCAGGGACGAGGAATATGCGACGCTCTGCTACTCGGCGGTTGCGAAGAACCTCATGCAGACTAACGGCTACAAGGATATGCAGCAGGCGTGCGACGATCTGAACGACGGCTTCTACCCGAGAGAATCGGCAAAGTTGCTCGGCCTGGAAGGAGATATGAAAGACATCGACAGCTCGGCGATAACCCCGGCTGGGATAAAGGAAGACGAGCTGAAAAAGCACGACGCCATAGTCGGTTGGAGCAGCGGCCATCACGCGATATACATCGACAACGATAAAAAAGAGGGGCTCCAGTCCGATCACTACGGGACCGCCTTAAAATATGACGGCACAGACACCTGGGAGAACAAGTACCTGACCGATGCCTTCGCTCTCAAGTAGGCGCAGGCACAGGGACTGCAGCCACAGGGGGCTGCACATACAGGGGCCTTCCGAAATACAGGCACGGGGGCCTGTATCTACTACTTTGCCTTCCCCGACTACGTCCCATATATCTTTTCCCTGCGTCACCTGACCCTCCGCTTTCCGGTTGAAGTCACTCGTGGTATAATAAAGAAGAGAAAGAGTTTTTAAGCTCATGGAATATGATGCCGATGAAATCTTCTGATTGCACGACAGGGATTCTCGAAAAGCTTTACCTTGATACATCTGTGCCCAATGCACTTCTTGATTCCCGTTGTCCTGAGAGAATGTCCGTGACGAAGGGGTTCTGGGAAAAGATGAGCAGCTCGTTTACTGTTCATATATCCGAATACACCCTCATAGAACTGGGTAGAACGGATGATATGGCTCATAGAAAAGCTCTCTTTGAGCTGGTCAGTGATTTTGCCGTCCTGCCTCTTACTGAAGCGATCAACAGGCTTTCTCAAGCTTTTCTCACAAATGGTGTCATATCGAGGCAGGAAAAGGGAGATGCTATTCATCTGGCGACTGCGGTGATTCATGGCATGGATCTGCTGGTAAGCTGGAACTTCCATCATATGGTGAACTATGCAACGAAACGTAAGCTGCCCATTGTCAGTGCAGCACATGGATATTTTAAGCAACTGATTATCGCCAGTCCGAATGAGTTTTTCAGGGAGTGATTTTTATGGAGTATATCAGTGAAAAGCCTGATTTTCTTATGGACGAGATTCATGCCATCCGTTATTCCATACAGAAAGAATATGAAGAGCAGGTGAACACAGATCCGGTGATATGGTACCATCAACAGGCCCGTATCGAAGCGGAAAAAAACGGATATATGCTGATCGCTGATTCTGACAATGAAGGATTATTCAAGCTTTCGAAGCAGTAGGTTCGTGCGGCAATGTGATGATAAACGATGCGCCTTTTCCGGGGCCGGCGCTCTCGGCTCGGACTGTGCCGCCGTGAGCCTCCACCAGTTTCTTTACGATGGCGAGGCCCAGGCCGAAATGCCCTTTGCGGTCTGTCGTGAATGTGCTGTCGAAGACTTTCGGGACAATCTCCGGATCGATTCCTTTCCCGTTGTCGCTCACTGTGATCGATGCATTGCCGTTGTTTATCGCGCACCCGACCTTGATTACAGGCTTCGCATCAGGGTTTGAGTGCGTGAGCGCGTTGTTGAAGAGGTTTGAGAAAATCTGCTCGAAGGCTCCGGGATCGCAGTGTACAACAGGGAACGGTGATTCGACACAAAGCTCCGCGTCGCCGTGTGAAGCCGCTGTTATCGAGAAGGCCTTCCTTGCAGCTTCTTCGAGAGACACTCTCTGCTTGTTCGATATGATCTTCCCTGCCTGGGCGAGCATAAGCAGGCGCTCGACGAACTCCTGCAGGTGGGCGGTATTGTTCAGCAGAAGCTCCTGTGTTTTCTGCCTGTCGTGCTGAGCCATATTGCCTCTTTCCATGAGCCTCTGCATGACCAGCAGGTTGTTCCGCAGGTCGTGGCTGACCGTGTGGCTGAATCCCTCGAGTTCGGTGTTCTGCCTTTCCAGCTCGGCCTGCAGGCGGGTCCGCTCGCCGATCTCGGCCTGGAGCTTCGTGTTGGCCTCGGTAAGCTTTTCATTGGCGCTGGCAAGCTCTGTTGTACGCTCGACGACTTTCTGCTCGACGTCTTCGTAGGCTGAGCGGAGATCATCGTGGGCCTTTGTGAGCTCTCCATGGGCGTTCCTGAGCGCCTCTTCCGCCTCAACGCGGGCGGTGATGTCTTCATACATCTGTATGTAATTTACAATAACCCCTTTCGAGTTCTTTATCGAGAATCCGGTCCCGGCTACGCATATTGGCTTCAAAGAGTCATTAATTGATTCAAAAGGAATTGAGTACCAGATGGGAGGGCATGCGACAGAATCACCACGTTTCCAGAGTTCGATGAACTGTGCTGATGCCTCGAAGCTGAGAGCATGCTCATCTGTGAAGAGGCTGTAAGCTTGGCCACTGATCACCCATTCTTTCTGTACGGCTTCTTTTACTTCATCGGGGATGTTTAATGACTCATCAAAGACCATTTTCCCATCCGAACACGGAGACATTCCCATAAGCTTTGTGTGGGCTTTATTGGTTCGGACTGGCCTGCCATCTGCGTCTGCGATCATAATCGAATAAGGGTTATTGTCGATAATCCCTTCGAGCATCGCCTGCTTTTCAGCCAGCTCCTCTTCGACGGCCCGCTTTTCAAGCGCTTTCTGGATGGAGTTGACGAGCTTCTCCTTCTGCGCGAAGTCTGAGGTTCTCTTCACGAAGTAGTCTGTGGCGCCCTCTCTGAAGGCCTGCCTGGCGATCTCCTCGTTTCCCTGGCCGGTGTAGAAGATTACAGGCATTGAGGGGTGCCTGTCCTTGATGGCTGCCAGCAGCTCGAGGCCGTTTCTTCCAGGAAGCTCATAGTCCAGCACGAGGGCGTCTGGCATCTCGCGGCTCACTATCTCGGGAACGTCGTCGCCTCCGTTCAGCGAGACTATCTCGAACTCATCGCCGTAGGTTTTCCGGAACATCTCCAGGAATGTCTCGTCGTCGTCGATGTGGAGGACTTTGATCGTGTTTGGGTTGGTCATAGTGATATCCTCGATTCTGTGCAGCCACGGGGGGCTGCACCTACACGGCTACTGGCACGGGGGCCTGCACCTACTGTCGGGGCAGGCCCCTGTGGCTGCCCCAACGTGCGGCAACATCCTGTTAACAATTATTACATGTTCTTTTACAACCGGGAAATCTCCTGGCAATGCCTTGTCATTATAATGAAGGCAGAGGGAGGTGCTTTTCCATGAAAAAGACTCGTGGTATAATAAAGAAGAAGGCTGCGCACGATGCGGGGTACAAAGCGCTGCTTTCCCATCCGGAGGTTGTGCAGGATCTCATCACCTTCTTTGTGCACGCTGATTTTGTGAAGGACATTGACTTTGGAACCCTGATGCCTTATCGGGAAAGCTTTGTTGTCAGAGGGCGCGTAAGGCGCAGCCTGGATATTGTCTGGAGCGTAAAGATAAAAGACAGGGGGACGGCGTACTTCTTTATCCTGCTGGAGCCGCAGTCCACAGTCTACAGGTGGATGCCTGTCCGGGTTCTTATCTATATTCTTCTCCTGTATCAGGATCTCATTGCAAAGAAGAAGGTGAAGAAACATGAAAAGCTTCCTCCTGTGCTTCCCATAGTCATCTACCGGGGGAAGCGCAGGTGGAAGGCGCCTCTCTCTGTTGAAACGCTGATAGAGATGCCCTTTGAGGAGTTTGCGCCTTTCGTGCCGAAGTTTTCATATCAGGTAATCGAGGCGAGGCAGCCTGAAAAGCTGCTTCTCAGCCTCAGGAGCATCATGGCAAAGGTGTTTCTCTTTGAGACTGTGTCTATTGAGAATCTGAATGAGGTTTTCGAGTCTTTTCTCAGCCTTTACAAGGCGGTTGACCGAGATGAGTTCAAGGATACTCTGAAGCACTGGTATCAGAACAAGATGGATGAGATGGATATGGAATCTGTCGATCTTGACGAATGGGAGGCCGGTAGGATGTTTGAGGTAAATGTTCGGAAGTACAAAGCCAAACTGAGGGCCGAGGGCAGGGAAGAAGGCCGGCAGGAAGGCATGGAGAAAGGCATGGAGAAAGGCATGGAGAAAGGTCTTCAGGAAGCCAATCTCATCCATGCCAGGGAGATGAAGGCTCTGAACGTTGATCGGGAGATAATAAAAAAGGTAACCGGCATTGATATCGACAATATTGAGTAGCTGCAGCCCCCTGTGGCTGCACCTACAGAGAGCTAAGGAGGCGGCGCTATGGCAAAAGGAAAACGATCCAGATATCCAATGCAATCCAGTGTCGGATAACGTAAGGGCAGCCCCCTGTGGCTGCCCCTCTGCAGGCACGGGGGCCTGCAACTACGACGACGCGATTGTCGTTGCCGGATATCGTTCATCGGTTCAAATCATTGACCACGAAACGTTATATTGACGGGGTAAAATCTCATAATTGGCGGATATGTCCTGGCCGGCTATGGCAGCGCAATTATTACGAACATATCATCCGCGATGAACAATCACTGGAAAATATCCGTCGATATATCCAATGCAATCCAGTGTCGGCTATATAACGTAAGGGCAGCCCCCTGTGGCTGCCCTCCGGCACCGATATACAGGCACGGGTATATAACGTAGGTGCAGCCCCCTGTGGCTGCCCTCCGGTACCTGCACCAACAGGAGGTGAGACTATGGCAAACGAATCAAAAGGGTCTATCGTGAGCGGGATGCTGTGGATGTTCTTCATCTCGATCCTGCTCTTCTGGCTTCCCGGAATCGGATCGCTGATTGCCGGGATAGTGGGGGGCAAGAAGGCCGGCGGGGTGGGCAGCGCAATCATTGCCGTTTTCCTGCCGGGCATCATTCTGGGCGCGCTACTGTTCTTCCTGTCCACAGCGCTCGCAGGGTTGCCGCTCGTCGGAATCGTGGCCGGCGCAGGGGGATTCGCGCTGTCGCTCGTGCATGTCGGGCCGCTTCTGGTCGGCGCGATTATCGGGGGAGTCCTCGCGAAATAACGGAACAGGCGCCGGATCAGCGCTGAAGATCATGCGCCGCCTCTCTGCCGCTGCCTGTTCATCAGCATCATGTGCTCTATCGTCTTCAGCAGCTTTTTGAGGCTTACAGGCTTGCTCATGTATTCGTCGGCGCCTGCCTGCAGGCATCGCTCCCTGTCGCCAACCATCGCGAGGGCGGTCAGCGCTATTATCGGGACTGCCGCCACAGCTCTGTCACTGTCTCCGCGTATGATGCCCGTCGCTTCCAGGCCGTCTACGCCGGGCATCTGAATATCCATCAGCACCAGGTCCGGATGGCTCTCCCGTATCCTGTCACAGGCCTCCCTGCCGTTTCTTGCCGCTATGATTCTGAAGCCGTGAGCGTAGAGATACTCTGAAACTATCGATATGGTCGTCTCGTTATCATCGGCGAGCACGATGAGCGGGCCTCCTGGGCCCTGTCCTGAAGCCACAGTCTCCCTGCGGGAGGCCTCCGCCTTCGAAGCCGCTCCAGTCTCCCTCTCCTTCAGAACGTTGCTGAGAACTCTTTTCAGCTGCTCTCTTGTGACAGGCTTGACTATGTAGTCATCGGCGCCCATATCCCTGCCTGTCCTGCGCTCATCTATGACCGAAGCCATGATGACGGGAATTGACTGCGTCTCCGCTCCGCCTTTCAGAGCCTTCAGAACCTCCCAACCTTCCATGTCGGGCAGCATGATATCAAGGATGATGATGTCGGGCTTGAGCTCGATGGCCTTCCGAACTGCCTTTCCGCCTTCTTTCTCAACAGTGTGGCTTATGCCCGCCTCGCTTAGATACCTGGCTATCTGATCCGCGTCTCCCTGCGAGTCTTCCACCACAAGCGCCCTCCGGATATTGAAGGCGGCCTCATCTGCAGGGCCTCCGGTCAGCATATCGCCGCCTGTTTCCTCATCCGGCCCGCTGAGATCGGGATTCCACGGGAGTGTAACGGTGAAGCGGCTTCCCTCGCCCAGCCCGCTTTCAAGCGTGACGCTTCCGCCGTGCATCTCAGTAAGCCTCGATACAAGAGCGAGGCCGAGCCCTGTTCCGCCGTACTGGCGGGAGAGGCTGCTGTCCAGCTGCGTGAACGGCTTGAACAGAAGGGAGTGTTTTTCTGGCGGAATGCCTATCCCCTTGTCCCAGACGGTGAAGCTCACCATCTGCTCGTCTGCGTCACCTTTCACCTCCAGGCCCATCGTTCCGCCTTCCGGAGTGAACTTGACCGCATTTCCCAGCAGGTTTACGAGAATCTGCTTCAGATACCGCTCATCTGCCCTGACCTTCGTGACCTGGCTGTCCACAGTCAGCGACACAGACAGCCTCTTCTTGAAAGCCTGGCTTCTCGCAAGTCTCATGCTGGCCTGGCACAGCTCTTCCACATTGACAGGCGCCATCTCGAGGCTGATCCTGCCTGCCTCTATCTTGGACAGATCGAGTATGTCGTTTATCAGGGACAGCAGGTGCTGGCCGCTCTCGGTGACATTCCTTACGGCTTTCTGCTGGCGCTCTGACACCGGGCCGTAAACTTCTTCTTCGAGCGATTCGGATATGCTCAGGATCGATGAGAGGGGCGTCCTGAGCTCGTGGCTCATGCTGGCCAGGAACTCGTCTTTTGCCCGGACTGCCCTGGAGAGCTCAGAGTTGGCTGCGGAGAGCTCGGAAGTACGCTCTTCGAGACGCTTCGCCAGTACGGCCCTCTCTTCCTCAGCCCGCTTTCTTTCCGTGATATCTCTCAGGATCGCGTCCTGCTGAAGAAATTCTCCATTCCCGTCGAAGCGGCGGTGCGAGTTGAGCTCGACCCACATCACATCGCCGCTTTTTTTCACCAGCCTGAACTGCAGGCCTCTCGTGTAGTCCTTTCTTTTGATTATCCCGTTTATGAAGTCTTTCTTGATGAGGGCCCTGTCGTCTCCGTGGACGAATCTGATCAGCTCAGATTCGATCAGTTCCTGAACATCGTACCCGGTCAGCTTCATGAATGCCTCGTTGGCTGCCAGTATCCTGCCGAGGCTGTCTGTAGAGCAGAGGATATCGGGTATGTTGTCTGTCAATGTCCTGTATTTCATCTCGCTCTCTCTCAGAGCCTCTTCCTGTTTTCTCCGGTCAGTGATGTCGCGGATCACCGTGACGGCTCTTACGACTTTTCCTGCGTGGATCAGGGGGATCCTCCTGACTTCGGTGGTCCGCTCTGTTCCTTTGACCGTCAAGGTCTGCTCGGTGATTGTGTGCTCACCTGTCTCGAAGATCTTCCTGCCGGCCTCGAATATGTGACTCGGCAGGAAGCTGAAGGCATCGCTTATCTTCAATCCGATCAGGTTGTCTGTCTCTATGTCGAGCGCCTTGCACCACTTGACGAACGTCTTGTTGAAAAGGAGGATCCTCATGTCTCTGTCTACCACATGAATGGCGTCGCTCAACGAATCGAGAGTTGCCTTGTAATGCGCCTCAGAGGTCTCCAGAGCCTCCTCGGCCTTTTTCCTGTCGCTTATGTCCCTGATGAAGGTGACAATGCAACGCTCTCCGTGGAATTCGACTATCTGCCCGGATATGAGGGCCGGTATCTCCCTTCCGTCCTTCCTCCTCAGCGTGATCTCCAGATCTGTCACGCCGCCCTGTTCGCCGAGGCGCCTGGTATAGCTCTCCCTGTCTGCCTCGCAGAGCCATATTCCCAGCTCGAGGGCCGATCTGCCTGTCAGCTCCTCTCTGGTGTACCCGACTATCCTCAGCAGGAAATCGTTGGCATCCCTGATCGTGCTGTCAGAGAGCCTCGAGAAAGCGACGCCGTCAGGGCTGGCGAGAAAGGCTCTCATGAATCTCTCCTCGCACCTGTTCAGCTCTTCTCTCATCTGGTGGCCATCGTCTGCCAGACATTCATCACTTCGGCTCGCTGCACCTGTGGTATCTTTATTTCTCTCGCTGCTGCTCATGGCTCGGTCTGCACCTTTTCCTCTTCTGTTATGGCGGTATCATCGACAGTCCCGGGTATGACTCAAATCTTCAGCGGCAGCAGAGTATATCCTTCCATGAACATGCATCGATATCGCCGCATGCAGATCCCTGTCACTGTTGATTTCCAATGCTTCCGAGGCGTTGAAGGATAATCATCTGGAACGGGTAATATTAATGAAACCAGCTTGTTCGAAGTCATCACTGCAAATCGGTCTCTTTATGTGTGGAGGTTTATGGGTGCCAAACTGGATCAACAAGCGATATTTCTGCTCGCCGTCCTTTTTCTGCTGTCATTTGCATTGAAGCCTGCCTGGAGCAGAAACACAGAGATCTGCAGGCCTGCCGCTCAATGTCAGAGCGGAGGTCCGGCTGATACGGAGCAATCAGGCTCTGCTGCCCGGCCTGCATCGATGAGCGACTCGGCACAGCCCTTCCCGGAGATCCGGTTCTCGCCGCTCGTTCAGAAGGAGGAGCCAGGCTTGCCTGGAAAGGTCGAAAGCTCTTCAGATTCCAGGATATGCGGGATGCCCTTTGAGCCCGGCAATGCAGAGCCTGGATGCAGCAGCAGCCTCATCAGTCTCTTCCGGGAGCTGAACGGCAGGTTCTATGCGTCTGGACAGGATAATCAGGACGATCTGCTCGAGCTGCTGAAGCAGGAGAGAGTCCAGAACGACCGCCCGATGAAGAAGCCCGACGATGTCGAGAACAACCTCATGATCATCGATTACGATTATTACTATAAGTCATATAAGGACGGGCGGAACGTATACAATGCGACTCCGGTGCTGATAAGGATCGACACCGGCCGCAACACGGAGGCGCGGATAAGCTCAGACTTTCTTGCATGGCAGGATCCTGTGGTCGGATTCAACGACATAACAGTTGGCTTCAAATGGCAGTTAACCGAAAAGAGCCCTTCGATAGCGCTGATGGGAGCCTGTGAGCTGCCCACGGCCAGCGCCGGAGTGGGCGACCCCGGAGCTGAGCCCGGAGCATTGGCGATCATAGATTTCAAGCTCGGGAAGAAATGGGACTGGCTGATAAATGTGGGCGCAGTGAACAACGTTGACGGCACCAGCTTCGAGAGGTACTGGCAGTGGAACTACAACACCGAATTCGATTACGCCATGGACGACAGGAGCACATTGTCACTCGGCCTGATCACGATGTGCCCGAACGCGTATCCTGACGGCACGAACTGCTCCAGGCTGGATCTGGGATTCTCCCATAATCCGAGGCCTGATATCCAGTACTACCTGCATATCGGGAAGGGCCTCTCCCCTGTAGACAGGGACTGGGTCCTGATCGCGGGAGTGAGCAAGAGCTTTCAGAGCATATTCGGGCCTGGCAGGAAAGAGCAGAAGAAGGAATAAGCGGCGGATGTAAGGGAGCAGGGGAAGGAGCGCATTATCATGAAGGCGGCGAAGGGGAACAGGGTAAAGGTTCATTATATCGGAACGCTCGAGGACGGCGAGGTTTTTGACACATCGAGAGAACGGGGGCCTCTTGAGTTCACGATTGGCGAGGGTCAGCTTATAAAAGCCTTTGAAGACACGGTGCCAGGAATGGAGCCCGGCGAGTCGAGGAAGGTTACGGTAGCGCCGGAGAACGCTTACGGACTCTACCGCAAGGAGATGGTGATGATCGTCGAGCGCAGCAAGATGCCGTTTTCATTGACTCCCAGAGTGGGAATGAGGCTCGAGATAGCCATGGACAATAAAACCAGAGCCATGGTCGCCGTGACAGATGTGAACGACAGAGAAGTGACTCTCGATGGCAACCATCCGCTGGCAGGGAAGACTCTCAACTTCGAGATAGAGCTTGTCGAGATACTCTGAGCGTTACAGTGCAATGACCTTCGACTCGGATCCCATATTTCCAGGCAGTTCTGCAGTGATCAAGTGGTCAAGTGGCCGAGGGATCCAGGGAAGGAAGGATTCTTTTGATCTCTGAAATACACGGGATAACTTGAGCCGAACTGATAATCGTAGTGATTCGGCCCGGCAGGCCTGAGAGTCACTGAGGTCTTGAAGTTTAAGGCTGTCAGCACAATTGTCGATAGCGGTTTTCATTGTGAGTGTTAATAGAATAAGGAGGATTACAGCATGGAACTGAAAGGAAGAACAGCAGTCATCACAGGCGGCGCGAACGGCATAGGCGAGGCCGTCGCAAAATCTCTCGCAAAGTCCGGGATGAAGATCTCAATCGGAGATATCTCACAGGAGAATATCGACCGTGTTGTGAAGGATATTCGCGATGCAGGCGGTGAAGCCATAGGAGCGCTGTGCGATGTCACAAAGGAAGATCAGGTGGCAGCGCTGATGGACAAAACGGTCAGTGAGCTGGGCGAGATCAATGTCGTTTTCCCAAGCGCCGGGATAATCAAGGATGCCCTGATGGTGTCTCCTGACAGGGAGACAGGGAAAGTGACAAAGAAGATGAGCCTCGCTGATTTTCAGAGGGTGGTCGACATCAACCTCACAGGCACGTTCCTGACAATCAGGGAGGCTGTCGAGCGCATGATAAACGGCGGATTCAAAGGCGTGGTGTTCACCGTGTCTTCTGTCAACAAGGTGGGAGTGGCCGGCCAGATCAACTACTCTTCAACGAAGGCCGCGACAGCTGTAATGCCTCATATACTGTGCAACGAGTTCTTCAAGAGGAGCATCCAGGGAATAAGGGCTGTCGGAATCGCTCCTGGCTATGTGGCGACTCCAATCCTGACAGGAATGAACCCCAAGGCGCTGGAAGCAGTTCTGAAGACAGTCCCAATCGGGAGGCTGATCGAGCCCGACGAGATCGCCGCTCTTGTCAAGCACTGCATTGAGAATGAAGCGCTGCACGGCATAACCATAGATATCAACGGCGGCATAAGGCCGGGCAACTGATACGGAGATTTTGACATAGCGATGAGGATGCGGAGGGGCCTCCATATCAGGAAGCCCCTCCCGCATTTTTCAGATGGCTTTTCGTGCTCGTCGCCTGATGAGCACAGGCCGGCTATGAGATTGATTCGATGATTCTGAGATAGGATTCGTAGCGCTCTTTCGCGATCATCCCTTCCTCTGCGCCCTTCAGGACGCCGCAGCCTGGCTCGCCTCTGTGCAGGCAGTCGTCGAATCTGCACTGCCTGGCCCAGCCCTGGAACTCAGGGAAGGCGTTTGCCACTGTCTCCGGGGGCACGCTGCCGAGCGAGACGTCTTTCATGCCTGGAAGGTCGAATACGCGTGTATCGCCGCCGAGATTGTAGATTCTGACTGACGTGGTGGTGTGAGTCCCCTTGCCCGTGGATGTGCTTACCTCTCCGACTGCGGGCTTTGCATCGAGCCCAGGGGCGATTGCGTTGAGCATCGAGCTTTTTCCCACGCCTGAGTGCCCTGCCAGCAGGGAGCCCCTGCCTGCTATGCAGCTCCTGATATGGGCTATGCCCTCTCCTGTCACAGTCGAGGTGAGCAGCGCATTGTATCCCAGCGAGCGGTACCTCAGGGCGAGGCTTTCGCCTTCAGTTCTGTCGGGCAGGAGGTCCGCCTTGTTGAAGATTATGATGGGCTCGATATTTTCGGCTTCGGCTATCACGAGGAACCTGTCGATCAGTCCCGGCTTTGCAGGCGGGTGCACGAACGATGAGATTATCAGCATTATCTCGGCTTTTTCGGCCATAAGCCTGATCAGCGGCTCCCTTTTGCGCGCGTCGCCTGAAGGGGCGCGGTGCAGAAACCGCTCTTCCTGCTTTTTCCTCCGCAGGTCCTTTTCCCTGAACATGTATTGTATACTTTTTAACTGTCTTCTGGTTATCTCTCTCAATGTCTTTCTCCTTAAAATAAAAATGGCGTGATTGATAAAATCCACACCATCGCGCTGCCAGAAGACAGACGTATTGCTGTAAATGGCAGAGCTATGGCGGGGCTGATTTCGACACAAAGGCCGCAGTCATCAAGACACCTCCTTTTCGATAATTGCTGCAATCATTATACAACATATATCAGGATTTGTCATGTATGTGACAGAACTGTAATATTTCTGCCTCAGATGCCTCGACTGCCTGAGCGTATCAAATGGTGGCCGAAGGCAGTCTCTCTGCAGGGGAAAGGCGTCCCGAGATAAAATACTATCAGTATATACAGAGAAAGGTGTACACCGATGCAAGAACCGCTCATTCTAGTGATCAATCCAGGCTCGATGACCACAAAGGTGGCGCTTTACAGAGGCGAGATTGAGGAAGCGATGGAGGAGCTCTCCCATTCGAAGGAGCAGCTCGCATCATGCCATACCCTGCTGGATCAGCTCCCGCTTCGGAAGGAGGGAGTTCTGGCCTTTGCCGAGGCTCATCTGAAAGGGAGAACACTCTCGGCTCTGGCCTGCCGCGGGGCTCCTCTGAAGCCGCTCGAAAGCGGCACGTATCGCATCAGCGAGCTGATGGTCAGCGACATCAGGAGCGGAAAGGTCCAGTCTCCGCACGTTTCGATGCTGGGAATACTCATCGGATGGGATATCGGGTCGGAAAGAGGAGTTCCGGCGTTCATCACCGACCCGATCAGCGTAGATGAGTTCATCCCGGAGGCCCGCATCTCCGGGCTGCCTGATATACCCAGGAAGAGCCTCTGGCACGCCCTGAACTGCAGAGCGGTGGCCAGGACTTACGCCAACGCGCAGGGGAAGGACTTCAACGAGCTGAATCTGATTGTCGCTCATATGGGAAGCGGCATGACGGTGGTATGTCTCGAGAAGGGCCGGGCAATCGATGCGATCGACGCAAACAACGAAGCCCCCATATCTCCTGAAAGAATTGGGAATGTTCCGCTCATAGGCTTTACCGAGATGTGCTTCTCAGGGCAGTATACAAAGGACCAGGTGATAAAGCTCATAACGAGAGAGGGCGGCCTGAAGGCCCATCTCGGAACCAATGACGGGCGCGAGATAGAGAAGCGGATCAGCGGTGGAGATGAGCGCGCCGGTACGGTCTACAGGGCCATGGCTTATCAGATAAGCAAGACGATAGGCGGGATGGCGACAACAGTCAACGGCCGCGTCGACGCGGTTCTGCTGACAGGATCGCTCGCCCGCTCGAAGATGCTTGTCAAATGGATAGAGCAGAGCGTTTCTTTCATAGCTCCGGTCAGGATATTCCCCGGCCAGGAGGAGATGAAGGCGCTCGCTTTGTCGGTTCTCAGGGTTCTGAGCAGTGAAGAGAAGGAAAAAATTTATCAGTAAGGAGCACAGCTATGTTCAAAGATTACGATGAGATGATGAATGAGGCAAGGAAATACGCCCCTATGAAAGTGGCAGTCGCCGCAGCCGAGGAGGATACGGTGCTTGCGGCTCTGAAGGATGCCGAGAAGGAAGGTCTCTGCTCTTCGATTCTCACAGGTGATAAAGACGCCATTCTCAAGATGGCGGAGAAGGTTGGATACAAGGCTGATGAATCGGCTATCGTGCACGAGCCGGACAGGGACAAGGCATCTCTGCTGGCAGTAAAGAAGGCGTCGAGCGGCGAGGCGGACATTGTGCTGAAGGGAATAGTGCCCACGTCATCGCTGATGAAGGCGGTGCTGGACAAGTCTGCAGGCCTCAGGACCGAGAAGCTGATAAGCCACGTCTTCATGATCAAGCTTCCCCACTACCACAAGCTGCTTTCCCTCACGGACGGAGGCATCAACATAGCTCCCACGCTCGATGAGAAGAAAGCCATCCTGGAGAACTGCATAGATTTCTATCACCTGATGGGCCTGGAAAAGCCGAAGATCGCCCTGCTGGCTCCTGTGGAGACGGTAAGTGACAAGATCCCCTCTTCAGTTGAGGCCGCCATCCTTTCGAAGATGGGCGAGCGCGGCCAGATAAAGGGCGCCATCATGGACGGCCCGCTGTCCTTCGACAACGCCATCTCCCCGGAGGCTCTCAGGGAAAAGGGAATAAAGTCGCCTGTGGAAGGGGATGCCGATGTTCTGTTCGTGTCGAGCATTGATATGGGCAACGGCCTTTTCAAGAGCATGGTGTATTTCGGCGGAGGTGTGCCTGCAGCGGTAATGCTTGGAACGAAGAAGCCGGTGATAATAACCTCCAGGGCCGACTCAGCGCAGTGCAAACTGCTGTCGATAGCCTTGAACGTGCTCTATGCTGGAAAGCTCAAAGAGCGGGTGCTCGTCAAGAAGTAGCTGTGAGAAGGGGCCTCCGGGCCCCTTTTTATACCACCACTCCGGCAGTGCTCATATAGATCACGCTTTCGTCCACTCCGTCGACTTCCACGATTTCGTTTACCTTGTCGTCGAAAAAGGCGCCGATCTGGCATGTGCCGATCCTTATGCTCACGGCGGCTAGAGCCAGATTCTGCGCTATGTGGCCGGCCTCGGTGTAGACATAGCGGCAGGCGCGCTGGTGGTATTTCCACGTCGTGCGCGGGAAGATGGCGGTCCAGATGAATACGGCCTGTGCACTGCAGCACATATCCTGGCCCAGCGCGGCCTCCTGGAGCCTGAACCCCAGGAATCCCTCCTGAAGCTGCTCCAGGCCGTGCTCCCTGATGGCATAGTGATACAGTCCTGCAGGCAGATCGTCGACCTTGTTGGCCACGACATAGGTCTCAACAGGATAGAGGGCGCCTGCCGACGGGACTGTTCTGAACTGATGGCCTCTTTCCTCCCTCTGCAGGCCTGTCGATGCCCACAGCAGGTAAGACAGGTGATGCAGTTTCATCGGCTTGGGGGAGAACTCCCTGATGCTCTTCCGGTTCAGCAGAAGCTCGAGAAAGTTGCTGAAAATCGGCTTCTGAGGCTCAGGCAGCTCTATCTTTTTCGCATCGCCGTATGTTTTGTAAGTATCAGGCTTCTTCGACCAGTCAAGTGAGCCGCCTGGGAGCTCTCCCGGCCTGTACTTGGTCTCGAGCTGAAAGCGCCTGCCTATGTCGTCGTCCATGACCTTCATCCTCCCGTCAGTTATCGCATCGCTCCTGAAGCTCTCAGCAGCCGTGCGGCTTCTTCCTTTCTCCTCTCCATTGCGAGCGACAGGGCCGTGGAGCCTCCGTCATCAGCAGCATGCACATCCGCGCCTTTCGATATCAGCAGAGATATCAGGCCGGTGTTGCCTTTCTTGGATGCCCAGTGAAGGGGAGTCGCGCCCCTGAAGCTCCTGCCGTTCACATCGGAGCCGTAGTCCAGCAGCACGGCAGCGGCATCCAGGCTTCCCTTCTCTGCCGCCCACAGCAGCGGAGTCCACCCGTCGTAGTTCTTGCTGTTCACGTTCGCGCCTGCGGCTATGAATCTGAGGATTCCGTCGCTGTCGTTGCGGGCTATGGCCTCGAAGATGTCCTTGTATCTTCTCGCGCTTTTAGCTGGAGAAGGCTGCGGTGCCGCCGGCCTTGGAATCCCTGCTGGAGGAGCCTGTGGCGGGAAGGTCTGGCGAGGAGCTGTCGGCTCCGTCATCTGCCTCTGGGCACCCGGTGGCGGCGCCTGTCTCTGGACTTCCTGGCGCGGTGCGGCCTGCTGAGGCATCTGCCTCTGGGCACCCAGTGGGGGCGCCTGTCTCTGGACTTCCTGGCGCGGTGCGGCCTGCTGAGGCATCTGCCTCTGGGCACCCGGTGGCGGCGCCTGTCTCTGGACTTCCTGGCGGGGAGTGGCCTGCTGAGGCATCTGCCTCTGGGCACCCGGTGGCGGCGCCTGTCTCTGGACTTCCTGTATGGGAGTTGCCGGCTGAGGCTTCTGCCTGTGGATTCCCTGATGATGGGCCTGATGCAGAGAACCGGCCTGGTGCACCTGTCTCTGCGCTCCCGGCTGCATGGCAGGTCTCCGGATTCCCTGTCCTGAAGTGACTGGCTGCCCTGTTAATGTAGGAGCTTCAGGGCTTGATGCCTGTCTCGGGATTTCCTCATGTGGCGCGCCTGGCTGTGATATCTGAGCCTGGACTACATGCTGCGGAGCCTGGGGCCTGTCTCCGGTCAGCTCCATCCGCTTCGGGGCTTCAGGCCGCTGAGGCCTTTTGACCTCAAGGCTCGGAGCCTGTCCCTGTCTGATATCGTCATGCCAGGCATCACGGCGATACAGGCCTCCTGACGGGGCCGGGCCCTGCAGATCCGAGCCGTCTTCAGGCGAATCGCCTGACATGATGATCGGGATCGGTATCATTTTGGGCAGTACTCTTGCAGGGACGGCTGCCTGAGGTCTTTCCGCCTGCTCTTCAGATCCGGCAATCGGAATAGGGATCATCCTCTTCTGAGGCGCTGCCGCCGAGCTTTCCGCCGCGTCTTTCACTGCCTGTCCGGCTTCTGACGTCTGCCGGGCGACTGATCTTTCCGGCTGCAATGAAGCACTGGTCCCTGCAATTCCGGCTTTTCCCGTCGAAGGACCGGATGCTGCAGGTACCGCGTCTGGAAAAGGTCCTGCTGGCATAGGTCGAGCCGCAGGAGCATCGTGTTCTCTCTGCTGAATGTTCTGTCCGGCTGTTTGAGCCGGGACCTGCCCGGGCCTCTGCGCTGTCTGCTGAGGTCCATGCGCGGCCTGCTGAGGCCTCTGCGCTGTCTGCTGAGGTCTCTGCACTGCCTGCAGAGATCCCCTGACAGCGTCCTGCCGGGCTTCCTGCGCCGCTCCTCCCTGCAGAGAGCCCTGCAGCAGCGGTATGATCTCCCTGTAGCCTTTCTCTTCAGCTATCTGCAGAGGCGTCTTCCCTTCATAGGTCTTTGCCTTCGGATCTGCTCCTGACGCGAGAAGGAGCTCGACAACGTCCCTGTGCCCCCTTTTGACGGCCCAGTGCAGCGGCGTGGAGCTTTTGAACGTGAGAATCTGGATATCCGCTCCGCGTGAAAGGAGGAGCCTTACAATCTCCCTGCGGCCTTTGTCGACTGCCCGGTGCAATGCAGTCCATCCGTCATAGTTCTTGGAGTTTAGATTGTATCCCGAGTTTATGAAGCGCGTGACGGCTTCGCTGTCATTCCCCTCGATCGCTTCAAATATGTCGCGATAGCGTTTGGCTTCCTTTGGAGACGTCTTGCCTATTGCCTCCGAGACCTCCCAGTACCGCTTCTCCTCTGCGAGCTGCCTCGGTGTTCTTCCGCACCTGTCCTTCGCGTCTGTCTCCGAGCCTTTCTGCAGCAGCAGGTCTGCGATCTGCTGGTTCCCGCTCTCGCCGGCGATGTGCAGAGGAGTCCATCCCTCGTTGTCCTGTATCTTTATATCTGCCCCGCTGGCTATGAGGAGCTCCGAGATCTCCCTGTGCCCTTTCTTGCATGCCCAGTGAAGCGGCGTCGAGCCTCCTCTCGTCCTGGCGTTTATATCGGCATCTTTCGACAGCAGCACCTGCACGGTCTCCATATGCCCTCTGTCCACCGCCCAATGCAGCGGAGTCCACCCGAAATCGTTTTTTGCCGCGACTTTAGCGCCTCTGGATATCAGGAGCTCGGCCAGGCTCTCGAATCCATAGCAGGAGGCAAGATGCAGCGGAGTCCATCCGTTCTGGGCACGCGCATTGACATCCGCGCCTCTGTCCAGAAGCATCTCCACAATGCTCTTGTGCCCCTTGTTGGTTGCCGCATGAAGAGGCGTTGAGCCGTCGTGGGCAGTGCTGTTCACATATGCGCCACTCGACAGCAGCAGGCCTCCCACCACGCTGTGGCCTCCATATGACGCCATATGAAGAGGCGTGAGCCCTTCGTATGTGGATATGTTAACCGATGCCCTGTTTCCGAGAAGCAGTTCGACGATTACGCTGTGCCCCTCTCTCGCGGCGTAGTGGAGAGGCGCCATCCCGCTCGAATCGGTGCTGTTGACCTCGGCGGAGAGCGACAGCAGGAACTGGGCAAGCATGCTGTGCCCCTTCGACGCGGCGTGGTGGAGGAGCGTCATGCCGTCCGAGTCTCTCTCGTTCAGCAGCACCCCCCTGGAGATGAAGTTCTTCACTGCTTCGGTGTCGTTGCTGTCTGCCGCATCAAATACAGTCGCATATTTCTTCCCGACTCTCAGTGAAGCCGGAGATTTCAGCAGCTCGAGGAGATACAGCGCCGATGGAGGGCGCTGATCCGGAACTATCTCCAGCATGGCCATTATCATCCTCGCGAGGTATTCAGGGACTTCCGGATTGATGAACCTCGGGTTCTCGAAAGTGAAGAGCGCCTTTATGTAATCCTGCGGATCCTGGCCTGTGAGGAAGTAATGCATGACCACGCCCAGCGAGTAAATGTCGCTCCTCGGCTCCGAGGAGCCCCTGAACTGCTCAGGAGGCGCGAAGCCCGGCGTGCCGATGACCATCAGCGTGCCCTGCTGATGAGGGTCGAACATTCTCGCCACCCCGAAATCTATAAGGAAAACCTTCCCGTTGTGCAGCATTATGTTGGAAGGCTTCATGTCGCGGTAGATGACAGGAGGATTCTGGGTGTGCAGATAGTTCAGAATCGACAGAATCTGGCGGAAATAGTCGAGCACCTCTTCCACTGGGAACGGTTGCCTGTTCCGCTCCTCGATTATCACATCGAAATCCCTGCCTTCGATGAACGTCATGGCCAGATAGTGGGCCATGTTCTGCGTCGACGGGTCCAATGCGGAGAAAAAGTCAATCACTTTGGGAAGGCCACCGTGATGAAGCTGGGAGAGCAGACGTGCCTCCTCCCTGAACCTCTGCTCGATGTAGGCGTTCTCCTCGGGATTGGTGAAATGGGAGATCATCTTCTTGAGCGCCACTGACGTATTAAGCCGCTTGTCACGGGCCCTGTATACGCATCCCATCGCTCCGGACTTGATGATGGAGATTATTTCATAGCGGTTGTCAAGAATTGTGTGATCGTGAGTGATGTTTTTGCCGCAGCTGCTGCAGTGGGCAAGTCCCTCGCCGGCCTTGCCGCCGCAATACAGGCAGATTCCGGGCATGATCTCACCTCGCGAGAATTCTCCTGGTGATTACTTCATTTCAGCCGCTCATTAATCCTCTTCTGAAATGAAGAGATTGCTGGAAATAGGAGGTAATGATTAATATATTTTTGCACAGCAGAAGGAATTGAGGCACGATATCGCATAACCACTGATCATAGCCATGATGAGCAGTGATTTTCTATGTCATCTCGAAACCGTATTCAGGGAAGTTGACAGCCATCTTCCGTCGTTTTCATATAACGCCTGCGGGGACTGCAGGGTTTGCTGCACAGCCGAGGCCCGCCTCGGAGTGAGCGAGCTGGAGTTCGAATACGTAGGCGCTTATCTGGCGTCCAAAGGGCGGGAGCAGAGCGAGCTGTCAGATTTCAGGGAATATATACAGAAGAAAGCTGATGAAACCGGAAAGGCTCTCAGGCACTTCAAGTGCCCCCTCTATGACGAAGAGATTAAAGGATGCTCTGTATACCCGGCCCGTCCTCTCCCCTGCAGGACATTCGGGTATTTCATGAACAGCAGCACGATATCGCTGATCCCTGATTTCTGCGCGCTGAAGCCGACAACTGTGCTGTATGACGAGAGCACTTTCTTCAGGTACCTTCCGTTCTGCATCCCTTTCTTCTCGCTGATCTTCAGCTATGACGATTTCAGGAGCAGGGAGAGCGGTCACGAGAAACAGGAGCATGAGTGGATATGAGGCGCGCGAATTTCTTCGAGCTTCCTGAAGAGCCCTCCCACGGCGGAAGCGCAGTCAAGCGCGTGCTGATAAGGAAAGGCGATGCACTGTCCCCGCTTATCTTCATGAACGACGCGTTCATCGAGAGGGGCTCTGCCGTGCCTGCCCATACCCACCACGACATGGAGGAGATATTCTATGTGCAGCAGGGCGAGGGCTTCATGGTAATCGACGGAAAAGAGGAGAGGATTTCTCCCGGCGACTGCCTGATAGTTCCGCCTGGAGCGTCCCATTCACTGGTCAACGAGAAATCCGACAGTCTGCGCTTCATATGCTACGGCGTGAGAGCGGGAGATGGGGTGCGAAATGTTCATTGATATTCACATGCACACGACAGGTCATTCGACGTGCAGCGTGCTGAGCCCTGAGCGGATGGTCGACAAGGCCGCGGAGATCGGCCTCTCCGGCGTGGTGATAACTGAGCACAACTACCTGTGGTCCGAAGAGGAGATCGCGGCCCTGCAGGCGCGCGTTCCCCGCGAGAGACTGCTGATCCTGCGGGGGCAGGAGCTGGATACGTCGGCCGGCCATGTGCTTGTATTCGGATGCCCTGAGAGCCTTCCTGCCGGGATGCTGTTGTCAGATCTCACCAGGAAGGTTCACGAGATGGAAGGAGCGATGGTAATCGCACATCCGTTCAGGTGGGGCATAATGGATAACATGTCCTTCGATGTGCAGGCCCACCTGCTCAGGAAGTTCGACGCCGTGGAGGTATATAACGGCAACTGCACCCTGGAAGAGATCCACAGGGCCCAGGATGTTGCAAAGAGGCTCGGACTGAGCATAGTCGGCGGGAGCGACGCCCATTCTCTGGACATGATGGGGCGGTATTCCACGAGATTCTATGAAAAAATAGAGAACGAGCGCGATCTCGCCAGGGCCATACTGAGAGGGAGGTGCGCTCCGGCATCATATGAATCAGGTTCATTACCCCTCACCGCCGAGGAGAATGTCAGGAAGCTGAGGGAGATGAGCTTCAAAGCCATTCTCTTCGACCTGTACGGCACCCTCGTCGACATCGACACAAGGGAGGACATGGAGGCCTTCAACAGGACGGCGATGTGGCTTTCACTGTCCGGCATCAGGATCGACGGCTTTGAGCTGATGGAGCGGTACAAGAAGATAAGCAGAGAGATGCATGAGCAGGCTTCTGTTTCCGCCGCCAATCCTGAGATCGATGTATCAGATGTGTTCAGAAGAGCTCTGGAGGACAGGGCTCCGATCTCAGAGGTCAGCGAAACGCTCCCCCGGCTCTGCATTGTTTTCAGGGCTGTCACGATGCGCTACCTGAGGACCTACCCCTGGGTTCACAACGTGCTCGCAAGGCTGAAAAAACTGGGCTACAGGCTCGGTCTCGTGTCAAATGCCCAGAGGGTTTTCTCACAGGCCGAGATCGATATGCTGGGGATCGGCGGCTTCTTTGACGCAGTAGTCTTCTCTTCAGATGTGGGAGTGCAGAAGCCTGACCGCCCGATCTTCGAGCGGGTTCTGAAGCAGATGTCTCTCAAGCCGCAGGAGGCTGTTTTCGTGGGAAACGACCTGAAGTCGGACATACACGGCGCCAGAGAGATGGGGATGCCCACAGTGCTGCTGAAGAGCAACATCTCCTCCCATCCATTCAGAGTTCAGCCCGACATAGCCATCTACGAGCACGAGATGGAGCGTCTCGCAGTTCTTCTCGCCCATATCAAATCTGAGAATTCGCTGCGGAATGCGCGCTCCGAATACCCTGTGCCGCAGCCTGAGTAGAAATACAGGAAAGCGGCGCGGACAGGAGGCTTACGCTGATGAAGATGCTGGCTGCCGCTCTTATTGCAGCCGCACTGTTCATTTCACTCGCTGTGCATGGGAACGCCGGTGAAAGCGCGATCACGATATCCGAGCTAAACGGCAGAAAGATTACGGGCGTGCTGGGCGCTCCGCTCGGGAAGGTCGTATCGATCGAAGGAACAGTTGTGGCTGACTGCTTCAGGAAGATGAAGAGCGATGAGGGAGAGACTTTGCTGAAGGTGGAAAGAGTTGACGGCAGGGCCGTCAAGGCTGAAACCATAATACCTCTCCGCATGGTGCCTTCCGGGTCTTTGAAGATGCCTGAGCCGGGATACCGCTTCTGTTACCGGGGATATGAATCAGGCTCGTTCACAGGGATTCCGGAAGAGGCTTTCAGATATATGCCCCAGGCTTCGGCTGAAGGCTTTCAGTTCAGGACTTACTTTCTCGTCATAAGGGAGGAAAAGGGCCGTCCCTAGAAGACCTCCCTCGTGGGGAGGGTGAACCTGAACGAACTGCCCCTGCCTATGGCCGAATCGAGGGAGATCCTCTGGCCCCAGTCCTCCAGTATCTTCTTTACCATCGAGAGGCCCAGGCCGAGGCCTTCCACGTTCCCTGTGTAGATCCTCTCATACTGGTAGAACTGCGTGAATACAAGCTCATGATTCTCTGAGGGGATGCCTGGCCCGTTGTCTGTTATTGTTATCTCGACCCTGGACTTTCTCAGCAGTCTCGTGGTTATCTTGACGACAATGCCGCTCTTGTCGTTGAATTTGATGGCGTTGTCTATCAGGTGCCAGAATATCATCTCCATCTGAAGCGCGTTGAAGAAAACGGCAGGCACTTCCCTGAAATCCGCTATCTTCCACTGTATTCTCCTGTGGGCATAGTTCTGCATGACTCTCTTCATGAAGCCTTCCATGAACGCCGCCAGCTCTATGAACTCGCCTTCCATCATCAGCTCTTTCCTCGTCAGTGTGTTGAACGCTATGAGCTTTTCTATCAGCTGGCTTATCGTCCCGGCGCTTTCATGCACTTTGTTGATGAAGTTCTTCTGGTTGTCCGTGAGGTTCCCGAACGTCTCGTCGTTGAGCAGGCGCAGCATGCCTGTCAGTACTGTGGCAGGTGTCCTGAGCTTGTGGCTTATCGAGGACAGGAACGCCTCCTTCTGCAGCTCTTCCTTGACCATCTCGGTGACGTCCCTGAGGGTTATTACTATGCTGGAAAGGTTGCCGAGCGGGTCGCGCAGGCGCGCTATCTTGCCTGAGATGTAAAGGGCTTTCAGACGGTCTGTCTCGGGCCGCACTATCCTGACAGGCTCCTCCTTCTTCTTTCCTTTCTCTATCTGGGAGCGGCGCATCGATAGCTTGAAGCTGCTGAAGAGATGATCGAGCAGGCTGAAGCCTGAAGAGAGCTTGGCCTTCAACCCGAGCAGGCGTCTCGCCGCAGAGTTGCACCTGATGAGCCTGAAGTCGGGGGCCAGGATTATTATTCCATCGGACATGCCCTCCACTATGGCGTCCAGCTTCTTCTTCTCATCTATCAGCGAGCGGAAGAAGTTCCGCTCCAGAAGCCCGTTGATCCTCTTCTCGACCTCGTTTTTGTCGACAGGCTTCGTGATATACTCGTCAGCGCCGCTTTCGAACGCCTGGAGCCTCCCGCTCTTGCTGCGCTGTGCGGTCATTATGATTATCGGCAGAGCTCTCGTGCTCTTCTCTTCCCTGAGGCGCTTCGTGACTTCGAAGCCGTTCATTCCCGATGTCATGACCTCTGTTATCAGCAGATCAGGCGGGTCTTTTAAAACCTGGTCGATGGCCTTTTCGCCGCCCATTATACCCTCTGTCCTGTATCCTATGGAGCTCAGGAAGCCCTTCATGAAGGCTATGTTCGGCTCTTCGTCATCTACGACGACTATTCTGTAATCAGGCTTTTCACCCAAGAATTTCTACCTCCGGCTCGCGTCACCAGTTCGGATATATGGATATTTCCTCGCCTATCCTGGAGAAACCGATCTTTTCGTAGCATCTTATCGAGGCTGTGTTTTTATCTTCAGGATCTGTAATCATAGAGAGCCTGCGTCCCAGGAAGACTGAGCTCACATCTGCCTGGAGCTGCGTGGCGTAGCCTTTTCCGCGCTCCTCCGGCGGAGTGAATATTGCCGAGATCTTGGCGTATTTCGTTCCAATCACCGGAATCCTCACCATGCTGACTATCCTCGAGCCGCTGAGATACACGTAGAGGGCTCCTGACATCAGGACTTTCAGGTAGTCGTCGCTGACGAGGATGTTCTCCTCCCTGACGAATGCCTCATACCACTTGACGAGCAGCTCGAAGTCGCCCTCCCTGGCTCTTCTGAAGCTCGTATCGGCAGCGATTCTGAGCTCTCCGGGCTTCAGCCTGTATATGTATTTTCTTCTCGCTCTGGCTTCGGCATCGAAGGCGCTCCCGAGGCTCTCCCTGAGCGATGCAAGGAAGGATGGTTCGGCAAAGACCCTTGTGACCCCTTTCTCGCGGCACATCTGCCAGATTGCCTGCGCCTGCCCGCCGCCGTCTCCTGAGATCACCGCGAACCTGTCTCTCAGGTCAATCGTTATGGCGAGCCCGATCCCGGCGCCTGCCATTCTGACGTGGAACTCCCACCCAGCCTTCGAATCATCGCTGAACGTGGGGAAGTATTCGAGGAAGGGAATCAGCCACAGATGCGAGTGCATCGGCCTGCTGTCTATGAAGCTGATGAGCTGCCTGAGATCTTTCTCTCCGGCTCTGACAAGCTCTTCGATGTCGGCCTCCTGGAAGAATCGAGCTGAAGTCGAAATAATTATATTTCCCCTGCAGCAGGGTTTAAGAAGAATTTACGCAGAATAGATGATAATCCCTCTTTTCAAGTCGAAACATGCACAGGTGGAGGTGTGGAATGGGCATTGATCTGGATCTCAAGGGGATGAGCTGTCCCGGGCCTGTCGTAGAGACCAAGAAAGCGCTGGAAAGGCTTCCTTCAGGTGTTCTCACAGTCACAGTTGATAATGAAGCGTCGAGAGACAATGTGGAGCGCTTCGCAAAGAGCCAGGGGTGCTCCGTGTCGATCGAGAGCGGGGAAGGGGTATACAGGCTCATCATCAGCCGGGAGGATTCAATGCCCGCTTCTGCCGGGAAGGCGCTGAAAGTCACGGCGTACATAAGCTCTGAGTTTGTCGGAACCGGGTCCGATGAGCTGGGGAAGATACTGATGCGGGCCTTCCTCAAGACAGTCCCGGAGGTGGCTCCATCCATCGATACGCTGATATTCATAAACGGCGGAGTCCGCCTCACTACAGAGGGCTCTCCGCTCATAGACACGCTGAAGGAGTTGCAGTGCCAGGGGAGGGAGATAATCTCGTGCGGGACCTGCCTGGACTTCTTTAACCTCCTCGACAAGGTGCAGGTCGGCAAGGTCTCGAACATGTTTGAGATAATGACTATACTGACCGAATCAGACAGAGTGCTGAGGCCGTGAGAAGATGAACAGAGTCATATACTTCGATAACGCTGCCACGTCCTACCCCAAGCCTCCTTCGGTCGTTCAGGCCTGCCAGGATTTTTTCCTGAAGGCCGGCGGGAATCCGGGGCGCTCAGGGCACAGGCTTTCACTGCAGTCGGCGCGTGTCGTGTTCCAGGCGCGCGAGGCGCTTGCGGCGTTTTTCGGCGCGGCAGACTCGTCCAGGCTGATCTTCACGTCCAACGCCACTGAAGCGCTCAACCTGGCGATACTGGGGACGCTCAGGGAAGGCGATCACGTTGTCACATCCTCGATGGAGCACAACGCCGTGATGAGGCCTCTCCGCCACCTGGAAAGAGCCAGGAGCGTGGAGATTACAGTCGTGAGGTCAAATCCAGACGGGACTCTCGATCCGGCAGCAGTGGCGGGGGCGTTGAGGGACAACACGGCGCTGATAGTGCTGAATCACTCGTCGAATGTAGTGGGGACTCTTCTCCCTGTTAGAGAGGTAGCGGCATTGAAGGGCTCAGTCCCCCTTCTCGTAGACGCGGCGCAGACAGCCGGCGTGATGCCGATCGATGTGCAGCGCGACGGCATCGATTTCCTGGCCTTCACAGGCCACAAGTCCCTGTGGGGGCCGACAGGGACAGGCGGCCTCTTTATCAGGCCCGGCCTGCAGCCTCTGCCTCTCAGGTTCGGCGGGACAGGAAGCCTCTCCGAGAAGGAGGAGATGCCCGATTTCCTTCCTGACCTGTATGAGAGCGGGACTCTCAATATGACAGGAATAGCAGGTCTTCTGGCAGGGCTCGAAGAAGTGGAGCGGGCAGGGCTGCCTGCCATCCGCGAGCACGAGATATTGCTGACGGGAAAGCTCCTGGAAGGCCTGAAAACCATTGATGGCGCAACCATCTATGGCACATGCGACCCTGAAAGGCAGACCGCCACGGTATCCTTCAACATTGAAGGCCTCGCCAGCTCTGACATAACAGGTGAGCTGGACCGCCGGTTCAACATAATGACGAGATCAGGCCTTCAGTGTGCTCCTGCTGCGCACCGCACGATCGGCACGCACCCTGCAGGCACTGTGAGGGTTTCTATGGGTTGGTTCAACACTGTTCAGGAAGTAGAGTGCCTCATAGAATCTCTGGCTGAGATAACGAGGAGCATGCGCCGTGGATGAGTCATACTGCGTAGCCACGTTCAAGTCAATCCATCACGTGCTCAAAGCTGAACAGGCGCTGAAGGACAGGGGCTTGTGGGCGGACATGATCCCCAATCCCAGGACTCTGATCGCCGACTGCGGCATGGCCCTCCTCTTCCGCTGCAGCGATGCCGCTTCCGTCAAGGAGGCGATTTCGGATCAGGGCACTCCTCTGTCTAAGATATTCAGGAAAGAGGGCAAAGACTTCGTATTACTGGAAGGTGATGAAAGCCATGACGACAGATAAGGCTCCCCGTCTAACAGAGATGACCCAAGCGGCAGGCTGAGCGTCCAAGATAGGTCCGGGCGACCTTGGCAACATGCTCTGCGGCCTCGATTACAGGAAGGATCCGAACCTGCTGGTCGGCATGGATGAGCCCGACGACGCAGGGGTATACAGGCTGAACGGCGAAACGGCGCTGATCCAGACTGTCGACTTCTTTACCCCTATCGTGGACGATCCGTATACTTTCGGGCAGATTGCGGCTTGCAACTCCATGTCAGATGTCTATGCGATGGGAGGAAGGCCGCTCACCGCTATGAACATACTCTGCTTTCCCATAAAAAAGCTGGGAGCCGCAGTGGCGAAGGAGATCATAAGGGGAGGGCTCGACAAGATTAACGAGGCCATGTGCCTGCTCGTCGGCGGCCACAGCGTCGTCGATGAAGAGCTGAAATACGGCCTGTCCGTGACAGGAATCGTGCATCCGGAAAAAGTCCTTAAAAAAGGCGGAATGCGCGCCGGTGACAGGCTGATCCTGACAAAGCCCATAGGAACAGGAGTGATCTCCACGGCTCTGAAAGGCGCGATGGCGGCGCAGGAGGCAGTTGACGCGATGATCAGGTCCATGACGACATTAAACCGCAATGCCGCAGAGGCCCTGGCGGAGGTCGGGCATGTGAGCGCCTGCACCGATGTCACGGGCTTCGGCCTCATCGGCCATCTGTACGAGATGCTGCACCTCTCAGGGATGAGCGCGCAGATCTCTCTGAAATCAGTGCCGCTTCTTGCCGGCGCGCTCGAATATGCCTCGACAGGTCTCATCCCGGGAGGGCTGCACAGGAACATGGACTTTTACAGGGGGAAGGTCGACAACAGGAGCGGGTCGGCCGATCCCGCCGTCGATCTTCTCTACGATCCCCAGACATCTGGTGGGCTCCTCGCGGCAGTGGAGGCTGAAAAATGCGGCGAGGCACTCGCGGCCATGAAGGCACGCGGAATAGAGTGCGCGGTGGATATAGGCGAAATAGTTTCTTCTCAGCAGTTCAGCATTACCATAGAACCCTGAGGGGCAGGAGAGCCTGTGAAGCTGATACTTTCGATAGTGGAGGGACCTGGCGGCAGGGAGCAGTTCGTCTTCGACGGCCACGACACTTTCATTGCAGGCCGCTCGAAGAAGAACACCCACTCGAGACTCAGGGGCGACCCGTATATCTCTCGCCATCATTTCCTGCTTGAACTGGCGCCGCCATCGTGCTTTCTGAAGGATCTCGGCAGCACTAACGGCACTGTCGTGAACGGCGCAAAGCTGGACAGGGGAGAGCTGAGAGAGCTTTTCAGCGGCGATGAGATCCGCGTCGGAAAGACTGTGCTGAGGCTCGACCTCGTTGAGGAGGAAGATGACGAAGGGCGGGAGGGCACCATCTCTCTCGAAGGTGATATCGGCGTTGACGGAGGTACGGGCACTGAAGGAATTTCCGACAGCTGCCGGGCTGTGGGAGGCTCTACGGCCGGGATGCCTGGAAGCGGCTCCTCTGTTAAGATCAGGGATCCAGGAGCACTTGAAAAGTCCCCTGCTGTAAAGATAGAGTGGGACAATGCCATCTCAGGCCCTGCAGAAGGCGCCTATCCTGTTGAGGCGCCAGGCGTGAGCCCGACAACAGCTGAGCCTGTGCAGCGTTTGTGCGATACCTGCGGGAAGGATATGGGAAGTCTCTCCGGTTCTGACGCCGCCGCGCACGGCATCTGGGCAGGAGCCCTTTTTCTCTGCCGTGACTGCGCGGAGAGAGGGCCGTCCACAGGGAGGCATTTCGGCGAATATGAGGTCCTCTCTCTTCTCGGGAAAGGCGGCATGGGCGAGGTATGGAAGGGCAGGCACAGAGGCACAGGCCTCCTGGTGGCCCTGAAGACTCTCATCGTTTCGGGCTCCCTCAGAGACGACTCGATAAAGCTCTTCAAGCGCGAGATGAAGGTCATGAGGAGGCTCGTCCACCCCAACATAGTGCGCTTTCTGGATCAGGGGGAGGAAGGCGATGAGCACTTCATCGTAATGGAGCTGGTAAAGGGAGGGAGCGTATCCGATCTGATGGAAAAGGTGAGGCGGAGCCGCCTCAAGCTAAGGGAAGGCTGCTCCATAATCTGTCAGGCCCTGGAAGGCCTCCATCACGCCCATCAGAATGGATTCATCCACAGGGACATAAAGCCTCAGAATATTCTGCTGCACCGCTCCGGCGATGCCTGGACCGCCAGGATAAGCGATTTCGGTCTCGCCAAGAGCTTCAGGGAGGCAGGGGGCTCGATGATGACCAGGGATGGCGAGGTGGCAGGCACAATAATCTTCATGGCTCCTGAGCAGCTCACAGACTATCGCTTCGTGAAGCCTCCCGCCGATTTGTACTCAATGGGCGTGAGCCTTTGCTACATGCTGACAGGCAGATATCACTTCCCCTGCCCGTCGCCTCTGGAAGAGATGAAGGCGATGGAGGAGGGCAAGCCGCTGAGGAGCGGAGACAGTCCAGACCCGCTGATGATGCTGCTGTGCGAAGATCCCGTTCCGGTAGAGAAGATCGCCCCTGATATCCCGGCTCCGCTCGCCGAAGTGATGAACAGGGCGGTGGCAAAAGAGGAGAGCCTGCGCTTTACGACTGCAGGCGAGATGAGGGATGCCATTCTGGGCGCTCTGAAGCAGTGCAGTGAAGGCTAGAGCTTCTTCAGCGCCTCCTCTATCTGACTGATGACATACTCTTTTGATTTCATCGATCTCTCACGGCAGACCGCAAGCTCCAGCTTTGCCATCGTTTCTCCGTGGCACGCTTTGCAGTCATACTCGCCGCGCCCTATGATGTTCGGCCTTTCAGCGCCTGCCTTCTCCTTCTCGAGAGCTTTTTTGAGCTCACTGCCTGCTCCGGTTATCTTCAGGTCTCCAAGCAGTCCTGCCGCCTTGCCCCTCACGGCCGGCTCCGGAGCGGAGAGGAGGCGGCAGAGCGGCTTTGATGCCTTCTTTGATGCATATTCCCTGAAGGCGCTTCTTGTCTTCATCATACTGTCCAGTCTGATCAGGCACATGAGCTTCACGGCGCTGTCGCTGCTCTCGACGCTCCTCTCGAGGAGCGCGTCGACGGCCGCCTCTCCCTTTGAGAAGAGAATGTCTTCGCTTCTTCCGAATGCCTTGAACTCCTCCACATCCATATAGAACCTGGACATGGCCGTGACCGTGTCACGCGCCTCCTTCATCTGGATCCCTTTTATGCACGAGGGGATGCTGAAGATGAGGATTGCTGCTGCTGCTGCTGCTGCCATGGGGATGAGTTTTTTTATATTTGACAGCATCGAAGTGGCGGCAGGCTTGATCGCCTCGTCACTGACTGCCGTGAAATGCTCTTTCTCCTCTATCTCAAAAGGCTCGGCGGCTATCTCAGGCTCTTCCCGGACAGCTCCTGAAAAGTCCCATTCCCAGTCAACCTCCCATATGATGAGCTTCCCATCGCCTGACCCGGATGCCATGAAGCGCCCGTCTCCTGAAAATGCCACTGAGATTATCTCAGAGCCGTGCCTTCCAGGAGCCCTGACCTCTTCGAGGGTATCGGCCCAGAGCAGCGATAATGAGCCGTCTCCATAGCCTGCAAGCAGATATCTGCTTTCCGGGGAGAAGGCCAGGGATGTGACGGCCCGGCCCGCTGATGATTTCACTTTCAGCGCCCTGGCCTGTGATGCGATCCTGGGCTGCGCATCTGCCCCTGAAGAGTAAGGTGCTGTATCCCACAGCCTTATCGTGCCGTCCTTGCTTCCCGATGCTGCTGTCCGCCCGTCCGGCGCCATCCGGCAACTGCTCACGGCGAGCGTGTGGCCTGCCATCTCGGCTATGAGGCTCCCTGTCTTCGTATCCCAGAGCTTAACCATCCTGTCCGCACCTCCTGACAGGAGCCTCTTCCCGTCACTGGAAAGTGACAGAGCCTCGGTCCCGTTTACGTGGCCGGGCATGGATATGAGGCATTTTCCCGTTTCCAGCTCCCATATCCTGATGGTGCTGTCAACGACAGTGCTCCCGCCTGTGGCGCAGTATCTGCCTCCCGGGAAAAGGACTGCGGCGGAGAAGCGCTGATCTGCCGTCATCGATGCGATCACAGGCCCGACTTGAGGCCGGTTTCCTTCCGCTTCCGAGATGTCACGGAGCTCGAGCACTCCCTTTGAGTATCCTGACAGGAGCGATTTGCCGTCGAAAGAAAGATGGAGTGAAGATATCCGCTCTTGAGGATTTGGACCGGTTATGTGCTCCTGAGCGCCGCTTTCAATGCCGGTGAGGCATGAGAGGCCTTCAGAATCTGGATAGGTGATAAGATTTCTGCAGCCGCCTGCGCTGATTTCTCCCTGACCGCTGTAATCGTGATATTCAGACCTCTGCCAGAGGTTCCTGACACCGACCCTGCTTCCTTGTCTTCCAGCCTTCACAATAGCCGCCAGCGCGCGCCTGTCCTTGTCGTGGCCGGCAGTGTCCAGAGCCTGCCTGTAAAGGCTGTATGCCAGCTCAAACGAGCTGTCCGCCAGCGCCGCGTCTCCCTGCCGCATGAGCTTCTGAAACGACAGCGAGTCGGTGATGCTCTCCTCGGCGGTTCTGGGCCTCGAGATGACGAACTCCTTTCGATAGATGGGCTGAAACGCAGAGTCGCCTGCGAAGGGGAGCGGGATGAAGCAGATCGCGCCGTCCCTGCCTCCGGAGACCAGTCTCCGCCCGTCTTTCGAATAAGCCAGGCCTGTCACAGGCGCCTTATGCAGCATGAACGTGCGAATGCATTCTCCCTTCGCGATGTCCCAAAGCCTCACAGAGCCGTCGGACATCCCTGCGGCGACGGCAAGACCCCAGGGCGATACCGCCAGCGATTCGACAGATGCCTTTCCGCACTCGATGCTCCGGGCGCAGGCGCCTGTTGTAATGTCCCATATCCTGATACAGCCGTCTTCCCCTCCGGATACGGCGAAGAGGCCGTCCGTCGTTACGGATGCGCAGAGAGCCGGTTTCCCGTGTCCTGTGAGTCTGCTTACCGTCTCGCCCTTCAATGCGCTCACAATCAGTATCGCGCCTTCATGGGTGGCGAGCGCCAGCCTGTCGCTGTCGGGAAAGAACGACAGTGCGAATATGTTCCTGGATCGGGTGTCTATGGTGGCGTGAGGCTCGAAGCCCGGGCTTTTTCTGACTATCACATTCCCTCCGGCGCCTGCCGACGCCAGGAGCGAGCTGTCCGGCGAAAAGGCCACAGCCCTCACGAGGTTTTCGTGCCCTTTGAGCCTGGTCCTGCAGACACCCCTCTGTACTTCCCATATCCTGACGATCCTGTCGCTGTGCGCCGTGGCTATGAACCGGCCGTCATGACTCACGGACAGGCCTGATCCTTCGCATTTGAATCTGGACTCCTGGTCCGACAATGAGCCTGCCGGCGCGCCTGAGTGCAGATCCCACAGCTCGAGAAGTGAGTCGCCGCTTATCGAGACTGCCTGGTTCTGCCCGAGAAGGTCTACTCCGTGCAGTTTGCCACCTTCCCGCTCCGGCTTGATCACCTGCCCTGGAATCGGTTTGAGAAGCTCCCGCTCTCTGCTCGTGATGATCGCTGGGTCGAGAATGAGCCGGTTGTCCGGTATGACGACAGGCATTGAAAGCCTGGCCCTGCCTTCGGTGTATCTTTCCTTCAGGGAAGGAAGATGCGGGGCCAGGGTTCTGGCCTTTTCCAGGGCCGGCATCGCATCCTTCGGGCTTTTCCCGGCGAAGATCTCTCCGAAGGCGAGCAGGGCTCTCAGGTCGCCTGGATTCCTGCTTATGCTGTGGATCAGATACTTTCCGGCCTGTTCAGTGTTTCCAGCGGCTGCGTAACAGAAGGCCAGGTCAATCAGCCACATTGTTTCCTGCGGCTCACGGCGGGCGCCTTCGGCAAACGCGGCGGCTGCATCCCTGTAAAGAGAGCGGTCATACAGCGACATCCCGTAGTTGTGGAGGCTGTCGCTCCTGTCCTTCCCCATTGAAAATGCCTTGGTGAATGCCGCCTGCGCTTGTTCCGGTCTCCCGAGCGCCCGCAGAATCACACCGTGAAGGCTGTGGGCCGCCGCCTGTGACGGGCCTTTCCTGAGGGCCTCCTCTATGAACTCGAGCGCGCGCTCCTGGCTGCCCCACGAATGCTCGTAAAGGGCCTCATACAGCGGAGGAAGAGGGCTCTCCCTGTTGCCTTCGGCCAGCGCCTTGAATCTCTTTTTGATCTCATCGTATGAATGGAAGCCCCGCTCGATGCTGAACAGGATGAGGTTTATGTTTGCAGGGATCGAAAGAGGGTCGAGAATCAGCGCCTGCTGAAAACAGGCCGCAGCCTCGTCGTATCTTCCCAGGTCGATATACGACAGCGCCCGGTTGTTCAGATCGTCGGAGCGCAGTTCGGCTGCGCCGGCGAAACGCCTTGGATACGCGCCACCTGTCACCGCTTCGTATATGGGGAGCAGGGCCGCCTTTACATCGCTGAAGCTCTGCGGGCGCTTCTCCCGCTCCTTTTCGAGGCATTTCATTATGAGGCTCTCCAGGGCTGCAGGGATGTCCTTTCTTAGCTCGGAGGGTCGGGGCGGAGCGCTGAAGCGGTGCATGACCTGGAAAGCCACTATCGGTGAAGCTCCGCTGTCACGCTCCATCTCGAAGGGGCGCCTGCCGCACAGCATCTCGAAGAGCATCACGCCAAAAGAATAGATGTCCGCCCGGTGATCGGCCTGGTCGGCGGCGATCCACTGCTCCGGAGGCATGTACGGAGGCGTTCCGAGAGCTTTCGCGCCTGCCATGGTCTGCCACTCCTGCTGGGATATGAAGGCTGGTTTCCCGCCCGGTGCGGCGCCTTCTGACGGGCCGGCGGCGTCGGCGGCGGCTGAATGTGTCTTGACGAGGCCGAAGTCCGTGACCTTGACAGTGCCGTCAGAGGTGAGCAGCACGTTATCAGGCTTTATGTCACGGTGGACAAGACCCTTGCCGTGGGCGTGGATCATCGCCTCGCAGAACTGGAGGGCTTTGTCGACGATGGATTCGAGGGGTCTGTCTGTACTGCCTTTTATCCACTGGGCGAGCGATCCGCCGTCGACATACTCGATGAAGATCCGCGGGATGCCTTTATATTCGCGGACATAGAAGGCTGTGGCGATGTTGGGGTGCTTGTCCAGGTCGACCCATGCGTCGGCCTCTCTCAGGAACCGCTTCAGAATCTGATCGCCGGCGCCTCTCTGCAGAGGCGACTTGACGGCAAGAGTCACTCCCCACCTGAGATGCCTGACGAAATAGAGGCGGCCCATGCCGCCCTTGATGACGCGCTCGATGAGATAGAGGCCGTCGATGACCTTGCCAGGCGCCCAGTTTTCGTCCTTCGAAGGCATCTGCCCAGCGCTCTTCCCGGCGTCTTTCGTGACGGCCTGCCGGCCAGTCTTCCCTGAATCCGCCGCAGGTGGCTGTGCCGCCGTCTTCCTCGCTCCTGCTGCAGGCGATGGCACAGTTCCTTCCCCGGCGCCTCCGGCTTGAGCCTGCGCTGTTCCGACGGCATCAGCCTGCACATCGAGCGTCCTGTCCTCGCTGCCGACAATTGACTGCGTCGCAGGAGTCTGGACTATCCCGCCGGCGTCGGCCTGCACATCAAGCGTCCTGTCCTCGCTGCCGACCATTGACTGTGTCGCAGGAGCCTGTAACAATCCGTCCGCTCCAGACTGCAGCGCAAGAGTGTTCATCTCGTCTTCATCGTTATTCCGGAGATCGTCGTCGCCCATAGTCACCTCATGGAGATGTTATCGACGAGAAGACATCTTCCTTCATGGGCGGGAAAAGACTCTGCTTGACAGCGGCTCATTGTTTCTTGTCGGCCTGTGCATTCAGGAACTCGAAAATGTTTCTGTCATACCTGATCCTGCCGTTATTCATGCGCGGCGTTGTCGATCGACCTTCGAGCTTCATCTTCTCAGCCAGTGTAAGCGGCGTCCTGCCGAGCCCATCTCCTGCGTTGATATCGGCGCCGCTGGCGATATAAGTTCATGGCGCTATGGCAATCTTCCCTTCTGGAAGAGTCTGTTTGTGTCAGTGCTGCTGCTCAGAAAGGCCTACATTCATCGGAGCGCAGCGGAGACCGATGCCTTCAGACACGATATCTCTGGTTTGTATCTGCCAATAACGGATTAAAATATGCACGATGTCCAATGGCATTAGTGAATACTGTATTGTTGTTATTGATTCTGTGCGATATAATTATATACGTCAATTATTGTGACGATCTGGCGTTCGATGCTCCGTGAATGATTTGGATGGACTTCTCATCAAAGCATCAGGAGACATAGATGACATCGATGCAGAGAGCTTTGCTGATATCCGCCCTCGTGGTTCTGTTCATCATACAGTGCGCCGAGTGTGGATGGTGCTGCGCCATATGCGGTGTTATCTACATGTTTCAGCGCTATCCCTTTCTGCTGGTGTGGTTACTGAGTTTCTGCATATGGCTGGCTATGCAGTCCTTCATATCAGAAGCTCGGTTTACCCTTGCGGAACTTCTTATATTGATAGCAATTATTCCCATATCGATACTTACACTCGGCATGACAAGTGTAATCATATTAACATTGATAATGTGCGTCACTGTGCTTGCAATTACGGCCAGATCAATAATCAGGGGCAATGCAAAGGCAATGACAGTCAATCTCTCATACTGTGTCTTTCTCATCGTTTCCGCTGCGATATGGGTGTTCCTGATAAACCGGATGTGGCTAGATATATGTATGCTCAGGATAAAGGAGCCTTATCCGGTCGCTGCTCAGAGCGAGATACGGAAAAAGGGCGTTGAAGCCGTGCCTTATCTGCTTGAAGCTCTGCCTTCCTCTTCTGCCCTTCAGAAGAGGAGGATCATAGGTATTCTCGGGAGCATTGAAGATGTAAGGGCTGTAAAGCCGCTGTCTGATATTCTCATCAGTCTCAAAAGCCGCAGCGACGAAGAATCTGACAGGACAAAAATCTTTATAGTAAGGGCTTTCAGAAGAATAGGCGACCGGCAGGTCATTCCCCTGCTATGTGACACATGGATGGCGACATATGACACGGCGTGCAATGAGAGTGCCTCATGCAGCGAAAAAGGCTTGTGGTACTCTGTCCTGTTTGAGCTAAGATATGCTCTCAATGTAATGGGCAGAGAAGAGGCGATAAAGTATCTGAAATCGAGGCAATATAACAAATCAGAGCTTGTCAATCATCCTGGCGCAGTGCTTGAGGGCCTTCTCGGAGAGCCATCGGTGCTGGGAGAATTGAAGCAGATGACTCTGAAGGCCTCGGGCTTTCAAAAGCGGTATGTTCTTATCGGAATTGCCAATTTAGGAAACAAAGAAGCATTGAGATTTCTGCTGGATCTTCGCAGGATTTCAGGAGACGGGCAGATGAAGGGCGATATCGATTATTTTTTGAGCAACTGTGCGGAGATTACTGACAGGGATGGAGTCGACCTGATATTGGATTCGTTCAGTGAAGCGGATTTTCAGTTGAAGAGTGATTTCAACAGCATGCTTGTGCGGCTTACCGGGCGTAAAGTTAAATCGCCTGTGGCTGAAAATGAATCCCAGTGGCAGGAAGTTGAAAAGAAATGGAAAAACTGGTGGGCCCTCAACAAAGCATCGTTCCAGTATAAAAGAATGCAATATAAGGATCTAAGTTCGGATTGGGACAGAGAGTCTGAGAAATACGGGTATGAGCCGCAATACCAATGATTGCAAGTCAACTGCATAACAGGAGCCATCCGGGGATGCCTTCCCGGGTGGCTCTGACAAATCGATTTTTTCTGACCCTTTAGTCAGTCAATATTCTCCGGATTTAATTGCTGCTCCAAATCAGATTATTTCAGTCCATTTCCTATTGCTACCACTACCTCGGCATCTTGTGAATAGTCTACATCGCTCCATAACCACACCGACTGGCTGTCCTGAGGCACTTGCAGAATTTACTGAAATCCAATAAAATGGCTTCGGAAGGAGAAATAGTAAAACAGGCAATGCCACAGATCCTTTCATTTTTCATTCTTCCTGTCCTCAAACCCGGCAAGCTGTTCCTCTGTAAGGCCTGTCAGCTTTTTCACTGTTTCCCGGCTGTATCCTTCCCGAAGCATGGTGAGCGCCGTCTCGAGTTTGCCTTCCACAATCCCTTCCAGTCTGCCTTCCTTCCTGCCTTCCTCCCTGCCTTCCTTCCTGCCTTTCTTGATACCAAGCCTTTCTGCTGATGTTATATATGCCATTTCTTTCCCCTCCTCGTATCTCATCATTTCTTCGTTGAACTTGATCTCGAGCGGTTCTGGCAAGGCCAGCAGCCAATCAATGAACAGATACAGGTCTGTCCTGACGTCTCCTCCAAATCCTTTCCTGTCAAGATCCTTCACGAGAGAGAGCTTCCAGAAGAGCCTCTTCCTCGTTTCCCGCTCTGTCTCATAGTGGCGAAGGTGAGCCAGCACCACCACGGCGAATGGGTTCATGCTGCGCTCAAGCTCGTCAATCCTTTCCCTATAGTCAATGATCTTGACTGAAGGGAACTCAAACCGATGCCGGCACCCCCACCGACCCATTTCGAATCCGGAGGGCCTGAAATCCCTGCTATCATCAGCCAGCACCGCAAGCGTTGCCACATCACGCCGGTACCTGTCATAGATTCGATAGCTGTAGATGAAGAGCCGCTCCTCGAAGTCCTTCTCAGCTTCTCCCTGCACTTCTACATGAATCAGAAGCCACTTTTCCTCACCGTTTCTGAGGAACACTTTCACCAGTTTGTCGGTTATCCTCTTACCTATGCCTACACGGCGCGACAGGCTCTGCAATTCATTATCCAGGAACGAATGGCGCCCTCGCTCTGTTTCTTCGCTGATATGAGGGAAGAAGAAATCCAGGAAATCATCGAGGTAATGGCCGAGTACGATCTTCCATCCATCATCTCCTCTGGAGCGGGTTTTGTGAGCCACGGTAACACCTCCTTCATTATATCATCGCTTTGGAGTCGGGACAAGACTGGATTCCGTGCCGTCCCTGCATTATCAGTATAGGGAGGTGATATTGCTGCCGGATGTCCGGATTGTAAAAGAAGATCGTATTATTGTTAACACTTTGTTTCCTATCTCGAGAAACACGCTTCTTTGAAAGGCAAGCACCTGGGAAAAACGTCGTGCCGTCACTCTCAACACTCTTCTGATAACTATGCTGCGATCAAAACAACTGCATGACAAGAGCCACCCGGGACTTGTGTTTCCGGATGGCTCTGATTTTTTTTCAGCAATGTCGTCTTCCGCATCAAGCGACTGTCTGCCTGCTCCTGTAGCTTTCGTTCATACTGATTTACCCGGCAGGTTCGGGCAGTCAGTTTTTCAGGTTGGAGAAAACCTTGTAAGCAACTGTCAACAGGATGCCTGCTCCGGCCATTACGACGAGGCTGCTCATCATTGATGGGAAGGCTGCCGATGTCGCCGTACCTGCAGGGACAGCAGTATTAGCGGCGGTTTTCGCTCCGGCTGTGAAATCGGTGACCGTGCCGTTGGATGTTAAGTTGCCGCTCCCATACTGGGACTGGATGCCTACCGTTCCCGCGTTTGGGTTTATCGTGGCGTTACCGAATGGTGTGCTGACTCCAACTCCGCTGCTCCCTGGCGTCACAGTTGTATTGCCGAATGGAGTAGTGAAGCCGACGCTGCCGTTTCCTGGCATTACGGTCGTATTGCCGTATGGAGTGTTTATATTGATGCCGCCTGCGCCAGGCGTTATCGTCGTGTTTCCGATGTTGATTCCTGTAACTCCGCCTGGATTCAATGACACATTTCCGTGCCCCGTATTTATCGTGACATTAGTTCCGCTCGTCTCGATCCCGCCTCCGCCGAAGAGCGATTCGAGAAACTTGAACAGGCCTGAGAATATTCCGTCGAGGCCCATCGATTTCGCTGTCTCTGTGCCTGTGGAGGAAAGCTCGATTTTATCCTGCGGCATCATATCCGCAGTTGAAACCGGGGCTGCCGATGCCGTTTTCACCAGGGCTCCGGTTGCCACTGCGGCGCCTGCCGCAACGACTCCCGCTTTTAAAGCCGTGCCTGCCGCTTTTCTGAAATCCGCTGAATCGAAGTCTCCCGATGGAGAGGTGCCAAGCCATTTGCCTATTAATGCGCTGCCGCTCATTATCATCACTCCTTTTCTTCTTCACCTCCATTTCACCATTATTTGATGTCCTATTCAAGTTCCACCGGCGATCCAATATGGCGCGGCCCATGCTATCTGTTATTGAACGTATCATAAAGCTTCTGCGGATTGCCTGTTTTCGTGCTGTACTGGTAAGTCTGGTTTGCCTGCTCGGACCTGCCGGCTGATGAACAGGTCCTGGCGCCGGGATGATAGCCTTTATAGTGAACGCATTTGCAAGTCGGGCAGTAGTATGTGTTCCTGCGGTAGTTGGGATCAACTGTGCGGGTGCTTCCGGAGCTCACTGCATTGGTTTTTACAGTTGCTGTCGTCATTCCATAGTCGCTTTTTGCAGTCGTTCCATATCCATAGCTGCTCGTGGTGCTGGGGGCGAAGCCGTAATCTGCAAAGGCATCTGCGCTGCAGAGGAAGAGGATCGTCGCGAGGGCTGCCAGGCACACTGAGATTTTTATTGTATTTATCATTTTGTTCACTCCTTATCGTTTCTTCATATTCAGTATACTTCGAAAAGGAGGTGCGGCGGTGTGTGCTTTTTCACAGGTTTTGTAACATTCTTGTTGCCGGAATGTTAATAAATTGAAAACACGTTGACCGGACCGGCTTTGAAACGCTTAATCAGCAAACTGCGGTGCAAAAGGTCACGGAGAGTATTTCTTCCACAGATACTCGGCGTGCTCGTCATAAAATCTATCAGGGACAGGCACGCTTCCAGCCAGCCTGCTCACGATTGTCCCCTCCGGAGGCTCTTCCTGCTCTTCAAGCTGCTCGAAAAATGCCTGCACCATGCGTGAAAGACTTATGTGCCTTCTCCGCGAACAGCGCTTTGCCCGCTCGATGGCACCCTTGTCCAGCTTGAGCGTCAGCTTGACATCCATGGTATCACCTCTTCTCATGGAATTTTACTGCCTGCACATGTGCCACGTCACACCGGGAAGAGTATCCTCTTCCCGGTCACTTTTCGGGTGTGCAGCCCGAGGAGGCGATTATCGTTCTGAGGATCTGCAGTGCGGCTGAGTCAGGCGTCATCGCGCCTTCGATTACGGCCGCTCTGGCCTCTTCGATGGCGTGCTTCACAGAAGGCTGCGAGAATATATGGTCTTTCAGATAGCAGTCCAGGAGCGACCACATCCAGTTGACATCCTGCTCCCTCCGCTTCCTGACGAGCTCTCCGCTCTCGGTGAAGATGGAGTGATGCTTCAGCACGGTGTCCCATATCTCGCTTATGCCTGTCCCTTCGAGGGCGCTGCAGGTCAGGACAGGCGGGGCCCAGTTCTTCGAGGCGGGGCTGATTATGTGCAGGGCGTTCTCGTAAACCTTCCTGGCGGCCAGCGCCTTATCCATGTTCTGCAAATCGGCCTTGTTGACCACTATGGCGTCGGCCACCTCAAGCACGCCTTTCTTGATCCCCTGCAGCTCATCTCCGGCATCGGGAATCATCAGCACCAGGAAGAAGTCGACCATCGATGCGGCGGCAATCTCAGACTGCCCGACTCCCACTGTCTCGACAAATACCACGTCGAAGCCTGCCGCCTCGCACAGAATCATCGTCTCACGGGTTTTCCTGGCCACGCCTCCAAGATGCGACGACGAGGGAGAAGGCCTGATGAAGGCTGAGGCGCAGGTGGAGAGTTTTTCCATGCGGGTCTTGTCAGCGAGAATCGAGCCGCCGCTTATCGTGCTGCTCGGATCGATTGCCAGCACCGCCACCTTGTGGCCCCTTTCTGCAAGAAGGCATCCCAGAGCCTCTATGAACGTGCTTTTGCCTGCGCCGGGCACGCCGGTTATCCCAAGACGGATTGACGCGCCGCCGTGCGGCATCATCGCATTGAGCAGAACAGAGGCGATTGCTCTGTCCTCAGCCCTTTCGCTCTCTATCAGCGTGATCGCCTTCGACAGGGCGAGCCTGCTGCCTTCCAGGATTCCCTCTGAAAACTCTTCTGGTGTTCTGTATTTCATGGTTCTTCTTTTCCGACTTCTACTAAGGGCAGCCACTGGGGGCTGCCCTTACGATGATATATCGACTCTACTCTCCCTTGTATACCGGCTTTCTCTTTTCCTTGAAGGAGCGGATCCCTTCAGCATAGTCGTGGCTGTCATAGACCTTGCGGCGCAATCCTGAGATCCTCTCGAAGAAGATCGGCGGCAGCGACGCTCCGGCGTCTGACAGTACGTGGAACTGCTCCTTGATCACGGCCACGGCCAGCGGGGAATTCTGGCAGATCTGTTCTGTGATCTCCTGAACCTTCCCGTCCAGCTCTTCAGCCGGATAGATGTGGTTTACTATTCCCCATTCCTCGGCTGTTTTCGCGTCAACCGGGCTGGCGGTGAAGAACATCTCCTTCGCCCTGTTGAGCCCTATGCGGTTGATGAAGTGCTGTATTCCAGTGGCGTTGTAAGGGATCCCGATCTTTGCCGGCGTTATTGCGAAAGACGATGTCGCATCGGCAAATACGAGATCGCACGTCATTATGAGGTCGCAGGCGGCTCCCCATACGCTTCCCTTCACCACTCCTATTACAGGGCCCGGGTATTTCTGGACCTCTCTGAGGAATACTTCGAAGGCATCGTAGTATCCGAGAGGGTCGCGGCGCCCTTCTGGGAGCTCGTAGACATCGTGGCCTGCCGACCACACGTTGTGCTTGTTGGGCTCGGCTTTTATGAGCAGCACGAATATCTTCTTTTCCGCGGCCTCTTTCAGAAACGCCAGCGCTTCGCTGATCAGGCCGGAGCCCAGGGCGTTCAGCTTCGGCGGGTTGCACAGCGTCAGTGTTGCGACTTTACCGTTGATTTCCGATTTTATGAAGGTCATGGTCACTCCTTTGCCTGGTCTTTTGTAATCTCATCGAGAACCTTGTTCGCGCACTCGATGATGTTCGTGCCGGGGCCGAATATGCCGACTGCGCCGTCCTTCGCGAGCTCATCATAATCCTGCCGCGGTATCACGCCGCCGATGAACACCTTGATCTCAGGGCATCCGAGCCTCTTCAACTCTGCAATGACTGCCGGGACTATGTACTTGTGCCCTGCAGCCAGCGATGAGATGCCGATTGCATGGGCGTCGTTCTCCATGGCTATCTTTGAAGCCTCTTCCGGAGTAACGAACATCGGGCTCAGATCTATGTCGAAGCCAAGGTCTGCGAACGCCGTGGCGATGACCTTGCTGCCGCGGTCGTGGCCGTCCTGCCCGATCTTGGCGATCAGGACTCTCGGGCGTCTTCCGCTGGCTTTCAGGAACTCATCGGTTCTCTCCCTGACCTTGTTGAATTTCTCGTCCGAGCCCCTGTATTCTGATGAATAGACGCCGGTAATGAGTTCCATCTTGACCTTGTACCTTCCAAAGACTTTTTCCATTGCGTCGCTTATCTCGCCGACTGTGGCCCTCGCTCTGACTGCCGTGAGCGCCTCCTCCAGCAGGTTGCCGGTTCCCTTTGCGGCTTCTGTAATCCTGTCGAGGGCTTCCTGCACCGCTTTATTGTCTCGCGATGCCTTTATCTTTTCGAGGAAAGCTGTCTGCTCCTGCCTCACCGTGTCCGGAATCTCGAGGACAGGGACTTCCTCTTCGTGGTCGGGCCTGTACTTGTTGACTCCAACGATCACTTCTTCGAGGCGCTCTATCCTGGCCTGCGTCCTCGCCGCGGCTTCCTCGATCATGCGCTTGGGGAGCCCTGAATCTATGGCTTTCGCCATTCCGCCGAGCTTCTCGATCTCCCTGATGAGCTTCGTCGACTCTGCTATCAGCGAGTTGGTGAGGCTCTCGATATAGTAGCTGCCGCCGAGAGGGTCGATGACATTGCATATGTGCGACTCCTCCTGGACTATGATCTGCGTGTTCCTGGCAATTCTGGCCGAGAACGGAGTGGGCAGCCCTATGGCCTCGTCGAACGAGTTGGTGTGCAGGGACTGCGTCCCGCCGAGAGCGGCAGCCATGCACTCTATGGTGGTCCTGATTATGTTGTTGTAAGGATCCTGTTCCGTGAGGCTCCATCCCGATGTCTGGCAGTGCGTCCGGAGTGACCTGGAGTTGGGCTTCTTCGGGTTGAACTGCTTCATCTCCTCACTCCACACGTAACGCGCCGCCCTCAGCATCGCGATGTTCATGAAGAAGTTCATGCCGATGCCGAAGAAGAACGACAGATGAGGCGCAAAGTCATCCACATCGAGCCCTGCCTTGATCGCCGATCTGACGTACTCTATGCCGTCTGCTATCGTGAAGGCTATCTGCTGCACCGAGTTCGCGCCGGCCTCCATTATGTGGTATCCGCTTATGCTGACCGTGTTGTATTTAGGCATGTTGCGCGAACAGTAGGCGATGATATCCGATATGATTCTCATCGACGGCTCCGGCGGGTAGATATAGGTATTGCGCGTCAGGAACTCCTTCAGGATATCGTTCTGGATGGTTCCTGTCAGCAGCTCGGGCTTCACGCCCTGCTCTTCCGCCGTCACTATGTACGCCGCAAGAATCGGTATGACCGCGCCGTTCATCGTCATCGATACGGACATCTTGTCGAGCGGTATCTGGTCGAAGAGTATCTTCATGTCCTCCACGCTGTCGATGGCGACTCCGGCCTTGCCGACATCGCCTGCCACGCGCGGATTGTCCGAATCATAGCCCCTGTGGGTCGCCAGATCGAACGCCACTGAGAGACCCATCTGCCCTGCCGCGAGGTTCTTCCTGTAGAACTCGTTCGACTCCTTTGCCGTCGAGAACCCTGCATACTGCCTGATTGTCCAGGGCCTGCCTGCATACATGGTCGGATATGGGCCGCGGATGAACGGCTCGAGCCCCGGCATGGAGTTCGTGTGCTCAATCGCCTCCAGGTCCTCTGCCGTGTAAAGCGGTTTGACCTCAATGCCCTCCGGCGAGAGCCATCTGAGCGTCGACGGGTCCTTCCCCTTCAGCTGTTTCGTGGCGGCCGCTGTCCATTCGGCCAGTTTGTGGTCGGTGACTGTCTGATCCATGGTTTCCTCCTTTGATGTCGAGCGATGAACAGAGCGCGGTTCATGCGCAGAGTATGCAAGAGGTCCGGCTTGCAGGCCCTGCAGAGGCATCCTGCTCACGGCGGCGCGACCGCTCCCGATTTTCGCGGGATTCATAACAGTTGCGTTATCATATCATACTAAGTCATTATATTCTCACGGCTTCATGAAGTCAATATTTTCAGGCCTGAAAGGTGCTGTTGGATAGTGTTCAATATTTTCAGGCCGGATTTTGCGGACGTGTCACAGGTAAGGATGGAGCTTGACAGGTATTGATTTTATGGCTTCGGGGATGGCTTATGATATCAGGCCTTTCATCTTCTCGGCCTGAACACGTTCTCCCTGGCGATGTTCAGTATCGGGCTGATGCGCTTCATCTCGAGCCTTTCGACGAGCATATCCGTTCCGAAGTTAATGGCTGTAAGCATCTCCTCCCTGTATATGGGAAAGACGAGCAGGTAGTTGATGGTCTTTTCAGGGCTCACCGTGAGATGTCTGAATCCTTTCTGCTCAAATATCGGGTCGAGGAGAAGAGTGCCGCACATCCTCGTGTTGGACGCGAAGGTCTCCAGCGGCTCTCCGTTTGCTATCGTATGCCCCGGCCCGAACCATGTCTCGAGCAGGTGCGGCAGTTTCGCGAGATCCTTGAGGAGTCTGACAGGCCAGTAAAACTCCTCGCGCCTGCTGCTCTCTCTGTCCAGGGGCCAGTCAGGCGGCAGGTAGGTGATCAGCTCGGCGTAGCGGAACTCCCTTGCTTCATCGGGAGTGATCATCGATTTGTCGCTCATGCCGCTGGTGACCAGGGTGATGAAGTTCCTGCCTTTTCCCGGCATCACGCAGTGAATGTCGATATGCACAATATCCGAGACGATTTCATGGATGACCGTGTCAGGCGGGCCGATGTATCTGGCGATATGGCTTGTCATCTTATCCAGGTTGGGAACAGGAAGCTCTCTGCCAGGCATATACTTCTGCTTGAGGCTGGACAGTATCAATTCCATCTCCGAGCTCAGTGACTTTGAGAGCTCTCTGCCGGAGCCGCGCCTTTTTTCCGAGCCTGATGCCTCATCCGGCCCGTTTCCCGCTCTGTCAGGATGTGCATTTGCAGATTTCAGGTCAGAGGCGTGCAGCCTTCCTGAGCAGATATCGCACTGGCAGACATCGCTGCCTCCTTTCTGCAGCTGAATTCCGGTTCCAGTCTCATCAAGCCTCTCAGGCTTTTTCGGGTCTGTCATCTTCATCTTCGTGAATCTGCCTGCCGTGAAGCCTGCTTTTTTGATTGCCTTGACGACATCTTCTCTGACGATGAGAATGGACTCCCAGCCATTGATCCTGAATATCTTCTCATCGCCTATCAGTGCTGGATTCAGCACGACATTGGCCTTTTCGCCGGGATTCCGGTACATTCCGCGCGTTCTGTTCCCAATCTCAGGCAATGCAGGCGTCTGCCGCCGGTCGATGCAGTCCAGGACCTTGAGAGTGTTGCCTGCGTGATAGCCTTCGATCTCCTCCATGCGGCCCCTGTAGTTGCATATCCTGATGGGAAGATACTGTACTTCGCCGGGAGCGATCTTCTCGATGAACTCCTTCAGGCGCGTCGAGTGGACGGGAATTGGATGGTTCGACAGGATGAAATCCTCTCTTATGCCGTTTTTGCGGCACAGTACATAGTTACGCTCACTCCATATCTCAATCGGTGTGCCGGCAAGGAGATCCCACGGATCGAGGCCTCTCATCCTGAAATGCCAGACTGAGAGGACTTCCGTCCTGCTGGTAAAGCGCCTGAATACCCATTCATAGTATCTGTGATCTGACATGATGCCGCCTTCTTTCTGTCCCGGGCTTTGACTCTTAACCGGTTCCTGTCCATATTCCTGCATTTCTCAGACGGGGGGACAAATCCTTTTATCCGCAGACTGCCGGCAGAGCAGCATCCTGCACAGTGCAGATTAATTTTCCGCCTGTCGAGCCGAATACTGAATTGTTGACAATGAAATCTCTCCCCAGATACTGAGAAGGAGACACGTGGAAATGGAGAGAAGTTCAATCTTCTTCACTGAATGCCGCATACCGGCGAGAGCGCGGCTTCAGGCTCGGAATATGCCGCTCTAATCATCGAGGGGGCGATGATCATTGGCTTACACCGACAGGATACCTCCGGAAAAGCATCAGATGTTTCGATTTCATTGAGCAGGCTTGTCTTGTGCTCAAATAATTTCATGGAGAAATCAAAAGATGAGCGACAGCAGTTCACGCAACATTGAAAACGCAGGTCCGCCGCAGGGACTTTCGGTTGAGGCCTCATGCGGAAGCGAACTCGAGGCTTTGAAACAGGAGCTTTATGAGACGAAGAAGAGGCTCGCCGAGCAGGAGGCCCTGAACAGCCAGATATCCTGCGAGTTGAAAGAGCGTATGAAGGAGCTTAACTGCCACAACAGAATCACGATGCTTTTCGATAACCGTGAACTGACGCCTGACGAGTTTTTTCAGAGCCTGGTGGATACTATTCCGGAAGCTTTCCAGTTCCCCGACATCGCGTCGGTGATGCTCAGAGTCCACAACAGGGAATATTTTACTGCAGGGTTTTGCGAATCAGATTCATCTCTGCAGGTTGAGCTGAAAAAAGATGAAGTCTTATTCGGTGTTCTGAAGGTATGCTACAAGGTTGATGAAGGCAAAGAGCGCTCATCCCCTTTTCTGAAGGAAGAGGAGGAGCTGCTGCAATTCATATCCAGGAGGATTCTCAAATATATCGGACTGCTTGATATAGTTTCGGAGCTGAGAGAAAAAGAGCAGCTTTCGCGGTCCTTCTTTGAATCATCGCCTGATCTGATCGTCATCGCTGATCTTGACAGCAAGGTCGTATCTGTTTCATCGATAGTGGTGAAGATGTTTGGCGGAGATTCTGTCAACACCTATATCGGCCGGTCGATCCTCGATTTTATCATCCCGTCGCAGCACGAAAGGGCATTGAGAATCATCTCCGAGTTAGTCGAGGGAAAACTTCCGGGCTCTGAGGAATACAGGGCCATAAGGCTCGACGGCACCGTTTTTGATATAGATGTGAATCTGGCGGTTCTGAAAGACGCTGCCGGCAGCCCTCAGATGATGATGCTCATCGTCAGAGACATCACTGCCCGTAAAAAAACGGAGGCGAGGCTGAGGTCAACTGAGATTCTCTTCAGGAAGATGGTTGAATCGATAAACGATGCTATATATGAAGTCTCACCTGAAGGTATCGTTACATACGTGAGCCCTGCCATAAAGAGGATCCTCGGATACGAGCCTTCCGAGATTATCGGCAGGAGCTTTCTCCGTTTCATGCACCCTGATGACAGGCCTGTGCTGATTAATGCATTCAGCGATATGGGCTCGAGGGATTATTCAGAGCTTCAGTACCGGTATCTCACGAAGGATGGCGAGCTGAGGTGGGTCAGAAGCTCGACTGAGCCGATAGTCGAAGATGGACTGGTTGTCGGAGGCAGGGGAATCCTGACCGATATTCATTCCCAGAAGATGGCCGAGCTCTCGCTGAAAGCGAGTGAGCACAGGCTCAGGATGCTCTTTGAAAGGATGCCGCAGGGCGTGATCTATCAGGATGTTTCAGGGGTGGTGACTGCGGTGAATCCGGCGGCAGAGCGGATTACAGGGCTCACGATGAGACAGATACAGGAGAAAACATACCCCAGCTGGAAAGCGAATCTGTTCAGGGAGGACGGATCCTTTTTGCCGCCAGAAGAATATCCGTCCATGGAGGCGTTCCGCACAGGCAGGCCGGTTCGGGACATGCTGATCCGTTTCCATAATACGGTGGAAAACGAAACAAGGTGGGTGATGGTCAGCTCCGAGCCTGAGTTCCGCGAGGGTGAGGAGAAGCCGTTCCAGGTCTTCACCACCATAACGGATATTACAGGCATCAAGCAGATTGAAAGAGAGCTGATATCTCAGAAGAACCATACTGAATCTCTTCTCGCGGCCATTCCTGACCAGATGTTCATTCTGAACGCCGAGGGCGTATTTCTTGATTTCAAACCCGGCAAGGAGGAGGAGAGCGCCTTCCAGCCGGATGAGTTTCTCAACAGAAATGTCAGAGACGTACTGCCTGTGAATCTCAGCGCAAAGCTGATTGAAGATATCAGGCTGGTAATGGATGGGAAGCCGACGGCTCCGGTTCAGTACGAAATCATGGTGAGCGACAGGCTGAGATACAGGGAAGGGAAGATGTCGCCCTTCGGTGATGACAAGGTCATCGTGATGGTCAGCGACATAAGCTGGCGCGTGGCTGCAGACAGGGCGCTCCGCGACAGTGAAGAGCGACTCAGAAACCTCTTGAACTCCCAGACCAGCTATGTGCTCAGGACAGATCTGCGTGGCCGTTTCACCTATTGGAATCCCAAGTATGAAAAAGATTTCTGCCAGTTGCACCCCTCAGGGATTCTGGAAGGGAGTAATGTCGAGCTTTCTGTCAGTGATCAACACCGTCAGCGGTTAAATGATGCAGTCAGACTGTGCATTGCAGAGCCCGGATCGATTGTTAAAGTGGAGCTGGACACGCCGGCAGGAGCCGGAGGCGCCATGACAACGCTGTGGGAGCTGCTCTGCTTTACCTATGAGTGCGGGAATCCTTCAGGAGTTCAGTATGTCGGCATCGATATCACGGACAGGAAGATGGCTGAGAGGCGCCTGATGGAGAGCGAAGAAAAGTACAGGAGCCTGATAGACAGCTCAGATGCCGTCATAGCGATGATAGATCGCGACGGCCGATATCTCTATCTCAATGAGATAGCAGCTGCACCATTTGGCAAAAGGCCTGATGAGATGATCGGGCTGACTGTTCACGATCTCTTCATCCCTGCTCAGGCTGATATGATGATGGCAGCCATCTCCGAAGTATTCAGAAACAACAATGGGATTATCAGGGAATCTCCGGTAGATCTTGCCGGTGAGAATCGATGGCTCAGGACGAGCCTGCAGCCTGTCAGGGACGAGTCAGGCGCTCCGTGCGCGGTGATGGTTCATTCAATGAACATCACAGAGATGAAGAACGCCGAGATCAGGCTCAGGCAGAGCGAGGAGAACTACAGGAATCTCTTTTATAATTCGCCGGATGGCTATCTCATAATCAGAGATGGAAAGTTCATCGACTGCAACAAGGTATCGGCTGAGATGATCGGATGCGATCGCTCGATGATCATCAGCAGGACGCCTGCTGAGCTGTCACCGGAATATCAGCCATGCGGCAGGAGATCTGACGATTACGCTCCTGAGAGAATCAGAGAGGCTTGTCAGAAGGGAGAGCACTCGTTCGAATGGACGCACAGGCGCTTGGACGGAAGCGAGTTTCTGGTGCAGGTCAGTCTGGTAGTCATGGATTACGAACAGGACACTGTGCTACTGACTACATGGCGCGATATAACCGTACAGCGCCGGTCAGAGCTGCAGATCAGAAAGCTGTCGCAGGTCGTGGAGCAGAGCCCTGTGTACATAGTGATCACAGATCCTGACGGCACCATTGAATATGCAAATGCAAGCCTGCTCGAGAAAACCGGATATTCAATTGATGAGATAATCGGGCAGAATCCGCGCATATTGAAATCAGGATTCCATTCAGATGAATTCTACAAGGATCTGTGGGATACGGTGCTTTCTGGACGGGACTGGAAAGGCCAGCTGTGCAACAGGACAAAGAGAGGCGAGCTTTACTGGGAGAGAGCCTCCATATCGCCAATTATGAATGAGGGCGGCAAAGTCATCAATCTGGTGGCTGTCAAGCAGGATTTTACAGAGCAGATGAAGATCGAGAAGTCGATTGCCGACAGCGAGGCCCGAATGCGCGCCATAACGGATTCGGCGCTCGATGCAATCGTAATGCTCGATCCCGATGACTGCGTCTCTTTCTGGAACCCGGCGGCGGAAAAGATATTCGGCTATGAAAAGGACGAAATCCTGGGCCGGAACCTGTACGAGACCCTGAAACCTCTTGATGCTGTCCATAATGTCTTTTCGCCTTCGCCGGACGACTGGAGGAACGCAGGAGGCGGAAGAGTTCTCGAAATGACCGTTCACCACAAAAGCGGCAGGGAGATCAACATCGAGCTGTCTCTTTCGATGATCAACAAGGATGACCGATGGCATTCCATAGGGATCATGCGCGATGTCACAGACAGAAAGGCAGCAGAGGAGGAGCTTCGCAAGTTCAGGACGATTACCGATCAGGCAACTTACGGTTGCACAATAGTATCGCCTGACGGAATTCTGCTCTATTCGAACGACGCCTTCGCCCGAATGCACGGCTGGGAAGTCTCTGATATAATTGGCAGGAACTTCTCCATGCTCCACACAGACGAGCAGATGGAGAAGGTGAGGGAAGCTATAGAGCTATTGAAATCCCAGGGGGGCTTCAAAGCCCGGGAGATCTGGAGAAAGAGGAAGGACGGCTCTGTCTTCCCGTCGCTGATGAACGCGAAGATGATCCTCGACGCGAACGGGCAGCCGCAGTTCATGTCGGCTACAGCTACTGACATATCGGAGATCAAGCGGAATGAGCTCGCGCTGCTCGAAAGCGAAGCGCGTCTGAACGACGCGCAGGAGCTGGCGGAGATGGGGAGCTGGGAGTATGATGTAAGGACCTGCGATGTTAAATGGTCGCGGAACTACTACCGTCTTATGGGGCGTGATCCTTCCGAGAAGCCTTTCACCAGTGAAGAGATTAAAAACCGTGCTCATCCGGATGACAGGGACCTCTTCGATATCGAGCTTCAGAAATGCAGAGAAGGCCAATCATCAGGCAGTTTCACTTACCGCCTGAACCTGTCTGATGGAGACATGAAGTGCATTCAATCGCACATATTCCCCCGGTTCGAGGACAGTGAGATAGTCTCGGTCAGAGGGATCAGCCTCGATGTGACAGAAAAGGTGAGGAAAGAGGAGGAGATCAGAAAGCTCACGCTCGCTATCGAGCAGAGCCCCGTGGTTTTCCTGATAACAGATCTGGACGGCACTGTCACATATGCGAGCCCCGCTTTTTCAAGGCTCACCGGCTATGCATCTGACGAGATAAAGGGGAGGGATGTGAGAATTCTGGCTTCTGAGGAAACCAGCGGCTCATTGTACGAAGAGCTTTGGAGGTCTGTCACGGCCGGCAGGCTCTGGCAGGGCGAGTGGCTCGGCAGAAAGAAGAACGGTGAATACTATCCCGAAAGAGTGGTATTCTGCCCAATCCATGACGGAAGGGAGCAGATAGTGAGCTGCCTGTGCATCAAGGAAGACCTGACCATGCAGAAGAAGGCCCAGGATGACAAGGTTGCGCGGCAGGCCGCAGAGCAGGCCAACCAGGCAAAGAGCGTCTTCCTCGCCAACATGAGCCACGAGATCCGCACGCCATTGAACGCCATCATAGGCTTCTCGCAGATTCTGAAGCGCGATGCTACGCTGTCCGGGAGCCATCTCGAGCACGTTCAGACAATCCTGCGGAGCGGCGAGCACCTGCTCGCTCTGATCAACGACGTGCTGGATCTCTCCAAGATCGAAGCCGGCCATGTGCGCCTCAATCCTGTTGAATTCAGTCTCGACGAACTGCTGAACAGCCTCGAGCCCATGTTCCGGGTGCGGTTGAGGGACAAGGGGCTTCAGTTTGTTCTGGAGCGATCTCCGGGCATGCCTGATTTCGTTGTCGCTGATGAAGGCAAGCTGAAGCAGGTTTTAATAAACCTCGTCGGGAACGCGGTCAAGTTCACGCGCAGAGGGAGGGTCTCCGCCCGCTTCCGCACCGAAGCCGATCCCGGCTGGATTGCAGACGGGCCGGGCGAGGCCGGTGGCAGGCTTCGCCTCTTCGTGGAAGTTGAAGATACAGGCCCTGGAATATCCGAAGCGGATAAGGAGCGCATCTTCGAATCGTTCCACCAGACTGAGGCTGGCCGAGCGGCCGGAGGGACCGGCCTTGGATTGACCATAAGCCGTACGCTGATCGGGATGATGGGCGGCCGGATCTCAGTTGAAAGCCGGGAGGGCCAGGGGAGCGTCTTCCGCTTCGATATCGCTGTGAAGCAGGTCAGTGACCTGGAGCCCCACAGGGATGAAATTCCGGCGGCGAATGTCACCGGCCTCGCGCCCGGAACCGGACCATTTCGCATTCTGGCAGTCGATGACAATATTGACAACCTGAGGCTGGTGAAGGCAATGCTCGAGCCTGTGGGGTTCCAGGTGAGGACTGCCGGAGACGGCGCCGAGGGGCTCACGGTCTTTGAGGAATGGTCTCCCCATGCGGTATTGATGGACATTCGCATGCCGGTAATGGATGGTTATGAGGCCATAAAGAGGATCAAGGCCACTGCTAAGGGCCGCGCCACACTTGTGATTGCATTGACGGCCAGCGCATTCGAGAGCGACAGCAGCAGAATCCTGTCGATCGGCGCCGATGATCACCTGAGAAAGCCTTTTCAGATTCAGTCACTGCTGGCGAAGCTGTCTAAACTGCCAGGTCTGCATTATCGCCAGGAAGAGCCGGCACCGGGAACGAGCGATGATAATATTCCGGATATCCCTTCAGGCAGTGAGATTGAAAAACTGCCTGAGCAGCTCGTCTCGTCGATGCGGCAGGCTCTGGAGATGGGAAATATGGCGCAGCTAAGGGAGCTTGTCGCGCAGGCCGGGAAGACGGCCCCCTCCATAGCAGACGGCCTGATGACGCTGGTCAGGAAATACGATTACGACAGGCTGAGCGATCTGCTTGCAGTGAAAGGTGGAGCCGATTTCCAAGAGGGGTTCGAGCAGAGCAGGGTGATGATCGTCGACGATACTCCTGCCAATCTGAGTCTCCTGGAAACGCTGCTCCGGGCCAACGGGTATGAAGTGGCCTGCTTCCCCAGCGGTGCGCCCGCTCTGCGGGCCGCCTCTCACCACCCTCCTGATCTCATTCTGCTGGACATAATGATGCCTGATATGAACGGATTCGATGTCTGCAGGCGCCTCCGCGGCGATCCCGCACTGAGAGAGATCCCTGTTATTTTCATCAGCGCCCTTGACGATGCCGTCAGTAAGGTAAAAGCCTTCACGGAAGGCGGAGTGGATTATGTGACAAAGCCGCCTGAGACCGAGGAGGTCCTGGCGAGGGTAAAGACGCATATCTCGATGCGCCGGCAGCAGATGAAGATCGTCAAGCAGAAGGAGCAGCTTCAGAGCAGCCTCGACGCGCTCCGCGATCTCGAAGAACAGCGCGATCAGCTCGTGCATATGATCGTGCACGACATGCGCTCTCCGCTTATGGGGATCGTGCTGGCGTCAGAGCTGCTTGAACTGAAACTGGACGAATTGCACAATGAAGAGCTGCTCGGGCATATCAGGAGCATCATGGCGTCGTCCAACAGATTGAAGAGCATGGTGGTGACGCTTCTTGATATAAGCCGCATGGAGGCCAGGGAGATGCCTTTGAAGCCGCAGCGCTGCTCCATGCACGATGTCGTGTCGGCGGCCATTGTTTCCCTCGGCCCTCTAATCGGGGAATGCAATCTGGTCTATGAGCCTCCGGATAAGAATGTTACGGCCTTCTGCGATTTAGAGATAACGCAGAGGATTGTCGAAAACCTTCTGGGCAACGCCGCAAAATTCTCGGGAAAGGGAGGCACGATCCGCCTGGAGATCGCGGAGACAGTCGGTAATGTGAAAGTATCGGTTCACGATACCGGGCCGGGAGTCCCTCCTGAGTTTTACGGTCTCATCTTCCAGAAGTTCGGACAGGCCCCATTGAGGGCCAGGGACAAGAGATACTCGACAGGGCTGGGTCTCGCGTTCTGCAAGCTCGCCGTGGAGGCGCAGGGAGGCCATATCGGCGTGCAGAGCGAGGTAGGGAAGGGCAGCACGTTCTGGTTCACGCTGCCGCTCCCAGATAGTGCGGCGGTCGGTGTGCAGTAGAATGGTATGCGGAGGCACTGCTGTCTGGCAAAGACTGCAGGGGAGCCGTTGCTGCCTGCCAGAGAGCTCATGAGAGCCGATCCTGCCTGATGGCGCCTATGGTGCGCCTGTTCCGTGCAATATCCGGCTGTGAGCTCGTAGTGCCCGGGGTTTCTTTCTCACCATCCCAGTTGAGCCTTGATATCCTGAGGGATATCAGGAGACAGCGCTCCCGGCGACTTGTTGGCATAATCGATTACTTCCCAGCTCAGATTATCATCTCTGCGAAGCAGATAGTAATCTGAATATGAAGCTTTGCCGTTTGGCCTGTAGATTATCGCGACTTCCGCTGAAGCCCACCGGCCTGTGACTTTCCTGTTACAGAACAGTACCGAGTATTTCAGCGAGGGCCTGTCCCAGTTTGCAAGCTGGTTTGGAGGCCAATGATGCATCCTCCATTCCCATTCCACGGCTTCCTCGATTGTCCTGTGCTGCCTGTTCCGCAGGACTTCAATTCGGGCAAGATTCGCCTCCACTTCTTTTTGAGCATTTATCCATCGTGAAACATAGGCCGAGACCGAGATGGCAAGTAATACCAGAATAATAATGATGGCGGCTCTCATCCACCATATTCTCTTCAGGCTGTTGTCCAGGTGGATTTTATAAGCATCAGCATCCAGCCGCAGCTCTTTCTTCGATTGCTTCACCTCGTTGAGCTGCTCCTCGAGGCTGTTGATCCTGCTGTTTTTCAGTTGAAGCTCTATGGTGAGTGATTTCACCTGTTTCTGGAGCTCTGTCCTGTCTTCAGCTATCTCACGCCCATTATTGACATCCTCGGATGGCTCCTGTATGTCACATACACCATCAGGCTTCGTTGATTTATATGTTGTTACACTGTCCATAAAGTCTGATTCTGTGCGATTGTTATTCATGTTTTTGCTGAAAGCCATCCTGCCCTCACTGGTTTTTACTGGCAATGGTTTTATGAGCACCAGTTGCAGACGTCTTTGATTACTATCCAGTATCTTCCTATTCGAATCAACTGATATGTGTTACCAGAAGCACTCAGGCTGGCTTCGTAATAGCCTCCCTTCACCTCTGCCGTTTCATCGTTGATGAATCTGATTGAAGTGATACGGAAGATTAGTCCCTCCTGGCCGGTTTTTCTGTCCTTTACCGCCTGTCCCAGGCCAGTATCAGTTGTGGATTGTGATATTTTCATGACAGGAGGCTTGCTATTTTTGAAGCGTTTGATGAATTCATCGCCTGGATCCTGATTGAAGCAGATTGCCAGATAGTATGCGTATGCTCTGTTCTGTTTCGATGATCCGTTATGGGCGAACTGATACCTGAAGACTGCTTCCATCAGATCATTTTCGGTTTCTGCTCTGCTGGAGCGCCTGTCGATATTGAGAAATAAAGCCATCATGAGAAGTAGGGAGAAGATCAGGATCAAAACGAGATTCGTCTTTTTCCTATTATCTTTTCGTTGATTCATTTTTGTGCTCTTTTTGGTATCCATTGCTGTCTTGTGGCTTATTATCCAGGTCTATCACCGTATATCTTTCTCTCTGCATGATATATAAGATAGACTGCGGCATTATGATCCCCCCTTCAGATATTATATCACAGGCATCCAAAATTAAAAAGACATTTATATTATGTCAACGGAGAAGTTAAACCGCAAATTGCCAGTACTATTGCAGAAGCGTACTCAGGGAACTGTTGAGGCTATAAAGCTTGCCATTTTTGCCAGATTGTTGAGCTTCCGAGTAAGCAGGTTTTTTCGGGGCTGGCGTGTTTTGAGAGATATCGCCTGCAATGACCGGTCCGGCATACAGGAGTTGGATAGCCGTTCAGTGAAATGGAAACAGAATCTGATTCTATAACGGTGTCATGTTTATCAATCCCAATCTTTATGTTTCTTTGATTCTGTCAGTGCTCTTGTATTTTGCAGGTATCAGGCTGGCCGGGAAAATCACGGACGGTAAGGCGCTATACTCTGTGGCGGCTTTGCTGATGCTGCTGTGCATGCCGGGCTTGTCTTTCCTGGTTTATTATCTTCATCTTTTTGATGATTCTCTATGGTACATACAGTTCAGGAGCGTACCGGGCATAGAGTGCGCCGTGTCGCTCTGCGCTCTCTTCACAGGCTTTGTGATGGCCGGATTTCTTCGCCGGAAAGGAGATCTTTTCGGAGGTGTATTGAGAATAACCGTCAATGTCATGATGGTCATAGTAATTGTCACGCCATTTATCAAGCCGATTCTGACTCCTGTCGCGAAAGTAACCTCTTTCCGCGACTGCTGGAAAGACGGAGTCTGCCTGCAGTCAGGCACTTCCACCTGCGGCCCCTCGTCTCTCGCCACGATTTTCAAAGCCTATGGAATAGACACCACAGAGGAGAAGATCTCCAGGAGCTGCTACAGCTGCAGCACGGGAACCGAAAACTGGTATCTGATCAGATATGCCGCGAGAAACGGCTTCAAAGCAAGATTGATGAACGACAGGAATTTATCCGGGATCCCCTGTCCTTCGATATTGGGGACCAGACTGGGCAGCATCGGGCATTTCATCATTCTCCTGAAGCACGATGGCGGCAGACTGGTGATCGGCGATCCGCTCTGCGGCAGGCTTGATCTCGCGCAGGAAGCCTTTCGGAAGAGATACGCCTTCGATGGCTTCGCGATGAATTTCTCGAGAGATGACAGGGACTATCAGTATAAATGATCAATCCAGTTTATGATACGGCTCTGTATCGTGAGGGCTGCCTGTTATGCCGCTGTCGAAAGATCTGAACAGCGAAGTGCTGTTTCGGTTTGAGCTGTAAGAGCTGAGTATGTGGTTATCTGTCCCTGCTTTTGACTTTTTCCGAGTATGGTTTAGACTTAAATGGCCAAATCTTCAGGGTTGCAGGACTTTTCTGCCTTTCACGTATTTCAGGAAGTATCTGCCGTCTCTGCGGAGGCTGGCGCTGCCGAAGGTAAAGGTCAGGTTGAAAGGGGCGGTTCCTTCTATCTTCAGTGAATGCAGATCGTGCAGCAGTCTCAGATGGCATAAAACGATGAGATTCTCCGTCTCATCGCTGCCTCCGTGCGAGCGTGGGATGATATGATGTATGTGAAGGTTGCGGCGGCAGTTGCATCCAGGCACCTGGCAGCGGAAGCGGTCTCTCTTCAGGATTGCGTAGTTGCGCGTCACCTTGAAATGCAGCCGCTCTATGATGAGCCATTCCTGCAGAAGTGCCGCGATGAATCCCTGAGCTGAATCATCCAAACTAAGGGGACTGACTCTTTTTCCGAAATCGGCTTCTTGTCCTTTAAAAAAGAGTCTGTCCCCATGTTATCCCCGGGAGCCGCACACAGGTTTTTTCTTCTCTTTCCCTCCAAGACTTCTGCCTCGTAGCCAAGAAAGTCATCAACATCTTCGAAATATCTCCACGGCTCCTCCAGGCGGGGATCGCGCTCCATCAGCTCTTGATCGTCGTTCTCATCGAGCGGCCAGGCCTCTTCTGATGAAGAGCCTCTGTACCATGAGCCTGTCCTGACAGCTTTCTTTATCCCGTCGGGAAGCTCGCCGAGTCTGAAGTCGATTCCGCGGCGCTTGAGCATTATCATATCAAGCTCACTGTCAGCCTCGTCCGCCGCATCGTATCTGTTGATTGTGCGGGTGACAATCTTCTGCACCAGTTCGTCCACATTACATATGGGATTGCCGTCCTCTGGACGCATAGCCACCTGTCGACAGTCCTCGTGCCTGGGTTCTTTAGCCGTACCTTCACAGGCATTGGGAAATAAAGGATCGATATCAATGTGATCCATAAAACTGCCTCACAGATGTGTAACTAAATAAGGCTGAGTCTTCCTGGCTCTTTGTGGCGGGGTTGATTTGTATATCTACTATGATTATAACATACACAGCAATAAAAATCAAATGACATGATCTCATAAAAGCCCATGACATAAAGGATAGAAGTATCTGTTTTCATGTATGACATATGGCCCTCTGTGCCTGTTGGAGAGCAAAATGACTCTAATGCCATCACGTGCCGCCCTGTGTGGCATTCTGAGGGCAATCCGGCCTATGCCGGAAAAGAAGTTGGCCAGTCTGCCGGCTATAAAAATTTTTAAGAAGCTTTTCATATTGTAGAATTGGGTATATAATGGAATATATATGCAGCTCAAACAACTGACTGCTATTAAAGGCAATGCCCATGAATTAGTATAGAACTATATTCAAGAAATAATATAAGACTCGGAGTGTAAAATGGGGGAGGTGGAGAGAATGGTGAGATGGGGAGGGATTCAGAATAATTCTTTGATTCAGTGCCATTGCTATTGAAGGGGGGTGAATATATGTTGAGACTTCCATCTGTTCTGCTTGCAGCTTTTCTATTTATAGCTGCCGCCACTTTTCAGGCTTCCGCGTCGAGAATCATCGACACGAACGAATAAGATGCTCATGTGGCGATAAGAAATCATGATGTCGTGAAAGTGCGGCATAGAGATATGAGGATGGGTTTTATAGTCATTAAATCTCCTAAATCCCTTATTACCGTATTGAACCTCTTTTATCTTGAAATTCTTCTCACCTGTACAAGCAGAATGCTATCCTGATAAATACGATCTCGCTTGAATTTGTCATTTTGCCCGACTCTGTATATAATGGATTCATCCGTAAAACAGACTTATTCATGCGAGGTGCTGAAATGTCACTGCTGTCAAAAAGCACTGCGATTGCCGCCATCCTCTTCTGCCTGACCTGCATGGCTTATTCTGATGAGGATCCCGATAATGGCGACGGAGGCGAAGGAGCAAAGATAGACAGGATCTTTTCCACCATCGCTGCGAGGAACGGCCCCGGCGGGGCAGTCATAGTGATCGACGACGGCAGGGTGATATACAAGGCCGGATATGGTCTCTCGAACATCAATGCAGGAAAACCGATAACCACGAAGAGCATGTTTCATCTCGGCTCGATAGGGAAGCAGTTCACGGCTCTCGGCATCATGATGCTCTCCCAGGAAGGTCGGCTCCAGTATGACGATCCCATAGGCAGATATCTTCCAGAATTGCAGCGGTTCGGCAAGGATTTGACAGTGCGTCGGCTGCTGAATCAGAACCACGCCAATCCCGATGCGGAAAAGGCAGCTTACCTGATCGCCGATATCTTCCTGAAATAACCGGACAATGGCCTGCAGCCTCTTGTGTTCCTGTGACGGCACAGCTCCAAAAAAGCCGTTGATGCTGAAAAGTTCTTCATATCCTGATACTGTGAATGGCAGGAATGATCATGAAGCCGTTGAAATCTGATTTCTACTCTTTTTCTGGTTCTCCGGGATGTTTGACATGACAGTTGTCGCTTGTGTCTGGATACGATCTGGCGCTGACAGGCGTTTAGATCGAGGTCCGGTCAGGCAGATGCAGAGGTGAGATCGATGACGAACCAGCAGTTTCACTCAGCTGAAATGGATGATGATGTCACAGGGCGCAGCCGCAATGAAGGCTCCGGACATGACCCGGACTCATCAGCCTCTGAGAATAAAGGCTTTTCAGATATTTTTGAAGCGATATCGGCATGCGATCTTGATGCGGTGAGAGTTTTCGTGACAAAGGCTCCATCTGTCGCTACGGCCAGAAACAGGGACAGCTCCACACCGCTTCACGAGGCGTGCAAAAAGGGAAGCCTTGAGATCGCGGAGCTTCTCGTCTCGAAGGGAGCCGATATCAACGCCGGAGACTGGGACGAAGAAACGCCTCTCCACAATGCGGCGTCAGGCGGTTTCACGAATATCGTGGAGCACCTCATCTCAAAGGGAGCCGATGTAAATGCGAAAGATGAAAGCGGCGATACGCCCCTCCACAATGCCTCGGCCAGCGGCCATACAGGAGCGGCTGAGCTTCTGATCTCGAAAGGCGCCGATGTCAACGCGGCGAAAAACAGCGAAGGAACGCCTCTCTGCAGCGCAGTTGCCGGCGGCCACCTCGAGACTGCCAGACTGCTCATCTCGAAAGGGGCCGGTATCAATGCCGAGCATTTCAGTGAGACACCGCTCCACATCGCCTGCAAAAACGGCGACATCAGAATGGCCGGATTTCTAATCGAAAGCGGCTCCGAAATCAATACAACAGATGAGACAGGATTGACCCCGATCGACGTGGCAATCAGGAAAGGCAACAGGGGTCTGATTAATCTCCTCATCGAAAGCGGTGTCGATATAAAGGGAGAGGAGGGCGCCGGCAGAACGCCGCTTCACCACGCTGCCATAAACGGGTCCGTCGAGCTCTGCGAGCTGTTAATCTCCAAGGGTGCCGATATGGAAAGAACCGCCGCAGGCGGCACGACTCCCCTCCACGATGCGGCATATCACGGCCATCACGAGGTTGTCCGGCTGCTGCTCGAAAGAGGCTGCAATCCCAATGTGATAAACCGGGACAGCAGGACAGCCCTCCATTTCGCTGCCGAGAACGGGCATCTCGATGCAGCTCTGCTCCTGCTCGATACGGGCGCCAATGTGAATGCCGGCGACAGCTATGGTAAAACACCTCTCCATGCTGCGGCAGAGTATGGGGAGCCGGATGTGGCGAAGCTGCTGATATCCAGAGGCGCCGATATCAATGCCCGGGAATGTGGAGGCTGCCTGCCTCTTCACTTTGCGGCGTCAGCTTCGTCAGATGTCGCCTCGCTGCTTATGGCGCATGGAGCCGACGTCAATGCCAGGGATAATTACGACAGGACTCCTCTGCACGGCGCAGCCGAGCATGAAGAGGAGGAAGCTGCCGGATTGCTGATAGAACACGGAGCAGATGTAAATGCCAGTGACAGGGAAAAGCTCACGCCTCTTCACTTTGCGGCACTGAAGGGAGGTCTGGAGCTTGCCGCGCTGCTGATCTCAAAAGGCGCCGACATGAATGCGGTTGACAGGAAAGGCGCCACGGCTCTGCATAAGGCGGCGGCCGAGCATCAGCGCGAGATTCTGGAGTTTCTGATCTCAAAGGGCGCGGACATACATGCCAGGGATGCCGGTGGAAGAACGCCTATGCATGAAGCCGGCGCGATGTGGGACGGCGAAATGATCGAGATCCTCGTATCAGCGGGAGCCGATGTCAATGTGAGGGATAAATCCGGGGAGACGCCTCTGCACCTGGCCGCTTCGAAAGGGCGGTACAAAGTGGCCGAGGCGCTCATCAGGCTGGGAGCCGATATCGATATCGAAGACAGTAAAGGCAGGACAGCCCTGCAGATCGCGATGAATGGAGACCACGACGATATTGTCAACCTGCTCAGCAAGGCCGGCAATTACGAGGAAAGCCCTCCTGCTGATTTATTCGAAGCAGTCAGGCGCGGCGATGCCGTTGCGGTGATGGGCTTCATAAAAGGAGGCGCCAGTGTCAGTGAACAAGACTGCTACGGATTGACTCCGCTCCACTATGCGAACGGCGATAAGCTACAGCAGGCTCACGAAAAGATAGCCGAGCTGCTGATAGACGCCGGCGCCGATGTCAACGCGAGAGATGACAGGAAATGGGCGCCACTGCACGGGGCGGCGCTGAGTGCCGGCGCGGGAGAGGTTGAGCTCATGATCCGGCATGGAGCCGATGTCAACGCAAAAGATCAATATGGTTACACACCTCTGCACCAGGCTGCGTCGAAGGGCCGCCTCGATGTGGCCGAGCTTCTGATTGCCGGCGGAGCGCAGGTGAACGTGAAGGCCAACAACGGCTGGACGCCTCTGTATATGGCTGACCGGGAGGAAATGAAAGAGCTTCTGAGAAGGCACGGAGCGAAAGAATGAATGCCGCACCGATATGAGCAGAAAATAGTGAAGCACGGAGCAAAGCAATGAATGCCGCAACAATCGAAGGAGACACTCTGATGACTATCAGAAAGCTGAAAACTGACGAAGAAGCAAGGGAATGCGCCAGGATAATGTCTTCCTCAGAGCCGTGGATTAAACTGGGAAGGCAGTTTGACGAGGCGCTGAAGCTCATCCGGGACCCGGACCTCGAAGTATACACCAGCTTCGACGGGCAGAAGCCGTCAGGATTCGTCATTCTCGAGGTGAAAGGCTCCTTTGCCGGGTACATCAAGTCCGTGGCCGTCCATGAAGAGATGAGGGGCCGCGGTATTGGAAGCCGCCTCATAGCCTTCGCCGAGGAGCGCATCTTCAGATTGAGCCCCAATGCCTTCATATGCGTGTCATCCTTCAACGACAGAGCCAGGCAGCTCTATGCCCGCCTTGGATACAGGGAGATAGGGGAGCTCAAGAACTACATACTGGCCGGGCATTCGGAGATACTGATGAGAAAGACCATATCTCCGAAGAGCGAGTTCCAGGCGTCTGAAGAGCCTCCAAAGGGAAGAGTCAAGCGCTCTGTCCTGGAAGCCATAGGAAAGACACCTGTCGTCGAGCTTTCGAGAATAACAGCCGGGGAGAGCGGGCACATCGTGGCAAAGCTCGAGTATCTCAATCCCGGCTTTTCCAAGAAGGACCGCCCCGCTCTTCAGATCCTGGAGGATGCCGAGAAGGACGGCTCTCTGAGGCCCGGGCAGATTATCATAGAGCTCACGAGCGGTAATATGGGAACAGGCCTGGCAATCGCCTCGGCGATCAAGGGATACCGCTTCATCGCAGTGATGTCGCGGGGCAACTCGCCGGAAAGGGCTACGATGATGAAGGCATTCGGCGCCGAGGTCGTGCTGGTCGATCAGCTTCCTGATTCTGTTCCGGGGCAGGTTTCAGGAGGGGACCTTGAGCTCGTTGAAAAGGAGGCGCAGAGGATAGTCGATGAATCAGGAGCCTTCAGGGCCGATCAGTTCAGATTGCAGGGGAACTTCAGGGCTCACTATCTGAACACCGGTCCTGAGTTCATCGAACAGACAGGAGGCGCCATAGACGCTTTCTGCGATTTCCCCGGATCCGGCGGGACGTTCGCAGGCTGCGCCGCCGCCTTCAAGGAATACAAACCGGAGATAAAGTGCTATGTCGTAGAGCCTGAGGGAGCGGCAGTGCTGGCAGGCGAGAAGGCAACGAACCCGATGCACAGAATCCAGGGCGGGGGATACGCGATGCCGTCCCTGAAATTCATAAAGCCTGAATTCATAGACGGCTTTCTGAAAGTCACAGACGACGAGGCTGTCGATGCAGCCAGAAGGCTGGCAAGGGAAGAGGGGATCTTCTCCGGATTCTCATCCGGAGCCAATGTGGCTGCAGCGCTGTCCCTTCTGAGAGGGCCCTGCCGCGGCATGACAGTGGCCTGCACGATAAATGATTCAGGCCTCAAGTATCTGTCGACAGACCTCTGGTAAGCGAACGCTCTTCAAACAGTGCAACAGGGGAGATAGAATCCTTTGATACAGTGAATGGGGTACTGGGTACGGGGTACAGAATCCGGGGTAAAAGCTGCTGTTTGCAGTAAAACCCTGCCTGAATTGCCACAATCCTTAGCCCCAATGCCAATGAAACAAGACAGAATATAGACTTCTCATGGTGTAAATAAGGAGATATGGAGATAAAACATGGAGAGTCCCGACATCAAGCAAGACAATCGGATATTAAAACCCATCCACACCTCCCCTTTCAGGCTCCTGCATAAAGAGGCAGTAAGCACCCGGTAAGAGATTCCATTTGCGGTTCGGTCTCATGTCTGCACTAATTCTCAGGCAGCGTTTCTGTTCTGAAAGCCCGACCTAGCGGTACCGGTCAACCTTTTTCCAGTCCCGAACGTGTGACACGAATTCATCTTCGCTCATCCCGAGCTCTTTCAGGAATGAGTCGAGGATCTCAGGCTTCTTTCCCTGTGCTCTCTCCCTGTTTTCAATCTCGAGCGCTTCTTCGCGGGTCATCTCGCCGAACCTCACCTGGCCCGCCAGGAAAGTCGTCTTTTTGGTCATTTCAGGGAACTTGAGGCTGTGCATGTAGAAAGGCACTTCGTGGAGGAGACAGTCCATGTGCTCGGCGTCTTCAGGAGGGGCTTTCCAGTTCATCTCGTTCTTTATCGTGTTATATATCACTTCGCGGGGAACGTCGAAGAACTCGTAGAAGCTGAATGCCTGCTGCACGCCGAAGATCTTTCCGAGCGTCCTTTTGTACAGCCCTCCCACATAGCGGGTCATCTCGCGGATCTTCCACTGCGATATCTCGTCGGCTATCGGATCCCCCTCTATCAGCTTCGCGAATATCTCTCCTGCCGCAGAGATCTCAGGATAGCCCACGTAGCTTATCTTCCCTGAATCGCCGTGAATGTAGAGCGGAGTCCTGTAAAGCTTGTTGGCGATGGTGACGCACACCGCTATTCCCTTCATGCAGGGGGCGCAGAGGATGCCGGCCTTTATCAGCGACGTCCTGTAAAGCTTGAGCATTGTGTCGCGGTTCAGTGTATAAAATATGTGATCCGCTCCGGTCGCGTCTATCGCGCTCCTTATATTTGCTCTCGCAAAGTCTGACAGATACCCGTTGTCGAATGTGATGCAGAGGCACTTCATGCCGTATACTCTGCTGCAGAGGTAGAGGCTGTACGTGCTGTCCTTGCCGCCGCTGTATGTTATAACGCAGTCGTAGTGGCATTTCTGCTTTTTCGCCCTGTCTATCTTCTCTTCGAACTCCCTTTTCTTCAGGCTCTTACCGCTTTCTGACATGCGGGGATAGTGTGCCTCGTAGTTTCTGCAGTAGTTGCAGACTCCTTTATCATCGAGCTTCACGCTGGGCAGCGCCGTCGGGATGATGCATTTCGAGCACCTCTTGATCTCCTGCGCCATAGTGTCTTCCTCCTGTAAGCTCAGAAGATGCCTTGCAGGCATCCCGTCCTATTTGATATTCTCATACAGCTCAAAAACCTTTTTCTCCTCCCGCTCCCAGTGGAGCTCGTCGCGGGCCGCCTCATAGGCATTGCGGCGGTAACGGTCCAGCCGGTCAGGGTCCGAGATCAGGTCGTTCAGGGCTCCGGCGAGGCGCTCCGGCTTCTCGAAATCGAGCAGCACCCCAGCGTCGTGAGCGTCGATAAGCTTTCGCATCTCCACCATGTCAGAGCTTGCCAGAGCGAGCCCTGACATCATATACTCGAAGAACTTGTTCGGGAGCACGTATTCCAGGTTTTTGCAGATCGGCGGAAAGAACGCGAGACCTATGTCGCATTCTGATGCTTTTGGAATGATTTCCTCCACAGGAACGGGAGGGCTGAACGTAACTTTTCTGTCAACACCTCTCTGCTGCACGAGCTTTCTCAGTGCCGCCTCCTCAGGACCGAAGCCGCGAAGGATGATCTCGGCGCCCCTGATTCCTTCTGCGGCTGCAATGATCTCCTCGAGTCCGCGATTCACGCTGTATGCCCCGTGATACAGCAATCTGCGCGGGTTGTTGCGGCGGTTCAGTATCGAAGGCGGAGGAAGCAGCTCTATCGACGGAAGATTCCTCACTGCTATGAAGTTTCCGGCTCCGTATCTGGCGAGAAAGTAGCCGGCTATGGAGTCGCACACGGTCATCCTTCCATCGGCCTCATTGATCAGTGTGCTTTCCATTCCTGTGTAGAAGTCGTGCCACAGCTCTGAATAGACTTCGCTGCGCGGCTGCTCTGTGTATATCTCATGTGAATCGTAGACGAGAGGGATTTTTCTGTTTGTCTTCATCATGAATCCGCACAAAAGCGTGTCCAGGTCGTTGCAGTGCGCCACCGACGGCGAGAACTCACATGCAGCCTGATACATCGCCAGATTCAGGAGCATTATATACCGGATATCCAGGATAATCAGCTCCAGAGGATAGCTCCTCCGGCCTGATTCACCGGCCGGAGAGAGGAAATCGAGGCTTTTCTCCAGCTTTCGGCGCACTCTCGACAGAAAGAGCCTGTGCTTTGAGCAGTCGTAGTCCAGAACCTGCGGATTGCTCCTCCTGATCGCCTCCGCTGCTTCCGGGCAGACCCTGCCGAAAGCCTCCATGTCCTTTTTGTCCCGCGACGAAGGGATATCCACCCGCACGATCTCGTAGCCCTCGAAGCTTTCCCTGTGAGGCATCCCCTGAATCCGCATGCCGAACACGATCACTTTGAAGCCTTTCGAGGTGAGCGACCTGGCGACTCTTCTGACTCTCGGGTCCCTGCGGGTTTCGTTCAGGTTGAACATCGCAACGGTGACTTTATTCACAGACTTTTTCCTCCATCGGGAGCCGCTTTGGCTTTGTGGCGGGAGCCGGCGCGAACGCATCGATGAAATGCCTGAACCACAGCTCGAGCGTAACCAGCCTCAGAAGCAGCCAGCTGTGATCCGCGCTGCCTGCCTGGTGCTGGTCCCAGTAATAACGGACTGCCTCTCTGCTCACCAGCTCCCGCTCCTGAAAGGAGCCGGAGAACAGCAGATCTCTCAGGAGATCCCTGTCTGCGCTCTGGCGGAACCATCTGGCCGAAGGCGTCGGGTAGCCCATTTTGCTGCGCCGCCATGCAACTTCATGAGGGAGAATCCTGGAAGCGCACTTCCTGAGGACCCATTTGGTCCACGAGCCGTTGATCTTGTAAGAGGAATCGAGGGCCAGCGCGAACTCGACGATCCGGTGGTCCAGAAGCGGGACTCTGGCCTCGACGGAGAAGGCCATGGAGTTCCGGTCTTCAAAATGAAGAAGGCCAGGTATGGACTGCTCCATCAGATGCCAGTAAAGCGTGTTTCCGAGCTTCGTGTTGAAATGCGAGTCTCTCTTGCGGACTATATCGCGGCCGCTGCAGCGATCCTGCAGCGATGGATTGATGAGCGGCGGGATGTCGCCTGCGATGATTCCCTTCACTTTCCTTCTGAAGCGCTTCCCAAAGAGCTTCTTTACGATGGGGGATACCCATTCATTTCCCCAGTGCCGCTTAATCTCGAAGAGCAGTTGAAGCGCCTTCAGCCATTTCAGAGGCCTCCCTGACTGAAACAGATCGGCCACATGGGGCTCGAAATATGAGAGATACCCTGCAAAGAGCTCGTCTCCCCCCTGCCCGTCCAGGATGACCTTGATGTGCCTGGCCGCCATGTTCATCACATAAAACTGCGTGATGAGCCCGGGGCCTGCCATTGGACCGTCCTGGTGCCACGTTATCGTTGTGATCATATCGAGCAGATCCCGGCCGGGCTCGGGAAAGACAGGGCAGGCGACTGCATTGATGTGCCTGTTGACAAGCTCGACATACTTTCTCTCGTCACATTCCTTATCCTCGTAAAGGCCGGAAAAGGTGTACACAGACTCTTTCGTCATCGTGCTCATAAGGCTCACTATCGTGCTCGAGTCCAGGCCTCCTGAGAGGCAGGTGCCGACAGGGACATCGGAGCGCATATGAAGCTTGACCGACGACTGAAGCAGGTTCCACAGCGTCTCCACAGGGTCGTCCCGGAGCCATCTCTCTTTCCATTCGTCCAGCTCCAGCCTGTAATAGAGCTGAGGGCTGAAGCGCTTAGCCCGGATGTCGTAAATGGCATTGTGGCCCTGCTGCAATGACACTATGCTGTCAACAAATGTCTCAGGGCCTTCGTCGAACGCTCCGGAAGGAAGAAAATCCAGAATGACCGGGAAATTGGCTTTCCGCTCATCAGGGAAGGCCTCCAGGATGACCTTGACTTCAGAGGCGAAGGCGAAGCAGTCCGGCCGGTCCACGTAGTACAGCGGCTTTATACCGAATCGATCCCGTGAGAAGAAGACTGTCTCACTGCTTTTGTCGTAAAGGGCAAAGGCCCACATTCCGTTGAATCGCTGCACGCAGTCACAGCCCCACAGGCGGTATGCCTCCAGTATGACCTCGGTGTCCGACTGGGAGTTGAAGGAGCATCCGGCTTTCTGAAGCTCTTCGCGGAGCTCTGAATAGTTGTATATCTCGCCGTTGAAGACTATCACGAGCTTCCCGTCGTGGCTTTTCATAGGCTGATGGCCTGCGTCTGACAGATCGATGATCGACAGGCGCCTGTGTCCCAGCGCCACAGGGCCGTCGAGATAAAGGCCCCTGTCATCCGGTCCGCGATAGGCCATTATGTCGACCATGCGCCCGATGAGCGCCTGATCGTGGGGCTTTTCAATGTCTTTCCATATTATTCCGGCTATACCGCACAAGTTCTTTCTCCCTCAGGCAGGCTCATCAGGTGATTATATCAGAAAGATGCTTTCGAGATCAATTTACTGACGAGACCGAAATTAAGCGCCGGCGCATCTCTTCGCGCGCCCTGCCCGCGCCCTTTTCTGTTTCACCTGCTCCGCCCGTCCCATTGAGGCTTTTTTCCGGTGAGCATGTGCGCTGTCATCATCTCGTCCATGGGAATGTTCTCCAGATTGGCCACTTCCCTGAAGAACCTCTCGGCGCTGCTGTTCAGTTCTTCGATGTCGATGGCGCCGGTCCTGAAGGCCTTATAGGCAATGTAAAATCTGGTTCCGGGCTCTGTCTGGAATACTTCACTCAGCTTTTTTTCGAAGACCTCTCTGTCAAGCTCAGGGAATACTATCTCGCGCAGCGCGTCGCTGTTCAGCACTCCCTCGGGCGATCTGGCCTTCTTCAGCGCCTGCGCCATCTTTCCGGCCCTTTCCCACACCAGGCGGGAATCCACTATTCCTTCCGGAGAGAATATGTCGTTGCCGATCCTCCAGTTGTCCACCGTCAGGCTTACCGGGAAGAAATACGAGGCGTCGCTCTCCCTGTAGAAGCAGTATCCCTGGCCGCGCTGCGGAGTGAAGAGCAGGAATCCCTCAGGGAGCTCTATCCTGTCCAGAAAGTACAGCTCGCCCAGCGAATTGAAAAGAGAGCCTTCGCGGCACGGTGCCACCAGAGATGACAGCCTGCCGCCGACCGGATTCAGATGAGCATATCCCATAACATAGTCGTTCCCGAATATGTTAACTTTCGGCCCTTTGACCCACTGGTAATCGTCCCAGCCTGTGCCCAGCCTGCTGATTTCCTGTATTTTCATATTGCGGGCGTACTGCCAGCGCTCAGGCTGAATCATGAAGCTGCATCGGAACCTGAAGTCGCGTCTGCTCCCAATCAGGAGCCTTCTCTGGTATGTCGACGCTATGAGCAGCTCGTCGCCGCAGACGACTGCCGTGTAAGGCATGTTGAGAAAGCGGAATGTGGGGCCGTTTCCTCCGAAATACCTCTTGACTTTCAGTGTTGCCCGATCCACCAGATAGACATATCCTGTGTGCGCGTCGCTCAGGATCAGCTCGTCAGGAGGATATTGCTGCACAGATGTGGGCCAGAGAAGATCGAATCTCGACGGGTTCCATCCCATCTGTCCTGACCTTCTTATGAGATGCCCGTTTTTCCTGTTGAGCTCGAAGAGCGACCTCAGTCTGAGACTTGTCGCGTAAACACGGTCGCCGGAGATACAGACTCCATGCGCCAGAGGGACTGGCCTGCTCCAGAGCTCCCTGGCCTTTTCGCCTGTCAGATCGAAGGCTGTCACCGTGTTGCCATCGTAGTTTGCCGACACGAGAAAGGAGCCGTCAGGGCTCACCGAGACGTTTTCAGGCGAGATGGTGTTCTCAGAGCCAATCTCGGCCTTGAGAGTCAATGCCGCCTTATCTGTGTCGACCTGATAGGCCAGGATATTGTTGGCTGTGTAATTCGCCACGTAGAGGAGGCTGTGGCTGCTGTCGTAGAAAAGGCCTGTCGGATTATAGGTCAGGCCTTTCTTATCAGGACTGAATGTGCCCCTGTCCGGCCGCATCAGCTTCATCGAGCCGTCTTTCTCGCGCAGCAGGAAGATATTCGCATAGTCTGCTGTCAGATAGAGCCCTTTACCCGGAGAGGCTACCGACACTAAAAGGCCCGGCAGTTTTCCGTCCATATCCTCCGAGAGGGAGAACGCCCTGTTTTCGACCGGCCATAGATCCACATTTTCTCCTGTGAAGATCCCCTCAGGCTGAAAGGAAACCGCCGCTGCAACGATGATAAGGACGGACAGAACTGGGACGAGATACTTTTTCAACTGTCGGATTCTCCTGCGAAGTCCTCTGTGAAATCCCCTGTCTATTCGACTCCCTTCAGGATTCTCCTGTCCTGCGCATGGGGCGTCTCCCGGAGCCGGCTGTCAGTTCCGGGAGTTTCGAGTGCTCCATAAAAGCGCGATTCAACGGCATGATCGATCCGTATGTGCCGGGACAGCATTGGAGCTCGACATTCCCCGGTCCTTCTGCAGGAAAGAACTGCAGTGCATGGAAAGTAATTACGGCTGACTTTCAGGACTGAAATATGATGAAAGACGGAGGTGCTCTTAATGAAAAACGAGGTGAGAATATGGAAGGCCACCGCATTGATATTGCTTGTCGCGCTGCTGACCAGTCTTTATGTGGTGAGCGTGCAGGCTGAGCAGGTCCATATGAGAGGCGCCCTGACGGCCCTTCAGACTGCCAGGGCTCAGCTCCAGTGCGCAGAGCGGGACAAGGGAGGCCACAGGGTCAAAGCGCTGTCTTTCGTGAACAGCGCGATTTCGGAAGTTCAGCTCGGCATTGCTGACGGAGCGGGGAAATAGAAGACAGAATATAGAAGATAGAATATAGAAGATAGAATATAGAAGATAGAGGACAGGATGCTGGCCTGTCTGATAACAGGCCGGTGCGGCTCGTGTTTTTCGATTGTTACGACGCAGATGCAGGCCCGGTTTTACCAGGGCTGTCAATGTATCAAGAAGCCTTCAATGAAGGCTTCTGTTTTTATATTCTCTTCTCGTCTATCTTCAAAGTCATTCACCGTTGGTGATGACGTTATTTTCGAAGCCGTTGCTGTTGATGACGTTGTTTTCGAATCCGCTGTTGTTGACGGCGTTATTGCTGAAAGGAGCTGGATTGTGATTTACGACGACCGGTGCGGCGTTTCGAGGCAGGAAGACTGGGACAATGGCTCCGTTCAGATACTGCGGGTAGTAATAGACGCTGTCGTAGCAAAGGCTGCCATAATAGTAGAATCCGTTGTAGTAATAGACTCCGCAGCCCAGAGGCGAGCCGATTTTTTTGATAGTCGTGTAGTCATAGTGCTCTGAGGCTTTGACGAATCCGTAATCGGCTTTCTCTTTCGTATCGAAGCCGTAATCCGCATAAGCTGCGCACTGGCAGAGGATCAATGCCATCAGGATCAGTCCCGCCGTAATCAGAGTTTTTATCCTGTTATTCATATCTGTCGCTCCCTTCGTCATTTCCCTCACTTATATCTTAACAGGGCTCTGTGAAATGCCGTAGAAGGGAATGTGAAAGTTCTGTGAATGATTCGGCAGGCCTCAGGAGATGCGAATGGCCGGCGCAGCAGAGGATTCGCACAGGCGCCTCAGGAGGGGTAAATGAAACAGGCTCTCTGCACGAGAGAGCCTGTCGATTCTGTCTTTATGGAGCCGTCACTCCGTGACGACCGTATTAGCCGCCTCAGCCACCGCCGCTGCAGGCGCCGGCTGCCTGCTTTTCTTCGCCGCCGCCACCGGCTCCGCCGCCGCCGAACAGTCCGCCCAGCACCGTATTCAGTATCCCGAGGCCGATTCCGAGGAGCATCTTGCCGATGCCAGAGCCTTCTTTCTTCTTGTCATCCTCAGGAGGAGCCGGCTGCGAATCCTTCAGCTCGTCGCTCATATCCATTCCGTCTTCTCTGTATGGATTTATATTATTGCCCTGTGCGTTGTCTGTCTGGTTTACCGGGCCGTTCTCGTAGGCCTGGAACTTCTCGCGCATCCTGTTTACTGAATCTACAGCTGATATCATCTTTCTGCACCCCCGTCGCTTGTTCTTCCCACATCTTTATTATAGGATTTCTGCCGGGGAAAAAAAGCCCGATTATGTTAAAAAAAGCTGAAATTGTTACCATTTTGTTAAGTATTTGTTTACATTTTTATAATCTTTTCAGGATTCTTTCAGCTGCGGGCTTTGAGAGCCTTCAGAGGTATGAAATCAGATGATGAGAGGGCTGGAGGCAGGCCTACATTAATGGATGGTTCTGAGCGCCGTGTGATGAGTCGAGCTCTGAGAGGAAAGCAGGTATGCGGCGGTTTCTGGCAGGAGGCTGAAAATGCGAAATTCTCAGAGCAGGAGCGCCTTATTATCTGTTCAGGTGCAGCAGTTTCTTCAGCGACGACAGCGAGCCGAGCTTCTTCTTTTCGAGTCTCACCCCGTCGATGCTCACGGCCTCCCTGTCTTCTTCTATGGCCTGAGACGGCTGGCCTGCCGCAAGATCGGCCATGGACTGCAGCTCTTCGGTCATGAGCTGCTTTTCAAGGGGCCTCAGGGATTCTCTTTCTCTTGTCTTTAATATCAGATCGCTCTCGACCATCTTATGGTCGAAATAGAGCGATTCGAACTGGCCGTTCCGGTCGTTGAGATCCCGGACGGCCTGCTTTATCTCCGAACGGGTGTTGATCAGCTTTTTTGCCAGAAAAGCCTCAGCTCCGAGCTCCACGGCGCCGAGAATGCCAAGCGGTATGCTCACCAGCGGAGTTGAGGAAAGTGAAGCGCCGACATACGTCATAAGTCCGGCAAGACCGACAAGCCACATGTTCTTCTTTATATCATCGCGCTTCATGTTGCCGGAGAACATTGCATTCTTGAGCTGCTCTGTGTCTGTATTGAGCGTGGAAAGCTGCCGGCCGAGCTGCGCCTCTTCAGTTGTCAGGTTGCCGATGTCCCTGTCGAGATCTCTGGCTTTCTGGCGTGCCGCCTTCAGATCGATTGCGGCCGGGGCGCCCTGTATGCCATGGAAGATTGGGTTGATCGACACGATTGACCTCTCAGGAGAATCTTTCTGTGTAATATGATACCATCTCTGACTGTATAAGTCAAATCAACAGTCCCGGACATGCATGGCCGGTACATTTCCAAATGCCGGTTTGGCGGTAAAAGGAATATATGGGATAAACGACTAAAATATTACAAAATCGTAATAATTAATTTACACAATTTTCATCACTGTTACAAAATTCTCACATCTGACACCTGTACACACGTCTTTCCTGAAGTGATATGAAAGAATACGGTTCCGAAATTATCTGCGAGAGGAAGGTGCCCCCATGGCAGACGATACCATAGAGGGAATTGGAAGAGCAAACCAGAGAAATTACGATTCGCAGATATACAGCACCAGAAGCACTCCAGCCGAGACAAAGCCCGCCGTCACAGATATGAAGCCAGTGACGCTGGCAGAGACTCCTCAGAAAACTGCCGAGTCTTCGGCAGAGCTGAGCAGAGAGGCGCAGCAGAGCTCCAGTCAGGCAGAAGAAAAGCAGGACAGCACAGCAGATTTCAGAAACAGCTGGCTTGACGCGCTCAGAAATCGCAGCAGTGACTATGTGAAAGAGAGCCGCTCGGAAGATGCCGCTGAGAGTGCCGCTTCATCTGAAAATGCCTCAAAAGTTGGCCCGACAGAGGAGCAGCAGAGCGCCACAGAGGAAAAGCAGACGGTGAAGAATGCCCAGGGCGGGACAGACAGCGCGAAAGACAGCCAGGCCGGGACAATGGATCCGGAAAAGGCTGCTGATGGAAGCAAGCCATCGAAGGAAGGATCAGACGGCAAAAGCGCTCTCGCCACTGCAGGAGACTGGACCAGGAAGGGCCTCGACATGGTCGGGCTTCCTGCGCTTGGAGACGCGGTGAAGAACAATGTGCTTACAGGCGATACAGTAAACGACATCAAAAAACTCGTTGGCATGGATGGGGCCTCCAAATCAGGCAATTCGCAGGAGATGCTCGACAGGGCTCTGAACCTGGCGAAGCTCGGGCTGGACATACCGGAGCTGAGAAGGATCGGCACGGATGTCAAGGAGAACGGCTTTTCGAAGGAAAACGTGGAAAGTCTTAAAGAGCTGCTGCCTGATATAAAGAACGTCATAACCCCTGAGAATATGAAGCTGCTGAAGGACATCAACCCCAATGCACTGGACAAGGTCTTCACTCCTGAAGTCAAGAAGGAGCTTACAGAGAAGTTTCCGAAGCTGGCTGAGAGGTTGAACTTCGAGAACATGGACAAATTCAAGAACAATCTGACCCAGCTTCAGTCGGGGCTCACCAAAGACAACATCGCCGGCATAATGAACCAGCTATCGCCGTGGGTGCGCACCTCTCAGGGCGAAGGCACGCTGAACATGCTCGACAGGATGGTAGGAGACCCCGCCAAACTGGGCGGCGCTGACAAGAACCTCTCGACAGAGGACTTCACGCAGATCGCCAGAGGCGTGCTGAACACGCAGACAGGGCAGCAGTTCCGCGATGAGATGCTTCTGCAGAACGTGCCGCAGATCACCCATTCGCTGCTGACAGGCAGGGAACTGCAGAGCCCCAGGAGGATTGAGCGGCGCCTAAACATTGCAAGGAACCAGGCAACTCCGGAACGCATCTCGAGCGAGATAAAGAACCGCCAGAATCTGGTCGGATCGGCAGGTCTGCCTGAGAGCACCGTGCCGAGGAGCTTTACCGAGAATGAAGTGCAGTCCCTGATAGACGCCGGTAAGAGGGCGCAGCAGATGGGCTTCGGCCCGGCAGACGGCTGCAATGGCCAGGACGGGCAGGAGAGTGTCAACAACCTGATGTCTCAGGTGATGGAGCCTCTGAAGCGCTCCATAAATCCGAAGGACGGCATCAGCCAGCAGGAGGTTCACAATATAGCCGAAGTCGGCAATATGGCCTATGACGTGATGGGGAGCGTCTACCTGGCGCTCGGAGGGCAGTACAGGTAATTGAGAGAGTCTTGTCGGACGTTGAGGATGACAGGAAAGTCCCGTACGGGACTTTTTTACTGCCGGGATATTGATGCCTCCTGGAATACCCATCATCGTCTTTCTGTATTGATTGTTGTCCGGACTTTTCGATGATGACGCTTTGACATACACAGACTGACGGAGGTAATGAAAGATGAATAAACAGCGGTTCTTTTTTATCGGGATTGCGCTGCTGATGGCCTGTCTCATGCTTTCGCAGGATATGGCCGCTGCAGGCAATCAGTCGGGATCGGGCTATATTGGCACGACGGCCTCTGAATGTCAGCGCCTGATAGATGCCGGGAATTACGCAGGCGCGCAGAGGTTGGCGCTCAAGCTTGCGTCGTCGGCCCAGTGGAAAAATGGCGATCTGGAGGCTGCAGGCGCCATCAGGGCAGTGGTTGATGCATTTCGCGCGGTAAACAGGACCGATCTCGCAAACAGAGTTCTGCAGCAGGCCGGCAGGACCCATAAGGCCACAGGTGATGCCGCTATGGCGCTGCAGGGGCTGCTGCTTCCGGAGAGCGCCAGGAAGGCCCTGCCTGTAATCGACCTCACGAAGAGCGGCTTGATAAATACAAAGGAAGGAGCCCTGTTCAACCCTGCCACGGATCTTAAGCGCATCCGTACTGGCAATCAGGCGTCTGTGCTGAAAGTCATGGACGCGGCGAACAAGAAAGTGCTATATGCAAAAGGCCTTGATGGAGTTCTGTGGGCTCCTGTCCTGGAGACCCACCGCCAGGCCATATTCGCAGCCCTCGGGATCTCTCCGGCGTCTCTCGACAAGGTCGCCGGCGATCTTATGAAAGGCTACGCGGGATTCAGCAAGAAAAAAGAGTGCCTGGCTCTGCTCAGCATCATAGGGTCATCAGAGGGCTCTTCGCTCTCCGATGCGACCCGCATGGAGATACAGGTCTTCCTCGTGAAGACCATGCAGGGCTCGAAAGATGTCGTGCTCCGCAGGCAGGCCTGCCTCTGCATCGCTCTGCAGAATACGATCGTGCCCAGCACGGTAGATGCGGTGGTAAAGTTCTACGAGAAAAGCAAAAACCTGTGGGAGACTTTTCCCGTTCAGCAGGTGTTCGAATACAGGAAAGACATCATATGCCAGATGCCCGACAGGAACCAGATAAAGTCGCGCATAGCGGCCATAAAACAGCTCTATACCGCCAACATTCTCAAGTTCCTCTGAAGAAATGGTTTCAATACCTGCAGGTGAGGTTTTGTGCAGCAAAAGTGGATGCGGAGAGGAGATAAGGCGACGGCAGGAGCGCTCCTGCTTTCATGCAGTTTCATTGCTCTCCCTATCTCCGCACTCCCCGACTCTCCTGCTTTATACAGTCTGAAAGGTCTGTTATCCGAAGCAGATTCAATGCAATATCGGCGGTTGTCTGCTTCTGCATCTTTCTGTGAGTGCTCCGGGAGACGGTTATAACGACGCTATCTCTTCTTCCATGGGGTTTCAGGGAACAAATCAAAATACCATTGACATGAAGGCCGGCCAATGGTATATTGATTGTATGACATATTAAGGCTAGATAATCTAACCCATTAAATCATATCACAAAATCATGGTTTTGTCAATAGGTTTTTAAAATTGATTTCCAGTATCAGGGCGGGATCTGACAAAACAAAGGAGTGTTGAATATGGAGAACGGTTTCGCGCTGCTGCCCCAGTCCCTGCTGATAAAGCAGGCAGTCAATGAGCTGGTGGAATGCAATCAGATGACGCTTCACTACGGGCTCATGCTCTTGCCTTCAGAAGCCGTGGAGCTTGTCCAGGCCCGCGACGAGGCTCTGACCAGGAGCGGCAGGATTGAGTTCGGAGGCGGAATGCTGAAAAAGCTCATAGAGAAGTTCTGCAGTTCCCCTTACCTCAACAGGCAGGACTATCTCGAGACTCTTGGAGAGCTCACCGGGATCTTCTATTACTTCAAAAATGAATCGCTTGACGGCATCAGCGATGACGAGCTCATCTCCCTGATGAAGGAGTGCTTTGACAGCCGCTGCGGAGGGTCAATCGAGCTGCTTCAGGGCAGAGAGATGGAGAGGATTGCGCGCAATGTGAGATACGGAGATGCCGCAGATACCGGTTCAGGGCTGGAATACGATGAAGACTCTGGTGAGGAGGAATGGATATGACTGTAATGCCTGTCATTAAAAGCGCCATAGACGAAGAGAGACTCGACGGCTCCGATTATCTGCAGTCTCTTGTGAAAGCCGCATTCAGGCTGAAATTGATAGACGAAAGCTGCGTGGAGCGAATACAGTTGCAGCTTCTACAGATGCTGTCCGGTCATGTGGAGCGTTATACGAGAGGTGAGAGCAGTTCGGTGACCGTCGAAAAGGCACAGATGCTCACGCAATCGATACTGTACGGCCTCGGCGTGAGGCTGAAGTCCCTGTCCGACAACAGGGAGGCTCTTTCAGCGATCACAGGCAGGCCCCTGTCTGAATTATATGAGGAAGGCATGTCAATAATCAGAGAGATGATCGGTTCGGCAGAGGCGCTCCTCGAAAAGGCCCGGGCCGGCAGGATCGTTACGGATCTTGAAGCATACAATGAAACAGTTGACGAGGCTCTGCCCGGCTTTTTCCAGGCTTATGATTCAGACTTCCAGGCGCACGAGACTGCAGCCTCCATAGACTATCCGCTTGGCTTCGACAGGATGGATCTTTCAGGCATCGAGTACATACACATCTATCTGCAGAAGCTGAACTGGGAGAATCATCTCTGCAGCCATTATTCAGAACGGGACCTGCGAAGGCTCCTGAATGGATATGACAGGCATTACAGCGCGCTTCTCGTAAACGTCTTCCAGCTCGTCCTGACGAATGCACTTGGGAGTCTGCTTGCAGGTGGCTCTGCTCTCTGCCTGATGATAACCGGCAATGACAGGAGTATCTTGCAGCAGCGTCTCGCCTGCAGATGCCGGGAGGAACTCTCCGATTTGATGGAGCGGGCTCTGGAGCAGCTTTTCCTGGAGCTCGGAGTGGATGAGCCTTCTTTCAGGCAGTATGTCAGAGACTGCACTGACGGGCTTGCTGTCAGGCTCGGCAATGCCGTTCAGTCCGGCAGGCTGGAAAGCATCTTTCTTCAGCTGAGGGAAGATGATAGTCAAGACATCATATACTGCGACGGCGGAAAAAAGCTGGAGGACAGAGCATTTCGAAGTCTCACAGAGCTTATCCGCCTGTGCCGCGAGCCGTCAGAAAAGATAGCTCTTGTGTCCCGGCACATACACAGCCGCAGTGATCTCGTCGATCTGCTCGAGGCCGAATGCTTTCAGGGAGATGAGTTTACCGTGCTTTTCAGCTCGCTCGGCGAGGCTGAACTGGCGATTCTCATTGCCGGGCTTCCTTTCAATCCCTGCGATGGCGGGATATGCCATGATGAAGATGACCGGGAGTGGAAGAGCGTGATGGCGGCATATCTGAAGAAACTGGAAAGGGACAGGCTGGAGAGGATCATGGCATTGTCAGAGAAGATTGCAATCTGATGTGCTGCTTTATACATTTTTTATATGTTTTTAAGCTTTTGTTAACAGGCATCGTCTATATTATACTTACGAGTTACGCACAAAATTAGTTTTCAGTATAGAACCTTTCGGGTACTCGGTAGCGAGGGGTCGAGGGTTCAGGTAAAAAACAAATGTATGAAGAAAAAACTTGCCTGAATTGCCTGAAACCCAGAACCCTAGACACCTAGAACCCAAATTGATGCGTAAGTCGTATTATAATCACAGCAGGCATGGAGGTGCCATATGAACATGAATTCGATCGGAGATTTGACGAACCTGGCCCCCAGGGATATGCTCAGCACGTATCTGGGCCTCAAGGAATATGCCGTGGAGCATCAGGTCGACAGCTATCCCGGAGACAATCTGGAGATGTCTCACTATGACGGCTATATAAGAGCCAATCTCAAAGGTGACAGTGGTGGTGAATACAATCTGATCTCCATGACAGTCTCATCGCACGATACAAAGACCGGAATGCCTGATGAAGCCGTTCTGACCTTCGACGAGATAGTGGACAGCCATGAGCTTCTCGTAGGAAAGAACTTCAGCAACCCGGGCGACCTGTCTGCAAGCCCGATGTGCACAAGAGATGAAGAGTTCTTCCAGATCGACATGAAGACCGGAGTAATTGCCGTTATTGACAGCAGCACGATCAACAGCAAGGTTCACAACTGGATTGTGCCGTAGAAGACAGAGTCTGTGCTGTTCCCAATCCAACATGTTTTCAATGTGAAGATCGACGCTTCATACATCGCCCCCGGCAGTCTCTTCGAATATTGGAACACCTCTGGCACTTTCATGTCACAGAAGACTCCTGTTAAATAGAAGATGGAGATGAAGCCGCCCTGGAGGCCGGGTAAATGCCTGTCCGGACCAGGCGGATGCCGGTTGATGGCCGGATTTTTCCAGCTCCCGGAAAATCTCTTTCAAAGAAGAAAAGGAGGCTTTTATTATGAAAACATGTGCCGCCAACAATGGGAATATGAGCCTCATCTGCAGTCATGTGCTGAATAAGTGCGGACTGAGCTTCAAGGAGAACAACCTCCATCTGCTGCAGAACGGCATAGAAAAAAGGATGTCTTCCCTTGGAATGGACGATATCCAGAAGTACTCCCTCCTCCTCAGGTCGCGCGGCGATGGAGACAGTGAGATCAGAAAGCTGTATAATCTCATCACCGTAAACGAGACGGAGTTTTACCGGGACAGGCAGAGAATGAAAGCCCTCTTTGAAAAAGTGATTCCGGATATAGTCTCCGACAGGATCAGCAGATCGCTGATCAGCGAGGCGCTGCCGCTGGTATCTGTCTGGAGCGCAGGCTGCTCCTCCGGAGAGGAGCCCTACTCCATTGCCTTGGAGAGGAAGGAATCGAGGCCGTACAGTCCCTGGTATGACATGGAGATTCTCGCCACGGACATCTGCACAGATGCCCTGTCGATCGCGTGGGAATCGCTCTATGATGTGAGGAAGCTGAAGAATGTCGACGAGGGCGTAAAAGAGAGGTATTTCACAAGAACTGATGGTGGATTTCAGCTGAAGGACAGTGTAACCAGGCTGGTAGACTTCAGATTCCACAACCTGGTGGAAGAGCCTGTCCCGCCAAGCTCCAGGGGGCTCTGGGACGTGATTGTCTGCCAGAACGTCATAATATATTTTGACAAGGACACGATTCAGAGAGTCATCGACAAGTTCTATGACAGCCTTGCCGAAGGCGGGTACCTGATCCTCGGATTTTCAGAGAATCTCCTCGGGATACCGAATAGATTCACTGCAGAGTTTTACGAAAATACGGCGCTCTATAGAAAGATCTCCAGGCGCAGCGATGAAATGCCCTCAAATGAAGGCACAGCTGATGTCCAGTCATCGAAGAAGGACATTGCGGCAGGGGAGAAGGCAGACAGCGGCAGGAACGATGATGATGCAGCAGACAGGGCGGACTGCTACACCGAAGCGGTTAAGCATTTCAGGAACGATGAATTCGACGAGGCGCAGGAGCTGCTCGTCAAGAGTCTCAGGATAAATGAAAAGGACGAGAAGTCTCAGAACCTCCTGGGACAGGTGCTGTTCGAGAAGAACATGTACACCGAGGCGGAGCATCAGTTTAAAGCCTGTCTGGCCCTCAATGCATTCGAGCCTTCCCTGTATTACTATCTGGGGCTCATATATAATCGGCTCGAGAGGCCTGAAGATGTCATCAGGTTTCTGAAGAAGGCTCTGTACCTCGATAAGGAGAATGCGCTGGCCCACATGCATCTTGCAGATGCCTATGCCACGATTGACGACATGGAGAGCGCGAGGCGCGAATACAGGAATGCTTTGAAGTGCCTCAGGAAGCACGGCCCGGATAGAACGCTTCCATTCTCGAAAGGTCTCAAGTGCTCCAGTATAATCGAGATCTGCATGAGGAGGCTCAGCGAGCTGGGAACTGAAATCTTTCCCCAGCCTCTCGTGCAGTATCCGGACCTGCTGCGCTTTCCCGAGATGGGATGAGCCAGTCTGCCGTTGGCTATTTTTTCTGAGTATCAGGGCTGGGCATCTTCGTGCTCATGTCGTTGACGAAATCCTTCCAGCCCTGAGGGGCCTCGCTGTCCTTGAATGTCGACATCTTGTTCTTTGCAAGAGTGATGTCCAGCTTTTCCAGCGACGAGAGCGGGAGCTGTATCGACAGCCCGCCTGCGCCGCTGTAGCTGCCGTTTGCCGTCACGGCCGGCACTGCTTCATTCAGCTTGTCGAGCACCTCTTTCGCAGCATCTCTTACCTGCTGCGCCTGAGGTGATGACGCGGCTTCCTGGTTGACTTCGCCTTTTCCTGTGGATGTGTCGCCGTAGGTGCGGAGGATGTTTTCCGCGAAGGTCTTCAGGTCTCCCATGCCGAGCTTCTGGCCCATGTCTCCCTCCACATTGCCTGCCGGGTAGACAGGCGTTCCCTTCACCGCGTCCACTATGCCTGATGTCCTGCCGGCCTTCGTTTCCTTGGCTAGAAGGGATCCGAGCTGATCGACGCTCTTTGTCAGGGCCGGCACCTTCTCCATGTCCACAAGGGCGAGAGTGCTTAGGTTTTTGTTCTGCTGCCCCTTCTTGACCATCAGCTCGCCGAGCTGCTTTGCGTCTATCTGGGCCTGCTGGCCATCATTGCCCTGCTGCGCCATCATTTCGTTGAGCGACTGCTTCATCAGATCAGGCAGAATCCCTGCCGCTATCGACTCTTCTGAGATGATTACGTATCTGGCGCTCGGTATAGTCGAGATTACCGCTTCCACATTTCCTTCGAGGCACGATTCCACGACCAGCAGATCGATAGGCCTTCCTGCCTGCTCTGAGGCGTCTTTCAGGACCTTCTGGTAATCCTTGAAGTCGAAGCCGGAAGAGGCGTGGTAGGCAAGGCCGTGGCCGACCATGTGCACGACAGTCGTGCTCTTTGGATATTCCTTCATCTGTGATGCTATAAAGTCCGTCGCGGCTTTCGCATCGGGCTTCAGCGCGCCGGTCTGACCGGTCATCTTCGAATCAATGGCTGTCGTGGAGTTGGGCTCCACGTGGTAGACTCTCGTTCCGTTCCATACTGGCTCGCCTGATGAGAGATCGGCAACGCCTGAAGCTACATTGCGCAGAGCCTCAATTCCGAGGCCGCTCTTCGCGAGGCCGTATGACATCGCTCCGCCGATTCCAAATATCACTAGCGCCGCTGCGGCGTGCTTCTTTCTCGAGATGGCCCATCCAGCTATGGAGGGAGCCAGGATAACAAGTCCTTCCGCTCCGCCTGTGCCTATTTTCACATAAGGATTGCCGGTGTCTCTGACAACCACTGCGTCGACTTCAACTTTATCGCCGTTCTGCGCCTTTATGTTTTCGAGCTGCTGCATCTCGCCTGTGGCGAATGGCTCAATGATGTGCTCGCTGGCGTCGATATGGGAGATGATGTGCACAGGGGCGCCCTGCTGCTGCGGCGGCGCCACGGTTTTCACCGGCGATGCGTCGGCAGGCAGAACGCGCTCGATTGCAGGGGGCTCTGCGAAGAACCGCGCGGCAGGGATGGCAGGTGTTCCTGACAGAGATCCGGCTACGGTGCCTGTTATGAGCAGCGCGCTCGAGACAACATCGCGCCAGTTCAGAGAGCTGTCCTCCTCAGCTTCATCGACTGCCCTGGCATTTGCTCCAGACACGTCGACCTTGTCTTCAGGGATGTCCTTGAGGTCGAGAGCCTTCGGAAAGGCCGTCTTCCTGTTCTCCCTCGGCTGAATGGAAGTCTGATATGCCGCCGTATCCTTGATATTCATCTGCCATCTGCTCCTTTAAAAAAGTGGGGACAGTTAACTACTTTTTTCTCAAACGTGGGGACAGTTTACTGCCGTCCAAACCCCTGTCCTGTCAGAAAAAGAACTGGTAAGCTGTCCCCATTTTACATGAAACGGCCTTTGAAGTAAAGTCATTGCTGGTGAACGGTTTGTTAAATTTCGGACATCAGGTACAGAAATTGGAGCCTCACAAGATCTCGTATTTCCAGGAAGTAACGCAGTGATCAAGTGGCCAGGTGGTCGAGGGATCCAGGGAAGGAAGAATTCATTTGATCTCTGACGCGCCTGGTCTCTGAAATACATGGGAAAACCTGAGCGGATATGAAACCTCCTGTGCAGATCCAATGACGGCTCGTGAACTGCTCGAAGGCCGACCTGGGCTGTCTACTGCCCGTCCTGGCGTACGGCATGGCCTGCACTCGCTCCATCCTGGCACTGCGGGGCCATAGAGCCATGCCGTTTTCCGGGCTGTGCCATACTCACTTCCTGCCCGGAGCAGGCGGTGTTATAATGGAGATGTGAAAAAGAATCTGTTTTCGAGAGTCGCGTTTTTTATTTCGATGGCCATGCTGATCCTGTGCATCTATTTCTTCTATTATTCGATAAAGCATTATGGCAGGCAGATGGAGTTCGCAGCGGCGCAGCGCGGCGATCTGCTGTCTCTGAAGATATATCTTCTTCTGAATCCAGGGATGCTGAGGTCAATTGATTTCGATGGCAACGGTCTTCTTCATTGCGCCGTGAGGGATGGGCATTACGATATGGCGGAATATCTGCTCGCGAGAGGTATCGGTGCAAACTGCACAGACCGCAAATCAAGGACATCACTTCACCTGGCTGCCGGAAACGGGAAAGACGATCTCGTGAAGCTTCTCCTCTCCAGAGGGGCGTCGCAGAGTCTTCTTGACTATGAAGGGTACACCCCGCTTCACAGAGCCGTCGAAGGGAATCATCTCTCCACCATCAGGCTGCTGGCGGGGAACGGGGAATGGAAGGAGATAAAACTTCCACCGCGTCCAGGTTCGGGAACGCCTACTCCTCTCGCTCTGGCAGTCAGGAAGAATAATGTAGCCGCCGCAAGGCTTCTTCTGGACTGCGGCTTCAATGTGAACGAGCCGTATGACAACGGTATAACCCCTCTTTATTGTGCGACGAGGTTCGCAGGGAGAGAAATGACCGAGCTTCTTGTGCAGAGAGGCGCCGATCTCCATAATCACCCGATGATCGGTCGAAGATACGACCTCCTTCTCGCTGCTGCCGATTCTGATGATGTCAGTGTGGCGGCCCTGCTGATCGATAAGGGAGTGGATGTCAATGAGCGGGATGGCCGTCTGCAGACCCCTCTGCACTATGCATGCCGCAATGCCTCGCCTTCGATGATAAGCCTTCTTATTGAGCGTGGAGCCGAGGTGAACGCGAGAGACTCGAAAGGCGATACGCCTCTTCACCGAGCCTCATGCAGGAATTCAGGGGAGGCTGTTGCGATGCTCATTAAAAAAGGCACCACGGTGAATGAGAAAAACGCGATGGGGGTTACGCCGCTTCATTATGCGGCAAAGTATCATGCACTGAATGCGGCGGAAGCGCTGGTTGCGGCAGGAGCGAAAATACAGGCCGGAGACAGAAACGGAAGAACGCCTCTCACTCAGGCCATATCGGAAGACGATCTGCCCATGCTGAAGCTTTTCGTCGAGCACGGCGCTGATCTGAGCGGGCTCGACGAATGCCGCTTCCGGTCGCTCAACAGACATAAGGGAAATAACAGCTTCGAGATGGAGGAATACCTCATCGACAAAGGCGTCAGATTCAAGCCCTGAGCAATTTCTGAAAGCGGCTCATCACACAGGCTGTCTCCAGCCTCTTCATATCCTCCGGTTCAAAGCCTCCTGGCAGCACGGCTCAGCCGCGCCTTTAATGAGGCTCAGAGACTGATCCGTCTGCCGCTTCTTTTTACTTTCTCTTCTCCATTATCGCGCCCAGGAAGTCGATGGCCAGCCTCGCGGCCACCAGAGAGGTTATATCGCCGTTGTCATAGAGCGGGTTGACTTCCACTATATCAAAGCCAACAATGTTGCCTTTCTCCGGAAGGCCTGTGAGCATTGCCTTCAGCTCTCGGTAAGAGAAGCCGCCGGGCTCCGGAGTTCCTGTGCCGGGCGCCACTGAGGGATCGAGCGCGTCTATGTCGATGGAGACATAGATGTTTTTCGCCTCAGGGATCTGCCCGAGCGTCCAGGCCGTCCCCTTCTCGAAAGCCTTGTCCGCCGTTATTATCGTCGAGCCTCTTTTCTCTGCCTCTGCCTTCAGGTATGTCTGGTTCAGAAGCCCTCTGATCCCGATCTGGGTTATCCTGCCGATGCTGGGGAGCTCTGATATTCTCTTGATCGGGCTCCCGTGTGTATATTTCATCCCCATGCCCTGTATGTCATCCATGAAATCGAGATGCGTGTCGAAATGAACTATGTCCAGCGGTAGATCTCCGAACGCTTCCACAAGCGGAAACGAGACAGAGTGATCTCCTCCCAGAGAGATGAGAAATGCGCCGTGCTCAATAGTCTTCTTCGCAGCGTCCCTGATCAGCTCCATGTTTTTTTCAGTCATTGTCGGCAATATCGGAACATCTCCGAAATCGGCAAATGTCAGGCCGGCCAGGATAGTCCTGTCTGTCTCGATGTCAAATATTCCGCCGCGCTGAGGCTGGAAGCATGCCCCGTAGTGCATTGACGCCATCCTGATCGACCTCGGGCCGAACCTCGCGCCTGGCCTGTTTGTCGTGCCTGTGTCAAGCGGAACGCCCAGCACTGCAACATCAATGTCCCTGAGATCCCTCGTGTGGGGAAATTTGCAGAATGTGGCTATTCCAGAGTAGGGCAGATCTCTCTTCATCAGCTCTTCCAGGTTCATTGCATCGTCTCCTCAGAATTTAAGTGTGTCTTTGAGCTGTGTCAGCTTTCTCCAGTGGGAGCGCTCCTCGTCTATGATCTTCCACAGGGTGTCGCTGTTCTTTCCCATGTCGCCTTCGTTTTTGAGCTCGTAATAGAAGAGGATCGTCTCCTTCTCGAACTCGATTCCCATTTCAAGCGCCTCGTTGATCGTGGTCTTCGCCATGTCAGAGCCGGCTTTCTCCACCTTTTTTACTATGGATGCAGCGTATTCATTCAGGAAGAGGCCGTATTCCCCGGGGTAGTCGAATCTCGGCGTGTAGTCCGCTTTTTCTTCCAGCAGGCGCCTGAACGCGCCGGCATGCTTTTCCTCCTCTGCGGCAAGAAATGAGAAAGTGCTCTTCGCCTGAGGCGATTCCACCGTTTCATAGAGACGCTTGTACAGCTCAATCCCCAGCCGCTCCACTCTCACGGCCACTTCGAGCACGTCGGTAAAATCCTTGAATGCTGACATTTTGTAATATACCTCCTGACTCTCAATATCATCTATTAAGAGAAAAACAGCCGATTCCGGACAGAGGCTGTTTAATCTGCGTCTGCAATGGAGTCATTGATCTGCCGCATCCGGTCTGACCGAAATCTCACAGCAGGCAAGCTGCAGCGCTGCTTACCTGCGCCTGATTGCCAGGGACTCTCTAAGCGGCTTCCCGGTCTTCCGATTTCAGAACCTCGGCATGCACATCGTCTGGCTCATCATCATCATTGCCATCATCCACTGGAGGCGGCAGAGCATCATATACTGAACCATGGCCTGATATCCGCCGTCAGGCCAGGCCGCCGTGTTGACGCGCGGGCCGCAGTAAGGGCCGTTGTTCATCGACACGGGATAGTTGGACGGGTACGAGCTGCCGCCCTGGTAAATCGGGTTGTAGATCGGGTTTGAGCCTGTCCCCTGGTAGATCGGGTTGTAAACCCGACTTGAACCGGCGTTCTGGTTCCACACCGGGTTCGAGGCTGTGTTCTGGTTCCATGTTGTCGTGGAGCCCCCGCCTGAGGCTCTTCCGAGCATCTTCTCCACCTGCGCGTAAAGCTCAGGGTCTTTCTGGCGCAGCATCTCTCTTTTCTGGGAGCCTCCCATGTAGAACTCCACGCCGTCGGCAAAGTACTCCTTGACATTCGTCTTCGCGTAAGAGCTCCATTGATACCCCTGATTCGCCGCTGTCCTGTTCTTATAGTTGCTGTACAATTGCCTCATGTAAGGGTCCTGCTCAGTAGCCATCACTCTGCCGCTGGCGTTGTCAGGGTGGAGCATGTCGTCTACCGCATGAGCCACTTCATGATGGACGACATCCTGAACATCGTTGGTCAGGCCGTTCCTGAAATCCTTCTGTCTCAGGCAGAGCAGCTTTTCGTTGCCTCTGTAAAAGCCCAGCGTGCTCCTGTCCCACGACGAGTTTCCTCCCGGGTAGCCTCCGGCAGGCGGGTTTTCCGAGTCGTAAAGCCTTATTCTGAGCCCTTCGCGCTGAAGGTTCTGCAGTGTGCTGACATCATATCTGGACAGCGAGGCGGCCAGGATGTTCTGCTGATCTCTGCTGAGGGGCACCTCTCTCCCGTATGCATCGACGCTCCGCCCCATCTGCGCAGCTATGTTGAAGTACTGCGGCTGAACAGAGCCGACCTGGGACGTGCCGCCGACATTGTACTGCGGTGACGCTCCATGGGCTTCGGTATTGCCGTATTTCTCGATATCAGGGAACTGAATCGGATGTCTCAGTTTTTCTACAGATTCGAGAGTCTTGTTGTAGAAACCCGACAGCTGCTGCATCTCTTCCGTGCCCGGAGCCGAGACGGGCGCCATCAGCGATTCCTCGATCCTCTGCTCTCTGATGGCCTTTCTCTCGTCAGGAGTCGAGACCGCGTAGCCGGTCGACCCTGTGTATGCCGCTCTGTCTCCAATTCTGTTCTCTATCATGTCAGTCTTCACTCCTCTCATGTCCCTGACGGTCATTCATATTATAACATATTTTTTTGACTGTGAACATTAAATTCTGTTCATCTTTTCCGGATATGAGAACATGTCTGCAATGGCGTTGATATTGATATCCATGATACCTGACTGCCAGATTCTGTCGAATCTTTAATAATAATTTAACATTTGACATGTTCCTTTTCTCTGTACCATGGTGTAATATTAGATCAAGGGTATAGAAGATGTCTCAGAGTATGAAGCGCAAAAGCTTCGCGGATCGGAAAAGCGAAAACCCGAGATCCTGAGCCATCATGTTCCAGAGGATATAATTATAGTTGATGCACCACTGCTGGTAGAGAAGGTACTTAAGGAGAGCCATATATCTGGGGCTGAATTAAGGAAAATGGCTCAGGAAAATTGCGAGGAGGCTTTAAAGCCTCCTCTCTTTATGGCGCGATCTCTGTCTTAAGCCGACATTATGTGCGCCCACGCATCCTGATCGATCTCTTTTAATGGCGACAGCTATATTCTGAGCGGCCTGTCCTTCCGGAAGAGATCAGGTGGCCTGGAGCGCGGAGGGGATTGAGGATGCGAAAACCTGACAAGAAAAAGACCTGTTCTTCAGGCATTTATAAGAGCCCGGGCCGGCCGAGCCTGAGCGGTGATGAGAGCTCTGGCGAAAAGCGCGGAGTTGATGGCTCCGATTCTGATCCTGCCGCTTCAGGCCCTTCAGACAGTGAAGGCGGGGATGGGGCACAGCTTACCCAGTATTTCTTTTCTTTGACTCCCGATCGTATCATGGAAGCCTTCCATCAGGCAGGTATCAACTGCCAGCCGGCAGTCCGGTTTCTGAACTCCCTCGAGAACAGGGTCGCCTGTGTCGAAGATGAAGAGGGCAGGCGCTGGGTGGCGAAGTTCTACCGCCCTTGCCGCCACTCCATCGAAGCCCTCGATGAAGAGCATTGCTTCCTGAAAGAGCTCAGGGATGAAGGTATGCCTGTCATACCGCCGCTTGAGCTGAAAAATGGCAGAGGCACCACAGGCTCCATCGCGGGGATATACTTCGCAGTCTTTCCCCACTGTCCAGGCAGGCCGCCAGATGAGATCGATCCTGCAAAGGCGACTCTTCTCGGCGAGATGCTTGCAAAGCTTCACAATGTCGGTGAAAGGCGGGCTTTTCTCCGCCGAGATGTATGGAGTCCCGGCAGTCTCGGGGAGTCTGATCTCGAAGTGCTGTCACGTGCCATGCCTCCTGAGATCTGGAGCCGGTATGAGCGATCTGCCAGAAAGCTACTGGGCTTCCTGGCTCTGCGGCTTGGCAGAACGGCGCGCCTGCGGATTCACGGGGACTTTCACAGAGGGAACCTTCTCTGGGGCGCTGCAGGGCCGGTCATTGTCGATTTCGACGACACGACCATGGGTCCGCCTGTGCAGGATTTCTGGATGATGGTGTCCGGGAGGGATGCGGAGGCAGTATCGCTCCGGGAGGCGATGATCGAGTCGTATGAGAGGTTTCGCCCCTTCGACCTCGGCAGTCTGGAGCTCATCGAGGCTCTGAGGGCCTTCCGATACGTTCATTATGCGGCCTGGCTTACGGCGCGCCGTGACGATCCGGCTTTTGTCAGGGTTCTGGACGATTTCGGATCGCGGAGCTACTGGAGAAACGAGCTCGAAGAGCTTGATTCACAGCTTGAAAGCTTTCTCTAGAGCCAGGGGCCGGCCTGCCGGACCCTGCAGGGAGATATCTGCCGCCGCAGAATTGACTTGAAGAGCCGGAGATGGAATATCCGGGAAAGACAGGAGATGGCGCAGAAATCATGAAAAACAGTCGTGCAGATGACAGAGGCTATTCTTTTGAGATCCTGACTGAAGATACCGTTGAAGAGATGGCGCAGCTGGTGAGCGGCGATTTCGTCTACGATGAGCCTATTTACTGGGCTCTGAAGCTTACCTCGGAGGAGTACCTGCCCCTTGCCAGGCTCTTCGTGCCGCTCTATGCATCAGACTCACTCAGCCTGATTGCGCGCGACAGAGAGACAGGACAGGGCGCCGGCTTCGTTTTTGCCATGGACCTCATCCACGAGCCCTTCGGCTCGCTGAAGGAGAAGTATGAGGCCACTGACAGCTTCTGGATGAAGCTGCTGCACGAGCGCGCCTTTCTCGATGAGATGGAGAGATCCTACATCGACAGCAGAAAGCCCCGGAAGGGGGAAGTACTGCTGCTGACCCTGCTGGGCGTGCTTCGCCCTCACAGGGGCAGAGGGCTCGCAACCAGCCTTCTCAGAGCTGCGGTCGACAGCGGTAGAAGAAAAGGCTTCACGAAGGCAATTTCCGAATGCACCGGGCCTGCCTCGGTGAAGGCTCATCAGAAGTGCGGCTTCACGCAGGCAGGCTCCCTCGATTACCGCACTTACAAAAGAAACGGGGAGCATCCTTTCAGGGATCTTTCAGGCGCCTGCATCCTGATGGAAAAGGACCTTACTGTGGACTGAGCCGCCTGTGGGGTTGGATTTCTCATCCATCCAGGCAGGCCCTGCATCTGTCAAGGAGGGTTGTCAGCAATGAATACTGCTGTTGATATGCTCAAAGAAGGCGCGCAGGGAGACATCATGCCATGGGAGGTGCAGCTCGGCGCCTCCAACCGCTTCGCCCTCTCAATCGCCGAGGTTGAGGAACTGGCTCTCCGGAACGGCTTTCTGCCGTCACGGTATCAGCGGAACAGGAAGACGATAACGACAGAAGACCAGCTTCGTCTCTTCAGCAGCGCTGTGGCTGTGGTGGGATGCGGAGGGCTGGGAGGATATGTCCTCGAAGAATTCGCCCGCCTGGGCGTGGGGCGCATCAGGGTCATCGATCCGGACTGTTTTGCGGAGCATAATCTGAACAGGCAGATTCTGTCGACGCTGAATACGCTTGGCATGCCAAAGGTGGAGGCGGCAGAGCGCCGCATCGCCGTGATAAACCCCGCAGTGACTGTCGAAGCCTTCGAGGAAGCGCTCACGGAAGAGAACGGCGCCTCGCTGCTCGGAGGCGTAGATGTTGCGGTGGACGGGCTCGACAGCATATCGGCCCGGAGAGCCCTTGCCAATGTCTGCGATTCCCTAGCGATCCCTCTCGTTCATGGAGCTATCGGCGGGTGGTACGGGCAGGTGCTCGTGCAGTTTCCCGGAGACAGGATCATTGAAGAGCTGTACGGAAACGCGAAGAGCGACAAGGGAGCCGAAAGCTGTCTCGGAAACCCTGCTTTCACGCCGGCAGTGATATCGAGCATGCAGGTGGCCATGGCGTGCAGGCTCATAATCTCAGGCGGCACTGAGCCTGAGCGGGGCAGGCTCTACTCGGTGAATCTGAAGGACATGGAGCTGAACACCCTCCACCTGAAAAAGTAGTTAACTCTACCTGCTTTTAAAGAAAATTTACAATCCGGCTCTTGCAATTTCGCGGCAGCTGGGGTATAATATAAACAGCGAACGATGGATACATAATTTAAGGTTCTGAAGAGGAGCAAGGCTATGATTTACAATCAGATGCAGAATATGGGAAGCCCGATGTACGGCCAGATGGACCCGATGGCGTATCAATCGAGAATGATGATGCGGCAGGATCTCCTGGCCCAGCAGGCTTTCATGCCGATATGCCAGCCTTCGATGGACGAGATGATGGGCCTGCAGGGATTCTATAACGGCTGCCTGGGAAATATCAACCAGCTCCGGTATGGATACCAGTTCCCCGACATCTCCATGATGATGATGCAGGATCCGCAGATGATGATGTTCATGATGATGTATCAGCAGATGCAGATGCAGAATATGATGCTGATGATGCTCGTGATGCAGCAGTACAGCGGCGGCGGCAGCAATATCCTGTCCCAGATACTGTCATCCGGCGGAGGGAACACGGGATCGCAGATCTACAGCAATCCGAACTGGGGAGGGACCACGAGCGCCACGCCGTCAGGGAATGCCGCCGTTGATCTGGCGAAGAAGTTTGTGGGCAGCGACTCGATAAACATCAAAGGCAAGATGCCACACTTCACGGCCGCCGGAGGCGTGACCAACAACTGCGCTGATTTCGTCAGCTCCTGTCTGGAGAGCGCAGGGCTTCTGAAAGGTCATGAGATCAACGTGGGCCATCTCGAGGACTCGCTGAAGAAACAGGGCTACAGGCAGGTTTCGAGGGATCAGTCTCAGCCCGGCGACGTCTGGATAAGCGACAGCGGAGGGCACACCGAGCTGGTCGCGGAAGCAGGCGGCAGGACGCTGATAGGATCGAACGGCTCATCGTATCAGCGCATATCTGAAGATCAGAAAAGCGGGATGAGAGGCGGGCGCTTCTATCACAAGTTTGCATGACCGTGAGCGTTTGCCTGATTGGATTCGAAACAAAACACTCCCCGATTTCGGAAATGAGGGAGTGTTTCTTTTTCAGGTGTGATTAGCGCGCAGCATTGCTAATCGGCGATCCCCTCGAAGAGGACCGATGACAGATAGCGCTCCCCTGAATCCGGGAGTATTACCACAAAGGTCTTCCCTGCCATCTCAGGCTCCTCTGCCAGTCTGGCAGCCGAGGCCATTGCAGCGCCGCACGATATGCCGGACAGGATGCCTTCCTCCCTGGCGAGCCGGCGCGCATAATCAACGGCTTCCTCGTTTGTCACGGTCATTGCTCTGTCTACCATTGAAAGGTCGAGAGTCTCAGGGATGAATCCTGCGCCGATGCCCTGTATCTTGTGAGCCGATGGAGAAGGGCTCTCCCCTTTCATAGTCTGTGTGATGACAGGGCTTGTGGCAGGCTCCACGGCGACGGACAGTATCTTCTTCCCCCTGTCGAGCTTTATATGGCGCGACACGCCTGTTATCGTGCCGCCTGTTCCCACGCCGGAAACGAGGACATCGATCCCGCCCTCTGTGTCATCCCATATCTCCGGCCCTGTCGTCTCGCGATGGATGGCCGGGTTGGCCGGGTTTTTGAACTGGTTGAGCAGCACGTAGCGATCCGGCTCGTTTCTGACCATCTCCTCCGCCCTCGCGATGGCTCCCGGCATGCCCTTCGCGCCTTCGGTCAGTATCAGCTTCGCGCCGAAGGCCTTCAGCACTTTCCTTCTCTCAATGCTCATCGTCTCAGGCATTATTATTGTTATCGGATAGCTTCTCGAAGCCGCCACAAATGCCAGCGCTATGCCCGTATTGCCGCTTGTCGCTTCCAGCAGCTCCTTGCCTGAACCCAGGAGCCCTTTCTTCTCGGCGTCCCAGATCATCGACGCCCCGATCCTGCATTTAACCGAATAGGCGGGATTTCTTCCCTCCACTTTGGCGAATACCGTTATGTCCTTCCCTTTTATGAGCCGGTTTATCTTCACGAGCGGTGTTTTTCCTATGCTGAGCGAGTTATCCTGATAAATGTTCACTGGGACCTCCCATTCATACAGTTTAACGTAATAGGGATACTATTCTTTCTAAACACAGGAATCCCCCCTGGAAAGGGGGAAACAAATAGTAAAGAGAGGCGCATGTCATGAAGGAAAAGTTTATCTCCCTCATATGTATTGCAATGCTGCTGATCCCGCTTTCAGGCTGCATGCAGATTTCGGCGGTCCTGAAAGTGAAGCCTGACGGAAGCGGGACGATTGCGGAAAGGTTTGTGTTCGGCAAAGAGGCCATCGAACTGCTGAAGAAGATGAAGGAGAAGAAATCCCAGTCACAGGGAGGAGAAGATGACAAAGGCGCGGAAGGCGCCATACAGCCTGGCAGGCATGATTCTTCCAGGCCTGACGCCTCGCCTGAGCCTCAGGCAACTGCTGATGTCCCAGGATCGACTTCAAAGCCCGCACCTTCAACGATACCGGAAAAAGACAGTCCTGAATCCCTGCAGGGAGAGAAAAATGGCGATATCAACATGTCCAGGCAGGGCAGATCGTATGATATCATCGAAGGCTCCGATAAAGCAGGCGGAGGCCTGAAAGGCTCTGCCGGCGGCAGCACGGACATATTCGGCGATTTCAACGACGCATATCTGAAGACGAGGGCAGGCGAGCTGGGAAACGGGGTCACAGTTGTCGACGGCCGCAGGATAAACGACGAGACAGGCGAGGGCTTTGAGGCCACATACGCATTTCCGGACGTCACAAGGCTCAGGATGAATACCCAGCCCGCCCCGAAAGGCCAGATGAGCGCTGAAGCGTCTCAGGGAGTCGAGCAGTTCGGCTTCAGATTCGACAGGAGCGCCGCCGGATCGAAGGTTTCGATCGCCATGCCTGAGATGGACGGCAGCAAGGGCCTGTTCAAAGGCGTAATCCCTCAGAGCGAAAAGAAGATGGAGGTCAGCTACGAGGCCCAGAAGAAGTCTCTCGAGATCATAAAGACTCTGATGAAGGGCATGAGAATGATCATCGCCGTGGAGTTCGACGGAGAGATCAGAGAGACTGATGCCACTTACCGTGAAGGCAACAGAATCGTGCTCATCGACCTGGATATCGACAGGATGGAGATAGATCAGGAGATGACGAAAAAGCTGAATGAGCATCCCACATACAGCATTCAGGAGATGGTCAGGAACGCCGGGCCTATCCCTGGAATCAGGGTGGAATGGAAAAAGACGATCCAGGTGCTTTTCCGCTGAGCTGTTCCCATGCCGGATCCTCATTCAGGCAGACAAATCTATACAAGAGCAGGAGAGTGTTTCATATGGGTGATATAAGTCAGGACAGCGGCAGGAAGGTGTCTCATACATGCCCGCTGGCGCTTGCGGATGTGGTGAGTGCCCTCTGCGCCACAGCGACGAGGATAATAGGAGGATTCAGAAAGAAGCATCTGGAGATGCCGCTTCCTTCCAGGGCAGCTGTCATAGATACTGTGGAATCGCTCAGATCTGTTATCTTTCCGGGCTACTTTGGAAACCCGGAGCTTTTCGAAGACAACATATGCTTCCATGTGGGCTCCACACTCGATCACATAAGGCGGGGCCTGAAAGAGCAGATCAACAGGGGCTTCTGCTTCGCCTGCGAGAACAATGTGGAAGACTGCGCTTTCTGTTCCAGAAAGGCCTCAGACGCTGCAAACAGATTCATGGACAGGCTTCCTGAGATCCAGAGGGTTCTCATGACTGATGTGCAGGCGGCATATGAAGGAGATCCTGCGGCGAGGAGCCCTGACGAGGCCATATTCTGTTATCCCGGAATCCTGGCGATAACTAACTACAGGATTGCCCATGAGCTGTTCAGGCTCGATGTCCCGCTCATTCCGAGGATGATCACCGAGCATGCCCACAGCATAACCGGAATCGACATCCATCCAGGCGCAACGATAGGCGAGAGCTTCTTCATCGATCATGGGACAGGAGTGGTAATCGGAGAGACATCCGAGATAGGCAGGAATGTCAGGATTTACCAGGGCGTGACGCTGGGAGCGAAGAGCTTCCCGCTCGACAAGGACGGGAAGCCGATCAAGGGCATCAAGAGGCACCCGATAGTCGAGGACGAGGCTGTCATATATTCAGGCGCCACGATCCTGGGGCGCATCACAATCGGCAGAGGTTCGTCGATAGGCGGCAACGTCTGGCTGACCTCGTCTGTCCCTCCTGGAAGCGTCGTGCTGCAGGCCGGCATGAAGAAGGAAAGCTTCGAAAGCGGCGCAGGGATCTGACAGTTGAGGGAAATTGAAAAGAGTAAAAGGGTTTTTCCCATGCAAGAATAAATATAATCATTAAGAGCAACATAAACAGCAGTTCTTCATATCCATTCGAGGAGGGTGCTAAAGGCGTATGCACAGTCTATCTACATCACGATTCAGTGTGATTTTGATTATTCTGACCGGAATTTTTCTTCTCTGGTCGACTGTAAATGTCTATGCAGAAAAGAAAGGGAGCGGCTCAGGCATTCTGGTGGCCCAGTCGAAGGAAGAGAAAAAGACCGAGACGAAGAAGCCGGATGAGAAGAAGCCGCCGGCCTCTCCGACGGCCAACCCGGTCAAGACAGCCGCGCCGTCAAAGCCGGCCGCCTCGCCTGCAGCATCGGAGCAGGCAACAGAAGAGCCCACGCCGCAGGAAAGCGCGACAGGAGACGAAACAACGTCAGGTGAGCCATCTGCAGCCCCCACCGAGGCGCCCGCCTCGCCGACACAGGCTCCGAGCGGCATAGCCGGCATACTCGCCAAGTTCGATATCAAAAAGAACATTATTCCGATAGCAGGCGGAATCGGAGGCCTGATAGTCCTCCTCATAGTCATAATGCTCCTGACAGGCAAGAAGAAGAAGCACGTCTGTGAGCGCTGCGGAAAGACAGTGCTTCCTGGAATGGTGTTCTGTGACGAATGCTCAGGCGCCGGCCCCGGCTTCCCGAAACAGGACTCTCTCCGCACCGAGACAAAGGCGGCTCCTCCGAGAGACGAAGTCAGGGCTCCTGCATACACTCCTCCGCCTCCGGTGGATACGACGGCGAAGAAGAAGGTCCGCCCTTCCGGAAGGGTGATCGCAGTCATTACAATCAGGAGAGGCGCCAATCAGGGGCACCGATTCAACTTCTATGAGTCGATAGCGCAGATTACTGTGGGAAGCGATCCTGACTGTGACATAGTCGTTGAGGAAGATGAAGAAGTCTCAGCCCGTCATGCCGTGATCTCGATGGGAGAGGGCTCGAGCTTCTACGTTCACGATATGGGCAACACCTCAGGACTCTTCGTCAACAACGATCGAGTCAAGCAGTCAGGTCTGAAAAGCGGCGACGTCATAAAAATGGGAAAGACGGAGCTCACCTTCGCAAGACTGTAAAGGAAGGTGGAGGTGCGGCCATCATAGGATCCAAGTATCGCTCGCCATACTCTGGAATGCGCATCAGGAGGCTCATTGCCTCCTTTTTGATGCTGTTCCTTGCACCTGCTGTTCTGCCTGCCCATGCAAAGGAGTCCTTCACTGTTCAGAAGATAACGCAGCTCCAGTATGAGATCGGCAGGAGCGACAACATGCTCGACAAGCCTTCGATTGAATGGTCTGGCGATGGCGAGACGCTTCTCTTGGATTCCAGAACTCTCTTCCAGTGGAAGAAAAAGAAACTGATGCAGATAACTGGTCCGGACGGCACTGCCTGCAGGATCTCCCTGTCGCCTGGCGCTCTCTTCGTATGCGCCGATGAAAGCGGTGCGGCGGCAATCGGCTCCCTGGCCAGCTTCGAGTTTCGACCCGTATCTGAAAAGCTCACAGTGGACAACGTCATATGGAGCAGAGACAGCTCGCGCTTCTTCTGCCTTGAAGGCACAGGGGTTTATCTGTTCGAGGTCTCCAGACTCTACGGAGATCTGATTTACGAGGGCGTCTGCGATTTCTTCCTGTCCACCGATGAGAAGCGGATGATACTGCAGATGGGCAGAAAAGACGAGAAGGACCCCCAGTATACGCTGATCAATGTGGACCGCTCGTGCAGGCGGCCCTTTCCCAGGGGCATGCTTTTCAGGGAGGAGCGGATAGTCCACCCGTCCATCAAGAATATAAGCGGTGACTTCCGCAGAGTGCTTCTCGAGAAGAAGGCGCCTCCGGGTAAGGGGTTTGGCCTTTTCAAGGTGGACTGGAGAAACTCTCTCATCGACGAAAAGCTGCTCCTCGAGGATTGCAGGGGCAACCAGGATGCCGTCTTCTCGGCGGATCTCGGCAGGATAGCGCTTACATGCCGGGATGGGAATGACGATCCGGCCATGCTCGTAATGTCTTCATCAGGCGAGATCCTTGTGAAGTTCTCTCCCAAGAAGGGATGGAATTACAGGGCCCCCCTCTGGTCTCCTCACAGCGACTGGATTCTGTGGAATTACATAGACATTGCCCGAAAGGAAGGTGACCGGACGAGGTTTCTGGTCACCGATCCGAAGGGCGTGACATTGCAGTTCCTTCCAGGCAACTTCTCGAACCTCGAGGTCGACTGGTCTCCCAGGGGCGATTACATCCTGATGCGGGAAGAAGCTCAGAAGATGGAGCACGGCGAATATGTCGTCTACGACCTGAAGGGAAAGAAGTCCAGGGAGATCTTCAATGACAGCAGGAGCAGGATAACAAGCAGGCCTGTGTGGTCTCCTGACGGGCGCTTCATCGCCGTGATAGATTACAGCACCTTTCAGAAGAGGGAGAAGAAGGTAGAGAAGAAAGGCGGAGTCCAGAGGGAATATGAGTGCGTGTATTTCAGGGAGCAGGTCTTCATGTACAGGCCGGCTGAGGACTCGCTGCAGCTTTTATGGTAGGTGCCACCCTGATGTCAGGAAGACGAAAGCCCCAGTCCAGTTCAGCACGCACTGCGGATAAACCCCCCCGGAAAGGCACTTTGTCCTCCCCTGCCGGGCGGCAGGCAGATAAATCAAGAGCCGTGATAATAGCCGCTATAGTCATTGTCTTTGTCTGCATGGCTGCGGCGCTGTCAGCGCTCTTATCAGGCTCCGGGAAGAACGGGCAGCAGTTCAGCGGCGAGAGGGCCTTCGGGCACGTAAAGGCAATCGTCGAGCTGGGGCCACGCCCGTCAGGCTCGGAGTCGCTGAAGAAGGCCGGCGAATATATCAGGAAAGAGCTGGCAGGCTCAGGGCTCAAGACGAGGGATGACGGCTTCAGAGCCGGGACGCCCATCGGTGAAGTGGCCATGAACAACATTGTCGGCGTGCTGAAGGGCAATCGGGACGATCTGCTGATCGTGGGGACCCATTACGAGAGCAAATACTTCAAGACCCAGCACTTTGTAGGGGCAAACGATGGAGGCTCAGGCACGGCAGTCAGCCTCGAGGCGGCCAGGGTGCTCGCAGGCCGGAAGGACAGGGGCCTCACGATATGGTTTGTCTTCTTCGACGGCGAAGAGGCCTTCAAAGAATGGTCAGACAGGGACAGCCTTTACGGCAGCAGGCACTTCGCAGCCGAGCTCAAAAAGAATGGTCTAGTGCCGAAGGTAAAGGCCTTTCTGCTGCTCGACATGGTGGGAGACAAGGACCTGGGGATAAACAACGACGCCTGCTCGACGCCGTGGCTGAGGGAGATGATGCACGGCGCCGCCGATGATCTGGGCTTTAAGCAGTATTTCAACGGGCCGTACACACCCATTCAGGACGATCACATCCCGTTTCTGGAGCTTTCCATCCCGTCCCTCGATATCATCGACATGAACTATCCATACTGGCACAGCCCTGAAGACCTGCTGAGCAAGATCAGCCCGGAGAGCCTGGGGATAGTGGGCTCGACTCTGATCAGGATGACGGAAAAGCTAGACGAGCGCTTTGCCAGATAGCGCTCACCCCGCTGCGGCACAAAATAAAAAACGCCACCAGGTTTATCTGATGGCGCAGTATGAATTGATATCTATTTCAGCGATTCGGGGAGAGGCTCCATCTGAGCCATCTCCTGTACGAAGCGGGCCAGGACGTCCTTGTCAGCGCTTCTGAGCCACTGGTACTTCCCGGGGAATGCCGGATCCAGCTCCTGGTATGTTCCGTTGTAGTTGCATCTCGCCCAGGGCGATTTGCCCTTCAGCGCCGCGTTATACATCCTTATGGCATATGTCTTGTCGTCCTGCATGGCGTGATCGGTCTTGCACTGGAGGCGCAGATATCTGCAGAAGATCCGCTGGACGAAGTTGAACGCCTCCCTGTCCTTCCAGAAGAAATCGTCGAGCGATTCCTTCGGCAGCGGGCAGCGCTGTCTTATACAGTCTTCTCTCGTGGCGGGCCCTTCGAGATCGATCAGGTATTTGACGTCAAGCTTGGGATTCTTGAAGAGCGAGCCGACTGCTGTCGTCGTGCCGTCGAAAAAGGACAGGATGCCTATGTTTCTATAGTCCACCTCGCCTCTCTGGGCTCGGAGATACTTGATAACCTCAGTGAGGTCGTCCTGGTGGGCAGGGCCGTTGTAATCCTCGACTCCTGTGGACTTGCCTCTCCCTTCGGGATCGTAGCAGAAGACCGCTATGCCGCCCTGTGCGATCGTGCGGGCGTAGGGGAACATGGACTGCGCGGCCTGCTCACCCGGTGGAACTATGATCAGCACGGGAAGAGGCCTGGGGCGGTCCACAGGCCTGAAGAAATAGCACTGGATGCGGTTCCCGTCCGGAGCCGCCATGTTTATGCTCTCATCCACATCGACATTGTAAGTGGCCTTCTCCTCTGCTGATACAGGGAAAGAAAGGGAGATGAGCAGAGCGAGCAGCGGCGCTGCCGACAAAAAAATCTTCAACAGACTTTTCCTCATAGAAGAATACCTCCACATTAAATAATAATCCCGAGGGAACTGAAAGCATATTCATATATTTCAGACTCCTGAGAGCCCGGAGTTTTTGCTGCTCATGCGATCGCCGGAAAGAGTCCAGTCTCAGGCTCATGCCTCTGGATTACGCGGCTGCCCTCCCGGTCCGCAGCTTCCGCGCCATGGCTCCTGCCAGGCGCAGGCGCCGCCCTGAAATCTGTCTGCAGGGTCTGAGAGCGTCGGACGGCGGAAGCAGGGATCGCAGCGGAGGAAGGGTCTATTCATCGAGCAGGGTCATTCAGTGAGATCGAACATCTTCTTCGTCAGCTTCAGTGATGCATGTTTTTCGATGTAATCATTGACCGGCTTCGTTCTTTTAACAGTGAGCTTCCCCCCGCACTCCTGGCAGTAATATGTCAGAGTTTCAGGATTGAAGCCGGAGAGCTTCATATCCTTGATCTGGCATTTGTGTTCAAAAAGGTTCTCTGTTGTCGGTAAGTTCAATGCCGCACCTCTATCTGTGTAATCATTTAGATAACCCGGCATCAGGGGAGATGAGGCAGTCTGCTCAGCAGCCCTGATGATTGATACTTCCACGGGCGAGTTTTTTTCCCTTCTCCGATACAGTAGAGAGGAGTTCGCGAGGATCTCACAAATACTTATACTCAAGGGCGCTGGTATCTGGAGCGCTGATAATCCGACAAATCAGATAAGCTTATGCCCGATGCCTTCATGGATCGTGTGATTCGCGATGGCATTGCGAAAAAGACATAAGACCGAGGGACTGAGAAAAGCTTTCCGCCCCTGCGAGAATGTGGAGAGGCCTGCCATGAGCAAAGTAATCCTGAAAAATGTCGAATTCATATCTGACAGTCTGTCCGGCACAGGCGGCCTGGTTCTGCAGGACGGCATCATATCGGCGGTATCGACAGGAAGGGATGCCAGCCTGTCCCGGATTGAAGGAGCGGAGATTCTGGATCTTGAAGGCGCGCCAATCTTGCCGGGCTTCATAGACACGCACACGCATTTCCTTCACACTGGTCTGCACATGTCGATGATCGAGCTCTGCAATTGCTCTTCCCTCGATGAGCTCCTCGGCTCTCTCGAGAGCCTGAACGGAGATGAAAGCGAGTGGGTGAGAGGCTTCGGCTTTGATGAGAGCGGATTTCCCGATGGGAGGAGGCCTTCCAGGACCGACCTGGACAGGGCTGTGCCGGATCGCCCTGCAGTGATATTCAGGCGCGACTACCATTCGTGCGTGCTCAACAGCCGGGCCATCGCAACCCTTCCCCAGTCCCCCTTTCTCAGCGGGAAGGAAGTGATGGATGAGGGATTCTTCCGCGGCAGGGCTAACGACTGGGTGAGGCAGATTCTGTTCTCCGGGATCGATCAGGGAGAGCGCATGACCGCTCTCAAAGCGGCTGCAGCGAAGGCCCATTCGAAGGGGATTACGACTGTGCACGCCCTCGAAGGCGGAAGCCTCTTCTGTCTTGACGATCTCGAGTTCTTTATCAATCACGGCTCCTCGGTGCCCCTGAATATAGTCCTGTATCCTCAGATCACAGATGTCAGGTGGTGCCTCGACAGAGGGATACCGAGGCTGGGAGGGTGCCTGCTGATAGACGGCTCGTTCGGCTCCCGCACGGCGGCTCTTGGAAGCCCTTACAGCGACGAGCCGGGGAACAGCGGGCAGCTCTATTTCGAGCGCCAGTATCTCCGGTCCCTCGTGCTTCAGGCGCACAGGGAGAATCTGCAGCTCTCCTTCCACGCCATAGGCGACAGGGCCGTGTCAATGATACTGGATGCATATGAGGAGGCTCTCAATGAGCTTCCCAGGGAAGACCACCGCCACAGGATTGAGCACTGCGAGCTTCCGATGCAGGCGGATTTGGACAGGATAGGGCGCCTTGGAGTGCATGTAGCCGCGCAGCCGGCCTTCGAATATCTCTGGGGAGGCAGGCAGGGAATGTACGGCCTGAGACTCGGGCCTGACAGAGCGATGAGGACCAACCCGCTGAGAGAGATGCTCGACAGGGACATAACTGTCGGAGGGGGCTCAGACAGCGATGTGACGCCAATGGATCCTATGCTGGGGATCTATTCGGCGATGACCCATCCAAATCTCTCGTTCCGCGTGTCATTGAGGGAGGCGCTGGACATGTTCACAGCAAAGGCTGCCAGATTCTCGTTCCAGGAAGGGGAGATCGGCGCGATAAAAGCCGGGATGAAGGCCGATCTGGCCGTTCTGTCGCGAAACCCCTTTGAATCTGATATTGAATCGATAAAAGATATAGAAGTGGAAAAGACCATCAAGGATGGAAATATCGTGTTCGAAAGAAAGGAGCATTAAAATGCCAAGCGAGCTTGAAATCGGTCTGGAGCCTCAGACTGCGCTGACCATACTGTATACGGGTGATCTCCACGGCAACGTGGAGCAGATGAAGTATATGGCCACACTGATCAAGGAGCAGAGGCAGAAATCAAAAGTGGCGCTTCTCGCCGACAGCGGCGACTGGAGCAAGGGGAGCCCGATCTGCGATCAGAACGGCGGGAAGCCGATGGCGGAGATCATGAACTATCTCGCTTACGACGCCGTTGCGCTCGGCGAGGTTGATCTGTCCTGGGGAGTGCGGGGCCTCAAACATCTTCTCGAGATCGCCGATTTCCCGTTCCTATGCTGCAACATCAGAGGCGAGCTTCCTGACGGAATAAAGCCTTATACGATAAAGGAAGCTTCAGGGATAAGGATGGGGATCATAGGCGTCAGCCCGATGGTCAATCTCCCTGAGCGCCACTACTCCATGGTGCAGCCCGAAGAGGGCATAGGCGAGGCGCTGAAGGCTCTGGGGGAGGAGAAGGCGGAGCTCTACGTGCTGCTGTCGCACCTGGGAATAGAAAAGGACAGGGCAATCGCGAAGGTCTTTCCATCACTGCAGCTCATAATAGGGGGTC
>Ga0302252_1000096_pt1 | contig 111241 bp, 96 predicted proteins | sample AAG_RA_Leu_MG_FD_193511 | JGI IMG/M metagenome (GOLD analysis project Ga0302252, IMG submission 193511) | Enriched activated sludge microbial communities from anaerobic digester in WTTP, New Holstein, Wisconsin, United States - AAG_RA_Leu | ecosystem: Engineered > Bioreactor > Anaerobic >... | reverse complement strand
GAACAGGATTAGCGTGGTTATTATGATTATATGAGGACAATAGTCCGGATTCTTATCAAATAATTTGAATATTCATTCAAATTGCAGGGATAACTCTAGGGAAAAACTCCTTTTTTCGGAGCTTTCCAAAGGCACCTCCAATCCAGTATTTAGCTCATCATTATAATTATAAAACTAGTCCTAGTTTAGTCACAATCGTTTTTTATATATACCTAGATTCTATGCGCAGAAACCCAAAATAGTACTTATTGGTTTTAAAGCTAAGAACAAAAAATCAAATATAGGACTTTTTCTTCTTCTCGAAAACGTTAAATACAGCGGCATTTTTGAAATGATTAAAAATGACATTGTCTTTGATGGTGACTCAATGAATGGAATTATTATAAAGCTTTCAGAAAAATATCAGTAGCGGGAAGTGTATGAAAAATGCCTGCTACGTTGATTTATGAAAAGAATTACCTGTAATCTGCCTTTTTTTATTTGTATAACAAGTGATTTATTAAGTTATTTTTAAATCAGAATTTAAGTTGAGACGAATGGGTATAATCAGAATGTTTATGTTGATACTTGAATTCTGCATAAACGATTAAATAACAAAGACTTTTAAAGTTGACGTGGAATTTAGGTATTGAATTTGAAACACCAAATCATGTTGTTGCAAAGTTGGCAAAAATAATGGATGTAACCCGCAACGGTTATTTCGTATCTTATATGAGAGGTAGACTATCATGAATAATCTGAAGAGGTCAAGTAGGAACATATGGACAATCATTGCCACAGGTATTTTAATTGTAGCCTTGATGGGATCATTTGGCTGCAGTAGTAGAAAAGAAGAGAAAGCCCCTGAACAAAAGGAATGGAAGAATTTGATGTTTGTTAATGGTCTCACGCAATATTGGGTCCAAATTGATGCCGATACGAGCAAATGTGGCTACATCAATCCAGAAGGCACGTTTGTCTTCCTACCGCAGTTTGAAGCGGGGTCTCGCTTCTCTGATAACGGATTGGCCGCCGTTCTTGTGGATGGTATGTGGGGGTATATCAATACAGAAGGCAAGTATGTTGTCGCTCCGAAGTTTCGATTTGCGATGGATTTTGCTGATAACGGACTAGCTGCGGTATGCATAGATGAAAAATGGGGGTATATCGATACAAAAGGCAAGTATGTCATCACTCCGCAATTTGATTTTGCGAATGGCTTCTCCAGTAACGGACTTGCTGCAGTATGTGTGGGTGAAAAATGGGGGTATATCAATTCAAAAGGGGAACATGCCATCGCTTTTAAATATGAAGATGCACTTTCATTTTCAAACAACGGACTTGCGGCGGTAAAAAAGGCGGGAAATTCGGTTACATCAATGAAAAAGGCAAATACATGATAGCTCCTAAGTTTGACGTTGCATATCCTTTTTTCGGGGATAAGGCGATTGTAGGTGTAGTAGATGCGAACGGTTTATTTCATGACGAAAACGGCAAGGTGGCGGAGGGAAGCGGATTTGGCTTCATAGACGGAAAAGGCAATTATGTCGTTTCCCCCAGGTTTTACGATGTGCAAAATTTCTACGACAATGGATTGGCAGCAGCAAGAGAACAAAAGAATGAAAAATGGGGCTTCATAGACATAAAAGGGAATTATGCCATAGCCCCTCAGTTTGAAGAGGCTACGCTTTTTTCAAACGGTTTGGCAGGTGTACGAACAGGTGATAAGTGGGGATTTATCGATGTAAAAGGAAATTTTATGATTGACCCCAAGTATGATTCTGTCGGTCCGTTCACCGATGACGGATATGCCTATGTTGAGAAAGATGGCCAATTCTGGATTATCGATAGGGAAGAGAAGTTTATTATAGTGAAGTGATTGGGGATTAGTTAAGCAAATAGAATTAAGCTGCTACTTCATTTTGAGATTATACGCAGGTCGCAAGTCAGGCGTATGGTTTATAAGTGTTTTTATGGAAATCTAATTAAACTTACCCCTATTAGTATCCTTATGTTGCAAGAAATTGGTCGGATTGTTCATGTCAAGACAAAAAGTTGGTAAGGAAGAATCTTGAATATGATATGTTGCTAGGACACTCATTTACAGATGATAACCAAAACTTCGCAATAAAATTTATGCAGGAGGGGGTTTCAATGAAAAAGAAAATTATTATAGCTGCTTCGATTGTATTGTTATTGGGTGTTATCAGCTACTTTTATTTTTCGTTAAAAGGAAATCCCATTAGTGAAGCAAAGGCCCGGAAAGAGTGTCTAGAATACTATGAAAATGCATATCATGAAAAATTCACAGTATACTCTTCCGAATATAATCTTAAGTTACCGCCTCCTCATTACCACTTTGAAATGGGTCCAGTAAACAACAAGAACATCAGATTCGGTACAGGTGGTTATTGTCAGGGAATGAGCGACTACTATGGTGGAATCCTTGCATCTGCAATGCTGACGGAAGATGTTACAGCGTTGTTAAAGCCAAAATATAATCACTTGCATTTCTCAGTGTCTTCAGAAGAGACACCTTGGGCTTGGAGTTCCGGAACAGCTCCTGATTATTTTGAAACAAATCCCTCGATTAGACTTAAGAAGAATTGCTTCTATACCCATATTACATTACCAGATGCGGAGATGAATGAATCGGAACTGACAGAAATAGCAACAAACATGGCCAAAGATATCGAAAATCAGTTGTCTTACGAGCCTCCCAATTTGCAGTTATTTATCGTTGTGAATTCAAGCAAACCAGACGAGGAACCATTATTTTTAAAAGACTTTTCATTATTCGACACTACAGCCAGGTCTGTCGCTGCAACTAGCAAAATTTGTGAAGATGTAACATCGCTTTTGAAACCGGAGTATGGGTACTTGAATTTTGCAATTGATGGTCAAGAACACATATCGGATTCAGATCATTTAGGTGAAATGGATCTGTTAATGAGACTCAAAAAAAATCACTATGATCTCGAAATCACATGGATAAATGGCGGACTTAATAAAGCTGAAATGGAAGAAATTGCAGCTGGGATGTTTGAGATCATTGAAAGCCAATTGCCTTATGAAACAACAGACTTGCGCATTAAAATTCTTGTTTTGAAATCTACTAATCAAGGCGAGATACCGATCTTTGAAAAAGAAACTTTCCTGTTTAAATCAAAGAGTGTTGATTAAAGGTGTAGCCCCTGCGAAGTGGCCAAACATTAAAGCATAGATTTGCTCGAGTTAAGGGAGAAATTTATTATTACAGTCTGATTTGACATTTCAATACAAATCAACTTCAACAAAATGTAGTATAAAAGGGAATGGATGATGTACTTCTTATTATCTATCATTTTGATTAAACTAATACCAGATGGTATGGAGGGTTGAGATATGTATGATACTGACCTTCAACAGATTCTTGCTGCTCGCCATGACAATGGTGCAGATTTTTGGGCGACGCCGGATGGAAAGCTCGGTATAGAACGTCCGATAAGCACTCTTACAGCAATGCTGATTATGAGTGAATTGAAAGTTTCAAAGTCCCATGAAGCACTGATGGGTTCTGCTAGACTAGTCCTTCAAGCCGTAAGAGATGACGGACAAGTGCGCATATCACCAAAAGGGGCAATATATCCTTGCCATACAGCCCTTGCTACGGCAGCGCTTTGCAGAAATGGATATGCAGCTGATCGGCGTGTGCAGATAATGTTGAACCACCTTCTTACAACCAGATTTGAAGATGGCGGCTGGAGATGTAACAAATTTTTATTCGGACGAGGTCCAGAAACGAATTTTTCAAATCCGGGAGTCACACTTGTAGCCTTAGATGCATTCCGGTGCACAGGAATGCATGAAGGGTTGGAACTTGACCGGGCGGTCGAAACGCTTCTTCATCACTGGACTGTCCGAGTGCCAACCGGACCCTGCCATTATGGAATGGGAACGCTGTTTATGCAGGTGGAGTATCCATTTTTGCGATATAACCTATTTTACTACGTTTATGTTCTTTCTTTTTATTCAAAGGCTCGGAAGGACGAGCGATTTAAAGAAGCTTTTGAGGCGTTGAGCAAGAAGCTGGATAACAATAATAGAGTGATTGTTGAGCGGCCAAACCGTAAGCTAGAAAAGCTGAATATCTGTAGGAAAGGACAGCCATCAGAAGCAGCCACAGAGAGATATATGGAAATTGTTAAGAATATGGAGTAATAAATCGTATAGTAATGAAATTACACGTTATTATTAATTTTTAGATTGTAATGAAATAAACGAAAGGAGGAGAAATATCATGAAAGTATTTCCAGAAAGCAGCTCGGGTAAATGGGCCGGAGCATTGACGCTGGCTTGTGTGGTGCTGCTATTGATATTCTTTCTTTTCGAAACAATTGGTTTGGTATTACAAGCTGCAGTTCTTACGGAGTTGGCGGCTCTCGGGTTTAGCATAGTGGTAATTAGGAAAGAGAGAGCTATTTTAACTTACTGCACTTTGTTCTTTGGAATTATTGGCATCCTGTTTCTGCTAACACACAGCCTCCTTATTAATGACTGATATGATGGTAGCATAAAAAAAGGGGACACCGAGAGGAATGTAAAATATTGACATTTGAGAAACTGGATATTGAAGAGAGTTACTATGGAAAAGAGTTAGAACTAGAATTAAGACTTATACGCATATGATAGGTGAGCAAGAGAAGATAGAAAAAATTGAAGGACAGAGTACTTTTTAGAAGCATTACAATTTAGCGTTGTTTTGATGTAGCAATTATGATATTTTAACGCTAAATTGTATCAAAATTGATGTATGTTTAGCCTAATTATCTCATTATGACCTAACAGCAATCTCTGATTGCATCGTAGGTCAGAGGCCGCGAAATCCAAATCTTTGATTTGGCTTATGAAGCCGGCAATAAGTACATCAATTTTGATACAATGCAAAGCCCTTGATTTCAAGGGCTTTTGTTGTTTTTGGGAGTAATTAAGCTTCAAAACAGGTCTAAATATTGCAAATGCACACCTTTCTGCTAAAAAGTATGCACGTCCATGGAATATTATGGTTAATAGTGCGATGGATAGTGCTGAGTTTTTGCTGTACTAAAGCGAGATTTGGTTATTTAGCAGGGTATAAAGAAAATAGAATAAGAATATAGAGGAACAGCGTGTGCGGATTGGATTCAACAAGACTAACATTAAATAATCAATCTGAATATAAATTTAGTGGCATAGAAAGGAGAAAAGATGGCTCGGGATAAATTTAACAATGGAGATGAATATATTTTGCATTTTCCTGTTGATGAGCCTCTGCCATTTGGACTGATCAAAAGGGTTGTTGAGTTCAGAGCCAAAGAGAATATTGGGAAAGCTCATGAGAAGAGAAAAAAATGAAACACGTTTAGAAACACATCGAACTGAAAAAGAGAAAGTCATCAAATGGGAAAATATAGTAGAAAAGGTGGGAGTATGAAGGAGATTCAATTTTCAATCGAAATTAATGCCTCTAAAGCTAGAGTATGGGCAATTCTTTGGGATGATACAACATTCCGAGACTGGGCAAGTATTATTGATGAAGGCACATACAAGAAGGGAGTAATGATGGAGGGAAATGAAATCCAATTTATATCAGCTACAAGCGGTTATGGTGTGACAAGTCTGATAGAGAAACTTAATCCGAATGAGTTCATATTATTCAGACACAGGGCAGACACTAAAGAAAGTGGACAGCAGGAGCGAGAAAAGGAGTGGACTGGGGGGGCAGAGAGTTATTCTCTTACCGAAAAAAACGGAGTAACTACATTGATCGTTAAAACCGATGTTCCACAAGAACAGGAAGAAACATTTAATATCAGGATTCCCAAAGCTCTAGAGCGTATAAAAACTCTGGCAGAAAAAATGCAATAAGAATACTATACCAATGAATGAAAATTAAGCACTCTACGTCATTTTTGTAGAGTGCCTTTTTTCATAAGCTCACAGCCAATATGGAGATTGTGGTACTTAGGCTTGACATAGATGTTGTTGAGGTGGGAGGCCTTGACGGGAATCGTAAGTTCATCTGGGTATAGGCCTTTGGCATCGGAGGGCAGGTTTTTTGCCCAGTCGAAGCGGAACCTTTTCATTTCCTCTGTTATGATGAAGGTGTCACAGAAAATATATCCAATTGGTTTATTACCGTCATAAGCTACATATAGGTAACGCTCTTTAGCATCCTAGAATGAGGGTTTAAGCCGGTTATCGAAGTTCATAGAGGCGAGAACTTATTTGTATTTGACGCCTCTTTCCGCCTGGAGCTGTATCAGTGCGTTACAGAACTCTCTGCGTTCCTCGATAGATCCATTCGCTGACAAGGCTTTATATGTGATTTTATTCATCTTTTTAGATATCCTTTCTATGATTGATCAAAATTGTTTGTGTGATTAGAATCTTTGTTGTCATAGTAGAAGGTTTTGTGGTGATTACATATTACTATAGAATGTGCACATTTTGAGATTTTTTTAAGTTGATTTTGATTTTCAATTAACTAATTAGATAAATCTATAAAGCGTAAGAGTAGCATTAATGGGTATTTAAAATCAATAAAATCTTTTTTTTACACTTTTGAAAGGAGTGTTCTAAATGAAGAGATTAGTTGTTATTGCGGTAATTGCCCTTCTGGCAAGCGGCAATTATTTTTCGGATTGCGCCTATGCTAAGGACGAATCCACTGTTAAAGGTGACACTGCCCTAACACAGACTTCAATTGCGGCCGCATTTAAGACGACATCAGAAGTTATACTTGACGGAACTGTTGTGAAATTCAACGCTTATAATATCAACGGAAATAACTTTTTTAAGCTTAGGGATCTTGCCTTTGCACTGAATGGTAGCACCAGGCAGTTTGAGGTTGCATGGGACGAAACTGTCCGGGCGATAAGGCTGAATCCTGGACAGAAATATACCGCTGTAGGCGGCGAATTGTCAGCAGGAGTGGCTGCGGCTAGCGTGAATGCGGTTCGCTCATCGGCAACGGTCTTTCTGGACGGAAGGGATGCGATGTTTACAGCCTATAATATCAGCGACTACAATTATATTGAGCTCAGAGATTTGGCTAGGGCCATGGATTTCGGCGTTGACTGGGACGCAGCTGGAAACAGGATCAGCATCGATACAGCTAAGACGTACTATGAGCCGATAGATTTGTCGTCTTATGAACCCGTGATTGATCCGGATAATTTCGTGGATGTAATTGACAATCCCTATATGCCGATGCCTGTCGGTACGACCTATATTTTTGAAGGAAAAAGTGAAGATGGTCCGGAACGTAACGAAGTTGTTGTCACCGACCAGAAAAAGATGATCATGGGCGTTCAGTGCACAGTAGTCAGCGACCAGGTCTGGGTCGACGGAGATCTTGAGGAACGCACTTTCGATTGGTATGCTCAGGATAAGGACGGCAACGTATGGTATTTCGGCGAGGACTCTCAATCGATAGAAGATGGAAAGGTGGTTGATCGTGAAGGTTCCTGGGAAGCTGGAGTAGACGGTGCTTTGCCGGGGATAGTGATGAAGGCTGCGCCTAAAGTGGGAGATGCCTATCGACAGGAATATTATGCCGGTGAAGCTGAGGATCTTGCTTTTGTTGTCAGCATAAACGAAACTCTCGACATCGGATACGGGCAATTTACAGATGTCATAAAAACCAAGGAATGGACGCCGCTTGAGCCTGGCGTAGCGGAAAACAAGTATTATGCGGCCGGAGTAGGCGTCATACTCGAAAAAATGGTCGAAGGTGGCATTGACACAATGGAGCTAATTGAGATTATAGAGCCAGAATAATATGAGGATATTAAACAAGGCACATACCCGAAATTAGTATAGTGCCTTGTTTTCTGTCTAGATTTGCGTAACCGATATGTTAAGCTTGTAAATATCGAAGTCATTAGCGATTCTTGTTGTAAAGATGCTATATTATATCAAAATCATAGTCATTAGACATTATTACCTAACAGCAATCTGTGATTGCGCCGTAGGTCAGATGCCGCACAATCCAAATCTTTGATTTGGTCAATGAAGCCGGCAATAAGTACATCAACTTTGATACGATGCAAAGCGCTTTAGTTCAAGGGTTTTTTTTGTTTTGGGGGTTAATGAATGATTGAAAAAGGGAATACAAAAAAGAGACTGATGAAGACAAGCTCATGGCAATTATAATAATGTAGGCGAAGAGTGGTCATGTTATTGGGCGGACAAGTTCTCTGTTAAGTATCGAGCAACCCGTCATAATTCCAGAACATGTGAGGGTTACAAAAATGGCGTTTTATGCGGGTATTCACGCTCTAGAGCTTATAACTTGGAAACTTGGTGCCTGGCATTTAGGAAGGATGGTGAAGTACATGAATGACATGAAAATCATTGACCTGACTCCGGAAAATATTGCTGATTATGGCGTATGTGGCTATAAGGATGTGAACAAGCATCCCGAATTGCGAAAAAAAATTGAATGGTTCAACACGTACTATAAAAAAGGGCTAAGAATCAAAATTGCTATTACTGAAAAAGGCAGCTATCAAGGCATGCTGGAATATATCCCGGGCAAGTATGCACATCGGCCTGTTGAGGCAGATGGTTATATGTTCATACACTGCATCTGGGTAGGCTTTTTAAAAGAGTTTAAAGGCAGAGGTTATGCAACAGCACTTATACAGGCATGTATTAACGAGGCAAAGAATGAGAATATGAAAGGTGTGGCAGTAGTTACCCGAAAAGGCTCCTTTATGGCGAAGGATGACATCTTTCTTAAGCTCGGGTTTGAGGTAGTGGATACAGCTGAACCGGATTTTCACCTTATGGTCATGAAGTTTGATTCTGGTGCTGAAAACCCGCGATTTAAAGCAGATTTGCAGAAGAACCTTGAAAAGTACAAGAAGGGATTGATAATTCTACGTTCACCACAATGTCCGTATACTGAGAAAAACGTGAATGCTATTGTGAAATCAGCCCGGGATGTATTTCATCTCGAAACTCAAGTGATTGATCTTGATGAAGCCGATGCGGCCCAGAATTCGCCATGTCCTTTTGGCGTTTTCTGCATGATTTATGATGGAAAAATAATCAGTCATCATCCGATCAGCAACGGAAGATTCATGAATATTATGAAGAAAATATATAAAAGCAATTGATTGGATGGCATTAGAGAGATTGCAGAAAATATGTTTAACAGTGATAAAAATATTCAGAGTGACTGCATAAAGGTAATGTATGAAGCAGGATATATTAAACCGGATATGATTGCGGAATACGTCGGAGATTTCATTGAATTGCTGAGAAGCAGAAACAACCGACTGGTTTGGGGGGCAATGCTGGCATTATCAAAAATTGCAGCTATCAAGGCTGATGAAATATTTAAAAATCTGGAAATCGTATTAAGGGTCATGAAAGAGGGTTCGGTCATTGCAGTTGATAATGCCATTAAGGTTTTGGCAGCAGTAGCATCTCAGAATGATGAATATAATAAAAAAATATTTCCGTTTCTCTTAGAACATCTGAGCAAATGCCGCCCAAAAGAAGTCGGTCAGCATGCTGAAAGTACATTTCAGGCAGTCAACCAAAAGAACCAGGATGAATTCATCAGGGTACTAAGGGAGAGGGAAAGTTCTTTGACAAGCGCTCAGCTAAACAGAATCAACAAGCTGTACAAGAAGCTTCATGTCAATCCCTAGAAAGTCAGGAGGTAAGAGGATGTCAGAACAATTAGATTATAAAAAGGAATACAAGGATCTTTATCAACCCAAGGCGGTTCCTATGATAGTCGATGTGCCAAAGATGAAATTCATTATGATCGATGGCAAGGGAAACCCAAATGATGAATCAGGAGAATACATAAAAGCAATTGAACTGCTTTACGGATTGTCCTACACCATTAAAATGAGCAATAAAAGCGGGAATGCTCCGTCGGATTTCTTTGAATACGTCGTTCCACCGCTGGAGGGCTTATGGTGGACAGAGATTGAACGTCCCTTTGACACGAGCCAGAAGGATAAATTGATCTGGACTGCGATGATAAGGCAGCCTGATTTTGTCACCGAAGAAGTATTCAAATGGGCTGTTGATGAATTGAAGAAAAGAAAGCCTCAGCTTGACACTTCCAAGGCGAGGCTGGAGGAGTTCACAGAAGGACTCTGTGTTCAGATGATGCATTTTGGCCCATATGACACGGAAGCAGTAACTGTTAAGGCTATCGATGACTTTGCATCATCCAATGGATACGTCAATGCCATTTCAGAAGTAAGACCAGATGGCACTATTTGCAGGCACCATGAAATTTACTTGAATGATCCGCGAAAAGTTGCTCCTGAAAAGATAAAGACGGTGGTCCGTCATCCAATCAGGAAATAAAAGTAAGGTTATTAAGGAGTATCTGAATATGGGAAAAGTTGATGAATACAAAAAAGTCCTTAAAAATTTAGATGATTGGGATCATTATCTTCTTGATGAATCACGTCTTCCCGGCCCAAGAGCAAATCTTGAGCTTGCTCACGCTGTGGCAGAAGAAGGTGATATTGATCGATTTAGACGTTACCTTGCTTATGGAGCAGACAAAGCCCCCTATGGTTCGACATTGGAGTTCCTGCCAGTGTGCGGTGTAATAGGTTTGGGAAGAATACTGTCGGAAGGCCGCTTGGACATGCTTGAAGAATTGCGTATCTATGCTTCAGATTCCAGGTGGAGAGTCAGAGAAGGCGTGGCCATTGCACTGCAAATATTTGGCGACAAGGATATGGATAGATTGTTGCAGGAAATGGAGAAATGGAGTCATGGGAACCAGCTTGAAAGAAGGGCAGTCGTTGCGGCCTTATGCGAACCAAGACTCTTGAAAAAACCTGAATATCCCAAAAAAGTATTAAATATTCTTGATCGGATTACGAAAGACATACTCATTGAGGATAATCGCAAAACTGATGAATTTATTGCCCTTCGAAAAGCATTAGGTTACTGTTGGAGTGTTGCTGCGGTAGCTGCTCCTGAAGTAGGTAAAAAACTGCTGGAGAAATGGTTTGCCTATAAGGATAAAGATATTCAGTGGATAATGAAGGAAAATTTGAAGAAAAATCGCCTGAATAAAATGGATCCTGAATGGACTGAAAGATGGCAAGCAAAATTGCAATGAAAACATTTGCCTCGGCGGAGGGTTTATTGATTATTGCGTAAACAAAGGATGGCTAATTAAGCAGGGAAGTGGAAGACAAACCAGATACTATGCCATAAAAGAAGGAGCAGAGGAGCTTTTGAAATTTGGGATAGAAATATAAGAACAAAAGGATTTGATTTTGCTCAACGGAGGTTTAATGCCATGTCTATAATGGAAATTGGATGTTGCGGTGCATATTGCAAGACTTGCAAAGCATTTGTAGATAAAACTTGCAAAGGCTGCAAAGTAGGATATGAAAAAGGGGAAAATGAATGAAAATTAAGCACTCTACGTCATTTTTGTAGAGTGCCTTTTTTTCGGACTCATTACAAGCCCTCTTATGGGGTTTAAATGAACCCAAACAGCTTATTCTATACTTTTTATATTTCCAGCCAATATGCATCTATCATTCCGTCGAACACAGCATGACTATAATGGAATCCGTACTTCTCGTAAAGCGAGCCGGCGTTGTTGCCGTTGGAAACGTGCACGAAGATGTATTTTGCATCAGGGACACTGCGCAACCATTCCATGCCTTTTTTCATAAGCTCACGGCCTATATGGAGATTGCGGTACTCAGGCTTGACATAGATGTTGTTGAGGTGGGAGGCCTTGACGGGAATCGTAAGTTCATCTGGGTATAGGCCTTTGGCATCGGAGGGCAGTTTTTTTGCCCAGTCGAAGCGGAACCTTTTCATTTCCTCTGTTATGATGAAGGCGTCACAGAAAATATATCCAATTGGTTTATTACCGTCATAAGCTACATATAGGTAACGCTCTTTAGCATCTTCGAATGAGGGTTTAAGTCGGTTATAGAAGCTCATAGAGGCGAGAATTTCTTTGTATTTGACGCCTCTTTCCGCCTGGAGCTGCATCAGTGCATTGCACAGTTCTCTGCACTCCTCGATAGGTCCGTTCGCTGACAAGTCTTTATATATGATTTTATTCATTTTATTAGATTTCCTTTCTTTGATTGATTAAAGGTGTTTGTGTGATTAAAACCATTGTTGTCGTAGTAGCATGCTTTTGTTGTGATTACATATTACTATAGAATGTGCATACTTTGAGATTTTTTTTAAGTTCATTTTGATTTTTAACGAATTTGGCGGAATTCTTCACTCTCAAGGCTACCTTGAAGCCCCCACATGTAAAGTGGGGTAGTTTACTTAACTAATCAAATAAATCCATAAAGCGTAAGAATTTTATTAATGGGTATTCAAAATCAATAAAGAGAAATTGATTTGAAAAATGATTATTGAGGAGAAGTGTTAAGCGTAGAGAGAGCACAAAAAAAATTTAAAGCCTGTTAGATGGAATATGGAAAGAGTTACCTTTTCAACTAGGTAAGAAATCCGAAAGAGCAGAGAGATTAGCTGACTTGCTTGTGGAAGGTGTTGTTAAAGAAGACATATCGGTTCTCTTCACAAACTCAAAGGCCGTTAGACAATGCTGACGGCGCAGAATCGATTTCGCCTATGAATATATAAGGTGAAGAGTAACTAAGACTTTAGCAATAAGGGTATATCATGGGAAGAAAAGTAGAGACAAGGGAGCGCTATTGCATATGGAACCCCGATTAATAAAAAAAGAGCTTGAGCGTTTGGAAAAGAAGGAAAAGAAGCTGATTTGCAGGAATGAAAATAAATTGCTTAAATCACGGCTGGCTTCTGTTAGAGAAGCGATAGAGCAGAGGATACCAGACAGGATCAAGGATTCATTGGATATGGCATTTTTCAAAGGATTCGAGCTGATTTTTGAAAAGGGAATTGAGTATGTTGAAAAAACCTATAACAGAAATAAAAAACTGTCATACCATGATAAAAACAGTACCGAACAGAAATGGGAGAAGGTAAAAAAATCCAGCAAACGTTATATGAAAAATCTGGATAAGCAGGTTAATATATCGAAGCTGACGAATTCGTCAATTTCGGCGGCAGAAGGAGCGGTTCTGGGACTGCTAGGCATAGGAGTGCCAGACATACCGCTGTTCATAGCTGTAATCATGAAAACGATACATGAAATTGCCTTGAGCTATGGATTCGATTACAAAACAGAATATGAAAAAGCCTACGTCCTTCTTATAATTTGCGCAGCCATATCAAAGGGAGACTTGAAAAAAGAATACAATAATCAGATAGAGGTTTTGGAAATAAAACTGGACGAGGATGCTGGTACGGACGTTGATTTGCAGGAGAAGATGAAAACTGCCGCCGGAATCCTGTCAGAGGATATTCTGGCGGCGAAGTTCATTCAAGGAATCCCAGTCATAGGTGTTATCGGATGTGCGGTCAACTACTCCATAGTCAGTAGAATAGGCGAGTTTGCAGCCATTAAATATAAGAAACGATATCTGAGACTAAAAAGAAGGTAAAATAAAAAGGTTATTTGTAAATTCTAAGTGAACCTTAAAAGAGTTCTATGTATGCACAATTTAGCGATATTCAAACTTTTTAGCGTTAATGAATACCGCTAAATTGTATCAGAATCATAGTCAGTAGACATTCTGACCTAACAGCAATCTGTGATTGCTTTGTAGGTCAGAGGCCGCGAAATCCAAATCTTTGATTTGGTCTGTTAAGCCGGCAACTTCACACGGAAATTAGATGAAAGGGGAAGGTCAACATGCAAAAGATAGTGCCACATTTATGGTATGACAAGGAAGCTAAAGAAGCCGCCCAGTTCTATGTAAGCCTGTTTGAACAGTCACAACTAAGTGATGTGAAGATTATCAAAAACCCACCCCCATTTAGTGATGCGGAGCTTGTGAGCTTTGAACTGGCCGGACAGCAGTTTATGGCAATCAGCGCAGGTCCCTATTTCAATTTCAACCCATCCATATCGCTGATGGTAGCCTGTATCACTGCAGAAGAAGTGGACAGAAAGTGGGAAGCACTGTCTGTGGGCGGTACAGAATTAATGGCCCTAGGAGAATACCCGTTCAGCAAGCGGTATGGCTGGATACAGGACCGTTACGGATTGTCCTGGCAGCTTATGCTTGTAGACGGCGGGCAAGAAATTCAGAAAATCACCCCGAATCTACTTTTCTCAGATGGTGTTTGCGGGAAAGCTGAGGAGGCAATCAGATATTATGCAGAGGTATTCGAAAACTCTGAAATAGGAATGATAAGCAGATATGGCGAGGGGGAAGCAGCAGCTTCTAAGGCTAAGTTGAATTATGCAGCTTTCAAGCTTGATGGTGTGGCTTTGTCTGCTATGGACAATGGGTATGATGTGAATTATACATTCAACGAGGCGTTTTCGCTGATTGTAAACTGCAATGACCAGAAGGAGATAGATTACTTCTGGGAGAGACTTTCGGCCGTGCCCGAGGCGGAGCAGTGCGGATGGCTTAAGGACAAATTTGGGCTCTCTTGGCAGATTGTGCCATCTAACATGGATGAAATCCTTTTCGGAGGATCGGAGGATGAAGTTCGGCGAGTGACCGAGGCTTTTCTTAATATGAAAAAATTCGATCTGGAGGTCTTGGAGAAGGTAAGGATGGGAATCCAGTAAATAAAAGTGCAGGTTGGGGAAATTATTTCGGCAGTTTCCGCGATAAATTCGGTGTAATGTGGATGATTAATATCACAATTCCAAAGCCTGACTGACTTTTTTCCGATAACCAGGGTAATGTCGTTAGAAGATATTATACTAAAGTCAATCGGCGGAATCTTCAACAATGCATCCGGTATTAATTCATACTTTTTACTGAAATTGAACTAAAAGCAGTACAGAGTATGCACAATTTAGCGGTATCCAGACTTTTTAGCGTTAATGAATACCGCTAAATTGTATCAAAATCAGAGTTATTAGACATTATGACCTAATGATAAAAGTCCTTGATTTGAAGGACTTTTTGTTGTTTTTGGGGGTAATTAAGCTTAAAAACAGGACAAAATATTGAAAATATACATCAAATGCCAAGAGGAGTATAGGGATGCGGATTTATAGAAACTAAATAATGTTATGAATTGGTGCCATGGGAATTATTCTGGTGGCTATTTATGTTTTTTTAAAATCATAATGGGTTTGTATTTACATAAAGCACAAAGTGAAAGATTTAATCGATTAATGGGTACTTATCAATAATATATAAATATGAATTTTAAAAATATTTATATATACCATAAATGACGCAATTGTTTGTTTGCTTTTTGTTATGTCTGATGTTGTTGAATAGTACAATAATCAAGATTATAGTCACTAAAGCTCAATATTTAAGGATGCAAAAGCAACTTAGCCTTATGAAATATAGGGAATATATTGATACTTTATAAATCAACTTAATATTTTGATTTTATAACTTGTAAACTTGGTGCCTGGCACAGGCATCATAGATTGGAGGGTTACACACTATGAAACTAGACGGTTTTGGGATCTTCGTAAAGGATATGGCAACGATGGTCCGCTTCTATAGGGATGTTCTGAATTTTGAAATCAAGGAAGATGAAAACACTTCGAATGTGTATTTGGTCAAGGATGGAACCTTGTTTTTACTATATCGCCGGACAGACTTTGAAAAGATGACAAACAGAACCTATGGATATGCGAATGATATTAATGGGCATTATGAAATTGCCCTAAGCGTTGATAACTATGAGGAGGTTGATTCGACCTTTAAAGAAGTCGTATCCAAAGGGGCAATCCCTATTTTGGAGCCCACTACCATGCCTTGGGGTCAACGCACATGCTATATCTCTGACCCAGAGGGGAACCTGGTTGAAATTGGTTCGTTTAATAAATAAAGCCTGGACAACAGAAAAATACGGAGGTAAAAATAATGTATAACTATTATCGTACAGAAAAGTATGATAAGCGCTTTTTATCGCAAAATTTTATGGGTCCAAACGCAATGCTTATGCTTGACGAGATCACCCAAAGTATTGAAATCACGAAGGGAATGCGTGTTATGGATCTGGGCTGCGGCAAGGGATTAACATCGGTGTTTCTGGCTAAAGAATACGGCGTACAAACATTCGCGGTTGATTTATGGATTACAGCTACCGATAACTACAAGCGTTTTCTGCAAATGGGTGTTGATGACTTGGTCATTCCTATACATGCCGACGCAACTGTGGAGTTGCCTTTTGCAGACGAGTACTTCGATGCGCTAATAAGCATTGATTCCTACCACTATTACGGAAACAACGATGACTATTTTGAGAAGCATTTGAAATCGCTGATAAAAAAGGGAGCGCCGGTTGCAATCGCCATTCCCGGCACAAAGCAGGAAATGAACGGCATTATACCTGATGCGTTAAAGCCTTTTTTAGACGATGAGGATTTTTCCACATTGCATTGCATTGAATGGTGGACGCAAATCCTTGAAAAGCATTTAGACGATTTTTTGATCAAGGAGATGGACTGCACTGACACAGCATGGAATGATTGGCTTGCTGCAGATAATCCATTTGCAAAACAGGACATAGATATGATGAAAGCCGATAACGGCCAGTATCTGAATCTTATCTCGATAACAGGAAAAAGAAAATAACATATAAATAATAAAACAATGCACCCTATGCTCATAGGCTTTTGTAAACAGTAAATATTATTCATATTATGAAGGCAGGGATTGAATGTCGGAAAGGAGAGGCCATGGGAGATGTAAAAAATGATTTCAAATCAATTGATGAATATATCATGCAGTTTCCTCCTGAGGTTCAGCAGATTCTTCAAAAGTTACGTAAAGTCATTAAAGAATCAGCGCCTGATGCCAGGGAAACAATAAGCTATCAAATGCCAACTTTTGTTTTGCATGGAAATCTGGTGCATTTTGCGGCCTATAAAAATCATATAGGCTTCTATCCAACGCCAAGCGGAATTGAAGCTTTCAAGGATAAACTGTCTGAATATAAAGGTGCAAAAGGTTCAGTACAGTTTCCGATAGAAAAGCCTTTGCCGTATGAATTAATAGCTGAAATAGTAAAATTCAGAGTTGTCGAAAACACAAAAAAAGCTGATAGTAAGGTAAAAAAGCAGAAATAAGTATACCTTGCAATCCAAATCTTTGATTTGCTCTATGAAGCCGGCAATATTTCTACTTGCATAGGGATGAGATTCTAAATGCGTGTGAAGGAGAAACTCAGTTTGATGCAAAAGCCCTTGTCAATGCAGCAAAGGATAACTATGAAAAGGAAATGAAAAGAAACTGTATTCCAAGGTTTGTCCTCAATACTGGAGAAACTTATCCAAATGATTCAAATTGCTTAGAAATGGACAGCTGGTTAGAGTTAATGGCAATACAGGTCAGGTTGAAATTTTGGAATAGAGATGATGATTTTTTATATGGAGCATGTTGCAAATAAGTACTATAAAATTTCATACGGTTAATTGTACAATCAATTCGAATTAAAAAAAGTCCATAGTGTAACCATTCTGTTGTAAGATGTAATCACCACAAAAACACTCTACACAGAAAGTTAAATCACTATGGACATCGTAAGAATTGGGCCGTAAATATAGCATCTAAGAAGCAGAATTCAATTTTTCCAATTTTTCTCTCGTTCTCCATTCGCTGTTGATATCTGTTAATACAAGTAAGTAGTCTCCAGTCTTGAGTACCGTATCACCCTTGGGCAGTATTTCCATTTCGCCGCGTCGTATACTTACTAGCAGGCATTTGCGAGGCCAATTAATTTCCTTGACCAGCCTGTCTTCCAGCTGTGACCCATGCTGGACAAGCATCTCCACCATTATCTTTTTGCTGTGTTCCTCCGCTGTATCCTGGATATTGTACTCTGCAAGCTGCTTTTCAAGAAGAGCATCATATATGGGAGGGCTTTTAAGCAAGTCAGCCACAACATAGGCTGTCAAAGCCACTATAGACAGAGATAAGAGGTGGCTAAAAGACCCCGTCATTTCCATAATAAGCACAATGCCCGTGATTGGAGCCCTTACAATTGCCGTGAAATAGCCGGCCATGGCTAATATCACAAAATTAAAAAACAAAGCTTCATCGTATCCAAAAAAACTGATGGCGACTCCAGCAAATATAGCGCCTATTGTTCCTCCCAATACAAGCAATGGGAAGAATATGCCGCCTGGTGCACCTAAGGCAAAACTAAACATGGAAAATGCGAATTTAACCGCAAAGAGAAGGATCAGAAAGCTTATCCCTTTTGCAAGATTGAGCTCTCCTATAACGTGGTGGCCGCCCCCGAGGACAACAGGAAATACTATTCCTACAACGCCTGCCAATAGAAATGCTATTATTGTTTTTGTTCTCGAGCTGATAAGATGGATGTTTTTATAAAGTTTTTGTGTTTTTAAGAGTGAATAGTTGTAAAAAGCGCCCATAAACCCAACTACAGTTCCTAAAAGAATAAGCGTGCCATAGCTTGATAGCGGTACGCTGCCAGCTATTTCAAATCTAAAAACAGGATCAATGCCAAAAACCTTCTTGGAAACAAAATCGGCCATGACGGCCGCTGACATGGTTGACAGCAGTATCAAGGGTGAAAAGTATTTGAAAATCTCCTCCAGCGCAAATATAACACCTGCCAGAGGCGCATTGAATGCTGCAGCCAAACCGGCGCTTGCTCCGCTCGCCATTAATATTTTCCGTTCCATGCGGCTTTTCCCTATTCTGTTGCCTATTCCCTCAGCCACGCATGCGCCCAACTGAATGGAGGGACCTTCACGGCCCAAGGATAGTCCCGCCGCAATGGCCACTGCCCCTCCTGCAAATTTGCTGCATAGCGTATGTAGCCAGTTCTGTCTGAAGTACCCCATCAATATTCCTTTTAGCTGAGGGATTCCGCTTCCGCTTATCATTTTGTTTTTAGAAACCAGAAAATGTACAATACAGCCCGCCGCGCCGAGTCCTACTATTGCAACAGGCAAAAATGCCATATGGTCTCTCAAGAAGGAATACATCCAAAATGAAAACTGTTCAGCATATGTAAGTGTCATTCTGTATAATACAATCACAATCCCAGCTACCAGACCTACCGCCAGACTCTGCGCAAGTATAGCCAGCTTCCTGGAATCGTGAGATGTTAGTATTGTGTATTTTTTTTTCATTAGCATCACCTTGCAATTTTTTTTACTTTACATACAATCATATCCATTATAACCATAGTTGCTGCAAAATGAGAACCTCTTGAAGAAATATATTATAAGTATAGTCATTAGGGTAAAAAAACGGCCTTAGCCCACTGGGATTATGGACTTTGGCCGATTAGTTATATTAAAGCGGTTTTACCCAGATGTTCATATCCTCGTAGCTGCCGCATATATGGCAGTTGTTTATAAGGCGACCGCTGTAGCTGTAGCCGAGCTTTGAAAGAGAAATGTTGATCCCCGGGTTGACGGCTCTTGAGAGGCTGTAGAGAGTATTGAAGCCCCTAAAGCCAAGTTCGTCCTCCAGACTCATAATGAGGCTTGAAAGTATCCCGTTGCCTCTGTACTCCGGCAGAGTGGTGCAATCTGTAATCTCGGCATTGAGATTGTGAATGTCCATTTCTGCCGAGGCTACGGCTACTATTGTTCCGCTTTCTTCAGCAACCTTGAACAGCACATTGTCGTTCATGGCCTGGAGGAGATAATCGGCCTCGAAAACAGGCGTCGGGTATGTTTCGAACACATTTTTGAATATTGATGTCAGCTGTATTATGTCGCCAAAGTCGGCAGTTCTTATCCTGTAGGGTGATTTGAGTGTTGGATGGATTTTAGGCTTTTCCATACAGAGTGAAATTATTTTGTCGGCTTCGGAAGGATTGCTAGACTCGGCTCTTTTTTCATCCGTGAAAAGTGACATGCAGTGCGCATCCTTGCCATTGAAAAAGCCTTCAATCTGGCCTTCCTCTATGAATCCGCAACTTCTGAAATGCTGCAAGCTGTCTGTGCGGCTGTTGCATATGACTTTGCCGAGTTTCTTGTATCTGGCGAATCCGATAATTTCGGTGAGTGAAGAAGCGTCGGTACTGAAGTTGTCGAATATCTTGAGACGTTCGTTTGCATAGTCAACATATACCTTTACTCCGCGTATGACAGTATAGTAGCTTGTTTTTGGGGGTGAAGTCATACTACTCATCATGTCCATACCTCCTAGCCATTCTGACGTTGCTTCTGGGGATAAGGCATGTGCGTTCGTCCTTGAGTATTTTTTCAAGACCCCTGTTCTCGTTTAGGGCGTATTTGCTGCAAAGTCCGCAATTCTTGCAGGTGTGAGATTTGTCGCGGGGTTCTGTATACGAGCAGATTACTCCCTCGAAATTTCTTAGTATAATTTTTTCGTTTGACTGGGAGATCATGTAGGTTGGTCCTACGGGAATTTTGCCTCCGCCTCCAGGTGCGTCAACTACGAATGTAGGTACTGCAAATCCTGAGGTGTGGCCTCTTAGGAGCTCTATTATCTCTATGCCTGTCGCAACGCTTGTCCTGAAATGCTCGATGCCTTCGGAAAGGTCGCACTGGTAGAGGTAGTAGGGCCTTATTCTGTTCTTGACCAGGTCCTGTACAAGACGTTTCATGATATAGGGGCAGTCGTTAATGTCCTTTAGAAGGACTGACTGGTTTCCAAGAGGGATACCTGCATTGGCCAGCATGTGGCATGCGGTCTGGGATTCTTGAGTAAGCTCTTTCGGATGGTTAAAGTGCGTGTTTATCCAAACAGGGTGGTATTTTTTAAGCATGTCGCAGAGCTCCTGCGTTATACGCTGAGGCATTACAACCGGAGTTCTGGTTCCAATTCTGATGACTTCAACGTGGGGGATTTCTCGTAGTTTTCTGAGGATGTACTCAAGGTGGCTGTCTGATATGCACAGAGCGTCACCGCCAGAAAGGAGCACGTCCCTTACGGTTTCATTTTCTTTTATATATTCAATGGCTTTGTTTATATTTTCTATTGGAAGCTCGCTGTCGCACTGGCCTGCAAACCTTCTTCGCGTGCAGTGCCTGCAGTACATTGAGCATTGATCCGTAATAAGCATAAGGACTCGGTCTGGGTATCTGTGAGTCAGACCTGGGACTGGTGAATCGGCAGATTCGTGCAGAGGGTCGGAGCTATCGCATGCCGATATGTTCATTTCATGTGCAGTAGGTATGGCCTGGCGCCTTATAGGGCAGTCGGAATCCTGCGGATCCATGTTCATTGCATAGTAAGGCGTAATAGCCATTCTGAGTTTTTCAAGGCTGCCTGCTATACCCCTTTTTTCCTGTACCGTCAGGCTTACCACCTGCTCGAGTTCCTCGATTGTAGTAATCCTGTTAGAAAACTGCCACTTCCAGTCGTTCCACTGTTCCTCACTTGCATTTTTCCATAGACTTATGTCCTTGTAACTTCTCTTCAAATTAATCATCTCCTTTTAATTTTCTGTTTTACATCAGCTCTCCTTTGAAAGTGTATTTTGCTTTGATGCTTTCAACAAAAAAGGCCGCAGAAAAGACTGCGGCCATGCAAAAAAATGCACATCACGTTCTCTTCCTAATGCTTGCGAAATTAGCTGACGGATTCGGATTGAAAGAGCTAACCCTACCGAAGGCTATCTTCGGATTCACCCCAATTTATTGGTTCTCCCGCTCCCTGTTTAGGGATTCAGCATATGCTGCTAATTAAGTTAAGTTGCAATAATTTCCAAACCACTTCATGGTATTTATAATACCAGAAAAATCATATTATGTAAACCGTTTGTGGGTATTGGAATAATGGGTGAATCTTCAATCCTTGTAATTTGAAGGCTATCGCGGCATGAATTTTTTTTGATAAAAAGTGAATGGAGGTAACAATAATTACTACTACTATGAAAACGCAAGCCTGAATTATTTATAAGAGAACCGTCCCCGTGGATACCCGTGGATAAAGCAAGCAGTAAAGGGGTATGAATTTAACCGGAACGTTTTTTAAAGAAAAGGAGGAAAACCTGTGAGACAATATGTAGTGGACGCTTTTACAGATAAAGTATTTGGGGGTAACCCTGCGGCTGTATGTGTTATGGATAAGTGGCTTGACGATGAAACCATGATGAATATTACATGCGAAAACAACCTTTCTGAAACTGCTTTTGCGGTTAAAGAAGGGGATAACTACAAGCTCAGGTGGTTTACGCCGGGTGGGGAGATAGACCTATGCGGGCATGCGACGTTGGCGACGGCGTATATAATCACCAGATTTGTGGAGCAGGGTTTGGAAGAGGTTCGCTTTGCCACTTTAAGCGGCATCTTAACAGTCAAAAAAAATGGGGAGCTGCTTGAAATGGATTTCCCGGCGTATGAGCTGGAAAAAGTAGAGGTGACCGATGCTATGGAAGAGGCCGTCGGAGTACGCCCTATTGAAGCCTGGATGGCCAGAGACCTCCTTTGCATTTTTGACAATGAAGACGATGTTAGAAATATGAGTCCGGACATGGAAAAGGTCAAGATGCTGGATGGGCTGCTTTTACATGCAACAGCAAGAGGGAAAGAATTTGACTGCGTGTCCCGCTCATTCGCACCCAAATTAAACGTGGCGGAAGACCCCGTTTGTGGTTCGGGCCATTGCCACATTGTTCCGTATTGGGCCAAAAGGCTCGATAAAAATGATATAGTCGCCTATCAGGCTTCTAAAAGGGGAGGCACTTTGTACTGCAAGGTTGAAGGGAGCCGCGTTAAAATGAGAGGGAAAGCAGCCTTGTACTCTACTGCCGAAATTAATTTTTGATCAAGTAAAAAATCAAAGCACTCTATGACAAAAGCACATAGAGTGCTTTGATTATTTTGTTATGGAAAGTTAATGCTTGGAATAAGAAAACATTTTCCTTGCTTCTGCCGCATGAAGAAAATGTTTTCCTTTATATAATTTTTGAAAAAAATTACGAAAGTATTTGCGTTGAGAAGGTTTTCCTGGAGTGATAAAGTTGGTATATGGAAAACACTAATTAATAATTGAATTTTAAGGTGCTAAGCCTTGTGAAAATTATCAAAGATAAGGGGTAAATTGATGATGAATATATTCATGAAAAGAGCAAATGAGCTCAAGGAAGAGATTATTGAGATTAGAAGAAATCTTCATTCCATGCCGGAAATAATGAATGATCTTCCTAAGACTACAGCGTATGTTAAGGCGAAGCTTCAGGAAATGGGTATCGAAGCACAGGAAATCATCAGTTCTGGACTTGTAGCTCTTATAGGAGGCAAGAAGCCTGGAAAGACTATACTTCTTCGTGCAGATATGGATGCCTTGAACATGACTGAGGACAGCGGACTCGAATTTGCTTCCACTACTCCATATGCTCACACTTGTGGACATGACCTCCATGCAGCTATGCTCCTTGGAACCGCAAAAATGCTTAAAGAGCTCGAGGACGAGATAGAAGGTACAATCAAGCTCATGTTCCAGCCAGGTGAAGAGTACTTCATTGGTGCAAAGGCGATGATAGATGCAGGGGTGCTTGAGAATCCAAAGGTGGATGCAGCCTTGGGAATGCATACCATGCTAAATGCTCCGGTTGGCACAATAGGATACCAGCATGGATATACTTTGTCATCTGTTGATGGCTTTAAAATTACAATAAAGGGAAAAGGCTGCCATGGCGCTATGCCTGAGAAGGGCGTGGATCCGATTAATGTTGGAGTTCATGTTTACCTTGGCCTTCAGGAGCTTATTGCAAGGGAAATTTCAGGCTTTGACACTGCTATAATTACTCTTGGGCAGTTTTCAGCAGGTGCGGCTCCTAATATTATTCCGGATACTTGTGTTCTCCAGGGAACAATGAGAACATACAGCAAAGAGGTTCGCGAATACCTTTTTAATAGAATGCAGGAAATAATTGAGCTTACTTGCAAGAAATACAGAGCAAGCTTCGAGTATGAGGTGCTGTCAAACGTTCCATCACTTTATACGAATCCTGAGCTGCTTGATGAAATGATTGGTTATATTAAGGAAATGGATGCAGACTTTACTCTTCTGAAGGATCAAAGAGCTACTCCGACAGACGATATTGCATTTATATCAGAACTAGTTCCAACGGCTCACTTCCAATTCAATTGCAAGATGCAGGACGAAAGAGGGGCATTCCCTCACCACCATCCAAAGGTAGTGTTTGATGAAGATGTGCTTCCGATAGGCGCTGCCGTTAACGCTCAGTGTGCCTTCAATTGGTTGAAAAACAATAAATAATAATCATATTGAAATGCTGCACATGAAAAAGCGTATCTTTATAACGATACGCTTTTTTTTTACTCTATTATCAGCTCGTGTGCAGCTTCGAGATTAGTTGTTTATATAGTACTCCAATAGGGCATATTTTCAATGTATGGTCAATAAAACGCTATAAACATAAAAATCTTAATTTGCTTAATCGATAGGGGGCCTAAGCCATGGAAAGAAAAGTAAAACAGCAGGTTACAGGATTTAGAACGCAGGACGGCGCGGGAGTGAAGCTGGTAAGGGTTTTGGGAAACAGAACGGTTGAGGAATACGATCCTATTCTTATGCTGGATTCCTTTGACAGTACGAATCCTGATGACTACACAGCAGGATTTCCCATGCATCCCCATAGAGGCATAGAAACAATCAGCTACGTATATCGTGGAAAAATGACTCACAGGGACAGCTTGGGCAATGAGGATACTATTGGCGATGGAGAAGTCCAATGGATGACTGCAGGCTCCGGGATTTTGCATGAAGAGAAGCTGCCTGCGTCAGAAAGGATGCTTGGTGTCCAGCTGTGGCTCAATCTGCCGGCGAAAGACAAAATGGTGCCGCCTGCATACAAGAGCATCAAGAACTCTGAGATCGAAGAGATCGAGTTCGAGAATGGAAAGCTAAGACTGCTTGCCGGCGAGTATGAAGGCAAGCAGGGATATAAAAGCAAATATCTGCCTTTGGATTATTACGATATACACCTCAATCCCAATGCCTCAATCGACATAAATACAGATAGCGACCGCTCCATAATGGTATTTACCCTATCGGGAGAAGCATACATCGGAGGTGAGCTGGTTAAGGAAAAGACTGCGGCAAAGCTCACATCAGGAGACCACGTTGTGATAAAAGCTGCCGATGAAAAGGCTCAAATATTATTTGTAAGCTCAACGCGACTCGGCGAGCCAGTTTACTGGGGAGGCCCTATTGTAATGAATACAAAGGCTGAACTGAATAAGGCCTTTGAAGACCTGGACCGAGGAACATTTTTGCAAAAGAATATAGAGTATTAAGGAGTGACGACATGACCAAAAAATTTTTACTGGAACAATGCAGAAGGTCGAAGCTGATAGACGATAAAGAAACTATTAATGAAGCATACTGGATCAATCATGACAAGGGACATGAGGCTCTCAGAACTGAATTTGAGGAACTTTTGAAATCAATGTCTGTTGTGAACCGCAAATACTTAAAAATTTGGCTAAGGGGAGAAATGTTAAAAAGTGAAGAGGTATTGGATGAGATAGATGCAAAGTATGACTATACAGTAGAAGGCATGAGCCCGGAGGATGATGTGAAATATTCACATTATGAAGGCAGAGATTGCATGGCTGATTTGCTACTGAGAATTGTCATGAAAAAGGAATACATTTGGAAGATGTGATAATGAGATTTGATGTCTTTGATGGATTCAGCGCGAAATCACAGGGGAGGCAATAGCATGGCCGCAGATAATATTATTATTGAAAACATTGACAATCCCCATGAGCTGGAGAAAATGTTCAGAAAAGACCCGGAGGCTTTCGTCAAGTCATTCTCATACGCTTGGGAGCAAAACCCGGATTCGCAGGTGCTTGCATTTTGGTATGAAAGATTGCATTTCAAGGATACGGCAACTACAGAAACGGCTTCCTCGCTTCGCAGGGATTTCATGTTCATGGGCATATTGGCTGTTCTGGCTGGAATAAGCACCAGGCTGATTTTGCATTTTGTAGAATTAGAGGCAATAACACCTGTCAACATTGTTTTTGGGGTGGTTCCTTTTATAGGAGCCTATTTTGTATATAATAGTGCGCCAAGGAGAAATTTTTTTGCCGCGCTTGCTGCCTTGTTTATAATCACGGTTTTCTATATTAACATGCTGCCTCTAGAGCCAAATGACAGCATTATAATGGCTTATCTGCATCTGCCAGTTTACTTGTGGGTGTTATTGGGACTTGCTTTTACAGGGAATGAATACTCTAAAGGCAGAGCGAGATTAGCGTATCTTAAATTCAACGGAGAATTCTGTATAGTTTATGCCATAATGGCAATTAGCGGTATGCTGCTGACAGGCTTGACCATGCAGCTGTTTAGTTTTGTCGGAATGGACATATCTGAATTCTATTTCAAGAACGTTGTTTTATTCGGGGCTGCCGCTCTTGCAGTTGTAGGTGCATACCTAGTGTCAAATAACCTTAAACTTGCCAAACATATAGCGCCGTATATAGCCAAGATTTTCAGCCCTCTTGTGCTGCTTACGCTGATGGCTTACCTTGCTACTGTTGTCATTGTAGGAAAGAATCCCTTCACGGACCGCAATTTCCTAATATTGTTCAACGGAATACTGCTTAGTGTACTTGCAATCACCATATTTTCAATAACGGAAAGCGGCGCAGACGAGAAAAAGAAAATTTCCGATTATATAAATTTTATCCTCATAGTCATTGCTCTTATAATCGATAGTGTAGCTTTATCGGCAATGGTATTCAGGCTCTCTTCCTACGGCATGACGCCCAACAGAATTGCTGTATTAGGAGTAAATATACTTATCTGGGCCAACTTAATGTGGATTATGGTTTCGTACGTGCGTTTTCTGCAGAGCAAAACAGGAGTTTCAAGTGTCCAAGACGCCATAACCAAGTATTTGCCTGTCTACGGACTTTGGGCGGCTTCTGTTACATTTACTTTTCCGTTGATATTTAAGTAGATGTCACAGTTGTCGTGAATAGAACGAAAATTCTTACGCACAACATGAAAATAAATTTTGGAAAGAGGGAGATCGCATGTTAAAAAAAATAGAGACAAAATATTCAGTTCGCGATGGAGGTCACTACACACCCGGCATTATTCACAACGGAACATTATATATTTCAGGTCAATTGTCAATTGATCCGGAGACAGGAAAAGTTCCGGACGGTGGAATTAAGGCTGAAGCCAGACAAGCCCTTGAGAATTTGGATAACGTACTGAAAGAAGCCGGAGTAACTAGGAATGAGGTTATTTCGTGTCGAGTTTACTTGCCGGATGTTAAATACTGGGGCGAGCTGAATGAAGTGTATTCGGAATATTTCGGCAACCATAAGCCTGCCAGGATTGTAGTTCCCTCAAATGAATTGTACGGAGGCTGTCTAGTAGAAATCGAAGCTATTGCCGCGGTCAAGGAGGATTAGGTTAATATGAGAAAGAACGAACTAGATACCCCAGCGCTGCTGATTGATAGGGAGATAATGCTGGATAACATCAGATTTATGCAGGATTATGCAGACCGCAATAGAGTTGCCCTTCGCCCACATACGAAGACTCATAAGATTCCGGAGCTCGCATTGCTTCAAGAAAAAATGGGGTGCAGGGGGATCGCGGTAGCTAAGGTTGGTGAGGCGGAAGTAATGGCAGCCAACGGCCTAAAGGATATTTTCATCGCCAACGAGATTGTTGGAGATATCAAGCTGCAAAGAATTAGAAAGCTGGCAGAAGCAATAGACATATCATTTGGCCTCGACAGCATGGCTCAGGCCGATATGGTAGAAAGAAACTTCAACGGAGCCTCAAAGCTGGCGGAAGTTTTAATTGAGATTGAAGTCGGCGAAGAACGCTCTGGAATAATTGAATTTGACGATTTCAGAGCATTGCTTACTCATCTGAAAAACAATTGTCCAAATGTACATTTAAAAGGCATATTCTCGCACGATGGAAATTCTTATAACGCCAAAGATTTGGAAACCTGTAAGGAAATCCATCTTGGAGCTCAAAGGAGAACACTTGAATTTGCAAATATAGCCGGAGAAATGGGAATGCCGCTGGAGGTTGTCAGCATAGGTTCAACGCCATCATTAATGCATGATTTTCCAATTCTTGAGGGAATAACTGAAATAAGGCCAGGCACTTATATTCTAATGGATGCGTCTCAAGGAAACGCTTATGGCAGCCTGGACAGATGTGCTGCTACGGTTCTTGCGACAGTTATGAGTAAGCCAACTAGCGAGAGAATCATACTGGATGTAGGCGCAAAAGGAATTACGATGCAGACGAGAACAAAGGGGATTTGCGCCGTTGAAGGCATGGGCAAGATTAAGGAGTTTCCGAATGCAAACATTTTTGATGTGTTTGATGAGCATGCGATTATTTACAATAAAGAGATGCGCGATGCTGTGAAAATAGGGGACAAGGTAGAGATTATACCTGTTCACATATGTCCCGTAATGAACCTTCATGAAAGAGCATATCTGGTTTCTGACGGCGAAGTAGTAGAAGAGCTTGAAGTCAAATGCAGAGGAAAACTAAAATAGACAGACAAATAAAGAAGAAATTGATTGAAAAAGGCAAGGGAGCGGTTAAGGAGCCAGAGGCAGAAGCCAAGGTGTTCACTAATTTTGTAAGATAGGGGCAGCTTAAGAAAACAATAACAAGATGATTTTTTAGGAGGATAAAACAATGCTAGGAAATTTCAGCTATTCAAACCCTACAAAACTGTACTTCGGCGATGATTCTCTGAAATATCTGAATAGGGAGCTGCCAAAATACGGCAAGAATGTGCTGCTGGTCTATGGAGGCGGCTCAATCAAGAAAAACGGCATATATGACGATGTTATGGAAATACTAAAGGCGAACGGCAAAGAGGTTTTCGAGGATGCAGGCGTTATGCCCAACCCTACCGTCGACAAGCTTTACGAGGGATGCAGGAGAGCCAAGGACAACAACGTGGACCTGATCCTGGCTGTAGGAGGCGGCTCTGTATGCGACTATGCAAAAGCCGTGTCGGTTTCCACCTATTGCGAGGAGGACCCATGGGACAAATACTATATGCGCATGGAGGATGTGGACAATAAAATCATTCCCGTAGGCTGTATTCTGACTATGGTCGGCACAGGCTCTGAGATGAACGGTGGCTCCGTCATCACCAACCAAGCGGCCAAGCTGAAAATCGGCCATGTGTTCCGTGAAAATGTGTTCCCGAAATTCTCCATCCTTAATCCTGTATATACCTTTACATTACCGCAATATCAGATGGTCGCAGGTTTCTTCGATATAATGTCCCATATTCTGGAGCAGTATTTCTCCGGGGAGGACGACAACACCTCTGACTATTTAATGGAAGGACTGCTGAAGTCATTGATCCACAGCTCCAGGATCGCAGTGAAGAATCCTACAGACTACGAAGCAAGAAGCAACATAATGTGGACTTCCACATGGGCGCTCAACACACTTGTCGGTAAAGGCAAGTCTCAAGACTGGATGGTTCACATGATCGGACAGTCCATAGGCGCTTATACCGATGCGACACACGGAATGACGCTGTCGGCCGTTTCAATTCCATACTACAGGCTGATAATGCCTTACGGACTTCAAAAATTCAGGCGCTATGCAATCAACGTGTGGGAAGTTAATTCAGAAGGAAAAACCGACGAGCAGATCGCCAGGGAGGGGCTCGATCGGATGGAGGCGTACATGAAGGAAATCGGCCTCGCAATGAGCATCAGGGAATTGGGTGTAACAGAGGATATGCTTGAGGGCATCGCAAAGGGCTCCTTCATTTTGGAAGGCGGATACAAGGTCTTAACACACGATGAAGTAGTACAAGTTTTGAAAAGCAGCATGATATAATGGCTGCATTGCTCTAATAACTGAATCAGAACACCATATAAAAAATGCACAGCTTTGTCTATGGATCACCGCGAATTAGACAAGGGTGTGCATTTTCTTAAAAGAAACAGAGTACATAGAATTGTGGTATAGCTAATTCAGGAGGTGCGCTATGAAAAAAAATTACGACGAACCTATGTTCATAGACGTTAAGAGGGGACGAGTTGAAGAGGAGGAAGGTCCGGCAAGCAAAGACAAAGACGTTATAATTGTCGAAGCTATCACAGGATCTCTAGATCTTCTTGTAGACAACATAAGGACACCAGAAAGGCTTGTGATAGACAAAGGATCAGGAGAAGACCTTCGGAGAACCTATTGATATCGAATGGACAGGGCTTGGTGAAGGCTTTACAGTGCTGCAGGTAAGGCCCATTACCGGCTTTGCGGAGGACAAGAATAAAGAAAGGCTGTGGTATCTTACACTCGCGCCTAAGAAACAAAAATTGATAGAGCTGGCGAAAAGGGTTGAAAATGTCCTGATTCCACAGCTTCAGAGAGAATGCGAGGATTTTTCAAAGCAGTCGCCCGAGCTTCTGGGCAAGACTGATTTTCTCCATGAGCTTAAAAAAAGGGGCGAAAGCTTCGATAAGTGGACTAAAATCTATTGGGATGATTTTATTCCCTTCTATAGGGAAAAAGCCAGGAGAAAAATATATAGGTACCTGGAGAATGGAGCCCCTTACTATAGCTGTGCTAAAGTCCCTTACTCCGCCCGATGTGGAAACGGAATTGTTTGATGACCGCTTGGAGCTCATAGACTACGACACAAGGACAGATCTTGTAGCAATTGCAGTCGAGACATATACGGCCCGCTGAAGCTACAACATAGCCTCGGAATTCAGGAAAAGAGGAGTGAAGGCTCCCGCTCCGAAAAATTAATATGTTCAAAGAGTTCATGTGAAAATAAAAAGGCTTTCGATGTTAATTGCCAACGTCGGAAGCCTTTTTATTTTGATGTAAGTGAAGAACGGAAGTTCATTTATTATTGGTAATAATATATATTTTAAGGGTATAAGTCTAAAAGTATTTCAAATACAGATAGAGTCAATTGAAGGAGGGTTTAGCTTATGGAAGAAATGAAATGTCCAGTTACAGGGAAAACAAGGAAAGCTATATCTGGGGGTGGCGCTTCGAACAAGGACTGGTGGCCTAACCAGTTGAACCTCAATATTCTTCGTCAGAACTCAAACTTGAGCAATCCTATGGGCGATGATTTTAACTATGCCGAAGAATTCAAGAAACTCGATCTTGAAGCAATAAAGAAGGATCTATATGCATTGATGACAGACTCACAGGATTGGTGGCCTGCCGATTACGGTCACTATGGTCCGCTCTTCATACGTATGGCGTGGCACAGTGCGGGTACTTATAGAATGGGCGATGGTCGTGGCGGAGCGGGGGATGGAACGCAGCGATTTGCACCACTCAATAGCTGGCCGGACAATGTGAATCTCGATAAGGCTCGCCGCCTGCTTTGGCCAATCAAGCAAAAATACGGCAGGAAGATTTCGTGGGCGGATCTCATGATACTTGCCGGCAACTGCGCTCTGGAGTCGATGGGCTGCAAGACATTCGGTTTCGCAGGCGGACGTGAGGACGTTTGGGAACCGCAAGAGGACGTTTATTGGGGATCAGAAAGCGAGTGGCTTGGCGACAAGCGTTACTCGGGTGAGCGTGATCTTGAGAATCCCCTTGCCGCTGTGCAGATGGGTCTGATCTACGTGAATCCGGAAGGTCCTAATGGCCACCCCAGCGCAGTCGCTTCCGGCCATGATGTTAGAGAGACCTTTGCGCGAATGGCCATGAATGATGAAGAAACTGTCGCACTCGTTGCTGGAGGGCACACATTCGGGAAATGCCACGGGGCTGGACCAGCTACCCACGTAGGGCCCGAACCAGAAGGCGCAGGTATCGAAGAGCAGGGACTTGGCTGGAAGAGCAGCTACAAAAGCGGCAAAGGCGGCGATACAATCAGCAGCGGAATCGAAGGCGCCTGGAAGCCGAAACCGACCACATGGGACATGGGATATCTAAACACGCTATTCCAATACGACTGGGATTTGGTTAAAAGTCCAGCCGGAGCATTTCAGTGGGTTCCAACCGATCCGGCTGCGGCAGACACCGTGGAGGATGCCCACGATCCTTCCAAGAGGCATGCGCCTATGATGACTACGGCGGATCTCTCTTTAAGGATGGATCCGATATACGGGCCGATTGCAAAGCGCTACCGCGATAATCCGGAGGAGTTTGCGGATGCCTTCGCACGTGCATGGTTCAAACTGACACACCGCGATATGGGTCCACGTTCACGCTATCTCGGCCCTGAGGTTCCTGCGGAGGAATTGATCTGGCAGGACCCTGTTCCGGCAGTTGATCATGAACTGGTGAATGAGCAGGACATCACAGAGCTCAAGGGCAAAATCATAGCGTCCGGTCTTTCTGTATCACAGCTGGTTTCAACTGCTTGGGCGTCGGCTTCTACATTCCGTGGTTCCGATAAGCGGGGCGGGGCGAATGGAGCGCGTATCCGTCTTGCACCACAGAAGGATTGGGAGGTCAACCAACCGGTTCAACTGAATGCTGTCCTTGAAGTCCTTGAAAAGCTCCAAGCCGAGTTCAACAGTGGACAGTCGGGCAAAAAGATTTCACTCGCCGACCTTATTGTATTGGGTGGGTGCGCAGGTATTGAGCAGGCTGCAAGGAATGCCGGTCATGAGCTGTCGGTTCCATTCAAGCCAGGACGCACAGATGCATCCCAGGAGCAGACCGACGCTAAATCATTCTCGGTACTCGAACCGAAGGCGGATGGCTTCCGCAACTACCAGAAAACCAAATTCTCCGTAAGGGCAGAGGAGCTTTTGGTAGATCGTGCCCAGCTACTGACATTGACAGCTCCTGAAATGACGGTTCTGCTTGGCGGTATGCGTGTTTTGAATACAAATTACGGCCAGTCTCAGCATGGTGTCTTCACCAAGAGACCAGAGGCACTCACAAACGACTTCTTTGTCAATCTGATAGATATGAGCACGGCGTGGAAGCCTACAGCTGAGGATGAAAACGTGTTTGAGGGCCGTGATCGCGCAAGTGGTGAACTCAAGTGGACCGGCACTAGTGTTGATCTCATATTCGGTTCCAACTCCGAGCTCAGGGCCATTGCAGAAGTTTATGCATGTGACGACTCTGCGGATAAATTCGTGCAGGACTTTGTGTCGGCTTGGAACAAGGTAATGAACGCAGACCGTTTTGATATTTAGCTGAACTTACCAGAATAAAAAATTGTTTTGGCAATTGAGTAAGGGGCGGCAGCTGCCGCCCCTTATTATGAAAGAATTGAAAGTGCTTGATGCGGAGGGGTTAAGATGATTAGTTTTTCGAAGTTGCTGCAGGATCAGCAACACTTTGGCGATAGCCTCAGATATCATCCGGACGTACAGGGAAGTACAAGGGGTACTACGTCAGAAAAAGGGCCTATCGTTGTATGGAACTGTACCCGGACCTGCAATCTGAATTGCAGACACTGCTATGCCGAGGCAGTCAATAAATATAGTCCGGGAGAACTTTCCACAGAAGAAGCCAAGCATTTCATGGATACCCTTGTATCATACAAGGTCCCCGTCCTTCTTTTCTCCGGAGGAGAACCGCTTATGAGAAGAGATATTTTTGATCTTTTTGAATACGGAAACCAGATCGGGCTTAGAATGGTTATATCCACGAACGGCACTCTAATTGATAGGGATAAGGCAAAAAAGATCAAAGCACTTGGGATTTCCTATGCAGGCATAAGCCTTGACGGCCTCAAAGATGTGAACGATTCGTTCAGAGGTGTTGACGGCGCCTTCGAAAAAGCAATGGAGGGTTTCAGTAGCTGCCGCGAAGCAGGCCAGAAGACCGGTTTGAGGCTGACTCTCAACAAGACTAACTACCAGCAGTTGCCTGCGATATTCGATCTTATTGAGAAAGAGAAAATTCAAAGAGTTTGTTTCTATCACCTTGTATATTCTGGGCGGGGCTCAAATATTGCAAACGAGGATTTGACACACGATGAAACGAGAAAAGCGCTTGATTTTATAATAGATAAGACCATAGACCTTTGCAGCCGAGGAATAAAAACGGAAATACTGACCGTGGACAATCATTGCGACGGCATTTATCTGTATAGATACATGCAGAGCAGGGACAAGGAGCGGTCTGAAAAAATACTGGGCCTGCTATCTGCAAATGGCGGAAACCGCTCAGGATCGGCGATAGCCTCTGTTGACTGGGAGGGAAATGTATTTATTGACCAGTTCACTAGGGACATCACTCTGGGCAACATCAGAGAGAAGAGCTTTTGTGACATATGGGACGGCTTTGGAAATCTATTCCTTGAGATGCTTCGTAATAGAAAGGAGCACCTCAAAGGCAGGTGCGCTTCCTGCAGATGGCTTAACCAGTGCAACGGCAATTTTAGGGCAAGAGCCCAAAGCACGGGAGATTTCTGGGCTTCGGATCCAGCCTGTTATCTAACAGATGAAGAAATCGGCATTTAAGGAGGATGGCATGCTAATATCCTGGAATACGACAAAAAGATGCAACTTAAGCTGTGTACACTGCTACCGGGAATCCGGAATGGATGTCGACACCAGCGCTGAGTTGACAACGGCGGAAGGGAAAAAACTGATTGGAGAAATCAGCAAGGCAGGCTTTCGCCTTCTCATATTAAGCGGAGGAGAGCCTCTTTTGAGAAAGGACATTATAGAGTTGGTTGCTGCTGCTAGAGAAGCGCAAATCATGCCTGCCATGGGGACTAACGGCACACTCCTGACCAGGGAAATCGCTGGCGAATTATCAAAGGCAGGCCTCAAGGGAGTCGCAATAAGCGTTGATAGCCTTGATCGAAATTATCATGACAAGTTCAGAGGCCAGCCTGGAGCATTCGACAAGGCACAGGAAGGCATTGAGAATGCTCTTGCGGCCGGGCTGAGAGTGCAGATTAATATGACCGTCACTGAAAAAAATCATGAAGAGTTCGATAATATGGTCTATTATTATGAAAAAAAAGGAGTGCATGCAATACATCCGTTTTTTCTGGTGCCTACCGGAAGGGCTCTTACCATGGAGGAGGACAGTCTCAGGGAAGCGGCGTACTTTTCGATGATCAAGCGAGTGCTTAAGCTTCAAAGTGCCACATCCCTTGAGCTTAAGCCTACATGTGCTCCGCAGTTCATGCCCATGGCCAAGGAGATGGGGCTGCCCCAGCGCTTCACCAGGGGTTGTTTAGCGGGCACAGCATACTGCTGCATTTTGCCTGAAGGCCAGGTCAACATATGCCCGTACCTTCCCGTGGAAGCTGGAAACGTCAGAAATCAAGCCTTTGATGAAATCTGGGAATCCAGTCCGGTGTTTTTAAAGCTCCGCGACATTAATAACTATGAGGGTGCATGCGGCAGCTGCGAATACGCTAATATTTGCGGAGGCTGCAGAGCTAGGGCTTTCTATTATAAAGGAAACTACATGGCAGAGGAGCCCTGGTGTTTCAGGAGGAGAGGATAGGCAAACATGGATGCCACAACCATAAAACTAGTTAACCTGCTTCAGCAAGGCCTTCCCCTGGAAAAGGATCCCTATGGAATCCTGGCCGCTCAACTTGAAATAAGCAGATCAGAAGTCCTCTCAAGGATCAAGGAACTTTTCCAAGATGGTTATTTAAGACGGCTCGGAGGCACATTCAACAATGCGGGCATGGGATATACGAGTGTTCTGTTTGGAATTAGAGTCCCGGAAAATATTTTCGATGCTGTAGCCGCGTATGTCAATTCGTTCAAAGGCGTCACTCATAACTATAAGAGGTCCGGCAAACTGAACATGTGGTTCACTTTTTCTGTCGCCGATCCAGCTGAAAAAGAGCTCTTCGTCCAGGGGCTTCAGGAACGTTTTAAAATCACAGAGATATTTGAGTTTCCCAATCTGAGGAATTACAAGCTGAATGTTTTTTTTGATCTCAAAAGTAGGTGATATCGTGGACGAAATTAATAAAGAACTTATAAAAGCACTTCAGGGTAATCTGCCTTTTGAGGAAAATCCATATGAAGCCATAGGAAAAAAACTTGGAATAACAGAAGACGAGGTCATCGAAATACTCAGGAGCCTGAAGGCTTCAAACAGACTTAAAAGAATAAGTGGGGTTTTGAGGCATCAGAAATCAGGATACACCCACAATGCGATGGTGGTGTTTAGGACTGATGCGGCCATGGCTGAAACGATTGGGATGGAATTGTCCTTAAGCCCCCTCATAAGCCATTGCTATGAAAGGATGTCATATGAGAGCTGGCCTTACAATATTTATGCTATGCTACACAGCAGGAAAGAATTTGAAATCGAAGCCTTTGTAGAATCATTTGTCAAAACTTACGGAATTGATGATTATGAAATACTCTACAGTGTCAAGGAATTAAAAAAGACCAGCATGGTATATTTTGAATAAACATGTACAAGGAGGGCTTGCCATGCTTAAACTTAACATTGTAAAAAAGGTCATGGATGCAACTAAAAAGTACACGGTAGTAGATTATGGGTTTTTCAAATTTCTTATGATAACCTTCGGCATGCTGCTAGGAGTATATTATACTGAAGCCATACTTGATTTCTTAGGGCTGATTTGGGCAATATTCATAGTGTCGGCTGTATGGATGATTTACAAAATATTCAAATATACTAAATAGCCGCTCCGAAATAAAAGCCGCCAGGATGAGTCTGGCGGCTTTTGCTGGTGAAAGGGTATCTGCGTTTTATCCTTTTTACTATTGCAGTAGGAATGTGGAAAAAATCATTTGACTTGCCTATTCTACTGTTCGAGCTTCGGTTACTATTTTTTTCACCTTCATGTCGTATTCCTTTACTGGAACCTTGTCTACAATTTGAAAATCGAAGGTGACGGCCACTGTCTCGCAATCGGGCCTTACGAGTTTAAGGACGTTGTCATGAAAGCGGCCGCCGTAGCCGAGCCTGTTTCTGGATTTGTCGAAGGCCAGACCTGCCACTACAAAAAAGTCGATTTCCTTTGGATCCACAAAGCGCCTTTTACCTTCCTTCGGCTCTAGGATACCCATTGTCCCGCTCTCAAGGTCTGTATCCAGATTGTAAAGCTCAGACGCTTTCATCTCCCTTTTCCCGTCTGCATTCTTAATGATTATTGGAACCAGTACTCTTTTGCCGGCCTCAAGGCAGTAGCGTATAAAATCCTTGGTTCTCACCTCCGAGCAGAAATCTATGTAGCTCATGACAACCCTGCTGCTTATGAAGGCATCCATTGCTTTTATCTTATCCATTATTACATTGCTGTTGTGTTGGATTACCTCCTCTGGAAGTGAATTGCGTTTTTGAAGTATCTGCTTGCGAAGTTCTTTTTTTGCCTCTAGTATTTTGTCCAATATATCCACCCCTCAAATTTTTTATTCGGCTGATTATTAGAATAGTTTACAATTTGTAACTACTTATTTTAGTAACCCTAGTTACGAAATTACCAATTAATGCTGTTGATAAATTATACCCGTTTTAAAGCGGTAAGGTATCGAAAAAGCATTATTTACTGAAGTTTGAAAATTTATTGGTGGGTAGATGACTTGAAAACATTTTCCTTGCTTCCATCGCATGAAGAAAATGTTTTCACTCCTATAATTTTTGAAAAAAATTACGAAAGTATTTGCGTTGAGAAGGTTTTCCTGGAATGGTAAAGTTGATATATGGAAAATAACAATTAGAGTTGAGTTTTGGGGAGGGATGAGCTTTATGGAATCAACAATCAAAAAGGAAGATGTAAAGAAGGTCGAAAGCTACAGATGGGTAGTATGGACAATATTGGCGCTTGTGTATATCTTCGTTACGTTCCACCGTATGGCAACAGGAGTTGTTAAGAGTGACCTTGAAGAAACCTTCAAGATAGGGGCGGCTCAGTTTGCAAACATTGGATCAATGTACTTTTACGCTTACTTTTTAATGCAGATCCCGTCGGGAATACTAGCAGACAAGATAGGTCCTAAAAAGACTGTAACATGGTTTTCTATGTTGGCCGCTGCAGGGTCAGTGATGTTCGGAATGGCTCCGAACCTGACAACGGCTTACATCGGAAGATTCCTGGTTGGAATTGGAGTGTCGGTAGTATTCATATGCCTTATAAAGATACAGTCACGTTGGTTCTATTCAAAAAACTTTGCACTGATGGTAGGATTCATCGGACTTGCGGCAAACTCAGGAGCGCTTCTTGCTCAGACACCGCTTGTATACGCAGTTAGCACATTTGGCTGGAGAAGCACCTTTATTTACATGGGAATAGCAATGATATTCTTCGCCATATTGACACTTATATTTGTAAAGGATGACCCTACAGATATGGGACTTCCAGGAATGGATGAGCTTGAAGGCAGACCGGTTGTAAAGTCGAATCTTAAAGTTGGAGAAGCGCTAAAGTCGGTTATGTCGAATCCAAGAACTTGGGTTGTATCTATAGTTAATGTGGGAATGTATGTAGGTTATATAGTGCTCCTGGGACAATTTGGAGTTCCGTATCTTATGACGTCTTATGGAATGGAAAAGGTTCAGGCGGCAAATCTGATCATATCGGCTGTTCTTGGCTCGGCGGTAGGTGCCATCGCTATAGGATATGTATCTGACAAAATAAAGAATAGAAAAATGATACTAATAGCTCTAAGCGCTCTATCTCTTGTAGGGTGGATAGTGTTCACATATGTTAAGATGCCGGTTGGCGTGCTTCCTGTATTCCTGTTCATTCATGGATTCGTTATCACGAACTTCACAATGACATGGACAATAGCAAACGAAGTTAATGATAGAAGGCTTGCAGGTATAGCCACTGGAGTAGTAAACTGCGTAGGATTTGCTGGAGCCGCGATAATACCTGTATACATGGGCAAGATACTAGATGCGAATATGGCTAATCCTGTTCTTGGATACCAAAAGGCATACTTCATGCTGATAATTGTAGTTGTTGTAAGCCTAGTGGCTTCAATTTTCGCCACAGAAACTAACGCTCAGAATATATACGAGGACAAATAATATTATTAAATGCTGGAGGGACTATTATGTCAAATATTCTAGATAAAGCCAAGTCAATCGAGAGCTATATCATAGATTTCAGAAGGGATTTGCATGAGAATCCTGAAATAAGCGGACAGGAATTCAGAACGCAGCAGAGAATTATAGAAGAGCTTGACAAGCTTGGAATACCTTATAAAAAAGCAGGCAACGCCTCTGTGATAGCCACGCTTAAGGGCGGAAAGAGTGGAAAAACTGTAGCTCTTAGAGGGGACATAGACGCTCTTCCTATGCAGGAGCAGTCAGGAGTAGAATTTTCATCTAAGAATCCGGGCGTATTCCATGCCTGCGGCCATGACGCCCATGCGGCAATGTTTCTTGGAGCAGCCAAGCTGCTGTCTGAAATGAAGGATGAGATAGCGGGCGAGGTTAGATTTTTCTTCCAGGAGGGTGAAGAGACTTTCTCTGGAGCAAAGAAGATAATAGAGGCCGGCGGAATGGAAGGGGTTGACGCTGCTTTCGGAATGCACGGGATGCCTTTCTTTGGAGACACTGTACTTGAAACTGGCGAATACGACATGACTCCGGGATACAGAATGGCTGGATGCGACACTATATTTGTGAAGTTTGAAGGCGTATCGGGACACGGGTCATCACCACACCTTGCAAAGGATACGGTGCATCCTGCATGCCTGTTTGTTACAGACATCCAGTCGATTGTCACAAAGAACGTTAATGCTCAGCAGCCTGTTGTGCTTTCAGTAGGAAGAATTGCAGGGGGAACAAAGGCCAACATTATCTCGAAATATGCGGAAGTCGACATATCAATGAGATATTTTGACCCGAATGTCAGGAAGACAGTTCATGAAGCCATAAAGAGACATGCGAACGCAATTGCAGACGCGTACGAGATAAAGGCGGAGGTTATAATAGAGGAGAGCGCCCTAAGCCTTTGCAACGACGAAGAAATAACAGCTATAGCCCAGAATTCTGCAGTAAAGATCTTCGGAGAAGGCAAAAGCAAGACTTTGCCAAGACTTATGGGTTCAGAGGACATGCCTTACTACTTCCAGCATGCAAAAGGAGCATATGCTTTCCTGGGATATTACAACAAGGAAAAGGATTCGGTATACTTCCCGCATCATGAGAAGTATAAGTTAGATGAGGACATGCTTAAATTCGGAACAGCGCTGCATGTACAGTTCACACTGGATTTTCTGGCTGAATAGCAGCTTGGCATGCAGAAATAGCATCATTTATATAGCGGCAGTTGAATTCATATTAAATATGCTTAACTAATGATAAAGACCCTTGATTTTCAAGGGTCTTTTGTTGTGTTCCAAAGGCGACCAATTAAATCCGCCATAAATCAATATTACGATATTAATGGTCAATAAGCCGATAGAATATTAATACAACTGACAATATAATTATATCATATCAGGACAAAGGAAAAATAATGTAAATATCCTGATGAGGATACTGGGCAACCCCCTGGGAGACGACCCTAAGGTTGTTTCGGGCGAGTCTGGGGCAGTTGGGTTAGGAATGCTCAGCCTCCTGATGGAAAGAGATGATTTAAAAGACATGACCTCTAAGCTAAAGCTGGACAAGGATTCCAAAATACTGAACCGAGTATCCGACCATGTCCAGGCGCCAAAAATAGATCGATTTTGTAGGGACGCTTCTGTTTGTCGTTCCACTCGATGGTGCGGCATATGCCAAAGGGGCAAAATTGGGTTTCAAGCTTGACACCAAACAGAAACTCTTTATGATTTTTGTGTCGCAGATGTCGATTGAATAGTGAATGATATGCTGATAGTAGATATTGCTGTGTGGGTATAGAGATAATTATAAATAGCAGAAAAAATAAATTGTTCTATTATAATAAATTGATGAGAGGAGGAAAGGGGCAACGGCAGGCAAGATATTAGACATATGGGGGCATTCGGGTTGGTTTTTGAAGCCTAGCCTAATCGAGAGAGGGTGAAGAGAAAATGATTAAAAGCTGGGGAAGCAAACTTTTCAAAAACATTTCACTAGTTACTGTAGTAGCATGTTTAGTTGTATTCGTATCGTGCTCTGTAAAAGAAAGTGCGCTAATGGACGCACAGATGGTGGCGGAAATGAATAAACCGGGAGTTGTTTTGATTGAGCGTATAAATACTACCACGGTGTCAGTAGCTATGCCAGTGCTTAATGTGGAAAAATTACAGGCAAAAATCACAAGCATGATTGATAACGGTGAAATCGAGTATACTGACCAAGCTATAATGAAAGCTTGGCTAGATGAGTTGCTTAGCTATCCTGAGGAATATATTCATCAATCGGGAGATGTAAGAACCCAAGAAATACAAACTGGAGGAACGGGTACGGGTTTCATAGTGACACCGAACGGTTATATCATAACAAACGCCCATGTGGCAGCTGCTGATAAGGAAGCGATGAAAAGCGATATTGTGAATGAACAGCTTGAAACGCTAATAGAAGCGGAAGTTGAGGCTTTTATAGATTCAGCTGAAAAATCAAATTATATTGTTACTGATGCAGAAATAAATCAACTTAAGAATATTTCTGTTAATTATTATATAAACCACATGCAGTTAAGTAATATAGAAACAAGTTTATCGGCATACATGGCCGTGACTATCCCTGGCGTCCAGACAAATTCAAAGAGATACCAATGCGAAGTTATAAAAATAGGAGAACCCGCACCCGGCAAAGACGTGGCAATCTTGAAGATGGAAGGGAAAAACCTACCCACAGTAAGGCTCGGTGATGATATGTCCATGAAGACTGGGCAAAATTTATATGTTATCGGTTATCCAGGAGCTGCTACTTTCAATGAATATCTTGCGAGTGAAAGTTGGTCGGAATCTACTTTTACACAAGGTGTTATGAGTGCCCGCAAGCCTATGTCCGGAGGATGGGACTCACTGCAGTTTGATGCAGCCATAGCCCCTGGGAATAGTGGTGGTCCCGTATTTAATGACAATGGTGATGCAATAGGGATTGTCACGTTTGGAAGCGAAGAAAATTATTCTATGGTTCAAGGTATGAACTTTGCAGTGCCGATTAGCATAGCGAAACAATTCCTTGGCGAAATAAATGTGGAGGCAGAGGAGGGTGAACTGACAAAGGAATATAGAGATGCTTTGGCCTTATACAGGCAAGGGAAATATAAGAAGGCTTTAGAAAAATTCAGAGATATATATGAAGTTAATCCAGGATATCCTTATGTTCAAGGTTATATTTCGGAATGTAGAAATGCAATAAATAAATAGTCGGTTATTAACTATTGGAGCATTTATGCGTCTGGTTGACAAGGTGATTGGTTAGGCAAGAATATGATTTTATTGTTTAGTTGCCTGAAAGGCTTTTAAAGATAAGCCTTTCAGGCTTTTTGCTTCTTGAATTCAATATTCTGGCATAGTCGGGTATTTTAAGCCTATTTGAAATATCCCTGTATCTCATCCTCGAAGTGCTTTATTGCTGAAAGAAAGGGAGCAGGTTCAGTTTTGCCGAGGCCGCAGAAGGATGAGCCCTTCATGTGCTTGAGTATGCTTGAGAGTCTTTGGAAGTCTGCAGAAGTTGCATTTCCTGACTTCATGAGCTCAACAATCCTTACAAGCTGCCTGTTGCCCTCCCTGCAAGGAGTGCACTTGCCGCAGGACTCATGGGCGAAGAAGTGAGATAAAGATTCAAAGTAGTCAAGCAAAGAGCTTGATTCGTCGGCCACAACAATGGCTCCAGAGCCCACTGCAACTCCGATTTCGGTCAGTCCTTCATATGATATGGGAGTGTCCAGGTGACTGGCTGGAAGTATGGCTCCAGAAGCTCCGCCTATTTGTATGAATTTGAGAGGCAGCTTAGAGCTTAGCCCTCCTGCAGTGTCGTATACGACCTCTCTTATTGTAGTTCCAAATGGTATTTCATATACTCCGGGCCTTTTCACCTTGCCTGATACGCTTATCATTTTTGTGCCTATGCTCTTTTCAGTCCCGTAGCTTCTGTACTCGCTGTCATCCCTTACCAGTATCGGAACTATGCTGTAGGACTCCACGTTGTTTAGGAGGGTAGGCAGGTTGTAGAGGCCCACGTTGTTCAGCCTTGGAGGCTTAATCCTTGGCCTTCCGGCCTTGCCCTCGGTAGACTCAAGCAGTGCGGAGCTCTCGCCGCATACGTACGCGCCTGCGCCGGAAACCACCTTCATCTCTATGTTAAGGCCGGTGCCCAGTATGTTTTTGCCCAGAAAGCCCTTTTCTTCGGCCTGCCTTATGGCGTTTCTCATCCTCTCCTGGAGGTAGGTGTACTCCTCCCTTATATATATCCTCGCGTGGTTCATCTCCGAGCCGCCGCCCACATATGCTCCGATTGCCATTCCCTCTATTACTCCGAAGGGATTGAGCTCAAGAAGCGCCCTGTCCTTGAATGTTCCAGGCTCCCCCTCGTCAGCGTTGCACATTATGCCCTTGACGGGAGCTGGCACACGCAGAGCGTGGGTCCATTTCTTGGCAACGGAAAAGGCTGCACCGCCCCTTCCCTGAAGGTCCGACCTGTCCAGAATTTCTATTATCTCCTCGGGCTTCATGGAAACGGCCTTTTTTAGGCCCTCGAAGCCCCCGGCTGCTATATAGTCATCTATTGAATCGGGATTTACCTTGTAGAAGTTCTTTGATATAATGCTCGCGGGTTTACTCATTTTCAGCTGCCTCCCTGCATTTGCTTATGATATGTCTTATCTTTTCCTGGGTAAGATTGCCCATGATTCTGCCGTTAAGCCTCATAGCCGGAGAAACATCGCATGCGCCAAAGCAAGGCGTATATTCGAATGTAAAAATTCCATCAGACGTTGTGCTTCCGATTTTAATTCCAAGCTCGGCTTCCAAAGAATCTTTAACATTGACTGAATTGTTAACCGTGCAGGAGGTTCCCCTACAGAGCTGAATCAGGAATCTTCCTCTGGGCTTAGTCGATATCGCATGGTAGAATGTGGCTACTTCGTATACTTCCTGAGCCGGTATGCCCATTATTTCTGATACTGCCAGCATGGCTTCTTTAGAAATATAGTTGCCCGGGCTTACTGATTGGACATCCAGCAGAACAGCTATGAGATTGTCCCTTCTGTTGCCCACTTTGCCGACGGCGTCGACTATGTTATTGTATAGCTTCGGATACTTTTCCTCTGTATTGCTTTTTAAAGGTTTTAGCATTTTAAATACCTCCGATTCAGTCTCTTAAAATATGTCCTTGGACAAGGCATGTTAAACTTAAAATCTAAAACTGATTTCGTTTCCGGTATGATGTGTGGAGCAGCGCGTGTGATTTGTGACTTCCCGGTTTACCCAAGAAATCCCTGTAGAGCTTTTGTACAGATGGATTTTGGTGTGACTTTCTAAGCATCAGCTCAGCATCCTCCTTGTAGAGAGCTCCGGCCCTAAGCTGATTCACGTTGAATTTTTCCCTGTCAAAAGGGGATATATATGGCTGTCCTCCTCCATTTACGCAGCCTCCCGGGCAGGCCATGACTTCGATGAAGTGGTAGTCAGCTTTGCCTTCCCGGATAAGCTCTAGAAGCTTTCTTGCGTTGTTCGTGCCGTGGGCGACAGCAACCTTGACCGTCAAGCCCCCTACGTCAACGCTGGCTTCCTTTACCCCTTCAAGCCCTCTTACGGCTTCATAATCTATCTCCTCGATTTCAGCGCCTTCTAGTATGTCGGCAACCGTCCTGATGGCAGCCTCCATAACTCCTCCCGTTGCCCCGAATATTACTGCCGCACCTGTGTAGTCTCCGAATATTTCGTCTGCAGCTGATGGCTCCAGTGAAGTAAAGTCAAGAGAGGCCTCCTTGATCATCTTGGCCAATTCTCTGGTTGTTAAAACTGCATCCACATCCCGGCCGTGGCCGCCTGCCATCTCCTCCTTGGATGCCTCATACTTTTTGGCCGTGCAGGGCATGACTGATACCGAAAATATCTTCCTTGGATCCAAACCGTTAAGCTGCGCATAATATGTTTTAAGAACTGAGCCCATCATCTGCTGGGGCGATTTGCAGCTTGAAACATGCTCCAGAAGGTCTGGGTGGTATATTTCTATGTATCTTATCCAGCCCGGAGAGCAGGATGTTATCATAGGAAGCTTGCCGCCGCTTTTTATTCGGTCAAGAAGCTCAGTACCTTCCTCCAGTATTGTAAGGTCGGCCGCAAAGTTCGTGTCGAATACCTTGTCAAACCCGAGCATCCTGAGCGAAGTGTACATTAGCCCCTTTACGCTTGTGCCAATAGGCATGCCGAATTCCTCTCCCAGAGCCGCCCTTATTGCAGGAGCCACCTGAACAACCACATGAAGATCGTCATTTTCAAGGGCTTCCCATACCCTGCTGATCTCGCTCTTTTCTGTCAGCGCTGCAGTAGGACATACGTTAATGCACTGGCCGCAGAATATGCAGGGGGCTTTTTCAAAGCTGTTTCCAAATGCGGGAAGTATTTCTGTATCCAGGCCTCTTTCTGCCATGGATAAAACACCTATTCCCTGGACATTTTTGCAGACCGCTATGCATCTGCCACATAGTATACACTTGCTTGGATCCCTTACTATAGAAGGGGAGCGGTCATCTACAGGTCTGTGGCCCTGCATGCGCATAAGTTCTCCTGACATCCCAAGATCCTCGCACAAACTTTGAAGCTCGCAGTTTGTGTTTTTGGAGCAGGAGAGGCAGTCGCTGTTGTGGTTTGCCAAAATAAGCTGCATATTTTCTTTCCTGGCTTCTCTTATTCTCCTGCAGCGAGTAATTACTGACATGCCTTCCTTAACAGGCAGTGTGCAGGATGTTTGCAGTCCTCTTTCGCCTTCAATTTCAACAAGGCACATTCTGCAGGCGCCTGTCTTGTTGACACCTTCAAGATAGCAAAGGGTGGGAATGTTTATTCCTATGCTCCTTGCCGCCTGAAGAACTGTTGAGTCCTTAGGTACTTCAATCCTTATTCCGTCAATTCTAATACTTGCTTTCTCCATAACAGAACCACTCCATTTCTCATATTGAATTCAAGGGATAATTAGAAATATTATTCCTTGATATTGCTAGTTTTCAGGCTGGAATTTTAATTATCACTTTTTAAATATCAGCAGAAATAGTTAAATAGTTGAAAAGCCTATTTTGTAAATACGATTATTTTATAATCGTGATTACTGATAAATTGTCGTTATCATATCATATTTATTAATGAATGACAATTGAATTTTTGAAATATTCTTAAAAATGTGTTATCTCTCCACTGTGATTTGGAGTTGATTGGAGAATAGTTTTCGTATTAAATTTCCCAATTTGTGCTAAAATGTTATAAAAACGTATGAACAAGAAGATAGCAGGGGAATTGGATGGTTTTCCTGGCGGAAGCACTTATGAAATATTTCCAAACACTCAAAGGAGAACAATATGAGACAAAACGAGATTTTCTATACAATGCTGGTGCTGGCTGCAGCATTGCTTTGGGGAACAACGGGTACAGCCCAATCCTTCGTTCCTTCCGGCGCTTCGCCGCTGTCTGTAGGGGCTGTGCGCCTAGCGGTAGGCGGGACGGCCCTTTTGGCTCTCGCCCTATGGAAGGGAGCTTTGGGGGACAAGGGGCTTTGGCGCAAGCTGAGCACTTTATTGGCAGCCGGATGCATAGCCGCATATCAGCTTTTCTTTTTCGCCGCGGTTTTGAAGACGGGAGTGGCCGTGGGGACTATGGTGGCCATTGGCAGCGCTCCGGTTTTCGCTGGAATCATTTCGCTGATTTTCAGGCGGGAGAACCCTGGCTTGAAATGGGCGGCGGCCACGCTGCTATCGGTAGCCGGATGTGTCCTGCTGAGTGCAGACGGCCAGAAACTGGAGGTCAACTCCTATGGAGTATTCCTCGCTTTGGGGGCAGGCGTTTCGTACGCGCTTTATGCTGCCGCCAGCAAAAAGCTGCTGGAGTCCCACCACCCAGAGGCAGTGACCGGGACCGTATTTTTCATAGGCGCACTGCTTCTTTCTCCACTTCTCTTTTTTGGGGACCTGGGTTGGCTCAAGACAGCCCAGGGCATAGGGGTCGCTTTGCATTTGGGATTGCTGGCTACAGCACTTGCCTACGTCCTCTTTTCCCACGGCTTGGCAAATATATCATTTCCTAAGGCAGTCACGCTGTCACTTGCGGAGCCCCTTACCGCGGCTGCCCTTGGCGTGTTTCTGCTGAAGGAAGAGCTCTCCCTTGTCTCTCAGCTGGGTATGCTCCTGGTTTTTGCAGGACTTGTCGTATTGTCTTTGGGGGGATTGCGAAAAAAGTATTAGTTGTGTATTTGAAATTTACATAGTAATGAAAGGACGCATATCCTTATGGACAATCCGAATTGAATATTAATGTAAAAACCGCCCTATTTCATAAATTTCATGATGTTTGTTAATAGGTAAATGTAATTATATTTGTGGTGAATAGTGTTGCTGTAACTGCATAATACAATAAAACATGTATGGGAAAAGCTGCTATGAAGATACTGGTTTTAACGGGGAGTCCGCATTCCAAGGGAACTACAGCCTTACTTGATGACGAGTTTTGCACCGGGGCTAGGGAAGCAGGTTGGATGCTATTTTGGTAATGGGCTAAAACGATATACAGCGTGTAATCTTATGAAAAACCCTTGAATTCAAGGGTTTTTTAACGTTCCATCAGAAACTGAAGACTTCGTTAGCAGGGTGCCGCAAAGATCACTATAAGACAAGTGTCTTTGAATTGAGAACACTCACGTAAATTATCCGTGAAAACGCGTGCGTTTTTTTGAGCAAAAACCGGCCTTTAATACTAAAGTATGACCTGGAACGAAATGAAGTTCAACCCGATTAGTCATACTTTAAGATGAATGATTAATATTTGATAACTGTTAAAATAATACCGTGGAAAACGTTTCACTAAAAAATTATAAGGAGGTACATCTTATGGATAAAAAATTATCTAAAGATGCATATGGCGGCATAGCGGGTAAAGACTATGTTCCCTATGTTTCCGGCACTTCACATTCTGGCGGAAACGTTGCTGTACTAATAATCGGTATTATTTTGGCTGCACTTTTCGCAGCGTCAACTGCCTATTCGGGCATGAAGTCAGGTCTTACTGTTGCGGCGGGTATACCAGGATCAATAATAGGTTCAGCTTTCATAGCCGCTTTTGCGAAGCAAAAGGGCATACTAGGCAAAAACCTGGTTCAGGGTATGTCCAGCGGCGGAGAATCGGTTGCCAGCGGTATAATATTCGTTCTGCCGGCGGTATTGCTGATAGGTGCCAAGGTATCTTTCCTGGAAGGCTTCGTTGTAGGTATAGGCGGAATCCTATTTGGAATAGGTGCTGCCGCACTTGTTCACAATTATCTGATTGTTGAAGAACACGGAAAATTAATGTATCCGGAGGCTATGGCCATATCTGAAACGCTGGTTGCCTCAGAGGGTGCAGGCGAATCCATGAAGTTCATGGGCATGGGCTTTGGAATAGGCGGTGTCATTACCGTTGTAACAGGCTCATTCCTTAACGTTGCAAACAACGTAATAAGCTATGTAAACGAGACTTTCTACAAGTGGAAGCTTGAAGTTGAAGTAAGCCCTCTGCTTTTGGGTATTGGTTTTATAGTGGGACTCAATGTTTCTATAACTATGTTTGCAGGCTCGATACTGGCAAATTTCGGCATCATGCCTCTAATTGGATATTTTGCAGAGCTTGGAAGCGAAGGCGCAAGCGTGTGGAATAATCCTGACGTTGCAATTAACTCTATGCAGGTTTCAAATATTGCCGGCAGCTATGTAAAATATATAGGCGCTGGAATGATGCTTTCGGGTGGACTTATAGGCGCCATAAAGCTCATACCTACTATAATAGCATCTGTAAAGGAAACTCTTGGCGCTAAAGCTTCAAAGGATGCCGAGGGCTCATCAGTTGGAAAAATGATACTTATTGGCGGTGTAGTTGTAGCCTTCATAGGAGGCTTCATAGTATCCGGCGGCAATGTATTCATGGCTGTAATAGTTTCTATTCTAGCACTATTCCTGTCTATGCTGTTTGTAATAGTTGCAGGCCGTTTGACGGGAACAATAGGAACTTCGAACCTTCCTGTATCAGGTATGACTATAGCCTCATTGGTTATTGTGACTCTTCTTTTCGTTTCGATGGGATGGGTTAAGCCTGAAAACAACAGATCGCTGCTTCTGTTTGCTACATTCATAGTTACAGCTATTGCAATGGCTGGCGGATACTCCCAGTCGCAAAAGGTTACATTCGTAATAGGCGGCAACAAGGATGAAATGCAAAGATACTTTGCAATAGCCGGTACAGTCGGTGTTGCTGTAGTTGTCGGCACAATACTCTTGCTTTCAAGCCAGCTTACACTTACTGGAGACAATGTTACATTTGCTCTTCCTCAGGCCAACCTGATGGCAACACTGACTGCCGGAATAATGTCAGGAGAATTGCCTTGGGTGATGATAATTGTAGGAGCTGTCATGGGCGTTGTGCTGTTCATGCTGAACCTTCCTGTAATGACGGTTGCCATAGGCTTCTACCTGCCAATATCGACAACTTCGATAATACTTCTAGGCGCGCTGGTAAGAGTTCTTGTAGAAAAGACCAGCAAATCTGAGATGGAAAAAGAAGTTAAGGTTTCAAACGGCATCAGTCTTTCGTCGGGACTTGTTGCAGGAGGCTCAATAATAGGGCTTATAGGCATAATACTCCAGGTTTCAGGCGTCATAAAGGGAGCTGGGCCAAGCGGCTTTGCAGCTTCTAACGGAATGGCGTTTGTATTGCTGGCTGCCCTTTTAATAGCCACTATAGCAACAATTATGAAAAGCAGGGTGAAAGATGCCCACCAGTAATCAAGAGGTTCTAAGCTTGGTATTCAGGATTTCTGAAGGCCTGGAATATGAAGTGAGTGAGGATGGAATCGTAACAATACTTGAAAAACAAGAGCATAAGGTTCAAAAATTTTTCAGGAAACTTAAATTCAGAATTCCGGAATATAAAAGGATTTCCATGGATGAATACGGGAGCTACGTGTTTCTGCAAATAGACGGCATAAAAACAGTAGAAGCGATTGGAGAGAATTTAGAGGCTAAGTATGGCGATAAGGCCAATCCGCTTTATGAAAGGCTGCTCCTGTTCTTGAACCATTTGGAGGTCAATTGCCGCTATATTGAAAAAGTAAATTTCTAATAAAAAAAGATGGCGCTGCTTTGTAGTAGCCATCTTTTTTCAAAAGAAAGGATGATAATAATGTTGGATAAACTAAAGGATTTAAATTCATTTGAGGCATTCAAATATTTCAAAGAGATGAACGAGATTCCAAGAGGTTCGGGTAACGAAAAGGCAATAAGTGACTGGCTTGTTAGCTTTGCCAAGGACCACGGTCTTGAGGTCATTCAGGACGAAGCGCTTAATGTAATCATAAAAAAGCCCGGCACTAAAGGGTATGAAAACGCTCCTGTCACAATACTTCAAGGGCACATGGACATGGTATGCGAAAAAAACGTAGACACTGTTCATGATTTCGAAAAGGATCCGATAGAGTTCATAGTGGAAGGCGACATTCTAAGAGCCAACGGAACAACTCTAGGCGCAGATAACGGCATAGCTGTCGCTTTCGGCCTTGCGGTACTTGCATCAAAAGACATAGCCCATCCGCCGATAGAGCTGCTTGTTACTACAGAAGAAGAAACAGGAATGGGCGGAGCCCAAAGGCTTGATTCAAAGCATCTAAAGGGAAGAACCCTCATTAACATAGATTCGGAGGAAGAAGGCAAGCTGCTGGTCAGTTGCTCAGGGGGAGTAAGAGGAAAAATTAAGCTTCCGATAGCCTGGGAGGCTGCTGATGAGAGCCTGGTAAGCTGCGCTGTCAGGATAAGAGGCCTTCTAGGAGGCCACTCCGGAATGGAGATAGACAAGGAGCGAGGAAACTCCAATAAGCTTATGGGACGCTTCCTTAAGGATTTAAGCTCCGCGGTGGATTTCAAGATAAGCTATATAGCGGGTGGCTCAAAAAACAACGCCATCCCTCGCGAGGTTGACGCGACAATACTTATAAGGGAAGAGGACAAGGCTGCTGTTCTTGAAAAGTCGTCTGAGTGGAACGATATATTCAAAAACGAGCTTTTGGGAATCGATCCTGACGTAAGTATTTTTGTTGAATTCCTGGAGGAGAAAGCAGAGAGGGTTTTCTCTGGCGAGACTGCCAAAAGGGCGCTTCAGGTGCTTGTTATGATTCCAAACGGAGTCAAAAGCATGAGCGTGGCAATCCCTGGACTTGTGCAGAGCTCGACAAACATAGGCGTTGTGACTACAGGCGAGGAAAATATGGAATTCGATTCTGCGATAAGAAGCTCTGTTAAGTCTCTGAAGAAGGCCATATGCGAGGAGACTGTAGTTCTGGCTGAAATGGCTGGAGCATCAGTAGAGTTCGAGTCCGACTATCCCGAGTGGCAGTATAATCCAGACTCTAAAGTAAGGACTATATTCCAGAAGGTTTACAATGAAATGTACGGCAATATGCCTGAAATAACGGCAATACATGCCGGCCTTGAGTGCGGCCTCTTCAGCGACAAATTCAACGGTGACATAGACCTCATATCATTCGGACCCAACATATATGATGTGCACACGCCGAAGGAGCATCTGAGCATCTCTTCGACTGAGAGAACCTGGAACTACCTGGTGGCAGTGCTGAAGGAAATAAAATAATCGAGCAATTTCAAAAAATGCTCTCCTTAATGAAGGCAGACTAAAATCTGCTATTTAAAGGGGAGCATTTTTGTGTTATTTATACACTTTTACAGCCATGGTTTTGAATACGGCATATAGTTCGGTTCCTGTCTCAATCCCCATCTCGTTGTGGATATTATTGACAATATTAGATAAAAATATTAAACTGTTTTTAATTGATTTAGTTCGGTTTGGTTAGGTTTGGTTTTGAATAATTGCCTAAAGTTATTTCTGAACAGTCATATTTTAACATGATATCAATTAATAGGAGGAGTTTAAATGAGAAAACTAAAAACATCTTTGATTCTGGTATTTTTCCTTATTGTAAGCTCGCTTTTGGCGGCGTGCTCCAAGGAGGCAGATGAGGAGCAAAAGGCTGACAGCCAGCCAAAGACAGCTATTACAGTTTCGGCTGCGGCGAGCCTTAAGGACGCCATGAACGATATAAAAGCGCTCTATTCAGGAGAGAATCCGCAGGTAGACCTTGCATACAACTTCGGCTCTTCAGGATCACTCCAGCAGCAGATTGAAAACGGCGCCGAAGCCGACCTGTTCATCTCTGCCGGTCAAAAGCAAATGGACGCGCTTTCAGAAAAAGGGCTTATAGGAGAGGATACGAGAGTGAACCTTCTTGGAAACAAGCTTGTGCTCATAGTTCCAGCGGGAAGTGACTCGGTTAAGGAATTCAAGGATTTGACTAAAGACGATGTCAAAAAGATTGCCATTGGCGAGCCGTCAAGCGTTCCAGCAGGTACATATGCTAAGGAGACACTTGAAAATCTGAATCTGTACAGTGGCCTAAGTGAAAAGCTGGTTTTGGCAAAGGATGTCAAGGAGGTTCTAAGCTGGGTTGAAACAGGAAACGCAGACGCGGGCCTGGTATACGAGACGGACGCCAAGGTTTCGGGCAAGGTAGTTATTGCGGCCACAGCCGATGAAAGTACGCACAAGCCGATAATATACCCTGCTGCGGTCATAGGCGCAAGCAAAAACAAGGAGGAGTCAGAAAAGTTCCTTGAATTCCTCAAGGGCGAAGAAGCCCAGGCAGTATTTGAAAAATACGGCTTCGTGTTCATGCCTCAGTAGAGGAGGATACATACTATAAGCGATTCCTCACCCGCCCACAGTGGCGGGTTTTTTTGCTTGTGATAGCCGCAGCCGTAGCGGTATTCCCGCTTAAAAATGACGATCACTATGAAGTTGGCATACGCTTTGACTACATGCAGCAGCATACGGGCCAGCACATACTATCCTATGCTTTTGCGGAGCTCTTTGCCGGCAATACCGTGGGATTTCATTTGAGCGAGAGCTATACGATAATAGATTCGGCAAGGAATATTCTTGTACTCTGCAATGGCAGATGAGGGATTGTGCTGCCCGGATAAAATGTTTAAAATGAGGTAATACGAAAAAAAGAGGACCTTATGACAATTTTGATGGCGGCATAGACCTCATTCTTTTGACGTTAGGCAGTTCATTTAAGATTGAACACACTATTTATAAACTTTTACAGCCATAGTTTTGAATACGGCATATAGTTCGGTTCCGGTTTCAATCCTCATCTCATTTAAAGATTTTTGGGTTATTAGCGCAGCTATAGGAATTCCAATATCAATAACTACGTTTGCACAACTTCCGTCTATGAGAATGTTGGTCACAATACCTCTATGCACATTCCGCGCGCTGCTTAGAAATGTTCCTTTGCTCAGTATTATATCTTCCGGGCGGACGGAAACCTTTACACACCCTTCAAGCTCGGTATGGACACTTATGCCTACTTGCCCAATTCTGGCTATAGTCTCATTTTCGTTCCGAACTATTGTCGCATCATAGACGTTTTCTGCGCCTTTGTATTTCAGCAGAAAAAGCTCAAATTGGTTGTCAGATATCCGAAGATGTTTCCCTATACGATGAGCATCGAGATCCCCACGCTTTATCATTTCATATACTGTGCCTTTAGTTATCTTAAGCTTTTGCGCAATTTCATCCGGCGTATACAATTTGTCCTTATCCATTTTAATACCCTCTTTGACTGTTAATATTTGACTCGATTCTACTATACAATTTGGAATTTGCTGTATTGTTACTATTTTACACTAAAACCGCTTTTATTCAAATGGTGATTAAAACGATATTTCCACAAGACTTTGAATTGATACGGATAATCTGAATTGACAATGGGGAATAAAAGCATTAAACTAGCTTTAGTTCGTTTTAGTTGGTTTTAGTTCGTTTTGGTTAGTTTTAGACTGGATTGAATGCTTGCAATTTCTTGCGAACGGTCGCTTTTCAAGCGTGACACCAATTATATCAGCAATGGAGGGGTAGCAATGCAAAAAACAGGGAAAATACTAGTCGCCTCATTAATGATTCTTGTTCTGGGACTGGCTTTATCAGGCTGTAGCAAAATGGATGTTGCTGATTCGAAGGCAGCTGGCGATAAAGGCGCAGAACAGAGCCTGGAGTATCAAGGTGAGGGGTTGATGGTTCATAGTGGAGCCGGATTGAGCAGAGCAATGGATGATATAGGCCAAGCCTTTGAAAAGAGGTATGGAGCAAAGGTTAATTTCAACTATGCGGGCTGCGCTCAGCTGCTTGGGCAGATGGAGATCAACAAAACGGGTGATGTTTTTGTAGGAGGCTCGCTAAATGACGCTGAGATAGCATTGCAAAAGGGTTTTGCCGATACATATGTGGAGGTTGTATATCACATTCCGGCTATAGCAGTTCCAAATGGCAATCCTGCAGGAATTAAATCTCTGTCGGACATGGCAAAGCCAGGCGTCAAATTGATTTTGGGAGACACGGAGTCAAATGCTATAGGCAAAAAAGGCGAGAAAATATTTGAAAAGAACAATTTGACAGAGGCTATAAACGCAAATGTGGTGGCCAGAGACGCTACCGTGAATGAAATTGTAACCCATATAGGCCTGAAGCAGGGCGACGCTTGTTTAATCTGGGAAGACAACGGATACGGGGCTTCGGAAATTGAGGTCATATCTATTCCTGAAGACCAAAATGCAGTTGATAAGGTGCCTGTATGCGTGCTGAGCTTCACAGAGAACAAGGAGCTTTCCCAGGCCTTTGTGGATTTTGTGAATTCTGATGAAGGCAAGGCTATTTTCGCCAAGCACGGCTTCAAGGAGATTTAAAGTGAAATAGTTATCGATGAATATACGCCAAGTGCAGGCAGCCAAGAAATTGTGGCAAGCAGGCCTTGGTGTATATTGCTATATATACTGATCCGTGAGAATGGGGAGAAGAGGCAATGAGACACAATAAAAATCTTATGATTAATAAAAGAAGAAAAGTCCATGGCTATTCTGGAATTATAGGGAACAATTTTTTCCAAGCAATTTTGATATTCATTGTCATGATTCTATTTGTCTTTTTTCTTGCGGCTTTGGCAAATGTAGTGTGGAAAGGTCTAGCCAGTCTGTCTGAGAGCATTGCCAGCCAGGAAATACAGTTCGCCGTTCGCCTAAGCATACTGACATCAATTACCTCGATGTTGATTTGTCTTGCTTTCGCTTTGCCTGCGGCCTATGCTTTGGAGCGCTTTAATATTCCAGGAAGAAAATTCATAAATGTGATTTTGAATATACCGCTGTCGCTGCCACCTCTTGTTTCGGGAGTGGCTTTGCTGCTTCTTTTTGCTGCCACACCCTTTGGATCAGCGCTGGCTGAACACGGCTTGAAGTTTGTCTTTTCGGTCAATGGAATCATTTTAGCGCAATTCTTTATAATTACGCCCTACATGATAAGGGTGCTTAAAGCCTCTTTTGCAGACATAGACCCGAGGTTGGAGTTCGTGGCCCGCACGCTAGGATGCTCTCAGTGGCAGGCGTTTTACAAGATAACGCTGCCTATTGCCAAAAATGGTATAATAGCCGGCTTGGTAATAAGCTGGTCTAGAGCCATAGGGGAATTCGGCTGCGCCCTGATGGTTGCCGGAGCAACAAGGATGGTGACAGAAACTTTGCCTGTTGCATTATATTTGAATATGTCGATAGGCAACCTGGAAATGGCTATGGCATCAGCAACGTGCCTAATTGTAATATCGATAATTTCGCTTTTTATTTTTGAAATGGTGGGGGGCAGCCGAAGCCGGGCTTCCCGAATAAACTAATGTCAGGAGATGTGTAATAGCAGGTATGATTAATTTGAAAAATGTTTCCAGACAGCTTGGCGATTTCAGTATAAAGAACATCAGCCTGAGCGTAGATGACAACGAATACTTTGTTATACTTGGGCCAACAGGGGCAGGTAAAACGGTTGTATTAGAGATACTCTCGGGGATGTACAAGCCGGATAAAGGCGAAGTCTGGATTAATGGACGCAATGTAACTTTCGAATGTCCGGAGAGACGTAAAATAGGATTTGTATATCAGGACTATATGCTGTTTCCAAATCTCGATGTGAGGGAGAACATCGTTTTTGGCTTAAAACTCAAGAAAATACATCCTAAAACCATCGATCAAAAACTTGAAAAGTTCACGAGCATGCTTAATATAGAAGGGCTGTTAAATCGCCACATTTCAACACTCAGCGGCGGTGAACAGCAAAGGGTGGCTCTGGCCAGAGCGTTGATTGCCGAGCCGGAGGTCCTGTTGCTTGACGAGCCTCTAAGCGCACTTGATCCCCGTAGCAAGGAGCTGTTTCAGCAAGAGTTGAAAAGCATCCACAAGCAGGTAAAAACGACTACAATACACATAACCCATGATTTTAATGAAGCCTTTGTCCTTGCAGATCGGATAGGTGTCATGCGGTGCGGCGAGTTGCTAGAGGTGGGCACTCCGCATGAGGTGTTCCAAAAGCCCAACTCGCATTTTGTGGCTGAATTCGTAGGGATGGAGAACATATACGATGGCGAAATCGTCGATGATATTAAAGGGTCATGCGTCCGGGTGGGTAAAGCCTGCATCAGGGCAGTGACAGGATTGAGGGGCAGAGTCAGGGTTGCAATTCGTCCAGAGGATATAATAATTACAAGGGAAAGATTCGCCAGCAGCGCCCGAAACATGCTGGATGCCCGCATTGTAAAAGTAATGCCGCAAGGGGCTTTTGTCAAGTTGATTCTTGACGCAGGAATAACCATGGCGGTGCTGGTTACAAAACAGGCAGTGGAGGAAATGGATCTTGGAGTGGGACAAAGTGTATTGGCTGTTTTTAAGGCTTCAGCAGTGCATATATTTTGATTTTCACATGGAAAATGATAAAATAGAAAAAAAGGAGACCGAAAATGGAATTATTGAAAGAGATACAAAAGCAACTGGCTGAAATTGTAAAAGAAATGTCATGGCAAGATGAGTACGTGAGCGTTGTAAATACCAGGGCCCTGAGCGTGGATGAAGCCATAGGCAGTCCCGAGCGCCAGGACTATCCAATACAAAAGGGCAAGGAAGTAATGCTTGAGACTACTTTCAAAGGGAGCAAGGGACAGGCCTTCACGGACCAGCCGGGAAATTTCACCGGGACGTTGGAGGATGTAATAAATCTAGAATTAAAGAGCAATTTTGAACGGGCTGTCCTGGTTGCAACATTGAACGCAGTGCTGCGCTTCCAGGGGAAAATCGATAAAACCGTTCATTGCAGGGACAAGGAACCGGGCATATGTGCCAAGCACTTGGTGGACGTTGTAAGAGAGAGGTTTGGCAATCCACGCATCGCCTTCATCGGTTTGCAGCCAGGTATGGTAGAGGCTTTGAGCAAAGAATTCAACATGAGGGTTGTAGATCTTGACCCAGACAATGTTGGGAAGATTAAAGCAGGAGTGCTGATTGAAGACGTCGGCCATACAGAGGAAATCATCCAGTGGGGAGACATCGTTTTGGCTACTGGCTCCACGGCTGTCAATGATACTCTTTCGGGTCTTTTGGGCACAAAGCCTGTAATCTTTTATGGTATCACCGCAGCAGGCATTGCATATCTAAATGGACTTGAGCAGTATTGCCATTGCGGCCACTAACTAATAAATTCTGCCAAAAGCTGTTGAATTATAGCTATAATACTCCAAGAGTTTGCCACCAAGGAGCATTAGTTCATTTTCATTTACCATTTAATGCTTTTATGATAGTATAAATATAACATCAAATGTAGAATGGGTATTGGTGTGCGCCATTGAAGCGCAACACTTAATAGGGAATCAGGTGAAAGTCCTGAACAGTCCTGCTGCCGTCATAGTCGGAAGACCTGCCAGTACTTTGGAGCGAGACATCGCTTCAGACTGCAGCTTCACAGGCTATGGAGCCTGCAGTTTTAATCAGATGCTTATGTTATATATCAGCATCCTGGCTAGCCAGGGTGTTTTTTATTTTTTGATGTTAAGAAAGCTACTTTTCCAACAGTAAATGAAGGGAGGTTTGAGTGGAACATGAACAAATCTAAACTATTCAAGAAATATGTTGCTTTTCTGATGACGGTGTCTCTCCTGCTTTGTATGCCTGTGTCGACCTATGCGTTAGGCAGCCAGGCCCAGGCCGACATTTCAACAAAAATCGGCGCAACGGCCCAATATTTGATGAATAAGGTATCAAGCCCAACCATTTCAAGCGTCGGTGGAGAGTGGACCATAATTGGACTAGGCAGGTCCAATATGAACGTACCCCAAAGCTATTATGACAAGTATGAGGCGAATGTAGTAAAGGAGCTCAAGGAAAAAAAGGGTGTTCTAACCAAGGTGAAATATACTGAATATTCAAGGCTTATTCTCGCGCTAACGGCCATGGGGAAAAACCCTGTCAATGTTGGCGGATATAACCTGTTTGAAAAGCTTTCGGACTTCAACAGCGTTACAAAGCAGGGGATAAACGGCCCGATATATGCGCTGATAGCTCTGGACTCTAAAGGCTACACCATACCCAAGGTTTTAGGAGTTCCGGTGCAAACCACTAGACAGCTGCTTATCGACTATATTTTGGCTGAGGAGGTTACAGATGCAAGCGGCACAAGGGGAGGCTTCGCACTTTCTGGTACGTCACCTGATCCGGACATAACCGGAATGGCCCTTCAGGCTCTGGCCAGGTATCAGGACCAGCCGGAGGTTAAGGCCGCTGTTGACAGGGCTCTTAAGGTGCTGGATTCGGCGCAGCTTTCTGACGGAAACTTCTCATCCTGGGGAGATAAGACGTCTGAAAGCCTGTGCCAGGTTATAATTGCTAAAGCCGCCCTGGGAATAGACCCGGCAAAAAATGTTCAGGCATTGTATAAGTATTCCGTTTCAGGCGGAGGCTTTGAACACATAGACGGCCAGGGGCTCAATCTCATGGCTACAGAGCAGGGGCTCGTTGCCCTTGCATCATATGAACGTTATCTAAGCGGTGTGAGATCCCTGTACGACATGAGGGATGTCACCGGTGACATGAAGGTAGCACTCAATGGCAAATATCTTGCCTTCGACCAGCCTCCGGTCAACGAGCAGGGTCGCGTCCTTGTGCCTATGAGAGCTATTTTCGAGTCTCTTGGGGCTAAGGTTTTATGGGATCAGGAGAGCAGGACCGTCAAGGGAACATTGGGACAAACTACTGTAGAGCTAACTGTCGGCGACACTAAGGCGCTGGTTAACGGCGCTGCAAAGACCCTGGATGTTCCGGTTAAGATAATAAACGGAAGAACCCTGGTTCCCGTACGATTTGTTTCAGAAAGCCTGGATGCCAGCGTGGGTTGGTACCCCATGACAAGAACAGTTACAATACAAAGGGGTGCCCAATGAAAAGGATCGCTTTGAAAGTTTCAATGTTGTGCCTTGTGCTGGCCATATCTCTAGCAGTGTTTGCAGGATGCGGACCTAATTCTGGAGAGGGCGGGACAAAGGATGGGGCTGCAGAAACAAACACTCAATCTGCAGAAACTCAGGGGTCAGTTGAAAAGACCGGTGAGGGCTCTGAAGCTGCAGGCGGCCAGGATAAGCCCGCCACAAATGAAATAGAGCCGGAGCAGCTCGGGGAAAGCAAGTCTCCGGATACCCAGGCAAAGCCCGCTCCGGCTGCCACTGAGGATACTAAGGTGAACAAAAAGGTAGAATACCACGCTACGCTTTTGATAAGCTGCAAGACAATACTTGACAATCTGGAAAGCTTCGACCAGTCGAAGCTGGAGGTCCTGCCTGAAAACGGCATCGTATATTATGCGAAGGACGTGGAATTTTACGAGGGGGAGACTGTTTATGATGTGCTCCTTCGGGAAACAAGAAGCGGCAGGATCCATATGGAATCCGTCTCATCCCCGGTTTATGGCAGCGCCTACATCGAAGGGATTAACAATATATACGAATTTGACTGCGGTGAGCTTTCCGGCTGGATGTACAGGGTGAACGGATGGTTTCCAAGCTACGGCTGCAGCAGATATGTGCTGAAGGACGGCGATCAGATTGAGTGGCTCTACACCTGCGACCTGGGCCGGGATATCGGCGGAGACTGGAAGCAGCAGAGAAGCGACAATTAAGAATTAAGAGAAGGAACTCATAAAATGAAGGATATTTTTTCGACATATCATCCAATAATCAACTTCACATATTTCGTTGCGGTAATACTGTTTAGCATGTTTTCCATGAACCCTGTGTTTCTGGGTATCTCAGTGGTGGCTTCATTTGCCTATTCCATCTGGCTGAACGGGAGGGGGGCGGTAAAATTCAACCTCATGTTCATAATGCCCATGATTGTGACGGTAGCTATACTCAATCCCCTCTTCAGCCATGGGGGCGTTACAATACTGGGCTACCTGGGTGACAACCCCATCACCAAGGAGTCCATACTCTATGGAGTGGCAACTGGCTTCATGCTGGCGTCGGTCATACTCTGGTTTTCCTGCTACAACTCAGTTATGACATCAGACAAGTTCATATACCTTTTCGGAAGGATCATGCCGGCGATGTCCCTGCTTTTTTCAATGGTGCTGCGCTTCGTGCCGCGATTCAAGGCTCAAATCAGGCAGATTTCAAACGCCCAGAAGTGTGTGGGAAGGGATGTGAGCAGCGGAACATTTCTGCAGCGGGCCAGATGCGGCATCAAGATCTTGTCTGTCATGATTACATGGGCCCTGGAGAATTCCATTGAGACGGCAGATTCCATGCGGGCAAGGGGTTATGGGCTAAGGGGCAGGACCAGTTTTTCAATATATCGAATGGACTCCAGGGACAGGGGGATGCTGGCAATAATTTCGCTTTGTATTCTGATACTCGGGATGGGCGCTGTTGACGGCTGGAACAGCATGCAGTATTTCCCTTCTGTAAAGGGATTGGAAATCTCAGGATTCGGACTCCTGGTATACGCGTCATACTTTTTTCTGTGCACGCTGCCGCTTATGCTGGACGTGAAGGAGGGGATCAAATGGAAGCTTTTATCATCAAAAATTTAAACTTCACATATCCGACAAAGAATGAACCCGCATTACGAGATGTGAACCTTGTGGTCCTGCCTGGGGAGTTCGTAACAATATGCGGGAAGTCAGGCTGCGGCAAAAGCACGTTGCTTAGAAATCTCAAAACAGTTCTGTCCCCCCACGGAACGCGAACCGGAGAGGTGCTGTTTTACGGGAGGCCCCTGGCCGGAGTTGATTTGAGGGAGCAGACAAAACGAATCGGCTATGTGCTCCAGAATCCGGATAATCAGATTGTCACCGACAAAGTATGGCATGAGCTGGCCTTCGGACTGGAAAGCCTGGGCTTCGACACAAGGACAATACGTCTTAGGGTAGCCGAGATGGCCAGCTTCTTTGGCATACAGGGCTGGTTCATGCAGAGCGTGTCCGAGCTGTCGGGAGGACAAAAGCAGCTGCTTAATCTGGCTTCAGTAATGGCCATGCAGCCGGATGTCCTCATACTTGATGAACCTACCTCCCAGTTGGATCCCATAGCGGCCAGCGAATTTCTGGAGACGGTTAAAAGGATAAACCGTGAAATCGGCACAACTGTAATAATGACTGAGCACAGGCTAGAGGAGATACTGCCCATGTCTGACCGGGCTGTAGTTTTGGACAAGGGGGGCGTACTTGTGGACAGCACGCCCCATCAGGTTGGCGCAGAGCTTGCAAAGCAAAAGCATGACATGTTCACGGCTATGCCAAGCCCCATGCAGGTATACGCTTCGCTGACGAAAAGCCAGGGGGAAGGGGGAAGCTTGCCAAAGGAGCTTGTCCTGGATTCAAAATGCCCCATAACTGTAAGGGACGGAAGGAACTGGCTTACACATATTTTTGCTGGGAGCAAGATAGTACAGGCATCGGTACCCGATGAAAAGGAGGGGCTTATTGCCAGTTGCGAAGAGGGGAGAAGGACCGGAGAAAGCCCGGCTGTAGAACTAGAGGAGGTCTGGTTTCGTTACGGTCAGAGAAATCCCGATGTGATAAAGGATTTGTCGATGAAAGTTCCAAAGGGGCGGCTTTTTTGCATGGTTGGCGGAAACGGCACGGGCAAGACAACCGCCTTGAAGCTGATTAGTGGAATCAACAAGCCTGTCAGAGGGAAGGTTCTGCTGAAGGGTAAAGAGATTTCTAAATATAAGAAAAACGAGCTTTTTAACGGCATTTTGGGAGTGCTTCCCCAAAACCCCCAGTCCATATTCGTTGAAAAGTCAGTGGAACTCGATCTGATGGAAATGCTAGATGGGAAACAGCTCACAATAGAAGAGAAGTCTGCCAAGGTGAGGGCTGTGGCAGAGCTTGTGGAAATTGACGGTTTGCTTTCGCAGCACCCTTACGATCTAAGTGGCGGCGAGCAGCAAAGAGCGGCCCTGGGCAAGGTTCTGCTACTGGAACCGGAAATCCTGCTCTTGGACGAACCGACGAAGGGACTGGACAGCCACTTTAAAGCCAAGCTTGCTGGTATTCTAGGGAAGTTGACGGAGGGGGGAGTCACGATTGTCATGGTATCCCACGACATAGAATTCTGCGGCAAATACGGCGATTTGTGCGCCATGTTCTTTGATGGGAGCATCGTGACTACCAACACTCCCAACAAGTTTTTCTCGGGAAACAGCTTCTACACTACGGCGGCCAACAGAATGTCCCGCCACATATTTGACAATGCAGTTACTACTAAGGATGTGATTGATTTATGCAGCCGGAATCTCAAGCTATGAAAAGGCTGAATAAGCGAACCATCGTGGCATCGCTGATGATTCTGCTATGTATACCTGCGGTCATACTCTTCGGTTTTTATTTTCTTGAGGACCGCAGATATTATGTAGTAAGCCTTCTGGTGATATGCCTCTCAATGATTCCATTTTTCATGGTGTTCGAAAGCAGGAAGCCCCAGGCTAGGGAGCTAGTGGTGCTGGCGGTGCTTATTGCCATCGCCGTGGCAGGACGGGCCGCCTTTTTCATGTTGCCCCAGTTCAAGCCGGTGGTGGCAATAGTTATAATAGCAGGGGTCTGCCTTGGAGCGGAATCGGGATTTTTGGTGGGCTCTATGACGGGCTTCGTATCCAATTTTTTCTTCGGCCAGGGACCCTGGACCCCTTGGCAGATGTTTTGCTTTGGCATAATTGGCTTTCTTGCGGGGCTACTTTTCCAAAAAGGCCTTCTAAGGAGAACCAGAAGGCAGCTTTGCATATTTGGAGGGCTGGCAACCTTTTTCATATACGGTGGTCTTATTGATATTTGGACTATTCTCATGATGACGCCCGAGCCGACCCTGGAAACGGCTGCAATAGTATATGGGGCGGGGCTTTGGTTCAACATAATACACTCAGCGGCAACTGTGATTTTCCTGCTTTTTCTGTCAAATCCGATGATTGAAAAGCTGGACAGAATCAAGCTGAAGTACGGCCTGCTTGGATGATTGGATATATTCACAAAGAACTTTTTACGAATATATAATATATAAGTAGCGAAAAAAACGCTCTGCAGTCTCGACTTTCTAGATTGCAGAGCGTTTTTGCGGCTTAATTTAAAAGATTACAAAAAAGAAAAGAGTATTATATGGATTTTTTCATAAGTACTGTTATCATCTTTGCGGCCTCCGCCCTGGTTGCGGAGTCTGAAGGCGCAAAGGTCGTCTCAGTTTTGCCGTTTATTATGCCCAGCTGCTTCATCTTCTCTACGGATGCCTTCGCATAGGAAGCAATCTCACTATCGTCCGAGAAGCTGGCTGATGAGCCGGAAGAGGTCGTGCCCAGGCTTTCGAAGCGGGTCATGTACCGATCAAGTATGACGGCCATCTCCTGCCTGCTTATCCTGTCATTAGGCCTGAACATGCCCAGGTCTCCTGTTACTATTTCATTTTCCTGTGCCCAAGAGACAGATCCTGCAAACCACTCGCTTTGATCAACATCGTCAAAAGGAGCTGAGCCGTATTTGCCGAAATCGGCTCCAAGCTTGTTGCCCAGTATGGTTACGAATTCGGCACGCGTTATGCTATCATCAGGCTGGAAGGCGCCTGCGGCCTTGCCATGGAGAATTCCCCTGGCGGCCAAAAAGCTTATGTTAGCCTCGGACCAGTGGCCGTCGGTGTCCTCAAAGTCAACCGGATTGTATCCTATTGCAAGCTTGAGCTTAGAGAAGCTCTCGGCATGGAATATGATTTCCTTAGTGGCTTCATCGTATCTGCAGCCTTTTATCAGTTCAAGCTCATCATCTTCGTTGACGACGTATATTATCAGAGCGTTGAGGTCCTCGCCGTCAGCAGGGGTGTAAGGGAGCTTTACGGTGACAGTTCCATCAAAGTTTGAAATCTTCTTACCTCCCGCGGTTATGGTGAATTCATAAACCGGTCTGCCGCCGATTTCCGCTTTCAGTTCTTTGGAAAGGGAGTCTGCGTCAACTACAGATGCGCTCACGCGGACTTCGCCGGATACGGTCTCGCTAATCGAGCTGAGTGCGTCTGCGTCGAATATCAATGTGGCCTCATCATTTTTGTCGCCTAAAGTGACTTCGTAGGTCGATTCTACCTTGGCTACCTCCTCCTTTGCCACCCATGAAGATGAGCTTGAATCAGAGGTGTAGTCTTCAGTAAAGTACCAGACCACTACGTCCCCGTCCTCCAGTTTGTATTCAGATGCCCCGGTTGTAGGCGGAGTCTTTCCGTTGACTGAATACAGCCAGCCGGAATTTTTGCCGAGGTCAAATTCTCCCAAACCATCGATGGACTCCACATAGGTGCCGGATGCGTTGGTTTCGACGCTGTAGCCGGCTTTGCCCAAAACGGAGCGTAGAGCGTCCAATGGAGTGGTTTCGTCTTCGACGATTACAAAATCCGAAACGCGTAAAAGCGTTTTGCCTTTAGCGCCTTTCACCGTTATTTGGATTGTATCCGTATCTTCGGAGCTGGATCCGGACCCCACAACATTTGTAATGAAGGAAGCTGTTTTCCCCCCGTAAGAAATTTCAACGGCATGTGCGCCCGTTGTGTTAAATGAAGCCGGCTCTATGGTGTATTCGCTGCCGCTTAGTGTTATTAATTCCTGGGCTGATTCCGTCTTGAATCTCGCTTTAACCACTAAATCTGCTGAATCGATGGCTTCGCTTTTTTCGATTGTTGCCGGATAATCGGTTATGATGATGTCCGTCAGGATTCTTGAATCCGGCCATTTTTCATACAAGGAAACAGGCCCGTCGAAATGGAATATGTTGCCGCTTTCGCCGCTTGATTTCAAATTCGTGTAAGCGACCAAGGCCTGGAATCCCTGCTGTGTTGCCATTGCGTCGTATGTGTTGTTGGTATAGCCAAAGCGGTTGTCGGCTGTTCTGTAAGAGAGCAGGTCCTCCAGTGCGCTGATGTCGTTCTTGATAAATCTTTTGTCAGTATCGGAATCTATGCCTAAAGCAGACAGTGCGATCACGGTGTAAGCGGAGGAGTTAGCGTTCTTAGTCCCCCATGAGCTGAAGCTTCCGTCTGTACCCTGCTGTGATGAGAGCCAGGCTACGGCTTCATCTGCAGCGGCGCTGACTCCATCAGAGGATATCTCTCCAGACAGGGCAGTCAGCACCATGCCTGTAAGGTCAATATCAAATGACCAAGCGCCTGACGATTGATTCGCCAATATATAGTCAATCACATTTTCTTTTGACAGCGGATCGCCTTCGTCGACTGAATAATCTCCGCTATCATAGGCAAGCAGTATATAAGGAGCCGTATAGATTCCGTATGTTCCCAGTATGTCCTGGACTGCGTCATCGTCATCGGGATCTGGAGTTGTTAAACTGGAAAGCTTCTTTATCAAATCTATAGGCAATCCCTCTGCATCCGGAACCTGCCTAGGGTCGATGCCCATAGCTGTTAACGCGATTATCATCTTGGAAAGCTTTCCGGCATTGACATCGTCCTTCCTGGCTTCGATTAGTACGCTGGCGAGGAAATCTTCCTTGTCGGATTTGGAAATCAGGGAAGCCTTGCCGGCCGCAGTCATTCCAATTATCCAGTCGCTGTCATATGCTATGTCGCTTTGGGAAATTGAATCAATCACAGAGCTTGCGGATTCATCAGCCGGTTCACTGCCAAGGAGGCTTATTATAAGCACATATTTTCGCGATACGCCGTTTTCGGTTACTGTGAATTCGAATGTATTGTTGCCGGCCCCTATGCTGCCGCCTAGAAGCTGGCTGGTATTATCCGTAAGCGCAACGGCTTCGCTGAAAGCTCCGTTACCAGTTTTGTACTGTACAGATACTGTCTGATTGTCATTTGCCTGCACTGCCGCTACGCTTAGCCCCGTAACCGCAGAATCAGCAATGTTTAGCTTGGTTGTGGCGGAGCCGGCGATATTCTCCTCGTTGTAAGCAGTCCCGTCGATACTTATATTTAAAGCTTCAAGTGCCGGTTCGCGTTTTATTGTCAGATGGTATGTCTTAATATCGCTGCCATTTTGGACTTTCAATTCCAGGGTATTGATGCCCACCTCGAGATTAAATGTCGCAGCTTTGCCGCTTGTCAGCTCTGTTTCCTGAGGCTCATCGGCATCGGCTCCAGCATATACAGCGGACATTGCAGCATCTTCTTCCGAAGGGACTGCCAAGGCGCTGAAGGTTGCTACGCTGTTTGCCACCTGCATTTCATAGGAGTTATCCTCATCCATAAGCGGCAGTACGTTTAGCGTATCCTCATAACCCCATGAATTAGGAGTCGATATGGTTAGCTCGTTTAGTCCAATTCCTTCGACTACTGTGACTTTGCAGTATGGCCTTGTTATCGCACCGGAATCTGAGCCCATGGCAGATAGAATGTATTCACCAGGTGAATCAAATTGGAGCGAAACCTTTCCAGCAGCGTCTGTAGTGTAGTCGGAAGACTCGCCATCGATATAAATCGTTGCACCAGCTGCCGGGAGAACCGAAGATGCCCAAGTATCAGGATCAGTGACAATATTCTGGAGAGTCAATTCAACAGGTGCATTTTGCACAGCTTTAACATTTAAATCCGAAAAATATGAATAGTTCAGGCTGTTAAAACTGCTGTTGGCCCAGGGATAGAAAACTATTTCGTCTCCTGAAGAAAGCTCATCACTTCCAATACCGAGTCCTCCGACATTGTTTATGGCTGACATGACAAGTTTATCGTTTCCGTTGATGTTGTCGATGCCCAATCCCCACGAACCGTTTGATATGGACAGGTCGGATTTTATAGTGTCTATTGCTTCTGTTGTCAGTCCAGTCAATCCGTCTGAATAAGTCAAATCATCAAGATTGGGATCCTTGCCGTAATTTTCATAATAGATTGCCTCTATTAGCGCATGGGCGGAGACGATCTGTTTCGGCTCGGCGAAGGCACCTGGGTCACCTGTGATGAAGGGGGCGATATCGAAACGTTCCACATCTAATTCAGTGTAGGGCAGAACTGTTTCAGCTTCATCCTCGATGCGCACGGAAACATTGACGCTTTCCTCCGCGGCATAGGCGCTGTTTGGAAGATCCGTAATTCCAAAGCCTGTAAGCAGCATGGACAGGATCAGCAACAGCGCAGTTGCTTTTTTAAATTTTTCTGTTTTCATATTTTCCCCTCCCAATCAAAAAAAGACGGCAGCTATTGCTACAGTCCGTTTTTTCACAATTTATGTATATGCTTTTATGGTCTACAAAATATAATCCCACATACCATATAAGCCATTACATACCAATTACCCGTTGGCGTAATGATTTGCTCTATGCAGGTCTTCTGGCTTGCGCATGGCATCGCTTCTCCTTCCCGAGCAGGCTCAGTGGATATGAAAACGACTAGACGCTCACAGCGGCGGGACCGCGCAGGACTCTAACCTGCTTCCCTCTTAGCTGTCCGGCAACTGGCCGGACAAGTACATAAAGCAATTATTAAATTTAAACGCGGGCCTGGATAGAGTTCCATTAGCCAGTAAAAGGCCAATAGCATGAATGCCGCCCGCTTAATATTTTAATATTATCATCTATAGAAGGCTCCGTCAATTTATTCGTACCTCTTTAAAGACCGCATCTAAACAAAGGCCAATACAGAAATTCCCATTAAACCATTAGCCATGATTAGACTGGTATTTTATTGACCTGTTTAACTTTCCAATAAGGTCTGGTAAGATATAATAAAATGCATGCAAGGAGTGTAGATAAATGGCTAGCGAAAAAGTATTCAGGGACGATTCATATATTACTGAGATTGAAGCCAAGGTGGCAAGTTGCATACAAAAGGACGAGCTCTATGAAGTGATATTGGACAAAACAATATTCTATCCTCACATGTCTGGCGGACAGCCCAGGGATGAAGGAACGATTGGCGGCATCAAGGTTGTTGACGTGCAGGAGCGGGACGACGAGATAGTACACATTCTCAAGGAGCCGGTAGAGGGCGATGTGAAGCTTTCCATAGACTTTGACATACGCTTTGACTACATGCAGCAGCACACGGGCCAGCACATACTTTCCTATGCTTTGGCTGAGCTCTATGGTGGCAATACGGTGGGCTTTCATTTGAGCGAGAGCTATACAACAATAGATTTGGACATACTGCTGACTGACGAAATGATAGCTGCGGCAGAAAGGCTTAGCAACAGGATAATATATGAAAACAAGAAGGTAACGGGCAAGGAATACAAATATGATGACGCGTTGAAACTAAACCTGAGAAAGGCGCCTGTCGGGCTGGACCATTTGAGAATAATCAGCATTGAAGACTATGACGACAATGCCTGCGGGGGAACCCATGTGAATTATACCGGCGAAATAGGCATTATAAAAGTAACAAAGAAAGAAAAATATAAAAATGGAACCAGGATTGAATTTCTCTGCGGCCAAAGGGCCCTCGATGACTATGCGATGAAGAATAAAAGCATGTCGGATTTGTCAGCGCTGCTTAGCTGCGGAGCAGACATGCTCATTGACAACATTGAAAAGATATTAAGCGAAAACAAGAGGCTGGGCAAGGACATCATGGCTCTAAACAACGTGGTCAATGGCTACAAGGCAGCGGAATTGAAAAACGAAGCCGTAGTAAGGGATGGGATAAGCTATGTGTTCAACAAATCGGATGCTGACGTGAAGGAACTGAGGGACCTGTGCTCCAAGCTCATAGAAGGAGACGGCTGCGTCGCGGTGCTTGTTTCCGAAAGGGACAATACGTGCAATTTGCTGATAGGACAGTCTAAAAATCTGAGCCTGGATATAAAAGGCATATTCGAGCGGTGCAAGGCAATGATAAGCGGCAAGGGCGGAGGAAACAACTATCTGTTGCAATGCTCAGGGGACCTGCCCAAGGCCGACGAGTGTCTGGAATTTGCAAGGAATATTCTTGTTTCAAATATTTAGTTAAAAATGAATAGCAAAGAGAGTTTGAATCAGCTTGTGCTTACGCGTTAGTTTTAAATGGTTTTTTTATGAAATTGAAAATCCTTATTTTAATTTAAAAGGCCCACGAGCTAAATCTCGAGGGCCTTTTAAATTAAAATAAGGAACTTCATTTTTAAAACATGGTAGAAAACCGCAACCACTAAAGCCAAAGCCAGTATTCTGTGAATCTTGACCCAGTTCTGCAGCTTGTACTTGGGACCGGCCCAACCGTAAAATCCCAGTGTGAGTATTATAAGCCAGGCGAAATAACCGGAGTGGAGTCTGAAGCCTCCCAAGAGCATGTAGCCATGCACGGTAGCTGTTACAACAAGCAAGGCTCCCGAGTAAGGGTGGATCTTCTTAATGAGCTTGGCGGCTTTTAAAAGAGCTTCATTCTTGTTTTTAAACAGATGCTTGTTTATCCTCCTCACAAGGTACATGCTGACCTGGAGAGTTGCAAGCAACACATTGACCCATCCCAGTAATTTCAATGCTTCATAGCTATTCAACAATCTTACCTACCATATTTAAGCCTTCAAGCTTGGAATCACCGTGAGGAGCAGCCTTGAGCTGCTGTGAAATGTCCTGGCCGGCAGAGACCTTTCCGTGCATGCCTTCATTCCAGCTTGGATGGTCGGTTACATCGTATACTATTCCATCAACAGCCACATATGCAGGATTTCCATCCTTGCCGTTGTACTTGGAGAGCTCCTCCAGGGTGATTTCCAATGGCCCGCTTGTTTCACCTGCTGTCTGCTCCTGGCCTTGAGGTTCCTGGGGCTTCTCCTGCTTTGCACATCCCCCAAGCACAGATATAACTAAAACCATTGCTAAAGCAAGCACAATCAATAGTCTTTTCATATACATCCTCCTCCTGATCTGGGATGGTTTTTGTGGATTATTGGCTTAATACCCCTATAGCAGGAGATAATTCAAAAAAAGAAATTGGATTTCGTAATATCGTTACATATGTGGGTACTAATTAACATATAGCTGTGTTTATTGGATAATTGTCTATCTACTGCATGGCTGGCGCACTTGTCGGATTTGTATTGTGAAACACTTAGGATTGGGGTGAAGCCATGAACATAAAAAGAGTTAACATGAGGATGCTTCCCGGGCTCTTGATTAGCATTATAATCATACTGGGGGTGGGACTAAGAGCCGGCGTGAACTTTATTACAGACTTTCAGTGGTTCAGGGAGAATGAATTCTTGAACACTTTTCTTGTCAAAATACTGACTGAGCTGGGCATACTCGCGCCACTCTGGGTGCTGGCAGGTTTTGGTCTGCACATTTTTATGAAGGAGCTAAAGAAAAAGTACTATGCTCAGGCACACATCACCTATGATAAACAAGCTGACAGAGGAATAGAGTTGAGCATGGGCTTTTTTTCAGCTGCTTTTGCCGGAGTAATGGCATGGGCAATAGCTGACTCGGTCTGGCTCAAGCTGCGTATGTTCTTCAGTTCCACAAAGTTCGACAGCGTTGATCCCATATTTGGAAAGAACATTGAATTTTATATGTTCAAGCTGCCTCTTTATCAGCAACTTCTGAGTATAGGCATAACTGTCACGATATTGATTATTTTAATAACCGTGGTTTTTTTCTTTATAATGCTGACTCTACGGCCGCCTTCAGAAAGTAGCATATACTATTTGCATGAAACAATTAAGCGTCCAAATTTAATATCCTTGGCGTCCGTGCGGAAAAAAGAATTGTTTAGTTCAGCCTTGAGGAAAATCGCATTTCTGGGCATGGTGGTATTCCTGTTGGCCAGCGTCAAGTACTTCCTTCAAATTTATGAATTGGTGTATTCCGCCAATGGGGTTGCGTATGGCGCCAGCTACACAGATATACATGTGACGCTTACAGCCTATAGAGTCGCTGCTTTTGTTTCTCTGGCGTCTGCATTTACTTTTGCCTATGGCTTGCTGAAAGGACAGTTCAAGCTGGCGGCATCGGGACCCGTGCTGCTAGTAGCCGTCGGCATTGCTTTTGGAATTACAGGTCTTGTGGTGCAGAGGCTTGTAGTTGAGCCTGATGAAATAGCGAAGGAAAAGAAGTATCTGATTTACAACATCGAGCATACTCAGAAAGCATTCGCTCTTGATAATGTCATTGTTAGAGAGTTTCCGGCGGAGCAGAACATTACCAGGCAGGATCTGACAAGCAATGCAGCCACAATAGAAAATATACGGATAAATGATGCACGTCCGTTGGAAGAAACGTATAACCAGATACAGGGAATCAGGCTGTATTATGCATTCGACGATATCGATCTGGATAGGTACACAATTGACGGCAAGTACAAGCAGGTGTTCATATCGCCCAGAGAGCTCGACCAAAGCAAGCTGCCTGACAAGGCTAAGACCTGGTTGAACATGCACCTGAAATACACCCACGGCTACGGCATAGTAATGTCGCCGGTGAACGCAGTTACCGAGGAAGGGCAGCCCCAGCTGATATTCAAGAATATACCTCCTGTAACGGCTGCTGGCTTGATTTTAAAGCGCCCCGAGCTGTATTTCGGGGAATTGGAAAATGATTACGTAATTGTCAATACAGACGAGCCTGAGTTTGATTACCCGTCAGGCTCGGATAACGTGACAGCAAGATATAAGGGTAAAGCAGGCATAGAGCTTGGGGGGATCAACAAATTGCTGTTCGCCTACAGGGAAAAGAGCATGAAGCTTCTGGTTTCAACATTAATAAACAGTGATAGCCGAATAATGTTGTATCGGAACATTAATGACAGAGTGAACAAAATAGCGCCCTTCCTTGACTATGATAAAGACCCGTACTTGGTTCTCAACCGCGAGGATGGCAAATTGTACTGGATAATAGATGCCTACACAAGCAGCCAATACTATCCGTATTCACAGCCCTTTGAAATGGGGCAAAAGCGCGTGAACTACATGAGGAATTCTGTGAAAGTAGTCATAGACGCCTATGAAGGGACTACAAAGTTTTATGTTTTCGATGAATCGGATCCTGTAATCAAGACATACAGCAAGATTTTCTCCGATCTTTTCACATCAAAAAGCGAGCTTACGCCGGGTCTGCTAGAGCACGTAAGATATCCGCAGGATTACTTCGAAATGCAGGCCGAGGTCTTAAGGGCATACCACGTCAATAACCCCGTTGTTTTCTACAACGGTGAGGATGTGTGGGATGTGGCCAATGAGAAATACATGGAGGGCGTTCAAAGGGTGGAAGCCAATTATGTGATGTTCAAATTGCCTGATTCGGAAAGCCAGGAATTTGTACTGATATTGCCGTATACGCCGAGAGAAAAACCTAACATGACGTCTCTGCTGGCGGCCAGGTGCGACGGGGAAAACTACGGCAGGCTGTATATGTACAAATTTCCTAAGGACAGGACTATTCAAGGTCCGCTTATGATAGAGACCCGAATAGACCAGGACTCAGTCATTTCGCCGCAATTTACGCTTTGGGGGCAGAAAGGCTCCTCGGTGCTTCGTGGCAACGTGATTGTCGTGCCAATTGAAAACTCCTTGCTTTACGTCGAGCCGATATACATCAAGGCGGACAATCCTAACAGTCTTCCTGAAATGAAGCGTGTAATCGTTGCTTATGAAAATAAAATTGTTATGGAAGCCACCCTGGACAAAGCGTTGTCGCGCATATTCGGCGAGGAGGGAATTGTGGAGCCAACCGAAACAATTCCCCTTGAAGAGGGGGAAAGGCCGGAAGTTCAAATATTACTGGATGAAATAAACAGGCTGTTCAATGAGAACAAGGACAATATGGACGAGATTGAAAAACTAATCCAGCAACTCAACCAGTTGTTGGAGAGGCAGGATCAACAAAAATAATATCATCAAAGGCAAAAACCATTGAGTTGAAGGGTTTTTGCCTTTTTTTACAAAAAAATGCGCAAATAGCGAACGACAACTACATGCACATGACATATAGTTCGAGCTATGTATCCGGAATGATTGCTCTTATAAATCAAATAAAGTTAAGCTAAATACATATATTAATTTCTTGGAAGTGATTAATAATTTGTGGTATTATATAAAAGTAGAAGTAATGGACGGATGTCGTTGAAAATATTTCGAATTGAAGAGGAGTGTATTCTATGGGAGGATTATTTGGTGTTGCTTCAAAGAAGGATTGCGTACTAGATGTATATTTCGGTACTGATTACCATTCGCACCTTGGAACAAGAAAAGGCGGAATGGCCATCTGGTCAGGAAGCAGCTTTAACAGGGCAATCCACAACATCGAAAATATTCAGTTTAGAGCCAAATTTGAAAATGAGCTTTTGGAATTCAAGGGCAACATGGGAATAGGCTGTATAAGTGATACTGAGGCTCAGCCCCTTACTGTGCGTTCACACCTTGGCCAGTATTCAATATGCACAGTAGGAAGAATCAACAATATGGATGAAATAGTCGAGAGAGCTTTTCAGCACAAGATACTTCATCTTATGGAGACAAGCAGGGGAGTAATAAACCCGACTGAACTTGTTGCAGCAATAATCGACCAGGAAAACTCGTTCAAGGAAGGTCTGCTGAAGGCCCAGGAGCTTATTGAAGGATCCTGTTCGATTCTGGTACTGACTCCGCAGGGCATTTACGCCTCGAGGGATAAATTCGGAAGAACTCCGCTTATAATAGGCAAGAAAGAGGATACCTACTGCGTATCTTTTGAATCGTGCACCTTTGCAAACCTGGGATATATATACGACTCCGAGCTTGGGCCGGGAGAGATAGTTCTGCTTACTCCTGACGGTGTTGAAAAAATTGCGCCGCCCAAGGACAAGTTGAAAATCTGCTCTTTCCTGTGGGTGTATTACGGCTATCCGTCATCGACATATGAGGGGGTCGGCGTAGAGCTGATGCGCTACAGAAACGGTGCCCTGATGGCAAAAAATGACGATGTCGAGGTAGACATGGTTGCAGGAGTTCCGGATTCTGGGGTTGGACACGCCATTGGTTATTCCCATGAATCGAAAATACCTTTCGGTCGTCCTTTCATAAAGTACACGCCGACTTGGTCGAGGAGTTTCATGCCTCAGGATCAGGATATAAGGAATCTTGTTGCAAGAATGAAGCTTATGCCAATTCCTGAACTTGTTTCAGGTAAGCGCCTCTTGTTCTGCGACGACTCGATTGTACGTGGCACTCAGCTGAGAGAGACCGTGGATCTGCTTTATAATAGCAATGCCAGCACTGTTCATATCCGTTCGGCTTGCCCTCCGCTAGTGTTTGGCTGTCCGTACCTGAACTTCTCGACTTCACGCTCGGAAATGGACCTTGTGGCAAGACAGGCGATTATTGAGCTTGAAGGGAAGGAACCAGAGTCGCTTAAGGAGTACTGCGACCCTGCAAGTGAAAAATATGACTGCATGATTGAATGTATCAAGAAGCGCCTAAACTTCTCTACGCTCAAATTTCAGAACATCCATGACATGAGGGATGCTATAGGCATCGGCAAGGAAAAGCTGTGCACATACTGCTGGAACGGAGAAGAATAAAAACAGCGACATAAAAAAATAGATAGATACAAAAAAGATGCCAGGCAAAAACTAATAGTTAATATGCCGGGCATCTTTTTTATATGATAAAATAAAACGATACAGCATAAGAAGTCATACTAAAGTATGATTAGACAAATGAGCAAAGGATGAGATGCCATGTCCAAAGTAGTAGAAAGATTCATCAAATATATAGGCTATGACACAAGGTCGGATGAAGAGTCTGCGACAAGACCGACAACGCCGGGCCAGATTGTGTTTGCCAAGGCGCTGGCTGAAGAACTTGTCAGCCTGGGTATGGAGGACGTATCGCTTGATGACAATGGGTACATAATGGCGACTCTTCCCTCGAACGTGGAGAAGGATGTTCCGGTGATTGGCTTCATAGCCCATCTGGATACGAGTCCAGAGGTTACGGCGACCAACATAAATCCCAAATTCGTTGAAAACTACAATGGAGAGGACATCATACTCAACGAGGAAAAAAACATAATTCTCTCACCCAAAGAATTTCCGGAGCTTAGAAACTACGTAGGCAAGACTCTGATAACAACGGATGGCAATACGCTGCTTGGCGCGGACGACAAGGCGGGAGTAGCCGAGATAATGACAGCTATGGAGACACTCATTCAAAATCCACATATAAGGCACGGGAAGATAAGGATAGCATTCACAACCGACGAGGAAATAGGAAAAGTCGGCGAATATTTCGATATTGAAAAATTCGGTGCAAACCTGGCTTACACTCTCGACGGAGAGGGAATAGGACAGCTGATATACGAGAATTTCAATGCCGCGAGCGCAAAAATAACCATATACGGCAAAGCTGTATTCACCGGCGAAGCAAAGGGCCGGATGATCAATTCAATGGGAATTGCAAATGAAATTATCAACAGCTTTCCGGAAAATGAAACCCCTGAAAACACAGACGGCTATGAAGGTTTTTACCACCTGGCGTCAGTAAGCGGTAAGGTGGAGGAGACAAGGCTCCACTATTTCATAAGGGACTTCGATGAAAAAAGCTTTGAGGAAAGGAAAGCTTTTGTTGCGGATACAGTCCAGGCTATAAACAGGAAATACGGTGAGAACACTGCTGTACTTGAGCTTACAGAGCAGTACAGGAATATGAAGGATAAGATTGAAGCCGTAAAGTATATCGTGGATATTGCAGTTGAAGCAATGAAGGAAGTGAACATATTCCCCAATATCACATCGCTTAGGGGCGGAACGGAAGGTGCCAGGCTTTCGCACCTGGGTCTTCCAACTCCGGACCTTTCTGCGGGCGGCCACAATTTCCACAGCAAGTATGAGTTCATATCAACATACGCCATGGAAAAGTCGGTCGAAGTGATACTTAAGATAGTCGAATTGTTCGAGGAGATGTAAATAGTCAGGAGTATTCCGGGAGTGATTTTAAGTTATGGCAAATTATAATAAGAACAAATTTATGATCCCAAAGACAAAATGCAGTGTAGTTGAAAGAGAATCAGTCTTTAGCAAACTGGATAAGGCCCTGGGCACGAAGCTTACAATAATATGGGCGCCGGCAGGCAGCGGCAAAACGACTGCTGTAGTATCCTGGCTTGAAGCAAGAAAGCTGCTTGACAAAACAGTCTGGGTATCGCTTGACGAGAGGGATGACAATGAGGATTCGTTCTGGGGCTGCTTGCAAGAGGCTGTCGGGCAGGCCATCGGAGCGAATATGCAGCAGCCGGCTGAGGCATCGGTGTATTCCGTTTTGGATATGATTACAAACACAGAAAGCAAGTTAGTGCTTGTAATCGATGATTTCCACCACATTAAAAACCCAGACATACTAAGCGACATAAAGCACCTCATTGATGACATGGGCGGCAACGCGCACATAATAATAAACAGCAGGGCAAAAGTCAATCTGAGCCTGGCAAGACTAAGGCTCAGCGGCGAAGTGACGGAGATAGACAGGCAGGATCTAAAGTTTTCCTATATTGATGCGGGGGATTTCATAAGGAGCAACACACAGCTTAAGATATCAGAAAAAAATGTGAGACTGCTCAGAGACCGCACGGAAGGGTGGGCGGCCGGAATCCATATAGCGCTGCTCACGCTCAGGGACCGCAAGGATGTAACCGAGCTGGAGAAGAAGTTCAGCGGCTGCAGCAGCTACATCGAGGATTACTTCAACGAGGAAATATTCGATGGCCAGCCAGAAGAAATCAAGGATTTCCTGCTCAAAACATGCATACTTGATGAGCTGATACCTGAGCTTTGCAATGCAGCAAGCCTCAGAAAGGACAGTCAGCAGCTGCTGGAGCAGATATATGATTCCAACCTCTTCATAGACAGGCAGGATCACGAAGAGAAGTTATTCAGATATAATAGGCTTTTCAGGGAATTCCTGCTTTGCAAGGCAAAAGGAAGGAACCTTGAGGCGGTATTCGAAGCCAGTGGCAGAGCGGCGAAATGGTACAGTGAGAACGGCTTTCTCAACAGCGCAATCAACCTGTATATAGAAGTAGGAAATTTGGAGCCGGTGATAGAACTTGTCGAGGCCGAGTGCATAAGAATGATACTTTGCAGCGAGCAGTACCAAGTGCTGCGCTGGTTGGAAAGCATACCCCAGGAAACCATACTTAAGAATGCCGTATTCTCGATAGCGAGCATGTTTATTTACTTGTATGACGATATTAGTTATGCAAAATACAGCGAGTTTGCAAGGAAAAATTCTGAAAGCATTGAAGATGAAAGCGTGAGGAGAGAATGCCTTGGGCTTATGACCGTTGCAGAAGGTGACAGGCATTTTATAAGGTCTGACTACAGGCAGAGCATAGCGTGCTATGAAAGGGCCCAAGGCTTACTGCAGCACTCTGATTTATATAAAATAGCAGTCAATCTGAAACAGGGGGTTGCCTATTTTTATATGCAGGATATACAGGGCGAGCAAAAATACTTCGATATGGCCATGCAGCTGAGCCAGTCGTACCAGGACGAGCTCATGCACCTTGTGGTATGCAGGACTGCGGTGTTTGCAAAGCTTCTGAGGCGAGAGCTGGCTGAGTGCGAAAACATCTGCAGCGTATTCATAAACAGCAAGATTAGCGAGGCTCTCAAAAAGTCGGCGCTCATGGCCATATTCCATATAATACTTGCACTAGTCTACTATGAAAGAAACGACATAGCCAGGGCCGAGGAGTATGTGAGTCTGGGGATGGAGCTGATAGAAAGGGAAGGCAGGCCGATGCAGCACTATTACACGCTCTACACTGGATTATATGTATATGCGGGAATCCTGCTTGATAAAAACAACAGAGCCGATTTTGAGAAGGTCTGCAACAGTATTGAGGAGCTTTCAGGTGCAGCCGAAGACGAAAGGATGCCTGACCTGTATTATCTCAACAAGATGGAAAGCCACTTTGACCTGTTCAAAATGGAACGCTTCATGGAGGCGAGGAAGACTAGTCTTGTTGAAAAGTATATTTCCAAAATGGACTACAAAATCCCGGAGGAGCTTCTCGTGTTCTCTCAGGCTTTGGTAGAGAAAGGAAAGAGCGATGATGCGCTCATGCTGCTCAATAAAATACTGACCTCTGAAGGCAGTGTGAATCAGTATCTAAGCCTGAAGGCTCATATATCAAGGGCGGAAATCTTCTCGCAGGAGGACCAGTATGAGAATGCAACCAGAGACCTAAAGGATGCACTGACTATTGGATACGAAAACGGCTTTATTAGGATATTTATGTTCAAAAACATTAAGACAAGCAGGATGCTCATAAAAACCATAAGAAGCATGAAATTTGACAAGGACTATTCAAAGATGAGCGAATATCTCAACAAGATAGCAGCCCTGTATTCTGAGGATAAGAACGTAGAGATAATAAGCAAGCGGGAAAAGGAAGTGCTTGAGCTCATTGAAAACGGGGCAAGGAATTCTGAAATAGCAAAGGAGCTGTTTATAACCGAAAGTACTGCAAAAAGCCACATACTCAATATCTATAGCAAATTGGGAGTTCGAAACAGAGTCCAGGCTGTAGCCAGGGCCAAGGAGCTTGGAATCCTATAAAAAATGCGCCGGCATCTTGAAATATAAGTGCCGGTTTTTTTGCGCGGTTTTAAGATTAAGCCGAAAGTATGATTCTTGGGCAGACGTAATTCAACCATGATTGTAATACTTTAAGATGATTTTGAATTGTTAGAATAATGATATATTGTACAAATAACAAAACAATCGCGGCACAAATGTGGCAAATATGCAAGAAATTTGATTGTTAATTGAATTAAATGAATCGAATCAAGGAGGGGAAGATGTCAAAAGTAGTAGAAAAATTTCTAAGGTATGCAAGCTTCGATACAACGTCTGACGAAGAGTCACAAGCAGTGCCTTCGACTCCGGGACAGCTTGTCCTGGCAAATGAGCTGGCAAATGAGCTTGAGGAAATGGGGCTTGAAGACGTATCGGTTGACGAAAAAGGCTATGTCATGGGGACGCTGGCGGCCAACACTGACAGGGAAGTTCCTGTTTTAGGCTTCATAGCGCACATGGACACAAGCATGGAGGTTTCGGGAAGGGACGTAAAGCCTCAATTCGTTGAGAATTATGACGGAGGCGATATTGTATTGAATCGGGAAGAGGGCATAGTGCTTTCGCCCAGCGACTTTCCAGAGCTGAAAAGCTACATTGGAGCGACTATTATAACGACCGACGGGAAAACGCTTCTTGGAGCTGATGACAAGGCGGGAATAGCTGAAATCATGACAGCAATGGAATACCTCATAGAGAATCCCCATATAGAGCACGGGGTCATTAAGGTAGGATTCACGCCTGACGAAGAAATTGGAAGAGGAGCTGATCATTTCGATGTTGAAAAGTTCGGGGCTCATGTGGCATACACTGTAGACGGGGGCGCTGTAGGAGAGCTTGAGTATGAAAACTTCAATGCGGCCAGCGCCCGGATAACAGTCAAAGGAAGAAACGTCCATCCGGGAAGCGCCAAGGGCAAGATGATCAATTCCGTGTTGATAGCTGGAGAGCTTATAAACATGCTTCCAAAGAATGAAACTCCGGCAGCAACTGAAGGCTACGAAGGTTTTTATCATCTGGTTTCAGTAACCGGAGGAGTCGAGGAGACTATCCTGAGCTACATAATCAGGGACTTTGACGATGCGAAATTTGAAAAAAGAAAGCATTTTTTAGCTGGAATTGTTAGCGAGCTAAACAAGGCGTATGGGCCTAAGACTGCCTCGATAGAAATAAGGGATCAATACAGAAACATGAAAGAAAAGATTGAACCGGTAAGGCATGTGGTGGATGCCGCATTCCAGGCAATGCAGGAAGCGGGCGTGGAACCGAAGATTCAGCCTATAAGAGGAGGCACTGACGGCGCGAGGCTTTCGTTCATGGGGCTTCCAACTCCCAACATATTTACAGGCGGTCACAATTTCCATGGCAAATACGAGTATATCCCTGTCAACTCTATGGAAAAAGCGGTGGAAGTAATAGTAAATATCGTGAAGTTATACTCAAAATAAGAGGAGGAGCAATATGTCTTCAAGCGCAAAATCAAAGAAAATGCTGACCTTGATACCCCTGGTACTCATGGTTTTCACTTCGGTTTACGGCTTCAACAACATTCCAAGATCGTTCTACAAGATGGGATACGCGGCTATACCGTGGTACATCCTGTCTGGAATTACATTCTTCGTGCCGTTTGCACTTATGATCGCAGAATTCGGCACAGCCTTCAGAAAGGAAAAGGGCGGAATATATTCATGGATGGAAAAATCCGTTGGTCCAAGATTCGCATTCATGGGGACCTTCATGTGGTATGCTTCCTATGTAATATGGATGGTAAACGTTGCATCTGGACTCTGGGTGCCTGTATCTAACGCCATATTTGGGAAAGACACGACGCAAAGCTGGAGTCTGCTTGGCCTTGAAGGTCCTCAGGTGCTTGGGATTCTAGGAATCGCCTGGATACTCCTTGTGACATTCACATCAACAAAGGGGCTTGATAAGATCAAAAAGGTCACTTCTGTAGGAGGAACAGCTGTAATACTTATAAACATATTCCTCTGGGTAGGCGCCATAGCTGTATTCATAGGAAACCACGGCCAGCTTGCGCAGCCTATAACAGGGCTAAGCTCGTTCACTCAGACCCCTAACCCCAATTATATAGGCGACATGATAGCAGCGCTGGCGTTTGTGGTGTACGCTCTGTTTGCATACGGAGGAATAGAGGCAGTAGGTGGACTGGTTGACGAAACTGCAAGCCCTGAGAAAACTTTCCCCAAGGCAATACTCCTGTCTGGAGCAATAATCTCAGTTGGATATTCAATAGGAATACTTTTTGTGGGAGTATTCACCAACTGGGCAAGCGTTATGAGTGTTGAGAACGTGAACCTTGGAAATGCAAGCTATATAGTAATGTCAAACCTTGGATATTCGATAGGGAATGCCTTTGGGGCCAGCGAGGCCGCAGCTACGGCACTTGCGCATGGCGTTGCAAGATATGTTGGTCTATCAATGTTCCTGGCACTCTCGGGAGCATTCTTCACACTCATGTACTCACCCCTCAAGCAGATGATAGAAGGAACTCCCGCAGAGCTATGGCCTGGCAAAATGGGGCAGATCAAAAATGGAATGCCTGTGAATGCCATGTGGATCCAGGCCGTAATAGTATGCGTGATGATATTCCTTGTGGCCTTCGGCGGGAATTCAATGGCCAGCTTCTTCAATATACTTGTTTCAATGACTAATGTAGCCATGACTCTGCCATACATGTTCATAGCAGCAGCATTCCCGTTCTTCAAGAAGAAAGCGGAAATCGAAAAACCATTTGTAGTCTACAAGTCTCAGGGCGTAGTAAAGCTTTGGACTTCGATAGTTCTTCTTACGGTGGGACTAGCCAACGTATTCTGCATAATACAGCCGGCTCTTGAAGGAGATATGCTCACTACAATATGGAGCGTCACAGGGCCGATGGTTTTCGCGGCCGCCGCATGGATAATGTACTCCAGATATGAAAGCAAGATGAAAGCTCAATCAAGCAAAGAAGATGTTGGGAGAACAGCATAAAAGCATAATCCAATAATGAGGTGTAGACCGTATAGCATGTATCGAAAGATACATGCTATACTATTTTATAGAACTTGAGAAAACAGGGGGACTCCGGAATGAAGATAAATAGCAGGATAGACGAACTCCGGGACGAGCTTATAAGCTCAACGCAGGAGCTTGTCAGGATAAAGAGCGTAGAGGGAGAAGCCAGGGAAAACATGCCCTTTGGGGAAGGCGTCGCGCAGGCACTTGACAAGGCGCTTGAAATTTCAAGGAGACTCGGCTTCAATACTGTAAACATGGACGGCTACATAGGATACGCCGAATACGGCGAAGGAGAAGACTATGTAGCGGTGCTGGGCCACCTGGATGTAGTGCCTGAAGGAAGCGGCTGGCTGCACCCTCCTTACGGCGCCGAAATCCATGAAGGCAAGATGTACGGAAGAGGTACAATGGACGACAAGGCACCGATCATGGCGGCCCTGTACGGCCTCAAGGCTGTGGCGGATTCAGGCATTGAGCTTTCAAAGCGGGTCAGGATAATATTTGGAACTAACGAGGAGACGAACTGCGCCGATATGCCCTACTACTTCAAAACTGAAAAGGCTCCGGTGGCAGGTTTCACGCCTGACGCCAACTACCCGGTAATATACGGGGAAAAGGGAATAACAACATTCAATGTTGTCAAGATTCTGGAAAACAAGTGCACTGGCGATGTAGTGATAAAATCCATAAAGGGCGGCCAGAGGGAGAACATGGTGCCCGACTACTGCCAAGCAGAGCTTTATGCAAAAAATGGCGAAGCCCTTATAAAAGCCGCGGAAGACTTCAAAATCAGAACATCCTTTGATGTTAAAGCCGAGTTAAATGGTGATGAGGTCATAATAAAATCAACAGGCATCAGTGCCCACGGAAGCACTCCGCAGCTTGGGAAAAACGCCATAATGCAGATGCTGGCATTTCTGGAAGAGCTGCCTCTGGGCAAATGCGACCTGGCTGACTATATTGGCTTTTTCAACAGGCATGTGGGATTCGAGACGGACGGAAAATCCATGGGTATAGGACTCGAGGACAAGGAATCAGGAAAGCTGTCCTTCAACGTTGGAACAATTACAATGGATTCGACAAAAGTATCCATGGGACTCAACCTCAGATACCCTGTGACCTTCAAATACGAGGACATGATGGAGCCTTTCAGTGAAAAGCTAGAAAAGCTTGGGATAACGATCGAGAACATGACCCACCAGAAGCCCCTGTTCTTCCCGGACGACCATCAGCTCATAAAGTCGCTGCAGAAGGTTTATGAGGAGCAGACAGGCACGGAGGCGGAGCTCATTGCAATAGGCGGAGGGACTTACGCCAAGGAGATGCCAAACATAGTAGCCTTCGGACCCGCATTCCCCGGAAAACCTGATGTAGTCCACCAGACTAACGAATATATTGAGATTGAAGAGCTAGTGCTCAATGCCAAAATATACGGCCACGCAATCTACGAGCTTGCAAAGTAAATGAACATGATAGATTTGAAAGGGTGAAACTATGAGCAAGCAATTATATATAACCGAGAAGCCGTCTGTTGCAAATAGTTTTGCTAATGCGCTTGGCTTTAATATTACACAGTCAGACAGGGGCAGGGGCTACGCCGAAGCGGAAAATGCCATAATAACCTGGTGCTTTGGTCACCTCATTACAATGGCTTATCCCGATGCCTATGACCCGGCGTACAAGTCTTGGCGGGTGGAGCATCTGCCGATTATTCCAAAGGAATACAAATACGTTGTAATAGATAACAAAGGGACTGTGAAGCAGTTTGAAGTGATAAAGTCGCTCATGTCCAGGGAGGATGTGGACGTCATATATGCCTGCACAGACAGCGGCCGGGAGGGCGAGTACATCTTCAGGCTTGTGTACAACCAGATCGGGTCAAGCAAGCCGGCCAAGAGGGTCTGGATTTCATCCCAGACAGAGGATGCAGTCAAAAAGGGGATCCAGGAGGCAAAGAGCATAAGTGAGTATGATTCCCTTGCAAAAGCGGCCTATTGCAGGGCCAAGGAGGACTGGCTCTTTGGCATGAATTTCAGCAGGATGTATACCTGCCAATACGGCCGGAAATTATCAGCATTCCTGAAGGAGGAAAAGTCTGCTGTCATACCCATAGGTAGGGTGATGACCTGCGTGCTGGGCCTGATTGTAGACAGGGAGCTTGAAATCAGGAATTTCGTGCCAAGGCCCTATTATGGAGTCACAGCCAGTTTTATGTCAAAAGACAGCGGCGTCGGCTACAAGGGCAGGTGGCAGCAGAAGAAGAAAGAGAAGAATCCGGCAGAGGACTTTGAGGAAGAAGATAAATATATAAGCAAAGAGGAAGCGGAGGACATCATCAAAAAGCTCGAGGGCAAGGAGGCCTTTGTCAAAAAGGTCGAGGTGAAAGTGAAAAAAGAGCAGGCTCCGTTGCTTTTCAACCTTGCAGAGCTGCAGTCGGAGGCCAACAAGAAGTTCAAGCTCTCCGTAAACAGGACGCTTGAAATCGCACAGAGCCTCTATGAGAAGAAGCTTATATCTTATCCAAGAACCGACAGCCGCGTGCTTTCAACTGATGTCTTACCCGAGCTGCCGAAGATTCTAAACGGTATTCACGGCAACGCTGTTTTCCGGGCTCATACGCTCAGGATAAAGGAATTCGGAAAGCTGGCAATAGACAAAAAAACAAAACGGTATGTGGACGATGGCAAGGTTACGGATCACTACGCCATCATTCCAACCTACGTTACGACAGAGCTTGCCAGGCTGGATGAGGACACAAGAAACGTCTACAGTCTCATAGTAAAAAGGTTTCTTGCCATTTTTTACCCTCCGGCTGAGTACAATACGGTGAGGGTGGAGACAGGCATAGACTCGGAGATATTCGTTACCAACTCCAAAGTGCTTAACGTGCAGGGCTGGAAAGAGGTGTACGAAGTAACCTCCTCGAAAAAGGAGGAGCTTTCCGACTCGCCCATTCAAAAGCTGGTCAAGAAAGAAAAATGCGATGTGACAGGCTTCGAGCTCGAGGAGAAGGAGACCAGACCACCGTCAAGGTTCACCGATGGTTCTCTCATAATAACGATGGAGAAGGCTGGAAAGTATATTGAAAACGAGGAGCTAAGGGAGCAGATAAAAACATGCGGAATAGGCACCTCGGCCACACGTGCGGGGATAATCAAGAAGCTTGTGGACATTGGGCACATAAAAATAAACCCCAAGACGCAGATTGTCACGCCGGAGCCAAAAGGCGAGGCCATAGTCCAGCTTGTGCGGCTTACCGCAAAGGAACTCCTCAATCCGATACTCACCGCCAGCTGGGAAAAGGGTCTTTTCATGATAGAAAACCACGAGATAACTGAGGATGTTTTCGATGAAAAATTGACACAATATATAAACAGAACGATTGAAAAGATAAAAAGAACAGGCTATGGAAAACAAATTAATTTTCAATCACTGAATACAAATACTCGTAGTGGGAACACCATAGGAGGAGAAAATGGTCTGGAGTAAAATGAAACAGATTCTGGAAAGCTTTATATGTCCCGGCCTTGCAGGCAGGGTGGAATACCGCGCCACCGGCTACCGCTACATGCCGGGCAAGGCGGCGCAGTGCTATATCACGGTGGACAAGAAAGAAGTTTTCAATATGAGTGACGGAGCTACATCGATTAGGTGGTACCAGACTGAGCAGGAGATAAAAAGTGATCCCGACATTAAAGTGCCGCTCAGCGAAGAGGACATAGAAAAGGTAAGGAAAGACACGGGAGGGACAGTACCTGAGGAACGTCTGGCTGTGATTGCAAGGAGTCGTAAAATAGCGGATTATGCAAAGGAAGTAATGTCGGCTCAGGCCGCATTGAGCAAATCCAATTTCCAGGCCGTGGCCAATGATTTCCTGTCAGGCTCAATAGAGGAAAGTCTTGAAAGCGGGGATATATTGCTAAACGTCTTCGCCCTTGTGGACAGGCGAGTCGGGAAAAAGAGAATACTGGGCATGGATGATAAAATGAATCTGAAACACCCTATAGTTCAGTATTTTTATGAGCTGCGCCGCAGCACTATGTAATTAAGGCCGGTTGTAATTCTGCGCCTTACAATATCGAAAAAAAACGCCAAACTCCTTGTTTTCGAGGGATTTGGCGTTTTTTGACTAAAATCATAGTACTCATAAAGCAATGAGATTATTCTGCTGCAAAATTCATGCCGCCGACTTTTCCATAGGTTTGGGCGATAGATTTAACAGACATATTCACATTGCCGTCTTGTTTCAGCATTTCATGGAAATTGGAAAAGTGATTACGAGGCAATATGATTGTAAGTATCAGTCGTTCAGTGCCCTCTATGCCATAGCCTAACGTTGTAGTTACAGAATAGCCCTTAACACGCAAATTATCCGCCAGAAGCCTGCCTGGAACTGGATGCTTGTATACATCTATCTCTAACAGTCCGAATGCCAGTTTCTTTTCAATCTTACTTCCTAAAAAGACTCCAAACATTTTACCTAAAGCAAAGGCTAAAACAAATCCATATCCGGATGAAGCTGTTGTAAGCTTAAATGCATAAACAAATATTATGGCATCTATAAAAGTGGTCACATAAACAGGCTTGATTGCCTTTTGCGCCAAGAAAGTCGTTTTCAAATTTCCAAGACAGGTTCCCAATACATTTAATAAGAATATTATTAGTAAATTGATCATAGTGTTTATCATTGTTTCTCCTTTCAAAAAAATAAAATACCCCTGTCCGAGCAACAAGGGTATTGATTAAATTCCTTATAATTGTGATGACTTTGATATTATCTCATATTCTGAGGGTTTTGTCAATATGTGCCACTAGAAAGAGCATCTGAACGAATTAATTATGAGGCTGATGTTGATTTGTTAATTGGGTATAAAAATGATAGAAGAATGTTTATGAGGTAATCCAGGCTGCCACAGTCAATGCTGCCAGATGCTTGAAAAAAGAAAATGAAGTTTGTCTAAATTTCAGATATCTAGAACCGATGACACGTACTGTACGTATTCTAAGACAAGCTGAAAAGGAAACACGGGAGGTGGACGCTATTACGGCAGAGAAGAAAAAAGGAATTCTAATCGGAGTGTTTATAGGCTGCATTGTTACGCTGTCTGTATTTGGGATAAGGGGCATGCTTGAAAAAACTAAAATCAGCGAAGAAGTCAGGAACTTCGAGCACGTGATAATGGGATGGGATTATGTTTCGGACAAGAGGTTTGTCGCCGAAAAGTCGTCGAAGTCGGGCTACAATACGGTGGCACCGCTCTGGTACCAGATAGAGGGCAGCAAGACTGACGTTAACGGAGTCAGCCTTAAAATAACCTCGGACAGTGAATATGTAAGACTTGCGCATGAAAACGGCTACAGGGTGTGGGCGATGCTTTCTGACGGTTTTTCGCCGTCAAGGAGCAGGCTGATATTTGAAAACGAAGACAAGATGAACAGCATAGTAGACAGCATAGTGGCTGATGTTGTAAAAAAGGATATAGACGGAGTCAACATAGACTTTGAAGGGGACGGAAGAAGCAACAGGGAAGGCTTTACAAGGTTTGTAACGCTGCTTTCGGAGAAGCTAAGAGAAAGCGGCAAGGTGACAAGTGTGGACGTTACAGGCTACGATACCTACAGCCTTTCATCCTACTACGACAGGAGCGCATTGGCAGAGGTTTGCGACTATATAGTGCTCATGGGGTACGACGAGCACTGGTCGGGAAGCAAAGTAGCGGGATCCGTATCATCGCTGGTTTGGGTGAAGGGGAATGTTGAAAAGACACTTAAGGAGGTTCCATCAGAAAAGCTGGTGCTCGGCATACCTTTCTACACAAGGGCGTGGAGAGTAGTCGAAGGGGAAGGCGTGGAGGTTGTCAATTCGTATGTCAACGTCAGGAGCAAGCCGTCCACAGACGGCGAGAAGCTTGGCGCGGCAAAGGAGGGATCGTTCTACAAATTTCTGGAAAGTGTAAGCATTGATTACGCAGGTAAAGCAGAGGTATGGCACAAGATAAACTTCAACGGCAAGGAGGCGTATGTGCATTCGGACTATGTAAGAGTCAAAGACTACGGCGAAGAGGGCAGGGCTTCATCGAAGGCGTATGCCATAAGGATTCAAAGCAACATCATTAGAGATAACAATCCGCAGACAGCCTTGGATGAAAAAACCGGGCAGAATCTTGCGGTTTATCAAAACAGTGACGGAAGCCTTACGAAAATTTGGATGGAGGATGAACTTTCACTGAAAGCTAGAGCAGGAATAGTCAAGGAGCTCGGCCTTGCCGGGGTAGCTGCGTGGAGGCTGGGATATGAGGAAGACGACACCTGGAAGCATGTCGTGGAAGGTTTGATTGAGAAATAACAGTATAAGTGAAAAAAGAGTTGAATCTCCATATAAAAAAGCCGAGTGTCTCGTCGCTGAGCCCCCTCGGCTTTTTTGTTTTGCTGGTATTTAGTGGCTGCACTCGTGTCCGTGTTCGCTGCAGGAATCCCCAGAGTCAGCTAGAGTTCCTTCGAGCCATTTAAGCGCTACAGCCCTGACATCGCCTGAGCATCCGCGCAGCACCTCGATTCCTGAACTGTTTAATACTCTTACGGCTCCTTCTCCCATATTGCCGGCAAGCATGACCTTGACACCGATTTCAGAAAGCGTCTGAGCTATGTTCGATTTGCAGCCGCAGCCTACCGGGGAAGCCACTGTTTCCTCGGCTATTATTTGTTTGCTGTCTGTGTCAACTGTAAAAACAGTGAAATATTCACAATGGCCAAAGTGATCGTCTATAAGATTTTGGCGAGATGGTAGTGCAATTTTCATAAAATCAATCCTCCTGTTATGACAGCCTGCCTGGCCGGTGGCGCTTGCAAAGCTGTCGACACGTGTAAGTTATATTCCTTATATCAATATAATACCCATTATAAATGGCATATGTCAATAACAAATAAGGTATATGCCGTTTGTGCCCTATAGATGCTGCAACCATACAGAATTTGCAGGTTTATGCGCAAAATATTGATGGTTTCAGGGCCAGGATAGTGAAGTAACCGCAAAAAGACTGGGTATGTATAAATCAGAAGCCGAGGTCGCATTCTCATAAAAAAGGGGGAATTGAAATGAACATACAATTTTTAGGCGCTGCTATGTCTGTTACAGGCTCATGCCACCTTGTCACCACGGACAAGTATAAGGTATTGCTTGACTGCGGAATGTTTCAGGGAAGCGAAGCCATGGAGGAGCTGAACTACCAGGAATTCGCATTTGATCCGTCAGAGATCGACTTCATGCTCCTGAGCCATGCTCACATAGACCACAGCGGACGAATTCCATTGCTGGTAAAGCGCGGCTTTGAAGGCAGGATATACTGCACGGATGCCACGGCTGACCTTGCCGACATAATGCTGCAGGACAGCGGCAACATCCACGAAAGAGAGGCTGAGTGGGCCAACAGAAAGGGGCAAAGGTCCGGCAAAGAGACGGTGATACCGCTTTACACCCAGGAAGATGCGGCAGCCTGCGCAGAGCAGTTCAGTCCAGCAATATACGGCCAGCTGATTCAGATAAATCCCGATATCAGCGTCAGATTCAATGATGCAGGCCACATACTGGGCTCTTCTATCGTAGAGCTTTGGATAAGGGAAGGAGAGGCCATCACTAAGCTTGTGTATTCAGGGGATCTGGGAGTTAAAAACAAGGAGATAATAAAAGACCCTACTATGATTGAAGAGGCGGACTACCTGATCATGGAGGCAACCTACGGAGACCGAGTTCATGAAAGCAACAGGGAGAGTGTGCAGCGCCTCATGCAAATAATACTAAAGACAATCAGACGCGGGGGCAATGTTGTCATTCCTTCATTTGCTGTAGGCAGAACGCAGGAGCTTATATACGAGTTGGAGCTGTTTTATGAGGAGCATGAGGAGCACAGGAGGGAGCTCGACAAAATCATGGTATATGTAGATAGCCCCCTTGCCACAAGCGCCACTGAAATTTTCCGCAGAAATTCTCAGGTTTTCGACGAAGAAACAAGAAAGAGAATATTAGAAGGTGAAGATATACTCGATTTTAAAAATTTGAAATTCACCAGAACGATTGAAGAATCAAAGATGCTCAACTATGACAAATCGCCGAAAATAATCATCTCCTCAAGCGGCATGTGCGATGCAGGAAGGATAAAGCACCACCTAAAGCATAACCTGTGGAATCCAAAATCCAGCATAGTTTTCGTCGGCTACCAGGCAGAAGGGACTCTCGGCAGGTCGATTCAAGACGGCGACAGATACGTCAACATATTCGGAGAGGATATACGCGTAAAGGCCGAGATCCACTCACTCGAGGGCTTCTCGGCTCATGCCGACAAGGTCTTTCTTCTGGAGTGGCTTTCAGCTTTCAAGAAGGCTCCGCGGCAAATTTTCCTCGTCCACGGAGAGGAGGACGCCAAGCAGGCTTTTGCCTACGCGGTGAAGGATGAGCTTGGATATGAATGCACTATAGTTGAGGATGTCTCTGAATACAATCTCGAGCAAGGGGAACTGGTTGCAGCAGAAGCGCTAAGAGGCGCCATTGGCGCCAAGGAACAGATGCTGAAGATAAAGGAGAAGCTTGCGAATGTCCGAAATGAAATTGGAGCCGTTTTGAAAAATACCAACCGCCTGATTGCCGACAAGCTCCCGGAAGAGAAGGTGATAGAGATTTCGAATCTTGCACTCGAGCTTGAGAAGGCCGCAATAAAGCTCGGAGCAGCTGTTGCCGATCAGGAAGATCAGGAATAAATACGGGGAAAATTTTCATGGCGAAAGAAAGCCGAAAGACGCAGCTAGCCGTGCACTGAAAGCATGGAGTTGCGTCTTTTAACTTTTATTACGATTGAGTGTTGACATTGATAAAAAAATAATGTATATTTGATTTAGATGATAACGATTATCAGTATCAAATTGTACTTTAGATAAAACAATGGAAAAGGGGAGATAAAGGGTATGTCACTATTTAGAGCTGAGCCGGGACATGTGAGAAAAGTAAAAAATGTGTCGGGAAGTGAGAAGGTTAAGAAGTTTCTGTTCACGCTGGGCTGTTCTGAGGGAGAAGAAATCACCCTTATTTCTGTGCTTGCAGGCAACTATATAATCAGTCTCAAGGACTGCAGGTATGCCATTGACAAGAATATGGCCCAAGCCATCGAGCTTGTATAGCTTCGGGCTCGATATTGATACATAAAGCAGCAGTGCTGCTTTTAAAATTGCCCGCAATTGATAATGAATATCAATGCGACCGACAACCAATCAAGAATAGCTGCATCTAGGAGGATCAAAATATGAAGATAGCGTTAGCGGGTAATCCTAACTCGGGAAAAACGACACTGTTCAATGCGATTACTGGAAAGGCCGAGTATGTAGGCAACTGGCCCGGGGTGACCGTTGAAAAAAAAGAAGCAAATTTAAAAAGAATGTATAAATCAATAGCTGAAAAGGACAAGGCGTGTGCAGCAAGCTGCTGTAAAGGGTGCAACAAGGTAAGGGTTGTGGACCTGCCGGGCGCGTATTCCATATCGCCTTTTACCAGCGAGGAAGCCGTAACGAGGGATTTCATACTCGATGAGAAACCGGATGTAATAATAAACATAGTTGATGCAAGCAGCCTCGAGAGAAGTCTTTTCTTCACGACTCAGCTGCTGGAGCTTGACATCCCTGTTGTCATAGCTCTAAACAAGCAGGACGTCATAAGAAGGCATGGCAATATCATCAACGTGGAGGGTCTGTCTAAGGAGCTTAAATGTGGAATAGTCGAGACTATAGCAAATGAGGGAGAGGGTCTGAGGGAACTGCTCGCAAAGGCGACAGAGGCTTCGAAGTCGAAGACGCAGCAGGCGCCGCAGTTTGAAGGCAAGGGAACGGCTGAAGAGGACAAGCTGAGACAAGAATATGTAAAAAGCATAACGAAAACGTATCTGACGAGGAGCCGCAGCTCAAGCGAGCTGACACTCAGCGACAGGATAGACAGCGTAGTGGCTCACTCGGTATGGGGCTTGCCGATATTTGCCTTTATCATGTGGGCTGTATACACATTTTCAATTGGGGGTCTTGGAGGATACCTTTCAGGATATCTCAACGACACTCTGTTTGGAGAAATAGTTCCAAATGCTGTCAACAGCTTTCTGGAGGGCATAGGAGTCAGCCCGCTCCTTCAGGCGCTCATAGTGGATGGAGCTATCGGAGGCGTAGGAGCCGTTATAGGCTTCCTGCCGCTTATAATGCTTCTGTTTTTCTGCCTGGCGCTGCTCGATGACAGCGGCTACATGGCCAGAGTAGCGCTCATTATGGACCGCTACTTCAAGCGTATAGGCCTCTCGGGCAAGTCAATAATCCCTATGATAGTTGGCTCCGGATGCTCGATACCCGGAGTAATGGCTTCAAGAACAATTGAAGACGACAACGAGCGAAGAATGACGGTAATGCTTACGCCTTTTATTCCGTGCGGAGCCAAGCTCCCTGTCATAGCACTGTTTGCAGCCACTTTTTTCCCTGGAGCCACGTGGGTGCTGCCGGGAATGTATGTTGTAGCCGGCTGCATGATAGTCATAGGAGGCCTGCTTCTAAAGAAAATATTAAAGTTCGAGAATAATTCGATATTCATAATAGAGCTTCCGCAATACAAGCTTCCTAGCCTCAAGCATGCTTTCAGGCAGATGATGGAGCAGGCCAAGGCATTCATTATTAAAGCAGCCACTATAATACTAGTTATGAACACCCTGGTATGGCTCATGCAGACATACGACTTCAGGCTTCAAGTGGTTGAAGATCCAGGAGTCAGCATTCTGGCCGCAATAGCTGGAGTGATGGCGCCGCTTCTTATTCCGCTTGGTTTCATAGGCTGGCAGCTGGCAGCTGCTACGCTGACTGGCTTTGTGGCAAAGGAGAACGTTGTAGCCACATTCGCAGTACTCCTGGCATCGACCTCGGAAGGAGCTCTTAGCATGCCGGGAGGACCTCTGTCGGAGTTATTCAATCCTGTAACAGGATTGGCGTTCCTGGTATTCAACCTGTTTATACCTCCGTGTTTTGCTGCAATAGGAGCTATGAGTACAGAACTGCACGGCCGCAAATGGCTGGGAAGAGCTATTCTGTTCCAGCTGGGAGTGGGATATACTATGGCAATGCTGATTACACAAATTGGAACATTGCTTGTCTATGGCAAACCTTCAGTCGGCTTTGCGCCTGCAATAGCGGTGGCGGCTGGAGTTGCTGCAACTGTATACTACCTTATAAGACAAAGCAATACTCGTGCGGACAAGCTTGAAAAGCTGGCGTCCAACTAGGAAAGGAGCGCTAAAAATGGCCAACGTTATTGTCGGCGGAATATTTTTCGCAATCGTCGGATATGGTGCATATAAAACTATAAACGGCATCAAAAACAACACCTGCCCGGGATGCTCGGGGGGCTGTTCGCAGCAGTGCAAGGGCTGCAGCATAAAGACCAAATAAAACTGAAGCAATTAAAATCAAATATTTAAAATGCACAAGAGGACTGATTAAGATGATCAGCCTCTTTTTTTACGGCATTTTTACGTCTGTATGCCGACGGCTAATGGGTAATATAACAATGTGGGATTTTGCGGTGCAACAAAAGATTGATTCGAAATTTGGATATAAATATACACTTATAAATTGGGACAGGGAATATTTTAAAGCTGTAACTTGCGTCACGGAAAAATATCCCCTGGTTCGCTATAATCGCATAAACCATGGAAGACAAGTTTGAATTTCAAAGAGAAAGAGGTGCATGAGAATGGGCTATAGTTTTACAAAGGAAGGCATTGACAAGGTGCTAAAAGAGCTTTCAAAGGACTATCTGCTTTACGCACCAACAAGAATCGTCGGCGGAGGCGCTTTTTCGGACACGGACTCCATAAAATACGGTGAAATAGCTTCTGTAGAAGAAATAGTGTTCGACGAAAAATCCGACTATTCGTTCAAGGAGATACTCCTCCCGCTTTCAGAAACGCTGTTTTTCTTTACCGAGGAGCAGGTGAAGGAAGCTGACGGACCCAAAAGGGGAGCCGTGATATTCCTCAGAAGCTGCGACCTTCATTCCGTAAGGCGTCTTGACGAGATATACCTGCGCAACGGTTTCGAGGACTACTACTATAAGCGCATACGCGACAATGTAAGGTTTGTGCTCATGGGCTGCCAGAGCTCATTTGAAAACTGCTTCTGCGTTGACATGGGTACGAACCGTATAGATTCCTATGATGCCAGCATAGATAAAAGGGGCGGCGAATACGTAATGGATAACCGCTGTGAAGACTGGGAGAAACTGCTGGAGGAGAGCTGTCAAGCTAAGGAAGAGGTATCTCCTTCATATGTTACGGAGACAAAGGTGCATGTAAGCATTCCAGAAGGTCTCTCTATAGACGTAGCCAAGTCTAAAATGTGGGACGACTACGACAGCCGCTGCATTGCGTGCGGCAGGTGCAATTTCGTATGCCCTACATGCACATGCTTTACCATGCAGGACGTATTCTATACAGATAACGGCAAGGTGGGCGAGCGAAGAAGGGTAACGGCATCCTGCATGGTGGACGGCTATACTGATGTTGCCGGCGGCGGCTCGTACAGAAAGAAAAATGGGCAGAGGATGCGCTTTCGCGTCCTCCACAAGGTTTATGACTTCAAGGAGCGCTTTGGATACCACATGTGCACAGGCTGTGGCAGATGTGACGATGCGTGCCCTGAGTACATCTCTTTTTCAGACTGCATAAACAAGCTTGAAGGCGCATTGAGGGAGGATGGCGGCAATGAGTAAAAACGAGTATATCCCATTTGCTTCGGAGATAAAAGAAGTAATAAAGCACACCGACATTGAATACACGTTCCGAATGACATACGAGGGAGCTGTCAAACCGGGACAGTTTTTCGAGGTGTCAATCCCCAAATACGGAGAGGCACCCATTTCGGTTAGCGGCATAGGAGACGGCACTGTCGATCTTACCATCAGAAAGGTAGGCAAGGTTACAGACGAGGTATTCGAGCACTACGCAGGAGACAGACTCTTCCTTAGAGGGCCGTACGGAAACGGCTTCGAAGTTGCGAACTACAGGAATAGGGAATTGGTAGTGATAGCGGGTGGAACAGGACTCTCGCCTGTGCGCGGAGTTGTCGAGTACTTTTCGGAGCACCCGGAAGAGGTCAAGGGAATGACTCTTGTGGCTGGCTTCAAATCCCCAAAGGACATCCTGTTCCTTGAAGATTTCGCCAGGTGGAAAAAGAGCATGGAGGTAATACTCACCGTGGACTGCTCAGACGGCGACTTCTCATGCCAGATAGGCCTTGTTACGGAGTATATTCCCAAACTGCCAGTGAAAGATACGAGTGAGGCTGTGGCAGTAGTAGTAGGCCCTCCTGCAATGATGCATTTCACAACCAAAGGGCTGCTCGAGGCAGGCTTTCGCGAGGAAAACATATGGATATCACATGAGCGCAAGATGTGCTGCGGCATAGGAAAGTGCGGTCACTGCAAGATAGACGATACGTATGTATGCCTTGACGGTCCGGTTTTCAACTTCACAAAAGGCAGCAGGCTTATCGATTAGTAAGGGAGGGCAAACGATGGATCTAAATACCAAGCAGCTAAAGAAGAATGCATTCCGTATCACCAAAAGCAGAGGGATAACGGCGTCGCGTGTCCGCGTCCCCGGTGGGCACCTGGAGGCGAAATATCTGTCTATGCTTCAAAATATCGCCGAAAAGTACGGAAACGGGACTGTCCACATTACAAGCAGGCAGGGCTTTGAGATTCCGGGCATAGCCTTTGAGGACATGGATGAGGTCAACAAGTTGCTTCAGCCAATCATTGAAGGGCTCGATATAAACCAGCCGATTCCCGGTAAGGGCTACTCGGCGGCAGGAACCAGAAACATCACGGCATGCATAGGCAACCGCGTCTGTCCGTACGCCTGCTATGACACAACTGCGTTTGCGCAGAGAATGGAAAAAGCTGTTTTTCCAAATGATCTTCATTTCAAAATAGCGCTTACGGGCTGTCCCAATGACTGCGCAAAGGTGCGAATGCACGACTTTGGGATAATGGGAATGACAGAGCCGCAGTACAACAGGGACCGCTGCGTAGGCTGCAACGCATGTGTCAAGGCATGCACCAGGAAGTCTGTTTCGGTACTGGAGATGGTAAACTACAAGATAGAGCGCAACGCGCAAAGATGCATAGGCTGCGGCGAGTGCGTACTGGCGTGCCCTACAAATGCATGGACAAGGGGCGAGCAGAAACTTTATCGTCTCACGCTCATGGGCAGGACGGGCAAGAAGAATCCGCGATTGGGCGAGGATTTCATTAAGTGGGTAGACGAGGAGAGCATAATCAAAATAATTCTCAACACCTATGATTACGTGATGCAGTATATAGATAAGGAGGCGCCGGGCGGCAAGGAGCACATAGGCTACATAATCGACCGTACCGGCTTTGAGGAATACAAAAAATGGGCACTCAGCGACGTAAACCTGCCTGAGACTGCACAAGTGTATTCTCCGATTTTCTGGAAGGGAATAAAATACTAAAATTTTCATGAACGTACAGCTTTGAATTCTAATGCTTTGAAGTCGGTATTTTTGGTATAAGTAGAGTATAGGGATACTTTGCTGAAATAAAGATATAGCGAACGGGGGGATAAGCATGATATACAGAGCGAGCTTTTTGAAAAGAAATGCAGACGGCGAGGTAGACAGAGTCGGAGAAGACGTAGTAATAGAGGACGGGGATTTCGCCCTCGAACAGCTATTTGATGAGGCGGGGCTTCCTTTTCCCAAGATCCAGATGGAGCAACTCATGGCTTTCAAAGATGAGGGGAGAATAGTGCTTTTAAAGAGCGATTTTCTGGATATAGGTGCTGATGACGAAAAGATTTCAGGAATGGAATTTGACGAGGTTGTAATTGAAAGAAGCGACTATTAGACTGCTAAGAGATTGATGTCAAACATAAAATCACATTATTAAATATAAATTATTTGAGGTCCTGAAAAGGGCCTCTTTTTTTTCAACAGCTCAAAGTTTCTGGTTTCAAAGGGATGGAGGAAATCAAGCGTATATATATATATATATATATATATATAGTGTTTTGGTCCTATTTTTTGGAGGTATACATCTAAGAATGTAAAAACATTAAGTGAACTATCGATTCACAAAGGGCGGCTATCGAGTGTATCGGTTATTAAAAATTGGGGGACAGCGCATATGACAAAAATAACAAAGACAAAATCTCTCCGCAAAAGCACATTAACAATTTTTGCACTGTTTTTCATTTTGCTGATTTTCTCAGTGTACTTCCTTTTAAACACCATTATGATGGATAGCATTGACCAGCTGGAAGAAAAAAATGTAAGCGAGAACATTGAAAGAGCACTTAACACAATGGAGCAGCAGGAGTCAGCCCTGGCGTCTGTAACGCGGGACTGGGCAGGCTGGGACGATACATATACTTTTGTGGAAGACGGCAATGAAGCCTATCTTGAAAACAACATATATGAGGACGTATTTGTAAACCTGAACCTGAACCTGATGGCTATTATCAATGAGTCAGGGGAATACACATTTGCGACGGGTATGGATCTGGAGAATACCGAATTTGTACCCGTTTATCCCGAACTGAAAAATGCGCTCGAAAAAGGTGGCATACTTCATAATACAGATTCCGGCTATGCTGTGAAAGGGATAATAATGCTGCCTGAAGGCCCCATGCTTATAGCGTCACATCCCATTCTCAAGAATGATTTGAGCGGCCCTACGCGCGGAAACCTTGTTTTTGGCCGATTTTTGGATGCGACGGCTGTCAGCGAATTGTCTGAAATTCTCAATTTGGATGTTTCACTGGAAATTATTGAGCCTGAGAACCACGAGAATGCCCAAAAGACAAGTCAGCCAACTCAAAAGCCTCCTATTGAAATCAAAATGTTGGGCAAGGACAAGCTTGAGGCGCGAACGAAGCTCAATGATATAAACGGAAATCCGGCGCTTGCATTGAGGATAGAGCTGTTGCGGGAAGTTAGCATGATGGGCAAGAAGGGCGTATACTATACGCTCTATTCGCTCATTGCAGCAGGACTGTCATTCACATTGATAATATGGTTATTTCTCGAAAAGACCATACTCTCAAGGCTGTTAGCATTGAGTAGGGAGGTTATAAATATTGGAGACAAAGGTTTATTCAGAGCGCGTCTTGGGTCGCAGAAAAGGCCTGACGAAATCTCAAGCCTTTCGGAAGAAATTAACCGCATGCTTGACAGGCTTGAAGAGTCGGAGCATAGGATCAGCGAAAGTGAGCAAAAGTACAGGACACTTGTAGAAAAAGGCACTGAAATAGTTTATTCGCTCAACCGTGAAGGGGCTTTCTCTTACATATCCCCAAACTGCACAGAAGTGCTCGGGTATTCTGCTGAAGAAATTCTGGGGAAGACTTTTACTGCATTTGTGCATCCTGATGACAAGGCAAAATGGAGCTGCATTTTTCAGAACATGTCTGTATTCGACCAATACAAGGAGGGTTGCGAATACAGGGCCAGAATCAAGGAAGGATCTTGGAAATGGTTCGAGACGAAGGTTTCATCAGTGCCGGAATGTCGTAATGAACAAAGGTCATATATCGGAATATTCTACGACATACATAAGCGAAAAATCGCTGAAGAGGCGTTACAGCATGCCCATGACAGTCTTGAAACGAAGGTCCGGGAACGTACAGTGGAGCTTTCTGAGTCAAACAAACTTCTGCAGGCTGAAATCGAGGAGAGAAAGAAAATACAGGAGAAAGTTACTCATCTTGCATATCACGACCATCTGACGGGGCTGCCCAACAAGATCATGTTCACTGACAGGCTCAGCCAGGCCATTTTCCTTGCAAGGCGCACTGAAAAGCCACTTGGAGTGCTTTTCGTAGACCTGGATGCTTTCAAAATGGTAAACGACACAATGGGGCACGACCAAGGCGATGAGCTGCTAAAAGAGGTAGCAAAGCGGCTGGCCGCTTCTGTCCGCAGTGATGATACGGTCTGCAGGGTAGGCGGTGACGAATTTATATTGATGGTGCAGAACATATCGAATCCAGAGGATATAGTGAAAATTGCCAATAAGGTCGTGGCCTGCTTTGAAGAGCCCTACAAGTTGAAGGGGCAGGACTTTTTTGTGACATCCAGCATAGGCGTTGCCATGTATCCTATAGATGGAGATAACGTGGATACACTGATAAAGAATGCGGACATAGCAATGTACAAGGCGAAGGAAAGCGGCAAGAATCAGTATGTCATGTGCACGCCTGTTATGAAGGACAAGGTCATGGAGACGATGACACTGACAAACAGGCTCTATCGCGCGTTGGAGAGAAACGAGCTTATGCTCTACTACCAGCCACAGGTAAGCTGTGAATCAAGCAAAATAATTGGTGTCGAAGCCCTGTTAAGATGGAAGCATCCAGAGCTAGGCTTTGTTCCGCCTTCGAAGTTCATTCCGCTTGCGGAGCAGACGGGGCTGATAATGTCAATAGGGGACTGGGTGCTGAAAACAGCCTGCAAACAGAACAAGGCGTGGAGGGACGCCGGATTTCCTCATATGCGCATGGCTGTGAACCTTTCTCTGCAGCAGCTCCAGAACCCTAACATAGGCAGGAGGGTTGATGAGATTCTGGAGGAAACGGGCTTGAGTCCCAGGTGCCTGGAGCTTGAAATAACCGAAAGCATAGCAATGAACGAATCAGGCCAAGTGATTGAAGTCTTGGAGTCTTTCAAAAAGAAGGGTATCTCGATTTCCATAGACGATTTCGGCACGGAGTATTCTTCGCTGAGCCGCCTAAAATACCTGCCTATTGACAGGATAAAGATTGCAATGCCGTTCGTGCAGGGTATTGCCGTAAGCGAAAAGGACGAGGCCATCACTAAGGCAATAATAGTGCTGGCAAAGAATCTGGGTATGCATACAATAGCGGAGGGAGTCGAAACAAAGCAACAGCTTGATTTCCTGAGCCAGCGCATGTGCGAGGAAATCCAGGGCTTCTACTACTACAAGCCCCTTCCGGCAGAAGAGATTGAAGCAATACTGCGTGCGGATGGGATTCTAAAACTGGAAGATGGCGAATAGGAAGATTAAAAAATATAGAGGTCTCCGCCTCCTCAGAGGAAATAGCCTCGTCATCTGAAGAAATGACTTCATCGGCCGAAGAAGTCGCATCGTCTGCCGGCATGCTTTCAAACATGGCCAGCGATATGAACGGACAGATAGATAAGTTCAGATTGTAGAATTAACTAGTTTGTCATATAATAAAAGGCATGTTCCTAATAATGGTTAGAATCTTTTCATTTTGAGGTGCCATAATAAACATTTGAATTTTACAGAAAGGTGAGCTCCTTATGGATTTAAAAAGACTCTTTAATTATACTACTGGTGACAGCAAAGAAGAATTGCACCTGTTAAACAACAAAGCTAATTTCAAGAGCATTATGGACTATCTATCCATCATCTTTTTCTTGGGAAGTGTATTGAATTTTATTTCACAGTATATTATCTATGGCCAAGACTTAAAGAAGGTTTTGGTTTTCAGCACGGGACTCATAGCAATAGGAATAATGATAAGAAAAGTCGCCGTTTTGAATATAAGTGACAAATACAAGGAAATCATTATTCAAGCGCTGTTTATTGTTATGGTGCCCGTTATTACATTTCGATTCATCCAATATGCAAGCATAACTGTATGGGCGTTCCCATTTGTCTTGATATTCATTGCGCAGATTTTTGTGAAGCGGAAAATAATGATATCATTGGCGGCGTCCATATTGTTGACACAAATAGCCGTATGGATGGTTGTGCCGGAAAAAAACGTGCTGGTTGAGGCGTCTGACCATGTGGTACGGGTTGGCTTGTACGCAATAGCCATTCTAATAGCTTTTTATATCAATAAGGTTTACGTGGAAAAGCTTAGTGAAAACAGGCAACAGATTGGGAAGATAAGGGAACTTGCATATCACGACACTTTGACTGGTCTGCCCAACCGCCTGTTTTTCAATGAACAGCTCAAGCACTCAATTGCAATAGCTGAACGAATGGAAAGGAACCTTGCAGTCATGTATATGGATCTTGACGGGTTTAAGATGATTAATGACACGCTTGGTCATCCTACAGGTGACAAACTGCTGGTGGAGGTCTCCAAAAGGCTTGTTCAAACATTGCGCCAAAGCGATACAGTGGCAAGGCTTGGAGGTGATGAATTCGTTATCATGGTCGAGAATCTGGAAGAGGATGATTCGACAGATATTATTGCACAAAAAATCATTGGGGCCTTTAAACAGCCTTTTAATCTGAATGGTCAGGACTGTTTTATAACAACAAGCGTAGGAGTAGCCATATATCCAACAGATGGCAAAGAAGCAGACACAATTATAAAAAATGCCGACATAGCCATGTACAAGGCAAAGGAAAATGGCAAGAACCAATATGTGCATAGCAGTCCGGTTTTGAAAAGCAAAGTCGCTGATACCATGAAATTGCACAATCAATTGTATCGCGCCCTGGAACGAAATGAACTAGAGCTTTACTATCAGCCGCAGGTATGCTGCGATACAAGTCAGATCGTTGGCATAGAGGCATTGATAAGGTGGAATCATCCGGAAGTGGGAATGGTTCTTCCCGGAGTTTTCATTCCCATTGCTGAACAGTCAGGCCTTATACTCTCTATTGGAGAATGGGTAATGAGGACAGCATGCAGTCAAAATAAGGCATGGCAAGAGGCAGGATATCAAAAGATAAGGGTGGGTGTAAACCTTTCTGTTAGAGAGTTTCATAATCATGATATTATCAATCAGGTAAAAGGAATTCTTGAAGAAACAGGTTTGGAACCTGAATTTCTGGAACTAGAGATAACGGAAAGTATTGCTATGAAAGATGCCTCCAATGTAATTGAAAAGCTTAAAATATTCAAAAATATCGGGATTAAAATCGCCATTGACGACTTCGGAATGGAGTATTCCGCGCTTAATTATTTGAGGGATATGCCTGTTGACAGGATAAAAATCGCAATGCCTTTCATACAAGGCATCGATTTAAGTGATAAGGATAAAGCTATTACAAAATCGCTTATTATCCTCGCCAAAAATCTTGGGTTGAGTGTCATAGCTGAGGGCGTTGAAAGTGAAAGCCAGCACCAATTCCTTACAGAAAGAATGTGCGATGAAACACAGGGCTTCTATCAATATAAGCCCATGCCGGCGGTTGAAATGGAAAAATTGCTTAGGAATAATATGCACGCACCAATAATATAAAAGCTTAATATAAATAAAGAAATTAGAAAATGACGCGACTCATGATGAGCCGCGTCATTTTTTCTAAGCTGCTATTCCTTGCTTATTGCGAGTATGTTCATAACGAAGTTATTGCTCATTAGAGGTTTGAATACTGCAACTCCAAGTATGCTAACTACTGCGAATTCTCCAGCGGCTACGTAAAGCGCCGAAAGAGCGAAAGGCATCTGGAAGAGGTATGTCAGCATTGCCCCAACTATAAGCCCGTTGAAGACAACTGGCCAGAGGCTTGCTATGAAAAGGGCCTTGAGATTATCTCCCATGTATTTTCTGGTCAGGCATATTGCGTTCACCGCCAGCAGCGTGGCGAATGAGCCGGCTGCAATGTCGATTACGCCCAGCGGACTCGCCAGGTTGGCCAGCACACAGCCAATTACAAGGCCGGGTATGAAAAGCGGGTCTATAAATGCCAGCAGGGTAAGCACCTCGGAGAGCCTGAACTGTATCTGGCCGTAGCTTATTGGCGCCAGAGACATCGTAAGAGCAGCATATACGGCAGCCACTATCGCAGTTTTCACAAGATTCTTTGTTTGCATAAAAAAAACTCCTTTCAACATAAAAAGTTATGTTTTACAGAGTTACCACAAGCACAGATAAATTATCCTTCTTGTTTTTGAAAAGTGGGTAACCAAGAAAACACTTTTGATGATTGAATTTGTATGTTTTATAGAAATTACCATAAAATGAATTCAAATTATTATATCATATGTGTAGCAGCTTGATAAGACTTCTTTGCAAAATCATACAAACATGCTCTCGCTGTCTGTAAAACAAATTAAATGTTTGCATAAAATACAGAGTGGGTATCAATAATTTCAATAAACGAACAGTTTGACACAAAGCAGTCAATTGACAGACGGCTTGCAAATCAGACAGGACGCACCGGAGATACTACTAATTTGGGGGTGACATCATGAAAAAGCTTCGTCTGCTGATTGGAACAAGTGCCATAATGCTTGCGCTTATTGCTTCCTCTGGACATATTATGTTTTAAGCTTGGATTATTTATAATATGGCAACATTCATTTTACATATTGCCGTCAAATGAAAGCTCCCGCAATAATGCGGGAGCTTTCATTTCGATTAATTATCTAAAATAATAATATCGTAAATTATATAAATTTTGATTTTTCTTAAAAAAATCTCATTATAAAACATTTTTGGCATGTGCATTAAATCGAATAAAATATTTCAATTTTACATTACATGCATGAATACATATAATCATATTTGGGTGCAGGAGCTGTCACAATATTAAGCTCATATAGAATTTCAATTTATATTATTAAGGAGGGCGCATTATGAAACTGAAAAAGAGAATGTTAGGACTCATGCTAGCTGGCATGATGCTTGTAACTTCAGCGTGCACTAGCGGAGGTGCTCAGGAAAAGGCTGAGGGCGAAAACAAGGAAGTGCCAACTATAACAATGTCTTGGGGCAATGAGCTTCACACAGGTATTATGCACGTACCGCTTAAAAAGGTCGATGAATTCAAAAAGACAGGAGTTTATCTTAACCCGCTTTCCGACCAGCAGTTTGAGCTTTACAAGGATGATAAAAAGCTTGCTTTAGTCAACTTTGTGCCAACTAAGGGCGGCTCTGAAGCAGCCACTCTTATGGGACAAGGTCACCTGGACGCGGCAGTATGCTCCAATACTGCAATGCTTTCAGCTTATGATTCGGGAACAGATGTAAAGATACTTTGCCCTATTCAAACGGACGGAATAGGACTCGTGTTCGGACCGGACAAGAATTTCTACGGCTGGGAAGATGTCAAGAAGTACATAGAAAGCTCAAGTGTTCCAGTTAGGCTTGGATACCACTCTCCTGTAAGCGGACCGAGGATAGTTCTAGAATCTGTACTTACATCTGAAGGTTTCAAAGTAACAGAGGATCCAAATGACTCCACCGCTGACGTGCTTCTTGTAGACCTCAAGGGCACAGCAAACCTTATTCCTTCGCTTTCAAGCAACCAGGTTGACGGATGGGTTGGACCTTCTCATTATCCCGAAGCAGCTGAATATGAAAAGCTTGGCAAAATAGTTCTTAACCTTAAGGATTTCCCACCGGCAGGACAATGGGAGAATTTCCCTTGCTGCGTCTTTGCAGCAAGACAAGAAGTTATTGAAAAGAATCCTGAAGTGTTCGAAGCAATGGTTCAGCTTATAACAGAAGATGCCAAATATTGCATGGAGCACAAGGATGAGGTAGACAAGATAATGGCTGAGGTAGTCGGAATTCCGGAGGAAGCTATAAAAACATCACAAATTCAATACACTACTAATCCTACAGAAAAATGGCAGGATGGAATAAGAATATATTACGAAGCTATAGACAAGATGGGCAAATTCAGCGGAGAGCTTAAGAACAAGAGTTTCGACGAGGTTAAGGAAAAAGTATTTAATTTCGAGTATGCAAACAAGGCAAATAAATAAAAGAATACGGCTTCTGTCTTGGACGGCAGAAGCCTTTTTGCGGGGTGAAGTAAATGGAAAGGACGATTAAAAGCTTTGCAACACAGGCACTTGTGCCTATGGCGTTTATTATTATCTGGAATGCTATGGCAATAACCATAGGCAATCCTGTAATATTGCCTGAAATAGGCAGTGTAATAAGCAATTTCAGACATGCCACTGATAATTTCATAGGACTGGGCTCGATACCTACAAATATATTTGTAAGCCTTCTAAGGGTCCTTATTGGGTATACTGTGGGCGTACTTATAGCTGTTCCACTTGGGATACTCATGGGTCATAAGAAACTTATAAACGAACTCTTTGAAAATTTCATTACGATATTCAGGCCGGTGCCTCCTTTGGCCTGGGTGCCGCTTGTGCTTGGCTGGTTTGGCGTATCGAGCCTGGCGACCGCAGTAGGCCTTACCCAGGGGCCTGCATACGTATACCTTAGTAATTTCAAAATTTCCATGATATACATAATAGCTCTGGGAACCTTTTTTCCGGTGCTTACAAACGTAGTATTCGGTGTTAAAAATGTCAAGCAAACTCTAATAGATTCGGCCCATGTTCTAGGAGCCAGCGAAAGGGATATTTTTTTCAAGATACTGATTCCGGGGGCCGCACCAACTATTATAAACGGACTGAGAACGGGCCTGGGAATTGCGTGGGCTTGCCTTGTTTCGGCGGAAATGCTTCCGGGAAGCCTTTCGGGAGTCGGTTATCTCATAACCCACTCGTATGAACTGGCAAGGACAGACCTTGTGATTACAGGAATAATATGCATAGGCTTTGTAGGCGCAGGGTTGGATTCAATTTTCAGGATGCTTGAGAAAAAATATTTTTCTTGGGAGAGAAAAACAAGGTAAGGGTGGTGAAAACAGATGAACGCATGCATAAAAATCGAAAATGTGGAGAAGACTTTCAAATCCCAGGAAGGCTTCGAGGTTAGGGCGATAGAAAAAGTAGACATGGACATAGACAGGAACGAGTTCATATGCATAGTAGGTCCATCGGGCTGCGGCAAGTCGACGCTTCTTAGGATAATAGCAGGTCTTGAAGGCACAAGTGCAGGAGAGGTGCATTATTGCGACAAGAAAATCACAGGTCCCAGCAGGGAGATAGGCATGGTGTTCCAGAATTATTCGCTTCTGCCCTGGCGAACTGTCATAGACAACATAGGGCTTGGGCTCGAATTTGCTGGAAAGCCAAAGGAAGAGAGAGAAGCTATATCAAGACACTTTATTGACATGATAGGCATGACCGAGTTTGAAAAGGCATTTCCGTATGAACTTTCGGGCGGAATGCAGCAAAGGGTGGCTATAGCCAGGGCGCTGGCTAATGATCCGGATGTGCTTCTAATGGACGAGCCTTTCGGCGCGCTGGACGCATATACTAGAATTCTTCTCCAAAGAGAGCTCCTGAAAATTTGGGAGAGGAACAAGAAGACGATACTGTTTGTCACACACAGCGTTGATGAAGCCGTATATTTGTCTGACCGTATTGTAGTTATGACAAGCAAGCCGGGCAAGATAAAGGAAATAATTGACGTGGACATTGAGCGCCCGAGAGACAGGGCGAATCCTAAATATGGAGAGCTTACAGCCAAGCTCCTTAATATGCTGGAGGAATAGACAAGCTAAAGGCTGCACATTCGAAAGATGTGCGGCTTTTTTATGTTCCAGGCAAATAATTGCTTCAGATGATCCTAGATTTGTATGTAACGCTTATTTATGATGGTTGAGGCTGTGTGATTTTGATAAAAAACTATTGTGGAAACAAAAATGTTGAATTATAATTTAATATATGAACAATTGTTCAAGTGAATACATATGAGGTGCTGGAGGGGATGCAATGACTAGAAGATTTCTTTTGAAGGGTCTTGACTGCGCAAGCTGTGCGGCCAAGATAGAAAAGAAGATAGGAGAACTTGATTTTGTAGAAGAAGCAAGCTACAGCTTCGCAAACTGTGTATTGACGCTGGAACTGGATGAGGGCGCATCACCTGACGGAGATGAAATGATTAAGATGCTAAGCGGAATAGTAGACAACATAGAACATGGCGTTGTGGTCAGGGAATATCGAAGGAAAAGCTCAGCTAATGATTCAGAAGGTCAAGTAACAGTAGAAAGCAGTGAGGATGACAAGGACGAAGACGCTGGCAAGGCAAGAAGAAGGTACTATAAAATAGCAGCAGGTGCAGCGCTTCTCATAGTGCTCAATACAGCCAGTATAAGCTGGCCTTACGATATCACGGTATATGTGTTTGCCTATCTGCTTGCCGGCTCTGGAGTCCTGCTCAAGGCAGCCAAAGACATCGCAAGGGGGAAGCTCTTTGACGAGAATTTTCTCATGAGTATTGCAACGCTTGGAGCCTTTATGCTTGGTGAGTATTCAGAGGCGGTCGGAGTAATGCTGTTTTACCAGATAGGAGAGGCATTCCAGTCACATGCAGTAAACAATTCAAGAAGGTCCATAAAGGAAATTCTCAACATAAGACCTAAATATGCAAACCTAAAAAGGGACGACAGAGTAGAGAGTGTGGATCCAGGAAGCGTCAATGTAGGTGAGATTATTGTGGTCAGACCGGGTGAGCGGGTTCCGCTTGACGGAGAGGTTGTAAGCGGAAGCTCCATGGCAGACACTTCGGCGCTTACGGGTGAGCCGGTGCCAAGAAGGGTGTCAAAGGGAGACATGATTCTTTCGGGCTTCATAAACAAGGATTCCATGCTGGAAGTCAAGGTTTCAAAGGAATTTGAGGACTCTGCCGTGAGCAGGATACTGCATATGGTTGAAAATGCAGGTGCGCGGAAGGCTCCGACGGAGCAGTTCATAACGAAATTTTCAAGATACTACACACCGTTTGTAGTGGCTGCAGCAGCTGTTATAGCTATAATTCCTCCGCTTGTTGGATTTGGAGGATTTCCTGAATGGATCAGGAGGTCGCTCATATTCCTGGTAATATCGTGTCCTTGCGCTTTGGTCGTGTCGATACCGCTTGGATTTTTCGGAGGCATAGGTACTGCCTCGAGAAATGGCATACTAGTAAAGGGCGGCAACTATCTTGAGGCTCTTAATTATGTGGGCACTGTGGTTTTCGACAAGACGGGTACGTTGACCAAGGGGAACTTCGAGGTTGCAAAGGTTGTTCCTTTTTCGGGAACGAGCAAGGAGGAGCTTGTCGAAACAGCGGCAAGGGCTGAATCGCACTCAAACCATCCGATAGCGGAATCGATAAAAAGGGCTTACGGTGGGGAAGTGGACATGAAAAGCATAACAGAATACAGCGAAAATCCGGGGCACGGCGTCGTGGCGACAATAGACGGCAGGACTGTTCTGGCCGGCAACAGCAAACACATGGCTCTAAACGGGATAATGCTGCCTATGGTCTCGGAAAGCGGAACGACAGTGCACGTATCGAGTGACGGCAGATATATAGGTTATATTGTCATAGAGGATGAACTCAAGTCGGGCGCGCACGACTCAGTAGCAAAGCTCAAGGCTATTGGGGTTGAAAACGTAATGATGTTCACTGGCGATAGAACAAGCACGGCAGAGGCTGTTGCCGGTGAAATAGGACTTGACGGCTTTAGGGCTGAACTTCTTCCAAACGGCAAAGTCGAGGCGTTTGAAAGTCTTTCTGAAGATATCAAAAATGCTGCCGGGAAAAAAAGCAAGATAGCGTTTGTGGGCGACGGAATAAACGATGCACCCGTTCTGGCAAGGTCTGATGTTGGTATATCCATGGGGGCTCTTGGTAGCGACGCTGCGATAGAGGCCGCTGACATTGTAATAATGGATGACAAGATTTCCAAAATTTCGACGGCCATAAGCATTGCAAAGTATACAAAAAGGATAGTGCTGCAGAACATAATCCTGGCACTGGGAGTTAAAGGCGCTGTAATGCTGCTTGGAGTTTTTGGGCTTGCTACAATGTGGATGGCCGTGTTTGCAGATGTGGGAGTAGCTTTGCTTGCGATATTCAATTCGGCAAGGATACTCGGGCGGAAATTTGCATAAAAAGTAAATTATATGTTCAAAAAAAGGTTTACAAAAGCATATAAAGATGATAATATAATTATGAGAATGATAATCAATATCAAATGCAAACGATTAATGATAATGAAAGGATTGGAGGCTGAATATATGGAGTGCAATAAAAGATGTCAGATATGTTTTAAGGACAGCAGCGATTTTTTCATAAATGCATTTGTTGTAAGTCTGAGCCCGGTGCTCTGCGGAGTCAAACCGATTCACCTTTTCAGCCTTAAAAAATCCGACATGGCTCGTTGTGAAAAGCTGAGCAAGATAGACTACTTTTTTTCAAACTGCGACAGGATATCTTACAGGATCTTCGAGTGTTCCGACGAGAGCATCAAGGTCATATTCTATAATAAAACAGCTCTGGACGGGGCTCTGAGCGAGCACAAGAATCTGAATTTCTTAAAAAGCCATGGATATCCTATGAATTACAGCATGGATTCATACCTTGAGCATCTTATATCGAAGATCAAAGCAGGTGTTGACGCACATGAGATGGGAATATTCTTTGGATATCCGCTCAAGGACGTTATGGGCTTCATGGGCCATCCAAAGCTGAGCTTCACGAAGATGTCGGGCTGGAAGGTGTACGGAGACTCAAGAATATCAGATGAAGTATATAGCAAGCATGTCATAGCTAGAGAACAATTCTCAAGCATGCTTGAGCTCAAGTCTGCTGAGGTCCTCATTAAAGAGGGCTTTACCCTTAAATCTGCTTAGCAGAATTTGCCATATAGATCCTACCTTATTCCGGGAATTTTGATTCTCGGGATTTTTTTATAAATCGAGGAAATCAAATAAAGTGATAATTTAAATCAAATTAAAAATTAAAAATGGTTCGCCCTATTGTCTTGATGGGTATAAATGCAGCAAGACTAAATTTGGGGGACGAGACAATGAAAAAAATTCTTAAGTTTTTGGCCTTGACGCTGTTTCTGGCAATTGCTTCATCCGAAATGTCATACGCCGATTCCGTCAAGGTGAAGATAAACGAGCAGTATCTTCAGATGGAGGTGTCTCCAATCATACAAAACGGGAGGACGCTGGTGCCTCTTAGAGCTATTTTTGAGGCTCTTGGAGCAAGCGTGGAGTGGGATGCTCAGACAAGAACGGTGACAGCGTCAAATGGAGAAAGTGTAGTAAAACTTGTAATAGATAGCGCAAAGGCTAGTGTCAGAGGGAAAGAGGTGCTCCTTGATGTACCAGCCACAATAGTTAATGGAAGGACACTGGTTCCCGTCAGATTTGTATCCGAAAGCTTGGGAGCAGGCGTGGAATGGGACTCGCAAAGTATGACTGTTTCCATTGTATCGGCTGAAGTTCAGCAGAAAGCTCTTGCGGCTGCGATGGTAGAAGATAAGTGGGGCTACATAGACAAGACGGGGAATGTTGTTATTGCTCCGGTGTTGCCTGTTGCCGGGGATTTTAGCGAAGGTCTGGCGGCAGTGCCATTTTTTGAAGGGAACGAATATATTGGTCTGGGCTATATTGACAAGCAAGGAAACCTACTGACGTATCCTCAGTTCCACAATGCCGCATATTTTTCGGAGGGACTTGCCGCAGTAAGCAGGGCCGGGAAGTGGGGATACCTGGACAGCTCGGGCAATATGGCGATAGATTACCAGTATGACGAGGTCAGGAGCTTTTCGGAAGGTTTGGCACCAGTGCTTGTAGATGAAAAATGGGGATTTATAGACAGGGAAGGTAATATTGCAATAAAGCCTGAATATAATGCTGTAAAGGAGTTTTCAGAAGGGCTTGCAGCTGTGCTAAAGGATGACAAATGTGGTTTCATTGACAAGCAGGGCAACATGGTCATAAAGGCGCAATACGATTACATCAGCCCTCAGTTCGAATATGCAATAGACTTCTCTGAGGATATGGCCACGGTAATAGTTGATGGCAAGTGCGGCTATATTGATAAGCAGGGCAATATGGTCATCAAGCCAGAGTACGGACTGGCCTGGAATTTTTCAGACGGTCTTGCAGCAGTGGCTGTTGGCTTCGAATACGGTTTTATTGACAAAACAGGAAAAATGGTCATTGAGCCGAGATTCGACTTCGCCGTAGGCTTCACAGAAGGACTGGCGCCTGTCGATGTGGGCGGAAAATGGGGTTTTATTGACAAAAATGGCAAAGCGGTTATTAGTCCTAAATACGAATATGCGATGCACTTTTCGCAGGGACTAGCAGCGGTAGAAATCGGAGGCAAATGGGGCTTTATTGACAAGCAGGGAAATCTGGTCATCGAAGCAAAGTATGACATGGTTTCATCGTTTAACAAATAAAAAATACAGTGCAAGCAATAAAAAAAGTGGCATTCTAATCATGAACATGCCCCTGTCAAGTAGACAGTGGAAATAATAAAAAATTCGATGCTAATCATTCAATGGTTAGCATTGTTTTTTTATGCGGCGTAATTTAAATATTGACGATATTCTAAAGGAGTCATTCTG
>Ga0302252_1000095_pt1 | contig 111584 bp, 94 predicted proteins | sample AAG_RA_Leu_MG_FD_193511 | JGI IMG/M metagenome (GOLD analysis project Ga0302252, IMG submission 193511) | Enriched activated sludge microbial communities from anaerobic digester in WTTP, New Holstein, Wisconsin, United States - AAG_RA_Leu | ecosystem: Engineered > Bioreactor > Anaerobic >... | reverse complement strand
AGCATATATCGAATCACTTTTGTGGGCAACACGGTGATGCTCCAGATCTTTCTGGGAGTAGATCCAGCCTTCATAGGGCACAGTCCATATCTGCCGGCACTGGCAAGGCATGTCACATATCCTGCCCGCCAGCTCGGACTCCCGGTAAATCCTGAAGCAGAATGCGTTTTTCTTCCCTGTGTGGGAGCATTTATCGGAGCTGACACGGTCGGGCTCATCCTTGCAGCAGATCTGCACAGACAGAAGGGCTGCCGTCTAGCAATCGACATCGGCACCAACGGAGAGATTGTGCTGTCAGCCGGGGGAGAGCTTTTTACATGTTCCACTGCAGCCGGCCCGGCTTTTGAAGGCGGCCAGATTGAGTGGGGAATGTGCGCGGAGCCGGGAGCAATTTCAGAGATACGGCTCAACAGCGGCATTCATATTAAAACCATTGACAATACACCTCCAAAGGGAATATGCGGCTCAGGCCTGATCGATATCCTGAGCGGCCTCCTTCGTGAGCATCTCGTAAACAGTCGGGGGACTCTCAGAGAAGATGCGCCTTCCCCCCAATGGCTTAAAGAGCGTATCTGCAGGAACGGGAAAGGGAGAGAATTCATCATCGCGCCGATCGACGATAAAAAGAACATAGTGCTCACCCAGAGAGACGTAAGACAGCTTCAACTGGCCAAAGCGGCGACAAGAGCCGGCATAGAGATCCTCCTGAAGCAGGCAGGAGTGGAACAGGAGGATCTGGACGAGATAATACTGTCAGGAGCCTTCGGCAGCAGCCTCAACAAGGAGAATATCCGCAGAATAGGCCTCATACCCTCGATACCACTGAATAAAATAGTTGCAGCCGGAAACGCAGCTGGCGCCGGAGGATTGATGATGCTGCTGAATCACAGACTGATTGACGAGGTGGAGAAAATCTGCTCAAAGGTGAAGTATCTGGAGCTTTCAAGGAGCACAGATTTCAGCGCGGCTTTTCTGAATCATATGAATTTCTGATTATGGCGCCATTGCATATCCCTGCCGGCCGGCCTTGCCGCTGCCTCATGAAAGGGGGAATAATTACGCTTTTCGACAGGAGAGAGGTATACAATGGCATAGCTGTCAGCGATATCATACCGCTGATAGGAGCAGACAGTGCAAAGCCCAACCGGCGCGTTCTGGCGCTGGCAGAGGAGATGATCACGCTGGGTATTTCACTGGCCAACCCAAAGGCATGGTGCAAAGTATACCCTCTGCAGGAAGTATCTGAGCTACTGCCGGAGATCTTCAGATTTCCGGGTGTAGATCTGGTCTCAGCCTGTGCCTGCACAATCGGCAGCGATCTGGAGGAGCAGTCGTCCTCATTTTTCAGCCACGGTGAAGAAGTGAAAGGGTTCATCCTTGACGCAGTCGGAACTGCTCTGATTATGAACCTTGCCGCTGCTGTTTACAGAAACACCAAAGAGGAGGCCGCATTCAGGAATATGATATCATCGCCGATGCTGCTGCCAGGCGAGATAGGAATCCCGATGGAGCTTCAGAAGATGGTGCTGGCTGTGCTGTCATCAGAGGATCTTCCTGTCACTCTTTCCGACAGCACGATGCTGAGGCCTTTGAAAAGTCTGTCTTTTCTGTGCCTGCAGGGTGTGAATCTGGAACTGCCGGATGAGCTCTCACCGTGCATATCATGTACCAGAAGAGATTGTACGCGATGTGCATATAGAAGGATGTGACATCCATAAACCAGGCCCTGACATCGGACAAAGACCTGCTGCCGATGAGACATTCTCACAGCTCAAAGCAGCAGAGCCAGCCGGTTGGCCTGACTGGAGTTCAATCAATCATGTAAGGAGTGATTTTATGACCGAAGCAGTTCGTTGCAGCAGTTACAGGCCGCTTACAGACGAAGGAGTGCAGGCTGTGCACCGCACGGTTCTGAAGATTCTTGACGAGATAGGTATCGAGGTTAATGAGCCAGAAGCTCTGCAATACTTCAGAGCAGGAGGAGCGCGAATTAAAAATGATAATATAGCTTGCTTTTCGCCGGATCTGGTGATGGAGCTGATTGGAAGGGCTCCCAATGAGCCAATCCTGTATGCTAGGGAGGAAAAATATGATATCCGCATGGGAAGTGATTATGTAAACTTCGGAACCGGCGGCACTGCAATAAGGATAAGAGATATGGAGAACGACACGGTACGCCCTTCGACAATATCCGATATCCACGATGCAGCGAAGCTGGTGGAAGCACTGCCAAACATACATCTGTTCATGCTTTCGCTGTTCCCCAATGATCTGCCCCAGGAAAGCGTGGATATCAACCGCTTCTATGCCGGACTTCTAAACACCAGAAAACACATAATGGGAGGTGTTTACACAGTTGAAGGGATCAGAAAGGTAATCGAGATGTCGGCTCTTATTGCCGGCTCACTGGAGAATCTCCGGAGGCGCCCTTTCGTATCGATGATCACATGCATAATCAGCCCTCTAAAGATGGACCGTCATTATACAAGGCTTATGCTCGAGATCATAAAAGCAGGGATTCCTCTAGTATGTCCCTCTGAGCCTCTTTCAGGCGCCACTTCCCCGATAACACTGGCAGGCACCATGGTCGTGCAGATTGCAGATTCTCTTTCAGGAGTTCTGCTCTCCCAGATTGTGAATCCGGGATCCCCGGTGATATTCGGCAGCGTCTCAAGCACTACTGATCTGCGTGACATGAAATATCTATGCGGCTCTGTAGAAATGGGCATGCTGAGTGCCGCGGAAGCCCAGATGGCGCAGTTTTACAGGCTTCCTTTCTATGCGGTCGGTGGAATGTCCGACTCCAAGACAACTGATGCCCAGTGCGGCTATGAATCCGCCATGACATCAATTCTGAATGCTCTCGCAGGCGCCAATTTTGTTCACGATGCAGCAGGACTGCACGACTTTGCATTGACCTGGAGTCATGATAAGTGCGTCATCGATGACGAGATTATCGGGATGTGCATGAGAGCGGCAAAAGGAATAGAGATAAATGAGCAGACCCTCGCCTTTGAAGTGATTCAGTCCGCAGGACCGGGCGGTACCTTCATCGATCACACTCATACAGTGAAGCACATGAGAAAGGAGCATTACATTCCTTCTCTCTGTGACAGAGACCGCCTTGAGCTATGGCAGCAGAAGGGCTCCCTCCCTGTAAGTGTCAAGGCCCGCAGACGGGTTGATGAGATACTTGGAATGGAAAAGGAGCCTGTCCTTGCCGGGGATGTTCGCGAAGAGCTGTGCCGACGCTTTCCGGAGATAGTGCGTGTTCCTGTGCCTTTCCGGGTTTCATGAAATTCACCCGGTAATCCAAAACAATCCAGACAAGGAGGACTTTTCAGATGAGCGGATTTGCATTGGCTTCGGGAAATCCCGAGCCGGCAGAAATAAAAAAGATGCTTGCCAGAATCTCCCATCGCGGCCCTGATCATTCAGGGATGCTTATATCAGGAGAAATCATAATGGCTCAGAACTATCTTCGAGCCGACTGCACCGGAGAAGTTGAGGATAGGATAATTCCTTTCTGTCAGAACAATCTCTCAATCTGCTATGACGGTCAGATGGGCAACTGTACGGAGCTGTCTGAGGAATATGGAATCCCCGAAGGACCTTTCAGAGAGGAGAGACTGATATTGAGGCTTTACGAGCTCCACGGGGCCGCCATGCTCGGTTATCTTTCGGACAGCATATTTGCCCTGGTAATCATTGACGGCACGAAAATCCTGGCAGCCAGGGATCTTCTTGGAATAAAAACGCTCTTTTACGGACAAAAGGAAGGCAACCTTTATCTGGCTTCTGAGATGAAGGCCATACTGGAAGTGACAGACGAAGTCCATGAGTTTCCCAACGGCCATTACCTCATGGCGGGAAAGAGTCCTCAGCGCTTTGCCGAGCTCCCTGCAACGGCTCCTGTCTATTCTGACGAAAGCATAAGGAGCATTACCTGCCGAATCAGAGACATTATCGAGCGCAGCTTCGCCAACCGCGTGGATTTCCGCGCTCCAACAGGCGGACTGCTGAGCGGAGGAATGGATAGCAGCGTAATCAACTATCTGGGAGCCAGGGAGTTTAAAAAGAGATTCGGAAACGGGGCCCGCTTGAAGACTTTCGCTCTGGGTGTCGGAGAGACCGGTGATATAAAGAGCGCAAGGCAGATGGCTGCCTGCCTCGACTCCGATCACCACGAGATGATAGTGAATCTCGAGCAGCTTCTTGCAGTAATACCTGAAGTCATTTACTATCTTGAGAATTTTGACCCTTCTCTGGTAAGAAGCGCCATCTCCAACTATCTCATCTCCAGGTTTGCCAGATCCAGGGGAATCGAGATACTGCTTTCAGGTGAAGGCGGTGATGAGGTTTTCTGCGGCTACAAATATCTGGCCGAGTATCCTCCTGAGGATCTGTTCGGCAAACAGATAGAGTGCATAAAGTATCTTCACAACAATGCATCACTGCGCCTGGACCGCATGAATCAGTGCAATTCGGTTCGCGTCGTTGCGCCTCTCATATCGGGAGAGCTGCTGGATTATTCCCTTACAATACCGCCTCAGTACAAGCAAAAACCGATCAATGGGAAAAAAATTGAGAAATGGATCTTCCGTAAAGCTTATGAAAACATCCTCCCTGAAGCCATTGTCTGGAGAAGCAAGGAGGAGTTTTCCCAGGGCTCCGGGTCGGCATACGTCCTGCCGGCATATTTCGAATGTCAGATCAGCGACGCTGAGTTTGAAGAAGCAAGGAAGAAATACCCTATTGTGCGGAGTAAGGAGGAGCTGTACTACTTCAGGATCTTCAATGAGCACTTTGGCGATTCCAGCGCAGTGAAAACCGCAGGACAGTGGCTTTACCTTTGAGACAGAGTAACACAGGCGATATGATCAGACAGGCCCTCGACTTTGAAATGGATGAGAGGATAACATTGAAGGATGTGGGGTGCTTATGAAGTCATTTCTGACCTTAGCTGTAATTATTGCGGTTCTGGCTTCATTATTGATATCTGAAGAAATTCTGCCACTTAAAAAAAGTTCATTGCCTTCTGCTGAATTCCATCCGGCATTTAATGGACGGAACAGTGAAGACGCTTTTACCTCTGAAGCGTTGCAGCTGCATTTCGCAGCTTCTCCTCCACCCTCTCCGGTCTCTCCCAGTAAGTCTTCGCCTGCTTCTGCCATCACGCAATCTCCTGCATCTGCAATCTTGCCATCGCCATCATCTCCATCAGCAATACCATCATCACCTGCCGCCATGTCACCGCCTGCATCTCAATCAGCGATAACGCCTTCACCTGCCGCCATGTCACCGCCTGCATCTCAATCAGCGATAACGCCTTCACCTGCCGCCATGTCACCGCCTGTATCTCAATCAGTGATAACGCCTTCATCCCCATTCACGCCTTCACCCGAATCCCCAGCAACGCTCTCTCCTGAATCTTCAGCAAGGCCATCCCCTATATACGGAAAATTCGCCTTTCTCTCCCTGCTGAAGAATCTGTTCACTCCGCCACTGCCCTTTTCACCGGCAGGCAGCAGCAAGATATCTTCGTCTGAACGCAGACGCCTGATAGGCAGGCGGCTGGAAATCATCAGAAAGCGCTCCGGCGACAGGGAAACAAATCTCGATGTCGATAACGTGGGCGGAATCACAGTCATTCGTGCCGGAGATATCATAGTAATGACAGTAATAGACGAGGATCTTCCTGAGTACAATCTGAGCCATATCTCGCCGAAAGAGCGCATGGAGCTTGAACGGGAATTCGCTCAGAAAGTAATGAAAGGCCTGAATGCCTCGCTGGAAAGATACAGAAAGATGAGCGCTCCGGGCTACCTCTACACAGCTTCACTTATATCGGTCGCGCTTCTGGCTCTTGCGGCAGTTCTGAGCTTCCTCCTGAGCAGATTTTTTCCCAGCGCTTACATCCGATGGACCATAAGGTTCAGCCTGTGGACATTCACTGTGATGATAATAATGCTGCTTTTTCCTTTCACCAGGGAAGCCACATTTATTATCACCGATCTTGTAATAGTACCTTTCATCATCCTCTGGGGAGTAATCGCCGCAGCCTGCCTGGTCGACCCCATGCTGCAGTATCTTGTCATGAAGGATATAGAGGGACTGCGCTCACTTGGAAAGTTCCGCGGCGCCAGGGAGAAGGAGCGCGTCGAAACGCTCAGGGAGGCTTCCCGTTATGCAATAAGAGGCTTTGTAATAATCGTGGCCCTGATAGCCTATCTGAAACTGCTCAAGGTTAACACGACAGCCATTGCAGCCTTTGCAGGCGCAATCGGCGTAATACTCAGCATTATAGGCCAGGATTATATCCGCGACCTGATCTCAGGCCTCATCATAGTGCTTGAAGATCAGTTCGGAGTGGGTGACATAATTGAAAGCAGCAAATACGGCGGAATTGTTGAGAGTTTCAGCCTCCGATCGACGCGTCTCCGGGATATCAAGGGAGGCTTCATCACTATTCCAAATTCGATACTTAGGGAAGTCCGCAATCTATCTCATAATTTCGCCCGTGTGGATTTCAAGGTTCAGATATCCTACAGAGCCGACATCGATCTTGCGCTCAGAGTCCTGAAGGAGGAGGCCGACCAGCTCCGTGATTCGGCTTCCGGTGAAATAATTGATGAGCCGGAGCTTGCCGGTGTCGACAGACTTGGTGAAAGCAGCGTGGAGCTGAGAATATTCATAAAAACCCTGCCCAAAATGCAGTGGCATATTGAGAGAGAACTCAACAAGAGGGTCAAGCAGCGCTTTGACAAGGAGGGAATTGAAATACCGTTCAGTCAGCTGGATGTCTGGGTTCACCGTGTCAGCAGGAAGGAGCTGTAGGATCCGATGAGGTGTGATGGAAAAAATGGACACCATTAAAATGGTGCAAATTCTGTGTGTGAGTGTACAATGCCGCAATTACTCATGCCCCCGTGTATAATTCGGATGTGGTTTCACCTGGCTCCGCATTTACGGAGCAGATCCTCCATCTCTCCGTTCTGCCTCACTTCAGCAAAATAGATCGGAGTCCTGCCGTTGTTATCCTCTGCATTGACATTGGCGCCGTTCTGAATCAGAAGCTCAACTATCCTTCTGTTGCCTTTTTCCACTGCAGCGTGCAGCGCTGTGCCGCCGAAGCTGTCCCGTACATTGATCTGAGATCGATCTTTCTGCAGAATTGCTTTTATCAGCTCTACGTTGCCTGCCCGTACCGCATCACTCAATGCATCTTTTGATGATCCCCTTCCAAATATGCTTCCCATTGCCAACCTCCACAGTTGAAAACCCTTGCCTGTGATCTTTTGAATACCACAATTATACAGTAAAAAACTGAAAAGGTATGTAGAGTAAATGTAAACATATTACCGGCAGGCCAGAACAAAGCCTTTCCAATATGGATGTCCGGACTGGATAAGCACAGATCCTGCAACAAATACATCAGAGTCCGTCACCGCCGGGACAACGCTTCAGCGCCCTGTATATCAGAGCGTGGATGCTTCCTGAGCGCACATCGTCGTTCAAGATGTCTCTATGGCGGGGGATCGATTCGGCGAAGGCGGATCTGCAGGTCTCGCAGGGAGCTGCAAGATATGAGGCTCCTGATGCCTTCAGCGCCTCCATCCTGGGCAGCGCGCCTGCGCTCCTTAGATTCGCGAGCTCCGGAGCCATCATCGCGCCGCCGCCTCCACAGCAGTATGTGTATTCCCCAACTGAGCTCACAGGCATCTCCATGAAAGACTCCACAGCGCTCTTGAGGCAGAAACGGGCGTCGGCAGTGACTTTTGATGCCCTTGCAAGCGCACAGGGCTCATGCAATGCAGCGGCACAGCCTTTGTTTGCCGAGCTATCCAGCTTCAGCCTCCCTTTTCTGATCAGATCGGCTGTGAGCTGGCAGATATGGCGGGGATATGCGGCATCGTGCCTCCCTCTGCCGAGCCCGCCTGATTTCATTGCCTCGCGCAGCGCCGCAACAAAGCCGTGGCCGGATTCGCCGAATACAACCTCCGCTGCTTCAAGCTCCTCTTTCACTTCCATCAGACTAACGCCTGCCTTCCCGACAAGGCGCAGGTCCGCGAAAGTCTCGAAATTCCGGCTGTCGAGACGGCTGGAAAGCGTCCACGATCTTCCTGAGCAATGCAGTACTGCAGCATAGCCCTTCAAAGTCTCTCCATCTGCGAGATCGTGGAGGGAGATCACGATAAGAACGTCAGCGCCCTTCCTGTCCACGTCGATCTCGAGCTCCATTCCCTTCTCCTCCCTGATCTCGGACTGCAGCTCAGCGGCGCGCTCCTTCCAGATACTGGCGTCCAGCCCCATGCTGTTGCCGGTCTTCCGCGCATTCAGAATTGAATGGGCCAGGTATTCGGGTATCATCCCGACTTCGGCGAGACACCCCCTCGCTGCGGCCGTTATCTCAGCAGTCTCGACGCCGAAAGGACAGAAGACCGTGCATCTCCCGCAGAGAGAGCACTGATAGAAGTAAGTATAAAGGAGATCCAGATCAGATTGCTCCAGTGAGCTCTTCCCTGCACCTGGTCCTGTGGCGGTGCATGTCTCTGCAATATCTCGCAGCAATCCTGCTCTCGCGGCAGGCATGTTCATGGGATCGCCTGTACCGAGAAAATAATGGCACTGCGCCGAGCATGCGCCGCATCTTACGCAGCTTTCGAGAGATAGAAGCAGGGAGCCAGACCGTCTGATCCTCGCTCTGAGCGCTTCGACAAACACGTCTTTCCAGTCGCCAGGCAGAGAAGGAGGCAATGAAAGCGCTTCACAGAGCTCAGGCCCTGCCCTCACACAGCGCTCACCGAGGGCTGCCGCCGGCTTAAGTGGCCTCATCTGATTCTTTTCCTCCTTCACTGCCGTGCAGGTCCTGACCGGCATGCATACCCAGCAGCCCGATGAGTATCGAAATCAATACTGCAAACGATGCCAGCAGTAAAAGGCCCAGCGCCCTGGCTGCCATCCGCTGTCTTCTGAGCCTCTCCTCCTCCATATACACCTTCTGCGCCTTCAAGGCAAGCATGGAGCTCCGCTCGAGAATCTGCTCCTCGGTGGTGGCGGGCTTTTCAATCATGGCGCTGAAATCCCTCTCGCACTGTCGCAATTTCTCCTCGAGCCTCGTCACGTCGATGCGCTCGCTGCTGCGGAGACTTTTCAGGAGCTGTCCGGTCTTTTTCATCCCATCAGCCGTAACAGTCAGGGAATGCCAGATCGTTATGATTGAAGCCTGAACTCTTCTCGTGTGCTGCCCTTCAGGCATCTCCATCTCGTAGTCTATTCCGGCATGCCACAGCCTGCCAAGAGGCTCCTTGTGACAGAGCGCGCACGACACGGTGGTCTTTGTTCCCGTGCTGTCCGGAATCACAGCAGGATCCCTTATCTGGAAGGCCTGGGCGCAGGCGGGCAGGAGCAATACCGAGAAGACCAGCAGCATCGAGAAGATACAGAGAGCTCTCATGAGTAAAACCCCCAGACAGTCATCGCCATGATGGCAAGAACAGCTGCGATGCTTCCAATCAGCAGGAACGGCCTTTTTCTCATATCTCTTTCAGGGCTCCTGTCCAGAAAAGGAACTGCCACGAAGGCAAGCAGCGCCAGTACTGGGATGAGCATCCCCAGCGGCTTGGCCAGGGGGCCGAATAACTGCGACGGTATGAGCTTCAATGTCTGGTACGCGGCGAGGAAATACCACTCAGGCTTTATGTGAAGTGGAGTCACCGACGGATCGGCGGGCCTTTCGCAGGGGCTGAAGAGCGACGGCATGAAGAAAACGAAAGCCACGAACAGAGCAAGCACTGTAGAGACAATTATTGCGTGCCTGATCAGCTGTACAGGGAAAAACGGCTCGGTGCCCCAGGGCCAGTTCCTGTCATCGTAATCCATCGTCTCCCGTCCTTTCGTCAGAGCGGCCTCGAGATGCCTGTCTTCCGTATCATTGTGAAATGCGCTGCCAGAAGCACGGCAAGAGTAATCGGTATCACCGCGACGTGGAAGAGGTAAAACCTTCCGAGCGTCACCGCATTTATGGCCGCTCCTCCCCTCAGTGCCGAGGCCAGGGCATTTCCGACGAGCGGGAGCGATTCGAGGGCGGAAATGGCTATGGTAGTCGCCCAGTATGAAAGCTCAGACCACGGCAGCAGATATCCTGTGAAGTTCATCGCGAGCACGAGCGCGAACATCGCTACGCCTGATACCCAGTGAAGCTCTCTCGGGGACTTGTAGGCCTGGCTGTAAAAGACTCTCAGCGTGTGAATGAGCACCATCACCACGAGAAAACCTGCGCCGGCACAGTGCACCCTCCTCAGAAGCCAGCCTAGCGGCACCTCTGTCGTCAGGTGAACGATACTCTCGTATGCGTGTCCCGGGTGCGGAACGTAGAAGGCAAGAAGCGCGATCCCCGATAATACCTGCACGAATATGAAGACCAGGGAGAGTCCGCCGAAGCATCCGAAAAAATCAGCTGCCCTCCTGTGCCTGGGCGCCCGTTTGTCGAGAATTTCCCGCCGAAGCCAGCTGGCGAGGCCGGTCCGCTCCTCGAGCCAGGACAGGGTCTTTTGTGCAATGTCATTCCGCTGCGCCACTCTTAATACCTCCCACGATGATCGTATCATTTCTGACTGTGATCTCGACTTTCTCGAGAGGGAGAGGGGCAGGTCCTGCAAGGACCTCTCCGTGCGGCCCGAATGCGCCATCGTGACAAGGGCAGTAAAAGATATAGCCGCTCTTCATGTTCGAAATTTTTTTCGCCTCACTCGAAGGCATCCAGCTGACGAGGCATCCCAGATGTGTGCAGACTGCTGAGTAGGCGAGCAGCTCTTCCCTGTCTCCCTCCCTGTACCTGATAACGAGGACAGGCTGATCGCCGCACCTGACCTGGACAGCCCTGTTCGGCTTCAAATCAGAGAGTTTCAATGACACAGGCTGGCTCTCTGCGCCTCTGTCTGACGGTGAGAAGAGCCGCCCCAATGCACAGGCGATCTCAGCGGAGATCGCCGCTCCGCACAGCATCAACGCTCCATACAGGAACGACCGCCTCGACATCCAGACGAAGTCGAAAGAAGTGGAATCCTTAATCTGACTATCGATGCTCATCTCTCAGTAACTCCCAGATATTGATGACAGAGGTTGCAGTGATTCGCAGCGGTGTGGCACCTCATGCACTCAGACTCGCTGTAATCTCCGCCTGACAGGCCGGCCCCGTGCCACAATCTCCAGTACTGCTGCGGATTGTGATAGAGCGGGGCGAGATCCCTTTTCTTTTCTATCATGAGCGCGTAAGGTCCTGGCCCGTTTCTGGCTGGCATAGCGACAGGCTCCCGGAAAGGGCTTCGACCTATGGCTATAGCCGCGCCTGCAGTAATGAACGCAAGCAGAGAGACAGTCAGCAAAGCATATCTTACAGGCCTTTCATTCCATGTCCCCTGCAGGGAAGGCCCATATCGCCCTGTCAGTGAGCGGGCCGCTTCCGGAATATGCATCAAAAGAATCGCCAGGCCGTGCATGAGCTTCCCTGATGGCAAAAGGCAGAGCAGCAGCAGGACAGATAGCAGGTGAACGGTGAAGGCGGAGGTCGGAAACGTGACATCTGGCGCCTGCTCAGGCGATAAGAGCCTCAGCAGGTGAAGCATGAAGTCTTTCACGGCCATCTGATCGACAGGCATGCAATATCTCAGATACAGCCCAGAACCGCCGGTCACGAGAAGCAGAACTAGTATCAGATAGTCTGCTCTTCTCGAGATATAGACTTGGTGAACGAAGGCGAACCGCCTTGCCAGAAGAGCGAGAAGGCTCACCATCATCACCGCGCCTGCAGCGGGCGCGGCATAGTGGACTGAAATCAGCCAGGGAGGGACCGGAGGACTGATGAAGTACCTGAGATGGTCCAGCAGCAGGGCCAGCAGCGAATAGTGAAGGCAGATCGTGATAAGCCACAGGACTGGACTTGCACGGAGAAGGCTCGTGAAGAAGAGCAGGTCGCCGGCAACTCTCAGAGGACGTCTTCCGGAAGAGTATGCCAGCCCTGAGCGTCCATACGGAACGGAAAGCCGGCAGAGAAGCCTCAGCGAAAGGCCTGCAGCGAAGTAGAAGAAGGCGGCATAAGTGAGGAGACAGAGAGCTTTTACTGCCATTATTACTCCAGGTCCTGACCCGGAGATCTTTTTCACGACCTGATGATTTTCCTCTAAGAAAAAGAGGGGAAGGACTGCGCCTTCCCCTCTTTCGATCGTCATCTGCACTGCTGCAGGGGCTTAAGCCTCGCTGCTCTTCTTCACGCTTCCGATCCTCATTCCATAGAAGGAGCGGTATACGAAGAAGAGGCCGATCAGGAAGAATACGGCGCCGACTATCGTCCTCGTCATTGCCGCCTCCGGAGGCACTGTGACCGCTATCTCAACAGCCAGCAGGCCGAAGAGCGTGGTGAACTTGATGATCGGGTTCAGCGCAACTGAAGAGGTGTCCTTGTAAGGATCGCCCACCGTGTCGCCGACAACGGTTGCTTCGTGTAGAGGCGTGCCCTTCTGCTTCAGATCGACTTCCACGACCTTCTTGGCATTGTCCCAAGCGCCGCCGCCATTCGCCATATATACGGCTCCGAAGAGACCGAATATGGCTATGGAGATCAGGTAGCTGACGAAGTAGAACGGGTCGAAGCATGCGAACCCGAGGGCGAAGAAGAAGATCACAGGGAATATGTTGTACATTCCGTACTGGGCATACTGCGTGCAGATCTTGACAACTTCCTTGCTGTCCTTGATCGATGCCTTTTCAACGCCTTCCAGCTTTATGTTCTTCTTGATGTATTCGACAGCTCTGTATGCGCCTGTCGTAACCGCCTGCATCGATGCGCCGCAGAACCAGTATATCACCGCTCCGCCTGTAACCAGACCGAGCAGCACCTTCGGCTCGAGCAGCACCAGCTGCTTGAAAGGCTCCAGTTTCAGGTTGTCCAGCAGGATGATGATTGAGAAGATCATCGTCGTGGCTCCCACGACTGCCGTGCCGATCAGCACCGGTTTCGCCGTGGCCTTGAATGTGTTTCCTGCGCCGTCGTTCTTCTCGAGATACTCTTTCGCCACTTCGAAGTTGGGCTCGAATCCGAAGTCCCTCTTCACCTCTTCCTTCACGTCCGGCACTTCCTCTATCAGCGAGAGCTCATAGATGGACTGCGCGTTGTCCGTGACAGGGCCGTAGCTGTCGACTGCTATCGTGACAGGTCCCATTCCGAGGAATCCGAAAGCCACCAGGCCGAAGGCGAAGACCGCCTCGAAAGACATGAAGTTGACAAGGCCTGCCTGGCTCGTCAGGTAAGCTATCAGCATAAGGCCCACAAGTGTGATGCCCATCCAGAATGCGCTGAAGTTTCCTGCGACCATGCCGGACAGGATCGTCAGGGACGATCCGCCCTCTTTCGAGGCATCAACGATCTCCTTGACGTGGCTCGAGTTGGCGCTCGTGAATATCTTGGTGAGCTCAGGAATGATGGCCGCTGCCAGCGTTCCGCAGCTTATGATCAGCGCCAGCTTCCACCAGAGGCCGTCTGGCTGCGGCGAGAGAAGCAGGAAGCTTATCACGAAGGTCACCACTATCGAGAGTATCGAAGTTATCCACACGAGCATCGTGAGGGGCTCCTCGAAATCCATCTCGGTTTTGTTCCCGTATTTCGCCTTTGCAATCATATCGTTTACGGCGTATGCAACCATCGACGTGATGATCATCAGCACACGCATCACGAATATCCAGATTATGAAATCAGAGCGGTACTGCTGCTGCACCGCAAGGCAGATGAAGACTATCAGCGCAACGCCTGTCACTCCGTATGTCTCGAAGCCGTCTGCAGTGGGGCCTACGCTGTCGCCGGCGTTATCGCCTGTGCAGTCTGCTATCACGCCCGGGTTTCTGGCGTCGTCTTCCTTGATCTTGAAGACGATCTTCATCAGATCCGAGCCTATGTCGGCGATCTTGGTGAAGATACCTCCGCATACGCGGAGAACGCTGGCGCCGAGAGACTCACCTATCGCGAATCCTATGAAGCACGAACCGGCCGAGCCCGGCATAATCTTCTCTACAAACACGAGGATTATGAGCATTATCAGCAGCTCTACAGACACGAGAAGAAGTCCTATGCTCATTCCTGCCTTCAAGGGGATTCCGAAGACGTTGAAGGGCTTTCCCTCGAGCGACGCGAAGGCCGTTCTCGAGTTGGCGAGTGTGTTGATCCTGATTCCGAACCAGGCCACTCCGTATGATCCGAGGATGCCCAGAATGGACCAGAAGAAGATGAAGAACACCGTGCCTATCGGCATCTGCTTCAGCACGAGGAAGTAGTAGAATATGCACAGTCCGATCAGCACTTCCAGCACTGCCAGAAAGATGCCCTGCTGGATCAGGTAAGTCTTACAGGTTTCCCATATGATGTTCGAAACATCTTTCATGTTCTTATGGGCAGGAAGTTTCTTTACCTGAGTATACTGGATGAGGCCGAACAGACCTCCCAGGATACAGACGACCATTCCTATCAGGAGGAGCATCTCTCCGCTCACTCCTCCGAATTTTGAGGTCAATAGAGGGATCTGGATATCACCCTCGCTTGCAAATGCTCCTGTAGCTATTGTCACGAGCGCGGCGGCAATAAAGATCATCACCTTTGCCATGCGTCGCTCGAGCCACTTGGAGGCGATTCGCATCATTGTCTCGCATCCTCCGGTGCACTCCTGGTGCCTTCTCACTTACATCACTCCTTATTTTTTTAGATTCTTGTATCGAAAAATCAAACTCTGTATGGTTCAACTACGTGTACAACCTGTCTAATGTTCTATGTCCGGCATGAAAAACCTCCTTGCCCTCTCCATCATTTGGGTGACAGGCTGTCATGCAATGTCGATAAAAAAAGAGGAAAAATGCCCCGAATAGTGAATTTCAAGAATATACACAGACATATTTGGACCATTTCATCTCTGCAGCACACACGCTCCTCACCATATCTATGAACCAGGAGACTACTATGGGCACCGGATTGGACAATCTCAGATCCTTCATCGCAGGCGCTGCTCCGCCTCATACCATGGCCTCGTTCTGGGGACATTTCTACAGGGCCGAGCAGAAATGGGAGACTCTCCTCGAAGCCACGGTGGATTTCCAGAAGAAGTACCGATGGGACTTCGTCAAGATCAACCCCAGCTCGACGTTTTTCGTCGAGGACTGGGGAAACAGGTACGAGAAGAGCGATGAGCACCGCTCCAGGATGGTGGAGCACGCCGTCAGAAACACAGGTGATCTGGCCTCCCTCTCGCGCCTCGATCCGGATTTCGGGCTTCGAGGAGAGCATCTCAGGCTGATAAAAGGGCTCGCGGCAGAACTCCCTGACACGCCTCTGATAATGACGCTGTTCAACCCTCTTTCCTATGCAAGACGCCTCTGCGGGACGTCGGAAAACCTTCTCACCATGATAGAAGACTCGCCGGAAAAAGTTGAGAAGGGCCTCGGTACGATCTGCGAGTCAATCGCGGATTACGGGGCGGCCTGCCTCGAAGCCGGCTGCCACGGCTTCTTCTACGCCACTACAGAGTGGGGCTCCCTCGATCTTATGAGCAGGGAGGAATATGCCAGGTACAGCGCCTCCAGCGACATCAGAATACTGAGCTCCCTCCGTGAAAAGAGCCTCTTCCTGATGCTGCATGTATGCCAGAGCAACAACCGCCTGATTGATCTCCTCGACTATCCTGTCGATTCATTCAGCTGGGACTGGAGAGACAGCACCAATCCCTCATTCGATGCGATCCGTGCCCGCACGGCGAAGATCCTGACAGGCGGCATCTCACACACGCTTCTCGAAGACCCGGCCAACTGGGAGACAGTAAAGAAAGAAGCCGAAAATTTCAAGAGATCATGCGGAGACAAGGCCATACTGGCTCCAGGGTGCACTTTCAACTGCGCGCACTCAGAGCTTCTTGCAGGTATCAGGGAGCTCATTGCGCCCCGGTAAGAGTGACGAAAAAGGATATATTTATTTAAGGAGTTTGATCATGATATCCACTGATGAAAAAGAGAAGATCCTCGTTGTCGATGACGCCCCGGTAGTGCTCCGGGTCATTCGAAAGATCCTTTCCTCGAGAGGATATACGATCATCACGGCCAACAGCGCGCTGGAAGCAATAAGCATACTCGAATCGGAAGCCATAGATCTCGTCATAACCGATTACAAGATGCCCAACGTCAGCGGGCTCGATCTGATAAGGCATGTCAGGGAGAACTTCAGAAACACTGAAGTGATAATGATCACAGGCTACCCTTCGATAGAAGGCGCTGTCGAGGCAGTCAAGACAGGGGCGGAGGAATATCTCACCAAGCCTTTCACCGGAGAAGAGCTGCTGAACGCCGTCAAGAGAGTTCTGGACAAGGCCCATATTAAAAAAGCCCATAAAGGTCGCACCGCTGCGGCGCCGTTCACGTCATACGGACTGATCGGCCACTCGCCGGCCATGCGGGCCCTCTATTCGAGCATAGCCAAGGCCGCGTCCAGCAACGAGGCAGTGCTGATAACCGGCGAGTCCGGGGCTGGTAAGGAGTTTCTCGCCAGGGTCATACATTACAACAGCCTCAGAGCATTCACGCCGTTCATGACGATCAACTGCGCGATGATACCTGAAGAGCTCTTTGAGAGCGAGCTGAACGGACATTTCGAAGGGATGATGGCCGGCTCCAAGGAGCCCAAACCTGAATTCACACGCACGTCACTGCACGGGACAATCTTCCTGAAGGGGATTCACACCCTTTCATCGACCAGGCAGGCAACACTGCTCAGGATACTGCACAACGCGGGAGCAAATCCTCAGGGAATGGGCATCCCGCACAAGGAGGGAGTGCGCCTCATATCCTCGGCGTCGAGAGATATCCTTTCGATGGTGAGGAGAAACACATTCAGGGAAGACCTCTATTTCCTGCTGGGCTGCATAACCATAGCTGTTCCGCCGCTCAGGGAGAGAAAGGACGACATCCTGCCGCTCGTATTGCAGAGCGCGTCATCGTCGTCCAAGGCCCTGGGAAGGGAGATTCCGCACTTCACAGACGCCGCGATTGATTTTCTCAAAAACTATCAGTGGCCCGGCAACGTGCAGGAGCTGGAGAACACCATCGACTACGCTATAAGAGAGCACGACTCGCCTGTTATAGAGCACACCACGATAACGGGTCACATGAGGAGCTTCCACAGGGAGGAGATAAACCTCAGGAGCTCTCTCGACGTAATCCAGTGCGAATACATTCAGAAGGTGCTGAAGAGCGTGCACGGAAACAAGACGAAGGCGGCCGAGATCCTGGGCGTGGACAGGAAGACCCTAAGGAAGAAGCTCCTTTTCGCCGAGCAGAGCCAGGCTGAGAGCAAGCCCGCGTCACCGAGGAAGCACAAGAAAGTAAGAAAGAGCAAGAATCAGGCCTAGGATGATTCTATATGCGACGAACACCGTGAACGAGCCTTTCTTCAGATAGGAGAGCAGAAAGTTGATCACGAGATAGCCGCTCACAGCCGATGCGGCTATGCCTGTCAGAAGAGCGGCCCATTGATGGTCAGAGCCTGCATGATGGATGAATTTCAGCGCTTCGTATCCTGCCGCCCCGCCCAGCACCGGGATTGATATCAGGAACGAATAGTTGGCAGCGCTGTCCCGCTTCTGCCCCAGAAAGAGCCCTGAAGTAATCGTTATTCCTGATCGAGAGACGCCCGGTATCAGAGCCAGGGCCTGGAAAAGTCCTATTAAAAGGGCATCTTTGAACGTCATCTTATCCATGCCCTTTTTCTTCGAGCCGCAATTATCCGCCAGTGCCAGCAGGATTCCGAAGACTATAAGGCAAAGGGCTGTCAGCAGTATGGCCAGCTTTGTCTCAGAAGGATCTGTTATCTTCTCGATCGCGTGCTTTAACGCAAGGGCAGCTACAATCGCAGGGAGCGAGCTCAATATTATCAGCCACGGCAGTCTAAGCTTAGTATCGGTGGTGATACTCTTCAGATTGCCGAAGCTCCTGATGAAATCCCTTATAAGCTCGTATAACTCTTTCCTGTAGTAGACCAGAGTTCCGAGAAATGTGCCTATATGAAGCGCCACATCGAAATCCTTGCCGAAATATTGCCATTTGAGAAGCCACGGTATCACTTCGAGATGGGCCGAGCTGCTGATCGGCAGGAACTCTGTCAGGCCCTGAACAATTCCCAGTACTATCGACTGAACTATATCCACCTGCTACCTCCGATGCTTTGTCATTTGGGAAATAATGATGTTATACGCCGGCATGCCCACTTCCTGCCCTCACCTGGAATTATTCAGCTCATTTGAGGTTCTTCTGCTTCGGGTGTGTCTTCAGATATATCTCTATTCCATCGGCTATGGCGCCGGCTATGGAGGCCCTGTACGCGGCGCTTGCCAGATTCGCCGCATCATGGGCATTGCTTATGAAAGCCGCCTCGATGAGCACTGCCGGCATTTTTGAGTAGGAGATGACATAGAAACTGTTCTGGTGGACCTTCCTGTCCTTGTTCTTCAGGTGTTCGAGCATGCTCTGATGGATCGATGTGGCAAGCGGCAGATCGGCGCTTTTATACCAGTGTGTTGAGATCCCCCGCACGTTCCTGTTCAACGACGAGTCGCAGTGAATGCTTATGAATATATCGGCCTTCATCTCTCTCGCGACTTTCACCCTCGCACTCAGCTCTTCCGTGTCAGATGAGCCGTAATAGCTGACATCCCTGTCTGTGGTCCTCGTCAGGATGACGTTCCAGCCCCTGGCCACGAGGAGGGCGCTCAACTGCTTTGCGATCCCGAGGGTTATGTCCTTCTCCCTCAGATTCAGTGAGTTGTTGCAGGCTCCTGCGTCCATTCCGCCGTGGCCCGGATCTATGCAGATCACCCTCTTCTCCGGATGTGGATACGATGTCACTCCATATCCGTCCAGCACCATGTCGTCTGACTGGATCTTATCTCCTGATATTTCGAAAGACAGAGTCGTCGTTGGCGCAGGCGGCCTGGTGACCCTGAAAGAATATCGATCGTTGAGATCCACAACTACTCGAACAACCGGCTTCGGCTTCATCTGGAACTGGGCGACTCTGATCTCCTCTATATATGGATCCTTGGGCTTCTGAGTCTGCTTTTTCCCGGCGAGAACGGCGTTGTGAATGTCGACGAAGAATCTGTCATCAGGAGCCTTGAAGCGGTGCCATTCATACTCTGCAGGGCCGCTCAGGGCTATCCTGACATAGGTACACTTCCCTTTCACGTCCAGAGTGACCACTCCGACAGTCTGCCTCTGGAAGTTCATCCCTACTGCACTTGGAGCGTGCGGTGTAATTGCTATCTCCAGCTCTGATGCCACCTTTCTGGGGAGAACCCTCACATCCACCTTTTCAGAGAGCGGCACCACGATTCTGACTCTGTTGGGGTTCACTTCGTTCTGGCTGTAGATAATCTTGCCTACAGAGTCATGCACTATCTCCTTATCCTTTGTCTCTATCAGTGTCTTGTCGAGATGGACGTTCTGAAGATCCACGACGAGCCTGCGGGGGCTCTTCAGAAGAAAAGAGCTGCTCTCGAAATTGCCGGACGCTGCGGCTTTAACGATTGTCCTCTTCTGCCCAGGCACAATCGCCAGGAAGACCAGTGTCGGATCTATGAAGTAGTGCTTCCCGTCCTTGTCGTGCGACAGCACTGACCTGGTGAGAATTGGGAGGTGCTTGAGGGCGAGCATTATATTGCCTCGAAAGATGAAAGGAGGAGGAGACAGCTTCACGGTGCCTGAATCTGAGGTCAGCTCGGCAGGCTCGAGCTTCGCGGTTATTACCTTCCCGTTATTCTGGGCGCAGCGGATGGTCTTTTCATCGATATTGACATCGAGACGGGCTCCCAGCCTCGTGAAGATCGCCTTTGCCCTGTCATCGCCGAGATATACGTAAATGTCATCGTACTTCTGCTGAATATAGACCGGAAGCTCAACTGCCTCGCCAGCCGCGGAGATGCTCAGAGTCGAGCGCTGGAGATGCAGCGATTTGAGCGCATCATCGAGATCATCAGCACCGCGTGGAGGTGAAGCGTCAGGTTTGACAGTGGGAGGCTTGTCCTCTTCCTGCTGGGCGAGCAGGAAATCTCCGTGGTCTCCGGGGAATATCTCCTCTGCCCCGATGGCCTTCATCGACAAGATGACAAGAACTGTCAGCAGCACGACGAAAATGGCATGTTTCCCACCTTTCCAACGAGCGAGAAACAGACATCTGTACATGCGCTACCTCTCAGGCTATTTCAATGGAGCTCTTCTTATCTCAGGGTTCTTCAGGGCGTCTACAAGCGCATTTTTCATCTCCCTGGCGTCCTTGAACCTGGTCTCAGGGTCGGCGTTGGTGGATCTCTCGATTATCACTCCCAGCTCGAGCGCCATGCTCTTCGTCAAAGGGAAGCCTCCTCCAGGAGACTGGCCTGTGCAGATCTCATACAGTATCGCTCCCAGCGCGAAGATATCCCCTCTGGGGTCTGTGCGGCTTTCCGGGAGAAAGAATTCAGGAGGCGTGTAGGGGCAATCGGCCTCCTTTTCTGCGGCGGCACCGTGCGATCTGAAATGCAGCGCCAGGCCGAACTCTGACAGCTTCATCGAGCCGTCATCGCAGAATATTATGCTGCCTGGCTTCAGATTGCCGAATATCACAGGTGGGCTCTGAATGTGCAGGTAATAGAGCGCCCTGCATATCCTGATCCCCCACTCCACGGCGATTCGCTCACCGTAAGGCTCTTTCCTCGAGGCGAGCATCGAAGCGAGGTTTCTGCCCTCCGCAAGCTCCATGGCGATATAATGACTGCTCCCGATCGAAAAGAAATCTGTCAGCCTTACCATATCGGGCTGATTGTGCATCATGATCTGCTGAGCCTCTGCCCTGAACGCATTTATTGCATTCATCCTCGTTTTCTCCTGCGTGAAACGATCCTGCATCTCCTTGATGGCGCAGGGATAAGGCATTTCACCGCAGACCTCTGCCAGATATACTGTGCTGTATGCGCCTCCTCCCTTCACCCCCTTTATCCTGTAAGTGGCGCGCTCACCGTTCAACAGAGCTCCTGCCTGAATAGTCATGATCTCCAATCACCTCTCATAATTGATATCTATTATAACATCATGAGCCGCTTTTCCTTCCTCTTCCGGCCCGACTACGCGCCTGATCTGCCCAGACAGGGCAGTAATAACAGGATCAGGTTTTCCCGGTTGCTTCAGGGATCAAGAGATCAAGGGTTCGAGGGATCGAGGGATTGAAAAAGAATATCTTCCCTCGGCCGCTGCAGCATTTCAGAGATCAGATGATTTCTTCCTTCCCTTGATCCCTCGGCCACTCGACCACTGCACTATTGTCTGAGAACATGAGAGCCGACCGAGTGTCCGATGCGATTTGACAACAGAGGCGCCTGTTAGTATAATCATTGAAAGAGAAAAGAGAGCCTCACATTTTTCCTGCAGAGGAGCGCCACGCGCCATGGAAGATCGCTACAAGTTCTTTTATTCTGTCGGCAGACTCTTCAACTCCAGCCTCAACATAAACATGGTTCTCGATATCGTGCTCTCGCGTCTCATAGAGGAGATGTACGTGGAAGCCGGGTCGTTCTGGATCTACGACAACGAGAACGAGATAGCAGTATGCAGCGCCAGCAACGGCCCTGCCGGAAACGCCCTCATCGGAGCTTCCGTCCGCAGCGACGAGGGAGTCAAGGGATACTGCATGCGGAACAGGAACTCGATAATCATAGAAGATGTCACGCAGTGTACCTGGTTCTCGGCGGAGTTTGACAGAAAGCTCGGTGTCAAGACCAGAAACATCCTCTGCATCCCCCTTCTTCACAAACAGCGCCTCCTTGGCGTGCTCGAGCTGGTGAACAGGAAGGACAAGCCATTCTCACAGGAGGACATAGAGCTGCTCGAGCCGCTTGCGAGCACTGCTGCCATGGCGCTCGACAACGCCGACCTCTTCACCGGGGTGGCCGAAAAGGAGCGGATGAAGAAGGAGCTCGAGTTCAGCTCTTTTCTGCAGTCAGCCATCCTTCCCGTCAAATCGTTCGTATCGACAATCTTCGACGTGAAGGCCAGAATAGTCCCGTCGAGAGAGCTGGGAGGAGATTTCTTCGACTGGCGCGAGCTGGACGAGGACAAATACCTCTTCCTGATCGGAGACGTGTCAGGGAAGGGCAACCCTGCGGCAATCTTTATGGCCATCACGAGGAGCATCCTGTGGACTGTAAGCAACTTCTTCCACGATCCCCAGAAGATATGCGAGAAAACAAACGAATTCCTCAGAAAATCGACTAGAATAGACATGTTTGTCACCCTTCTGATCCTCGTGGCAGATTTGAAGAAGAAAACGCTCAAGTTCGTTTCGTGCGGCCACAATACAGGACTCCTGATAAGGAAGAACGGCGAGAAAATATCGCTGAAGACCAAGGGCCTCCCGATCGGGGTCAACGAGAAGTCCACATATGAGCAGAAGGAAGTCACGCTGCAGGACGGCGATCTGTTCACTCTCTACACAGACGGACTGACAGAGTCGCTGAGCGAGAGCGGAGAGGAGTTCGGGGAGAAAAGGCTCGAGAAGCTCGTGCTGAAACACAGAACCCTCGATTCACAGGAGATCATAAACAGGGTCTTCGGCAAGATAGATGACTACACAGGGAAGAGTGAGATCTCCGACGACAGATGCATGCTCGTGATACGCTTCACAGAAGGCGCAGATCGGCTCAAGCAGACGAAATCGAAGCTCCGCTCGTTCAATCTGAACATATCGAACGAGATGAGCGAAGTGATAAAGATCCTGGAATACATCGAGAAGCTTTCGCTCAACGGAGGCTTTACGCGGGAGGAGACAAACGACATCCTGATCTCTGTGGAGGAGACCTGTGTCAATGTGATCCGCTACGCGCTGCCCACAGACAAGGCCAACACCTTTGAAGTGCAGTCGTGGGTGGAAGACGAGCTTCTCACTGTGGTGGTCAAGGACAAGGGGATCCCCTTCGATCCGACCAGATTCATGGAATTTCCGTCTGAATTCTCGTCGAAACGTCGCGAGATGGGAGGATACGGCCTTCTCCTCATCAAACAACTCATGGACGAAGTGAACTATCAGTATGATGAGGAGAAGGGGAACATCACGACTCTCATCAAGAGAAGAAAGGTCAAGCCCGCTCCCCCGCCGATGGTGAGGGAGTACCTCCTCAAGATGCAATAACTGCCGGAAAGTGAAGACAGGAAAGTGAACGACAGAGAGATACATCTCATTACGCTGCTCAGGGACCCGGAGCTCGAGTCCGAGCTGCTGTCCCGGCTCGAGAAAAGCCTGAGCATCGTGAACATTCACTGTGAAAACGATGATGAAGCGATCTCACAGATCATGTCTTCGCCTTGTGATGCGTTCCTCTGCCATTTCATATCTGTCATCGACATCGCCATGCTTGACAGGGTAAAGCAGCTGAACCCTTATCTGTCTGTAATCCTGATCGTCGATAAGCTTCCGCCTGAGATCCCGCCTGAGGTGCTGGACAGTGTCGACGGCTTCATCCTGAGGTACGAGCTGGATTCCTCACCTGACAGGCTGAGAAACATACTGAAGCGGACAAAAAGATGGAAAAGCGCATACCAGCATATGCAGAGCCACGTCGACGAATTCCTGTCGATATTCAACTGCCTCGACGTGGGAATATACATTGTGGACCCCCAGAACTACACGATCCTCGCCGCCAACTCCTCGGCCATCAGGATACTGGGCCAGAACCCCGTCGGGAAGAGGTGCTACGAGGTGCTTCTGAAGGATCAGGCAGGTGGGCCCTGCTCGCACTGTGACAACGAGCTGCTTTCGAGGGGGATACTGCAGTATGGCGCGCGCCCGTGGGAGTTCAAGAATGCCGGCAACGACCGGTGGTATCGATGTGTAAGCAAGATCATATCGTGGTCTGAGAACAAGTTTGCCAAGATGGAAGTGATCCTGGACATAACAGACGCAAAGAGAATGGAACGGGAGATGAACGTTCTCCGCGTATTCAAGGAGAAGATCAGGACTCTTTCTCACTGCGGAGTGATAGAATTTGACAAGAAGGGAAAAATTGTTTATACTAACGGCACTTCACGAGCCCTGCTGGAGCGAAGTGAAGATGAGCTGCATGGAGAGTTCGTGTGGAAGTTTCTCGACGAGGCGGGAAAAGAGGCGTGGTTCAACATCGTCGAGGAAGTGAGCCCCAAGGACTCGGAGAGCATAGAATGCACAATGCTGAGCAGGGACAAGAGAGTGGAAGTGTCGATGGATATAATATTCAACAGGGACATCAAAGGGTCGCTGATCGAAGGGATACTGTTCATTGTGGAAAAAAAGGCAAAGGGTATAGTCAGGTTCTACTAGATCTCACCGTCTTTTAAAGGAGGAGTGACCGTGACAGTAGTCATCAAGGAGTCATCAATCAATCCGGAGTTCGTAATCCTCAAGCTCTCTCAGAAGCTCGACACCGTGACAGCCGAGGCTTTCGAGGTTCACCTGAACGATGTAATTCAGAAAGACAAGAGACACATCATAATAGATTTCAAGGATTCAAACTATCTCAGCAGCATGGGCCTCAGAGTGCTCTTCTCGGCTTCGCGCCTTCTCAAGGAGAGCAACAGGAGGCTCATCCTGATCAACGTGGGCCCCACAGTCATGAAGGTGATCAACATCGCAGACTGCGCCGACCTTTTCGAGATTTTCGATTCTGAAGACAAGGCGGTCACATTCAAGAACCAGCCACTTCTGTAGTAAGGAGCGGGACAGATGAAAAGCCTTTTCCCAAAGAACGTCAAATTCTTCGATCTCTTCAGAGAGGAGAGCGCCCTCGTCGAAAAAACGGCCGAGGTATTGCAGGATCTCTTCGAGCACTATGAAAACACAGAAGACAAGTGCAGCGCGATAAACAGGCTTGAAAACGAGTGCAACACCCTCGTCAGGAAGATCAACAAGGAGCTGTACCAGACGTTCCTGACTCCTCTCGACCGTGAAGACATCCACTCGATAAACAGAAGGCTGGAGGATGTCATGAACCTCATGAAGTCCATCTCAGTGCGCATCGGGCTCTTCAATCTGAAGTCCATGACCAGCCCATCGATCGAGATCATAGGAATACTGAGGAAGATCCTGCAGGAGGTAAAGTTTTTGATAGACGGGCTGGAAAAGATACAGGATCTGTCAGAAAACCGCCAGCGCATAGACGAGATGAAATCACACGCAGAAACGCTTCTCCGCCTGGCCTACGCCGAGCTTTACGAGAGAGAGCACGACACTCCGCGCGACGTGCTTTTCACCCTTCAGTGGTCTCAGCTCTACGACCTGATCCAGCAGACGCTCGACACATCAGACAGGCTCGTGAGCGTGATCGAGGGGATCACCCTCAAGAACGGATGAGCATCGAGCCGCGCGATGTGCCGGCAGATGAACCGACAATGGAGCTCCACTACAGAACCTATCGACACTTTCTGCAGACACGTCTTGGCGCCTCTGTATGCAGAATAAGCGTGGATGCGGGGTTCCTGTGCCCACACAGGGAGAGCCGCCGGAGCGGAGGATGCATTTACTGCAACAATGAAGGCTTCAGCTCCAAATATGCGGACCCGCGGCTTCCGGTGAGAGAGCAGGTATTGAAGGCCCTTGCGGCGAGAAGGAAGAGACCGTCTGCATTCATCACTTACTTTCAGTCGTTCACGAACACATACGGCGTTGCAGAGAAGCTCGAATCCCTTTATAGAGAGGCGCTCGACGTGGAAGGGTGCGTCGGCATCGCAGTAGGAACGAGACCGGACTGCATCGACGATGAAGTGTTGTCACTGTTCGAAAAACTTGCGAGACAGTGCTTCGTGACAGTTGAATACGGCCTCCAATCGCCTCATGACAGCAGCCTCGCCTGGATGAACAGGGGCCACGACTTCGCCTGCTTCGCCGATGCGGTGCGAAGAACCGCCGGAAGGGGTATATATGTCGGGACGCATCTCATCCTGGGTATTCCAGGCGAATCGAGGCAGATGATGCTCGAATCAGCATCGATTGTATCGGCTCTTCCGATCGACCTGCTGAAACTGCATCAGCTCCAGGTGGTCAGGAACACGGAGATGGCCATCCGGTATTCCGACTCGCCCTTCCCGCTCTGGGATCTCGAGGGCTATTCTGATTTCATCTGTGATTTCATCGAGAGGCTGCGCCCTGAAGTGGTGATACAGCGCCTGTTCTCACACTGCAGGAAAGATCTTCTGGCAGGGCCTGACTGGAAACTTGACGGGCACGGCATAGATCAGTACCTGCAGAGCAGGATAAGGGAGCGGTCGGTTCAGCAGGGAAGGCTCTACCACGCTGAGCCCCGCTGAAAACAGGGAAAGGGAGGATGCTGCAGATGGCGGATATGGATCGAAAGACACCGGCTGAACAGTCTGACTCTTGTATGAGAGCCGCTTTGAAGAAATTCTTCTCCCTCGTATCACACGATATCAAAACTCAGCTTGCAACGGTCCGGAGCTATTCAGAGCTGCTCGCGGGCTCAGAGACGCTGAGCGGCGACGACAGGGAGATCAGCATGCAGATCCAGATTGCTTCATTTCTGCTTCAGATCAAGATAAACAACCTCGTAAACGCCGGAAGGATCGAAAGCTCACTGATCTCATACGATATGAGGCCTTTCAGCATAGGGGATCTATGTGAGCAGGCGAGGCACTCCCTCGAGCCTTTCAGCTCAGGAAAAGGCGTACGTCTGGACGTGGATGTGGAGACGGACTGCCTCGTGGTCGGAGACGTCGAAAAGATTGAAGAAATACTGGTCAACCTTTCTTACTATGTGCTGCAGCACACACCGCGAGGCGGATCAGCTGCCGTGAGAGGCGCCTCGTCCGGCAACCGGCTCCGGATTGCCATTGAGAGCTCAGGCGGGCTGTACTCGGAGCAGGACAGATCGATAATATCCTGTATACTGAAAGAGAAGACTCCGGAAAAAGGTGAGCTGGGGCTCTTTATCTCTGCGGTGTTTGCGGCGGCACACGGAGCAGAGCTCAGCTGGGACGTGGAGGAAGGCGGAAATGCCGGGCTGTCGTTCACGCTTCCCGTCCACAGCGAAACAGTCGGGAGCTAGCCGTGCGATATCTCTCCGAGGGCCTCCCGCAGGTCTGTTATGATGCAGTTCTCTATTATCTCCTGCACGGCCTTCTCCTTTTCCTCGTTCATGCCGATAAACCTGAAGGCTGATACGCTCATGCCTCCGAGGAGCTCCTTGCTCCATACAGTCTCGGCCTCGACTTCCATAAAGTCGTCTTCGAAGCCACTGTATATCTTGCAGCGAAAGCGCTGCTTCCAGTCAAAGCGGGTTCCCTTGTGAACGACCTTCATGCCTGACAGGCTGAGATCCTGTATCAGGCATCTGATTCGATCGCCGTCTTTAATCGATATCAGCTCGGCGAGGAGATCGAGATCGAGCCTGAAATGCTCTCTCCTGTCATCAGGCGAGAAGCCCTGCAGAAAGCGGCATATCTTCTCGAACTCGACATTGACCATCTGCTCGAACTGGAATCCCACGAAGAACATTCCCTCCCAGAGCCCCTTCTGCCACAGAACGACAGCCTCGAGATCAATGTCTTCCTGAACTTCGAGCCGCAATTTGACGTTAATGCCTACAGGCAGCTCAAAGCTGGATATTATCCTCATTCCAGTCCTGCTGATGTCGAGCAGGAATATGCTCAGCTCTTCGTCAATACCGTCGGCCTTGACGTCCATGGTGATCGCCTTGTGAAGGGGGAGCAGTTTGCGCGGTGTTTTCCTCTTTTCAGTAAAATCATCGAAGGGAGGCCGCGTTATCTGCATGTGCGCCGACACGGCGTCAAAGATGACATCTCCCATGTCCATGGGGTACTGCTCGAAATCGGCTCCTTCTCCGCTGCCGAATGTGACGTGATTCGGCCTTCTTCTGTTCAGCCCGACTCCCAGCACCCTCACAGCCGTATTGAGAAAAGCCAGTCTCTTAATCCTCTCCTCTGTCCAGTCTCCGTCTTCAATGGCCAGCACGTAAGAGACTGCCTGCCCGGCTTTCTGCTGTTCGTCACTGCCTGCCGTGATTCTGCATCCTGCAAGGCAGAAGCGGGATCCGATATCAATGCTGCTCTCCTTCTCGAAGCGCTCCTCGCAGCACAGTTCTGAATAGCGGAGGAACGTGAACTCACGCTCCCACCTGTCCGGGAACACATCAGAAAGCCTGGCTTTCACCTCATCTTCAGTGAAGTGAGATAAAGGCGCATCGAGCTTTTCTTTGACCTCTCCCTGCAGAGTTTCCATCAATACCTCGGCGATCAGAATGTATGTGGGATATTCTTGAAGAAGGGTTTATAATCCTACAAGAAGCGCATCGACTGTGGGGAAGTCGTCCGGCCTGACGATTGTTCAGGCACTCCCGGGGTTTCAGGGAAATAAAAAATCCCCGGAAAGACTGTATCCAATTCTTGAAGGAGTTTCTATCCTTCTGACCCCGGTCAAGAGTTGAAGGATTTATGGCCCAGTGTGCCTCCCCGGGGAGAACTCGCTCCCTGAGACAAGTCATATTTATTTGTTAAGGATCAATTTTTTATCGTGATAAAGATATTCTACGGCAAATATTTTTCTCCTTTTTTGCATTGTCTTTTAAAAGCCCATAACCACAACGATCGTCGAGCAGAAAGAGCAGGTCCGGAGGGGGGTTTTTCCCTTGTGTCGTCTGATTCTTTTCGAATTATCCTCCCAGCGAAAAATTTTTTACAAATTCTTTTTTGCTGATATTACTCCCCATAACCACGGGCTTTTTGACCATTATGTTAGATCGATTTTTCTGTCATGATGATGAATACCCCGGGCATAGGCATGCATCCCCAGCGCTGAGCGGTCAAGGCCAGTCACTGCTACTGAAAGACCAGTGAGAAGCCCTTTTTCAGTACGGTGAAAAGCCACCCAGGTGCATGGCGAAGAACTCCATCATCTCCTGGAGATGGACGCGCCAGAAGTTGTTTGTATGGCTTCCTGGATAGATCCTGAACTGATTCCTGATTCCGGCCTTGTCCAATGCAAGCTTCAGGTTGAAATTGTCGCGCAGCCCGCTCCTCTCCTCATCGCCTATCAGGAAGAAAAAGTCTGTATCCCTTGCGCCGCTTATCATCTTTATCACGTTGAACTGGTTCTTCTTCCAGCAGTCTTCATCTCCCACGAGCTTTCTGAGGGCATCTATGCGCCTGTACCTGTAAAGATTGTAGATGGCCGAGAAGCTTGCCGCGGCTTTGAATGAGCCCGGATATTTCGCTGCGAGATAGAAGGCTCCGAAGCCTCCCATGGAGATCCCGCCTATGGCTCTCTGGCCGCTGCAGGGATAGTTGCTCTCCACGTACGGGATGAGCTCCTTCATCATGTAGTCTTCCATCTTCCCTGTCGGGACTCTCGGGCTGTTTATATACCAGCTCGGCACAGTCTCGCCCCAGGCCCACACTCCTCCGTCCGGCCAGACGGTGATGAAGCCGCACCTGTCCGAAAAGAACTTCACCACGTCAGCCTGGCTCCAGTCGGCCATGTAGTTCCCGCCGTATCCGTGCAGCAGCAGGAGGAGCGGAAATTTCTGTGAAGGCTCCTTCTTCTCCGGTATAAATATCCTGAACGACTTATCTCTTTCCAGTATGGTGCTCCTGAATGACTTGACCGCGCACTTTCCCTCGATCTTCAGATCGAGAGGGATCCAGTAGTGCTTCCCGAAGTTGTCGTCGAACGTGCCGTCTTCGTAGACAAAGCTGTACACCAGCACTTCAGGCACTTTCCTCTTGTTGAACGGCCCGAGTGTTATCTGATACAGCTCAGGGCCCTTCTCCATCTGCATCACGTTGAGCTCGAGGTTGGGAACCGTCTTTTTCAGATATCCGCGGGGATGGGGCGTCCACCCGTTCAGAGACCATATTATGGAGGCAGGGCGCTCTGAATATATAGTAATCGTATCTTCATAAGATGGAGCGAGAGGCGAAAAAGTCGCATGTCTCACCTTGTTGAAACTGACCAGTGCAATGGAATTCAGGCTGCCTACCTCATTCTGCTCGAAGCGCAGCGCATTTCTGTCGTGCAGCCACTCAGTTCCGTTCAGCAGAAACTTGTAAGGGTAGAAGCCTTCAGGGAGGTCGAGCGAGCAGGTCCAGGCATTCTTCTTTCTGTCATATTTCAAAGGCGTGGCCTGAGTGTTCCAGTCGTTGAACGAGCCTGCAATGTGCACTGTACTGACTTCCCGGTTCGGCTCCGGAATAAATGCAAAATCGACGTTCATGCCGTCCTCCTTGATCTTCAGAGTAATGGTATTCTGTGCAGGCTAATTCTTCCTGTACATTTCAAACCATTCCATCACCTGGTCGAGACGGGCTCTTCTATTGGTAGGCCTGCCGCCTCGCGACAGCTCGTGGGTCTCAGACTTGAAGCGTACGAAGCGGACCTTCTTGCCGAGATACCTGAGGGCGACGAAGAACTGCTCAGCCTCTCCAAGCGGCGTCAGATTGTCGTTCTCCGAGTGCATGATCAGCAGCGGAGTCTCAACATTCTTGACATGGAACAGAGGCGAGTGTTTTCTCATAAGCTCATAATCCTCCCAGGGCACACCACCGAAGGAGTGTTCGAAATGATAGCAGCCGCACGACGTGCCGAACGTGGACGCCAGATTGGAGATGCTCCGGTGAGAAGCGGCAGCGCAGTATCTTTTCGTCTGCGTCACGAGCCAGTTTGTCATGAACCCGCCGTATGATCCGCCTGTCAGGAACAGCTGCGTCTCGTCCACATATCCCAGCTTGATAACGTGATCGAGAAACTCCATCTGATCCCTCGTATCGGCGCTGCCCCACTTTCCATCCACGGGAGCGGTAAATTCGGTTCCATATCCCCTGCTGCCGCGGGGATTTATGAACAGCACGCAGTATCCCCTGGAGGCCATATACTGCATCTCGTGGAAGAACGTGTATCCGTAAAGAATGTGCGGACCTCCGTGGATCTGATGCACAAGCGGGTATTTCTTCCCTGCCTGGAAGTCCGGGGGCTTCAGCAGCCATCCCTGGATGTCTATTCCCTCGCTGTTTTTAACCCATATCTCTTCAGGAGCGGTTATGGTGGTCTCGTCTTTCAGGAAATCGTTGTATGCCGTTACCTTTTTGATCGACCATCCCTTCCCCTGCCTCTGATAGTGATATATCTCGTTGGGCGACAGGAAGTCGCCTTTCAGCACGGCCATGTTCTGCCTGCTCGAATCGATGGAGTAATATGAGATATCGACAGCGCCGTCTTCCAGTTTTTCAGGCGCCCCTCCTTCACATGGGATCTGGTACAGATAGCACCCGCCGTGATAACTGGCGGCGAATATCAGCGTCTTTCCTCCATCTATCTGCATGGGAGGCTGGACTACATCGTCGAACTCCCTCGTGTCGCCGATAAGCATGTTGCTGACGTAGCCTTTGAAGTCTCCTGTCAGCAGAACTGCGTCGCCGCCTCTGGAAGATATCCTGTAGAGCTTCTGATCTTCCGGTCCTCCCTTTCCTTTCGGTGCAAGATGGCCTGTGTAGTAGATATATTCACCGTCCCCGGTCCATCCGAGTCCGCTCTTCGGCCCCCACTGGCGGGTGATCTTTTCAGCTTTCTTCGTTTCCATATCCAGCACATATATGTCGTTGCTTTCATACTCGTGTATCGGGTCCAGATCCCAGTTGGAGCAGAACGCAATCTTTCTGCCGTCAGGCGAGAAGGTGATCGAGCTTTCGTCACATTCGCTTTCTGTAAGGACCGTCTTTTCTCCGCTCTCGACGTCCAGGAGATAGATATGGAACCTGCCTTTCGGCCTTATGTCGCCGCCCTTGCTCTTGTAAGGCATTGTCTCGATGACATCGTAGGGCCTGTCTTCGTCCTTCCTGACATAGTCAGGATCTCCGCTGATGTGCTCAATCGGCATCGGAGGGTCTGGAAGCCTGAAGGTGTAAGCGATCCTGCGGCTGTCAGGAGACCAGGCATACTCTCCAAGAGAGCCTTTGTCGGTAATCAGCGGCCTTGCCTCGCCTCCGCGGCTGTCTATTATCCAGAGGCCTTTCTTTTTGTCCCTGTCTGAGCGGAATATAATCGAACCGCCGTCAGGAGACCAGAGGGGATACAGATCATTTCTGTCTCCCCAGGTGAACTGGGAAACCTTCCCATTGGTGAGATCTGCCATATAGAGATTGGAGTGATACGTATTCTCCTTTATGTCCGTCCACTTGTATGAAAACACTATCTTCGTTCCATCCGGCGATATCTCCGGGGAGTTCAGGATTGCGACCTTGAAAAGGTCATCGATCGTTATCTGCCTTTTTTCACTCATGCCGTGCTCCTTCTTGCATTATATGGTTGCATTGTTTATGTGTGTCTGTTTCCGGTTGACATGTCGAATTCTCTGTCTGCTCTGCCTGCTCCTTCTCTGCAGTGACCGGCCAGGAGAAAAAGGGAATCCGGCATGGAATGGAAAAACCATGGATAATGGACTCAGGCGTCCTGAAGGTAATATATCTCGTGCAGGGAGGGGATGAAATGATCGATACTCAGCTTGTGACAGCCAAGGTTTCTGATCCCGGAGTCAGTCTCTTCGAAAAGATAGAGGCTGTCGGGCAGCTCGAGAGGGAAGGCGGCGCCCAGGCCGTTTCCACCCTGCTTCAGTTGCTGTCTAATGACGATCACTATGTCAGGCGGGAAGTGGTTCACGCTCTGGGAGTAGTGGGAGATCAGTCTGTCACTCAGTCTCTCGTCCCCCTGCTCGGCGATCCGGACTCAGAGGTCAGAAAAAATACAGTCGTGGCAATGGGCAAACTGGGAGGGAGCGCAGCGCAGGGAAGCATAGAGAAGGCGCTCGGCGATGAATCGTGGATCGTCCGCTACTTTGCAGAGAGAGCTCTCTCCGATCTGAAAGAGATAGGCGGCAACACATCGCAGCCTGCTGCGGCCGCCCGGCCGGCAGCGCCGGCGCAGTCCATAGCGCTCCCCCATGCGGCACCTCAGCCTGCCAGGCAGCCCGCTCCCTCAATGGAGGAAGCTGTGTCGATTGACGATCTGATAGATAAAATGATAGAAGGAACGTCGATAAAGAAGGAAAAGGTCCCGCAGGGCTTCCTGCTGACAGTGTTTCTTCCGGACGGGAGGAAGCAGAACGTCTTCGTATCGTTCAAAGAGGACGAGGTGGATAAAACCGAGCTGATAATCCTCTACACCACCTGCGGCAAGGCCTCACCCAACCTCTTTAAATGGGCGCTGACCGCCAACGCCAAGATGCCGTATGGGGGCATAGCCCTCAGAAACTTGGACGGCGAGGATTATTTTACCATCAGCTATACATCTGTAATATCGACCACCACGGCGAAATCGATTAGGAAGATACTGATGGATCTGGCTGCCAAAGGCGACTGGATAGAGAAAAACCTCTCAAAAGACGGCGAAGACAAGTTCTGACAGCCATAACAGCAATGCATCTTAATAATACGACTTACGCATCAATTTGGGTTCTGGGTGTCTGGGGTTCTGGGTTTCAGGCAATTCAGGCAGGTTTTTTTCTTCAAACATTTGTTTTTTACCTGAACCCTCGACCCCTCGAAACCGAGTACCCGAAAGGTTCTATCTAAAAACTGATTTTGTGCGTAACTCGCATATAGAAAAACGAAACAACGGAGAATCATGCAATGAGTGAAATCAGAGATATCCACGCCGAAATGGAGCATCCGGCCATTATAGTCGACAGCTGCCCTGCTGATGTCGATGAGCTGATCCTCGAGAGGAACATGCTGAAGGCCGTATTCGAATGCATGGGAGATGCCGTTTACTACACCGATCCGGAGAGGAGAATACTGGGCTGGAACAAGGTGGCTGAAGAGATGACCGGCTATACAGGACAGGAAGTCCTGGGCCTTTACTGCAGGGATATTCTCAATCATACGGGACATGATGGAGAATCACTCTGCGACTCGGGATGCCCGCTCATTTCGTGCACTGCGAAGAGATCGACAGTGATCTTCGATGAGGTATGGCTGAAAAGGAAAAACGGCAGGAGGATGCCTGTCGAGGTGTCGTGCGCTTCTGTGATAGATACCGGCGGGAACCTGATCGGCATGGTGGAGGTCTTCAGGGACAGGACCAGGCAGCTCGAGCTGATGCACATGAAAGAGGAGTTCACAGCGGCGATCACGCACGATCTGAAGAGCCCGATAACAGCTATTATGGGCTTTACGGATCTTCTCGCCGATCCGAGGTTCGGCGAGATCTCGGAGAAGAAGATAGAGTATGCAAAGTTGATCCGCCAGTCGAATCTGATGCTGCTGAACCTGGTGGGAAATATTGTAGATTCAGCCAGGATAGAAGTGGGACAGATGAACTTCAGCTTCGAAGAGGTGCAACTCAACGACATGCTCAAGGAGCTGACCGATACCTTTCTGCCTCTCGCCGTGAAAGGCGGGATAACAATCGAGTACTCCTGTCCGGAAAACACTTGGATCCATGCGGATCGCATGAAGCTCATGCAGGTCTTTCACAATCTGATCAGCAACTCTCTTCGTTTCACTCCGAGGGGAGGAGCGATTAGAGTTACTGCCGAGGATACGTGCGATCGGATAGTGTTCACCGTCAAGGATACGGGACGCGGCATCCCGAAGGAAGAGCAGGGAAAGATATTTCAGAAGTTCGTGCAGATCAAAGGCGGGCACAGGGGAACAGGCCTGGGCCTTTACATAGTCAAGAACATCATAAAGGGCCACGATTCGGATATAACATTCAACAGCGAGCCTGGAAAGGGAACGAGCTTCTTCTTCAGTATTGTGAAAGGCTCGCCTCCTGTGAGGGAGGAGATCAGGAAAGGCACGATACTGTTCGTTGGAGAGGACAGTGAGAGCGCCAGGCTGATCAGGCTGGCCCTGTCTAATGAAGGGCACAACCTCGAACACTCGGTGAGCGGGATGGAAGGGCTGTTGAAGATGGAGCAGCTGAAGCCCGATCTCGTGCTGTTGCACCGCCCTCTGCCTGACATGGCAGTCGACGATTTCGAGTATGCGCTGCACACCAACGCCAGGATTAAAAACACGCCGGTCATACTGCTGGCGTCGATTCACCTGCCTGAATGGGATAGAAAATTCTCCCGGATAGTACTCCTCCCGATCAATCTGGGCCTGCTGAAGGAGGCAGTGCAGGGAGCTCTCTCCATCAAGAGGGACTGAGGAGCTGCTCCACGAGCAGCAGCATATCCTGGATGGTGAACGGCTTGGGAAGGAACACGTCTCCGCCGGCCTTCCTGACCCTCTCAGCTATGTTCTCTTCTGTAATCGATGATGTGACAAGGGTGGGAATGTCCCTGTAATTATCGTGGTATTTGAGAAGCCTCGTTATCGCGAGCCCTGTAAGGGAGGGCAGTATGATGTCCAGTATCAGCAGGTCAGGTTTTTTCTGCTGCACGAGAAGGTACAGCTCGAGGCCATCGCGCAGGAATACCGTATCATAGCCCTCCACCTCACCGAGGGTCACCTTCATCACTTCCACCTGAAGCGAGTTGTCTTCTGCCACATAGATGATCTTCTTCGACATTCCATCTCCTTTACCAGGTCGATTTGACTGTTATGATTCCTGAGATGCTTGTAGTTATGAGCGCTGAATCGTAGTGAAGGTCTGCAGTTCCTCCAACCGAATTGAAATCCTGCGCCACCACGCTGCCGTAAAGCTGGGCATTTCCACCTATTTTAAACTCAGTCTTGGGCGCATAGATCACAAAATAGAGAGCCTGGCTCTGATTTCCCAGGCCTCCAATTTTAAACTGTTCTGAATCAGGCCCTCCATAGACGATCAGGTTCCCCGGCACCTTGGTGTTGCCGTTGACTGTCGTATTTCCTGTAATAGTCATGTTCCCCAGAATATAGATCTCCACCTTCTGATTGCCTGCCGGAGGAAGAAGAACATTTGCCTTTCCGGACAGCGAGAAATCGCCGGTGAATATGTAGGTGCCTGCCTGGAGCTGCAGGCTATTGCTGACGCTCAGGTTCCCGTATGTTCCCGGCGCCAGCGTGCCGCCTGAATTGACATCTCCGTTACTGGTTCCAAGAGTGGGAGTGACTACTGGAATGTTCACTGTGCTCGATGCTACGCTGGCAGACTGGTATGTTGCGCCGCCCCCTGCATTAATCGTTGTGGTGGTGCTTCCGCCCGGACCCACGCTTATGTTCCCCATAACATTGACTGTGCCATTCAGCTGGACTGCGCCGTTGTCTGCCGAGTTGGTGTGGATGTTCCCGCCTGAGCTCTGGTGCTGGGATGGGTACGGCGCTATCGACGAGTTGAAGCTGTCAGTCGTGACACCGCCGTTCAGTTTGATCTCATTATCAGCGGTGATGGCATTCTGGAAAACGTAGCTCTTCGTGGACACGAGGGCGTGCTCTGTCCTCGTGCTGTTCGCGTATCTCCCGACTGAAATGAGATAAACAGCACCGGCAGGCACATCCCGCCCTTCAAATCCCTGCACGTTGGCTGTTCCGCTGTAGTTGTTAGTGGAAAAGGGGATGACATTCTGCGACGAATCGAACGACATCGAGTAGGACGATCCTGCATGAGCCAGCGCCACATTTGAGAATCCGGCATTCCAGCCGTTGTTCTTTTTCAACTGATATATGCCATCCTGAATCCCTGCATCTGCCGCCGCTGCGGCTATGTGATCGTTCTCTCCCTTGAGAGCCAGGCTCTTGTCCTGGCGGTAGAAATCGGCATAAGCTATTCCTATTACGAGCATGCTGGCCACAACCAGCAAAGTAAGCACGAGTATATAACCATCTTTCCTCTTCATGGCAAACCTCCTCTCAGTTGTTGAAAAGCAAGGTGACCTGCCGGGACTGCACGTCCGTCTTTCCGTGATTGTTTCTGCCCTGAAGCGTCAGCGACAGGGTCGCGTTGCGGCTTGAGCTGTTGCTGACAAGGCTCAGTGAACTGACTGAATCGGACAGCATCTTCCCCTGGCCGTTGCAGTATGTCAGAAGCTGCGTGAGCGTCAGAGCGCTCGTGAATGTTCCGTATACTTCCCTTCTGTAAAGCCTGGTGGTTCCTGCAGGCACATAGTAGATGATGTACTTCTGCCAGACAGGAGCTCCTGTGCTGTCTGTCTTGAAAGCATTGTTTGCATCAAAGGCGGAGAGCACGCTGAAAGCTGCAGGCGAGGCGCCGGCCGCCGTTGCGGTCAATGTTCCGAAGTTGCTGTCCTTCAGATCCTCCTGCATGTTCCATACTATTACCTGAATCCTCTGCCTCGCTGCTCCCCTCGTGGTCGAAGCCTGGTATATCCTCTTCACTGTGACGAGCATCCACAGAATCGCTCCTCCCAGAAAGGCCAGTATCAGAATGCTGACGATCAGCTCTATCAGAGTCATGCCGCGCCTGTTTCCGGCATATGCGCTGAATGTTCTTATCGGATTCAATGTCTTCATTGTATCACCTCCCAGTCGATGAGGACCGAGAAACATGTTTATTTCGTATTTGTATAGACTGTCTCAAGCGTGACGTTTTTGCCGCCGCTCTTGTCATTCCATGTGAGAGTGACCCAAACAAGCTTTTTGTCGGCATCCACATTCTGCACATTGACAGTATAGTTGTACGCCATCGAGAACGGCTTCCCGTCATCTGTCCCATTCAGGGTGTATATGCCGCTGGATGCGGCGATGGCGCTGAATCCTCCTCTTGCAGCTCCTGCCAGCAGAGCCCTCCCGACCATCGAAGCGCTCACCCGATCCTCAGAGAGCTTTTCACCGCGCCTGAGGGTGGAGAACACTCCCAGCAGAAAGAGAATTGCAAATACAAGAATAAAAAGCGATATAAGCGATTCAACAAGTGAAAAACCGCGTTGTCTCTTCATGGCTTCACCTCCCTATCTGAGCATCGTACCCAACTGAAGGAAAGGCAGTCCAAGCGCAATGATAACAGTTGCAATAGTCAGGCCTATGAATATCATTATAAGAGGCTCGAGCAGGCCTGCAAGACCTTTCAATATTATATCGACCTGAGTCTCGTAGAAGCTGGCGATTCTCCTGAGCATCGCATCGAGCGTGCCAGATTCCTCGCCTACCGCGATCATGCTGATGGCAAGGTTTGTAAAGACCTGGCTCTTCCTGAGAGGATCGACGATTGACTCTCCCTCCCTGACGCTCTTCAGCGATTCGAGGATCGTATGCTCCACGATCTTGTTGCCGGTCGCCCCTGCCACAATGTTGAGCGAAATCAGTATCGGAACACCGCTTGCATAAAGCGTGCCGAGTGTCGAAGCGAATCTGGCGATGGCCAGCTTCTGAAAGAGATGACCCACGACCGGCGCGTTCAGCTTGAACATGTCCCAGAACATCTGCCCTTCATCAGTTATAGAGAACCGCACAAGAAAATATCCGCCTACTACCATTACTATCAGGATATAGAGTATATTGTTTCCCAGAAATGTTCCGATGCCCAGGATCAATCTCGTAAAGAACGGCAGCTCAGTGTCAAATCCCTTGTAGATTACAACGAGTCTTGGTATGCCGAATACGAATATGAATGTCACTATGAAACATGCGAAAGACATGACTATTGCCGGATAGTAGAGGGCCGCCACGACCTTTTTTCTCAACAGCTCAGCATTTTCTATATATCCGGCCAGCTTGATGAGTATCTGCGGCAGATTGCCGGAAGTCTCCCCTGCCCTGACCATGGAGATGTACAGCTTCGAAAAGAGCTTTTCGTGTTTCTGCAGCACTTCTGAGAGCTGCTTGCCTCCTGCTATTCCATTTGCCATTTCGGTGACGATGCTGCGAAATCGCAGATTGTCTATATCGGCTGATATTATGTTCATTGCATGAACGATGCCGATACCTGCGTCTAGCATCGCTCCGAGCTCCTGGGTGAACAGCAGCACATCTTCGTGCCTGATCGTGGAAAGGAGCCCCAGTATCCCTCCTTTGGCCAGCACCTCGTCGAGCTTGGTCACGATGAGATTCTTGTCTGACAGCGATTTGATTGCGGCCTCGCGGTCTGCCGCATCGAGCCTTCCTGATATGCGCTTTCCCTGCTGATCCTGAGCTATGAATACAAACTGTGCCAAACCAATACCCCTCCCTTCTAAATCTATATATATTATTCTATATATACATATATATATATCAAAAGCATAACAGTACACAATGATACCACGTTTTGGATTCGATAGCATGGGCTCCCCACCCTTGCGGCGATTGACAGGTATGTTACTGGATATGAATGGCTTATAGAAAATTATAGCTTCTGCTTTATTATACCTCTTTTACAATGCAATAACAATGCACTGCCCTTTATTGATTATGATGAAGTGCTGAAAAAAAAGATTCGGTGTGCCTTATCATGGATCGGCGCAGCAGATGGCTTTACAAATAGCAGGGCGTCATAAGCCGGTTGTGAAAGTCAGCACATCCTCTATGCTGGCTGTTCCTTCGAGGAGCTTCTCTATGGCGCTCTCTCTAAGCGATACGAAACCTGTCTCCACGGCCAGATCTCTCAGAATCTCCGGCGTCACTTCTCTCTCAGGCAGGCGCCTCATCTTCTGGGTTATCTCGAGCATCTCGTATACTGCCACGCGCCCGCTGTATCCGAGTTTGTTGCAGGCCCGACATCCGACAGGCTCATAGATGACTGCCTTATCAACCGCCACGGTTATGCCCAGGCTTTCAAGCTGCTCCCTGTCATAGATGGCTTGTTTTTTGCACTCCGGACAGAGCCTCCTGACAAGCCGCTGGGCGATCACGCCAATCAGCGATGCAAAGACGAGGAATGTAGGCACACCCATGTCCACGAGCCTCGTTATCGCCGATACGGAATCGCTCGTGTGAAGCGTCGAAAAGACCAGATGGCCTGTCAGCGACGATCTTATCGCTATCTCCGCAGATTCGAGGTCTCTTATCTCGCCGAGCATTATCACATCGGGATCATGCCTCAGAACGGACCGCAGGCCTGCGGCAAAGGTGAAGCTTATGTCGGGATTGACCTGGATCTGTGTGACGCCGTCGATCTTATACTCGACCGGGTCTTCGAGGGTTATGAACTTCCTCCTGGAAGTATAGATGCGCTTGAGAGTGGCATAGAGCGTCGTGGATTTGCCCGAGCCGGTCGGTCCGGTGACCAGGAAGATGCCGTACGGAGTCTTTATCATCTTTTCATATCTCTCGAGCATGGCCTCCGAATATCCCAGGTCACTGAGATCCTTGCCCTTCCCCTGAGTGTCGAGAATTCTTATCACCGCGCCTTCTCCGTGAACGTTCGGGATGATTGAGATCCTGAGGTCGTAGTACTTGTCATCCAGCTGGAAGGACGAGCGGCCGTCCTGAGGGAGCCTGCGCTCAGCCACGTCCAGGTTGGAGATGATCTTGATCCTCGATATGAGAGCCCTGAAAAGATGCGGAGGTGGGGCAGGAAACTCATGGAGTATCCCGTCTACCCTGTATCTGAGAAGCACATGATCAGGAAAAGGCTCTACATGGACATCGCTTGCGCCGAGATTGACGGCCTGGGTCAGAATGTAGTTGACGAGCTTGATCGCCGGAGCATCCTCGTCTTCGAGCAGGACCTCCAAATCCTGATCCGCCCCTTCATCTCTCTTCTGCTCCGCAAAGGTCCCCATCGCGAGGGCGCTCTTTTCCCTCGTCAGGTATATCCTGTTCAGGGCCGCCGTAATGGCCTGCTTTGTCGCTATCACCGGCTCCACGGTCAGGCCTGTCATCTTCTGGATGAAATCCTGGGCCTCGATGTCCTCAGAATTGGCCATGGCTATGTAGATCCTGTCATCCATATCGAAGAGCGGGATCACGGAGAAGCGCCGTGCTATATCTTCCGAGATTCTCTGTACGACCTGTTCATCAGGATGATAGCCTTCCAGCTCTATTGAGGGATGCCTGTAGTAGCGTGAAAGTGCGATCAGGACAGCTCTGGAGGTCAGAATCTGATTGTCTATGAGGTAATCGAGCGGATCCCTTCCCTCTCTCCGCTCGTTCTCAGCATTGAAGATCTGCTCAGCAGTAAGAAAATCCTTCAGCTCGTCCGGTAAAAAGGACACTATCAGATCCTCCTGTCTCAGTTTTCAAGCGCAAGGCCTGTCGCCGCCGCGTAAGCGCCGTGGAAATAATCATCCGGCATCTTACCTTTGAACTTGACGTGATCGAGTGAATCTACCTGCACAGGGATGCCAAGGTGCTCTTCCATGCGGCTGTCCAGACTCCGGAGCGCCGCTCCCCCGCCTGACAGATAGATTCTGTCAACTGTGATCTTCTCTGCGCTGAATGTCTTTTCGAAAAAAGACATGGATTTTTTAACCTCCTGAAGCCATCTCGTAAGAAACGGCTCCATACCGACATCCCGCTGCAGAGCATCATAGCTCTTCTTCTTTTCTTCAGCTTCGTTCCAGGGGATCTGCTCACCCATCTGGAAGGCATAGGTAAAATCCCTTCCACCGAGAGGAAACTCCCTTGCAAAATAGGGATACCTGTCACGAAAAACTATCACGTGAGTAAACCTGAAACCGGTATGGACTATGGCATGGAAGCTGTCCTTCGGCAGCCTGTGATTCTTTCCGAAGAGGCGCGTAAGGGGAAGGCTGGGCGTCTCCAGGCGGTTCAGCTCGAGGCCGCTCGCCTTGATTATCTCCTTCAGCCTCTCTATCTCCTCGTTCTGCTCAGCTATGAAGAATACCCCCGTCTTCTTCTCCTGTGAAGAGATCTGCGGCACCTGAATGAACGACAGAGTTATCCTGTCCATCGGAAAAGGTATGTGCCTGATTGCGGCCGATGGAACCGCCACGGCCAGCTCCTTCGGTTTCAGCGGAGGAAGCTCGATATATTTCGTTATACTCCCCCCGCCCTGGATCGAGGCGCTTACCTGGCGCTTGAACGACTGGCCTTCCTTCTGAAACTCCCTGATGACATCTGCAATGCACTTCTGTATGTCCTCTTTCGTGGGAGTTTCGTCCCTGGAGCTGCGCGCAGGCAGAATCGGGCACGCCCGCGTGCTTTCTATCAGATTCTTGTCAGAATCGAGATATGTCAGCTTTACGCTGTCCGAGCCTATGTCCAATCCTATTCCTCGCCTTTTCCAGAACATGGCAAATCACCACCTGTGCGCAATTAGTAGTCTCCTGTCGGCGGGAAGAGGGAAGGGCCGATTGTCTCCTTCTCCTCAAAGAACCTGGCAATCTTGTTGAATCCTGAGACAGCCTTTTTCATCTTGTCAGGGATGTCTTCCAGTTCCTTTATTATGCGCTGAGCCTCTTCCAGGCGATCCCTGAAGCTCTGGTATATCTGAAGATTTCTTATCGCCACAGTGGCGTGGTTGGCCATGTGCTTCAGAATCCTTATCTGATCTTCATCGAAGAAGTCGGGGAGAGGGTTCTCGAAGTTCAGGACACCTATGACCTCGTCCTTCTCCATCAGGGGAATGACCAGCTCGCTCTTCATCGTGCCCAGATACGACTTGTAAAGGCCGCTGTACTTTGCCGCCGTGATGTCCCCGATGTTGACAGGTTTCTTTTCCTTCACGGCCAGCCCGCTGATGCAGCTGTCTATGTGGACCCTGGTGACCATTGGCTTCTCAGTGCCTGTAGTCGCCGCTATGACCAGCTCCTCCCCTTCCAGCAGCAGGAGCTGCCCTGACCGTCCGCCGATGAGCTTGAGGCTCTTCTCGACTATCAGCTCATAGACAGCCTCTTTCCCGGCCGATGCCCTGGCGAGGGTTTTGTCAATCTCGGCGAGCGCCCTCTGCTGGTCATACATGGTCGCAATCTTTATTGCGTGCGAAGCCTGTAGCGACAGAGTCTGAAGCAGGTCCCGGTGATGAGCCGTGAAGGCGGCAGGCCTGGGGCTCTCTATATTGAGCACGCCGAGCACCTTGTTTTTTGCTGGAAGAGGAACGGCTAATTCGCTCTTTGCATCATCGAAGAAGCGGTGGAAGCGCTCCACCTTATCGACATCATCTATTAAGAGAGGCTCGGCTTTTTCAACTACGAGCCCGCAGACGCATTGATCCTGAAGGAGGCGGGTCCCCTTTTCGGCAATGCCCGTAGTGGCCGCGATCACCAGATCCTGGCCGTTATACAGCAGAATCTGGCCGTACTTGCCTTGTGTAAGCTCGAGAGCCTTTCTGAGGATTACATCGAGCACAGCATCCAGGTTGAACTCGGATCTGACAAGAAACTCGTTGATCTCATCTATCGCTGCCAGGATACCTCTTATCTCATCGCTGCATTGAAGGGAATTATCCATGTGAATCTCCTTTCGCGTTAAGGTCTTTCAAAGGCGCCCTGACGTGCCGGAGCAATGCATCAAGGTCTTAATAAACAGTTTTGGACAAGATGCTGATAAATCCTTCACAGCCCTGAATATGGTCGCCTTCCTGCAGAGGCGGTATACATGTCTTCCAGGAAATAATCCGGCGCCGGCGAACAATAAATGCCATGAATCCAAACGGCACAGAGGGATCCGAAGATTCCAGACGCACCAGCCTTCCTGAGACAGGCAGTATCAAAGCGCTCGTCATCGTGCTGGCCTTTGCCGCCCTGTCATATTACCTGTGCAGCAACTACTTCTTCGTAGGCTTCTTCAACGACGACACGGTCAATATCTCGCTGGCCCGCTCAATACTGGAAGGCAGGGGATACAGGGATATTTTCATCGCAGGTGCCCCTCCGCACCGCCAGTTTCCTCCGGGATTTCCGCTCATGCTCGTTCCTTTCGTGGCACTGTTCCCTCACGCCTTCGTCCCCATGAAGATTCTCGTGATAATCTTCTCGCTTCTCTCCATCGCAGCGCTCTACCATCTTTTCAGAGAAAAGCTGAAGCCCTGCATGCTGCCGGTCTTCCTGATTCTCTGCGCATTCAACACGGTGATCCTGCATTTCTCCGGAACAGTTCTGTCAGATATCCCCCACTACTTCTTTTTCCTTCTGTTTCTCTCCGCTGCCGAGAGAAGCGAGATCAGATGGCCCGGCTCGGGAGGGGCGCAAAAAGCTCTGCTGATAGCGATACCTCTCGTCTGTTTTCTTCTCTGCATATCCATCAGGGTGTTTTCATTCATCATCCTGCCTTCTTTTCTGATCTATCTCGTCATCAAGAGGTTCAGGAACAGGAAGATGCTGGCAGGGCTTCTTGCGGCAGCTGCCTTGCTGCTCGTGCTTGCGTGGACGGCCTTCAGCAGGTTCTTCACCAACTATATAAGCTATTATGCGCTCTTCACGAGCTCCCTGGCGAATATTCTATGCGGCAACATCGCATATTATGGCGTCAATCTCCCTGCGGCCCTCATCGGCGAGCCTGCCTTCCTGAATCAGTACGCATACTCGCAGGGCTTCGTCTCCTTTATCGCCTGGTTCGTGATACTGATAATACTGGCATTGACAGCGCGTGGATTCGTGCTGTCTGTCAAGGAAAGGCTGAGCCTGATGGACTGTGTCTTCGCGGTGGGCACGCTGTTCATTCTCTGCTGGCCGCACCAGGACATGAGGTACTTCATCCCCCTCTATCCTTTCTTCTATCTGTATATAATCAGGAGCATAACAAAGATGGACGGGTACAGGCCCCGCAGGGCGGGAACCGGGGAAAGCGCTCAGGCTGCCGATCCGGTCAGACAGGGGCCCGCTCTGAAGCCCGGATTCATATTCCTGATGCTGATTGTTGCAGTTCAGGCTGTTTTCCTGGTCCGTACAGTCTGGCTGTCGAGATTTGCGGTGACCTACAACAACACGCCTCCAGAAAGCGCCTACCTGTGGATAAGGAACAACACGGATAAAAGCGATCTGATAATGTCCATGAGATTCGCCACCTATCTATACACGGGAAGAAAGCTGGTTCCTCTCGATTACGGCGACGGAAGCAGCCGGCAGACAGTCGGGACAATACTGTCAGAGAAGGCCGGGTATGTGCTGTACGAGCAGATCCCGTATGAAATAGTGAGAGGAGAGGGCGTCGGGAGCCAGCAGGTATTTCACGACATCCTGAATATGCAGAAGAACAAGTTTTCAATAGTCTTCTCAGGTGATTCGGCAGGGAGGCGAATCGAGATATTCAAGGTCGACGGCAGGGCTGCCGATATATTTAAAGCTGCCCAGCTTTTCTATGACCAGGGCACGAAAGAAAGCCTTAATGGAAATCTGCGGAAGGGAGCCGAGCTCTTCAGGAGATGCATCGAGACAGACCCTTACTTCATAGAGGCAAGGTACAACCTGGCTGTCAACCTGGAGAGGCAGGGCAGGACAGACGAGGCGTGCACAGCGTACAGGGAAATCATAGACATGGCGCCATTCTATCAGAAGCCGTATCTTTCAATGGCTCGCCTTTACGACAGCATCGGGCAGAAGGACAAGGCCACGAAGCTGATGGAAGAGCTGAGAGCCTCCCAGTCACGATAGAGAGAGCTCCCGCTTCAATGGAGTTGTGCTCTCCCTCTCTCCTCCATCCCCACCTCTCCTCACTTACACCAGAATTCTTTAATTCAGTGCCATTGATTGTAAGACGAGATTCAGAAATTGACTGGAAGTTTTCATCTTCAAGGAGCGGCCTTACCGGCAGCAGATATCATCAGGTCCCGTCTGAAGGCTTTCTTGCCGTGATCAGCGTGTTCCATCCAAACTGGAAGAGGGAGATCTTCACGTCGCTGAACTTTCTGAAGAGATCCCGAAGCTCGCTTACAGAGAAATAGTGCTTGTGATCGGCTATATACTTCGCGGAGATGACCCCAAGCCTGAATGCAAGGAACTCGAGCACAGGCTTCCCCGCAGGCGATGGTGTCGTCATGAGGCAGAAGCCTCCCGGCTTCAGGATCCTGTATGTCTCGTCGATGAAAACCTCGGGCGCCGTGAGGTGCTCAAGCAGCGCTATTGCGGTCACAGCATCTGAAAAGTCATCTTGAAGCGGTATCATTGAGTTCACATCACCCTGCAGTATGGAAATGTTTTCCATCTCCGCAGGGGCGGAGATGCCGCTGTCAACTCCGTGGCCCTTCCTTATCCTCTTCCTTGCATGCCACAGGAAGTTGCCGTCTCCGCAGCCCAGGTCGACCAGTACAGAGCCCTCGGGTATCAGCGGCATCACTTTGCTGTATCTCAGATACTGGATGAAAGCGTCGAGGATGGTCCACTTTTCAGCCAGACTACCTTTCATGGGCAATCATCCGCCAGTCTGCGTGATGTCGAATAATCCACAGGCTCATCAGTCCCTGCTTCCGCGCTTTATTCTGATCAGGCTGTTAAGCTCATCGAACCTTCTGTTGATCGAATCGAGGATTATTCCGGTGATGCAGAAGATCATCGACAGGATCATCGAGCCTGACGCAAAGATTGCCAGGGGGACCCGCTTGATGTAGTGAGTCTCCATGAACTCCGTAACGACGACAGACCCTGAAAGTATCGATACAAAGAGGAAGAAGAACGACACCAGCGAGAAGAAGAGGAGCGGCTTGTAATCCCGGAAGATTATGAGGATCGTCTTCAGAACGAGGATGCCGTCGGAGAGCGTTCTGAGCTTCGACTCGCTTCCCTCAGGCCTTTCCCTGTAAGCCACCTCCTCCTCTCTGATTACAAATCCATATTTCAGGGCCTTGATGATCATCTCTGTCTCCACCTCGAATCCGGACGAGGTGAGGTTTATATTCTTGACAAAATCCCTGCTCATGACCCTGAGTCCGGACATGACATCCGATATGCCGTTCCTCAGCAGGCTCTTTACCCTGAACAGCCTGTTCACGAGAAACCTCACGAGCCTGTTGCCTATGAAATGGAAGGGGCGGAAGGCCTTCTTCGTATAGTTGCTTAGCCTGCAGCCTATTATCATATCGGCTTCGTCGTTCCGGACCATCCCGACGAACTTCCTGAGGCCCTCCACTTCATACGTGTCATCGCCGTCGACCATTATGTAGCAGTCTGCATCCACCTTTTCGAACATGGCTCTGACGACGTATCCCTTGCCCTGCCGCTTCTCCTTCACCACCACCGCGCCGAGCGATCTCGATATTTCGGCGGTTTTGTCTGTCGAGTTGTTGTCAAAGACATATATCTCCGACTCAGGCAGCACTGCCCTGACATCGCCGATTACTCTGGCGATGGTCAGTTCCTCGTTGTAGCAGGGTATTATCGTCGCGATTCTGTAGTTTCTGTCTTCCATCTGTGCATTGTACCGTTCTGCTATACTTAATTCAGTGTACCGGAACTTCTACAATTTCGCTGTGACAGCTGGGTTTGCCTGCCCTGGTGAGGGGAAGGATGGAACTGTGGAATGATGGAAGACTGGGTTATCATTCCAACCTTCCAATATTCCATTATTCCAATTTGTGAGAGAAGCGAATTGAATTCTATTATGGTTTTCAATCTCCTTCACGAAGGCTCCAGTCCCGGCCTGATTTCCGGCCTGCAGGGAAGATTCGTGCAAAAACGTTCCGGACCTGTATTTTTGATAAAAACCATGTTATAATACAAAGGATTTTACTTTTTGAGAGCTGAAGCTGATTCTGAGGCGGGGATATAAAGATAAAGACCTCTGTTTTTTTCAGGAAGCCATGACTACGAAGCATTTATATTCTTTTCATTTTTAAACGATTTGAAGAGCGTCCGAAACAGGACAAGGGGGTTAATCAGATGGCCATCACATTTGGAACTGATGGATGGAGAGGAATCATCGGCGACGAGTTCACATTTGCCAATATAAGGCTCGTATCGAGGGCCATAGCCAGCTTCCTGCACTGGCCGGGAAGGCACGAGCTGGATATCTACAAAAAAAAGGCAGGAGCATCTTATTCATGTCCATACAGGAAGCCCGAGGACGGCATCGTGGTCGGGTATGACACGCGCTTCATGTCCAGGAGGTTTGCCCAGGTGGCGGCAGAGGAGTTCCTGGCATGCGGCATCCCTGTCTGGCTGTCCGCCACGCCTTCATCTTCGCCTTCGATATCATTCGCCATAGAAGATCTGAAGGCCTCATGCGGCATAATAATAACCGCCAGTCACAACTCGCCTGAATACAACGGAATAAAGTTCAAACCGGAGTACGGCGGCTCTGGCACTCCGGAGATCATGCACGCAATAGAAGAGCGCATAGGCAATATGAGCGATGACTCTTTCCCTGCAATCACGAATTCCCCTGAGATCCGGGAATTCTCGCCACACGACAACTATACGAAAAAGGTGACAGATCTGGTCGACCTTGAGAGAATAGCCGGCTCCAGGTTCAAGATAATCAGTGATCCCATACACGGAGCTAACAAGGGCCTCATGGAGCAGGCGCTGAGAGGCATAGGCATTTACGTTGAAGAGATAAGATCGGAGCCAAACCCGATATTCGGAGGATACCAGCCCGAGCCCATAGGAAAAAACCTCGCACCTCTTGTGGAGAGGGTGCTGAGAAGCAAAGCCCACATAGGAATTGCCTTCGACGGCGACGGCGACAGGCTGGGGGCGGTGGACTCGAGGGGAAGGTTCCTCAACGCAAACGAGATATTCGCGCTCATCCTGTGGCACCTTGTGGAGAACAGGAAATGGTCAGGAGGCATCACCAAGACCTTCTCGACTTCCCGCCTTATTGACAGCATGGCGGCCAAATACAGGTTACCACTCTACGAGACGCCGATCGGATTCAAGTATATAGCCCACCTGATGCTGGAGAAAGACATCCTTATAGGGGGAGAGGAGAGCGGGGGCATAGGCATCAAGAACCACATACCTGAGAAGGATGCCATATTGAACTCGCTGCTGCTTCTCGAAGCCATGGCATACAAAGGGCAGGAGATTGCCCAGATCCTGGAAGACCTGTTCAGGGAGCACGGATTCTTCCACTTCCACAGATCTGATCTCAGGATCGTGAACATCGAAGAGATGGAATCGCTCATATCAAGGCTCCTCAACAGCCCGCCTTCGGCGATCGACAGCCTCAAGATAACCGACGTCAGGACACTTGACGGTGTCAAATATATCCTGTCAGATGACAGCTGGATCCTCTTCAGGCCGTCAGGCACGGAGCCTCTTCTCAGGATCTATGTGGAGGCGCGCTCCCACGAGATTGCCAGAAAGATACTGCAGAAGGGCGAGGAGCTGGCATCAGCTCACTCCTTCGTCAGGTAACGTTTCACGAATGTCGGAAGGCACTGTGAAAGGAGGAGATTTTAATGATATGTCCCAACTGCAATTATGATAACCTCCCTGGAGCTTCCAGATGCGAGAAGTGCGGAGCTTCGCTCGACGAGATATTCTATCATCCATATCAGCCCGCCGCTTCGGAGGATCAGCAGGAAGAGGAAAGAACCGACGAAGAGATTCGGGAGAGAGTCAACGAGATAACCACTTCGCTGAAAGATTCGCTCGCCCTTTCGCCGGAGGAGGTAAACGAGCATCTGACCCAGCTGAAAAAGAATCTCAGGCTTGGGAAAGGCGATCTGAAGGCCAGGCTCGAGCGCTTCAGGGAAGGCCTGAAAGGGAAAGGCGCCGACGTGTTCAGGCATCCCGACAGGGTTACGCTGAAAAATGTGGTGATCACCTTCGCAGCCTGGGCGATTCTGAGGTTTACCACGCCGTTCCACAGGAGAATCGTAAAGTTTCTTCTCTCGCCTCTCGGCCTGCTTGCACTGCTGGCAATAGCCATTGTGTACAGCCTGTTCGAGAAGGAGATCATATTCAAAGTGAAAGAAATGAAGAGAGGTGCTGCTGATGACACTGTCAGTGAACAGGGAGATAAGGGCGCCGAGGGGTAGCTCTATATCGTGCAAGGGCTGGCCCCAGGAGGCGGCTCTGCGAATGCTGATGAACAATCTGGATCCGGAGGTTGCCGAGAAGCCGAACGATCTTATAGTGTACGGAGGGACCGGTAAGGCGGCCCGGAACTGGGAGTGCTTCGACGCAATCGTGGCATCGCTCAGGAGCCTCGAAAAGGATGAGACGCTTCTCGTCCAGTCAGGAAAGCCAGTCGGAATCGTGAGGACCCACCCTCATTCGCCGAGAGTGCTGATCGCCAACTCGAACCTGGTGCCCCACTGGGCGACCTGGGAGAAGTTCAGGGAGCTCGAGCGCAAGGGGCTCATGATGTATGGCCAGATGACTGCCGGCAGCTGGATTTACATCGGTACGCAGGGGATCCTGCAGGGCACTTATGAGACGCTCGCAGAGCTTGCCAGAAGGCATTTCGGCGGAACGCTCAAGGGGAAGATCGTATTGACTGCTGGACTTGGTGGCATGGGCGGAGCCCAGCCTCTCGCGGTGACTATGAACGAAGGTGTCTGCCTGGCAGTGGAAGTGGACCCTGAAAGGGTGAAGAAACGCATCGACACGCGGTACTGCCAGCACTCCACCGATTCGCTCGATGAAGCGCTGAAGATGGCAAAGGAAGCCGCGCAGAAAGGCGAAGCCTGCTCTATAGCGCTTATTGGAAATGCCGCGGAAACCCACGTGGAGATGCGGAAGAGAGGCTTCAGGCCCGACGTGGTCACCGATCAGACGTCGGCGCACGACGCGCTTAACGGCTATGTTCCGGCAGGGATGTCGTATCAGGAAGCGCTCGCCCTCAGGCGCAGCAACCCCGAAGAGTATACGAGGAAGTCCCTCGAATCCATGGCTGTCCATGTAGAGGCGATGCTCGGCTTCCAGAAAGACGGCTCGATAGTGTTCGACTACGGCAACAACATCCGCCAGCAGGCACTGAACCAGGGAGTCGCGAACGCCTTTGACTTTCCAGGCTTCGTGCCGGCATATATCCGCCCTCTCTTCTGCGAAGGGAAGGGACCTTTCAGATGGGTGGCCCTGTCAGGCGATCCGCAGGACATCTATACGACAGACGAGATCATCCTGAAGGAGTTCCCTGACAACGAGGCTCTCGCCCGCTGGATCAAAAAAGCCAGGGAGCAGGTCCACTTCCAGGGACTGCCTGCCAGGATATGCTGGCTCGGCTACGGCGAGAGGGACAGAATAGGCCTCATATTCAATGAATACGTCAAATCAGGGAAACTGAAAGGCCCGATAGTGATAGGCAGAGATCATCTCGATTCCGGCTCTGTCGCTTCTCCCAACAGGGAGACAGAGGCTATGAAGGACGGGAGCGACGCGGTGGCTGACTGGCCGCTGCTCAACGCTCTCGTCAACACCGCTGCAGGAGCCCACTGGGTCTCGTTCCACCACGGCGGAGGAGTCGGCATAGGCTACTCGCTGCATGCAGGGATGGTGGTCGTGGCCGATGGAAGCGATGAAGCGGCGCAGAGGCTCGAAAGAGTCCTCACGACAGACCCGGCCATGGGCGTGATCAGGCACGTTGACGCAGGATACGACGAAGCCATAGCCACAGCACAAAACAAAGGAGTCAAGATACCGCTCCTCCCTCAAAAGTAGGGACAGTTAACCACTTTTTCCAGAAAAAGTGGGGACAGTAAACCACTTTCATACGACAACTCAAAAAAAGGCTTCCCGCTCAGCCACACAGGCTTGATGGGGGAGCCCTTTTATACTACACCTATTCCTTTGCGCCGCGGGATCTGAGATAATCCGCTATGGAGCTGTGGCTGTTGTCTGTCGCAACTTTCAGGGGGGTTCGTCCCTGTTTGTCTTTTGCAGTAAGATCTCCTCCATTATCGAGGAGGAAGGATACCTGCTCTCTTCTGGCTTTCTGGACAGCGAAGTGCAGGGGCGTCGCGCCATCGCTGTCAGGGGCATTTACACTGGCGCCTTTTGAGATGAACAGCTTTGCAAGCTCTGAGTTGCCCTTGTCGATTACATAATGCAGGGGAGTCCATCCGTCTTTGTCGACGGAATTTACAGATCTGGGGTTTTTCGTGATGAGAAGCTTCAGCTTCGTTATGTCGTTCCTGTCTATCAGATCGAAAATATTATCAGCGGTAAACAGTTTTTTGAAAAAATCCATGTATCACATCCTTCGGCTCAGCCTCAAGTGAAGGCTGATTATGATAATTGTCTGATGTCATTATAACACGCCGGATGCGATGAGTCGAGCAGAATAAAATAACTGCCATCTGTTTTTCCTGTAATAGTGAGAAAGCAAGTAGAGTTGACTGCTTTTTGTTCGACAATCGCTGGCTCCTCCAGGCCGGCTATCCTGGTTCTGGCAGGAGTCTCTCATGTTGTGTGCATCCATGAGCCTGGCAGATAAAATCCATTACCCCTTCAGAGCATCAATAAAACTGAAAGAGCCCGACTCTCTGAGGGCGGGATTTATTCGAGCAATGAGGGAGTGATTGCAATGAAGAAAACAAAAGCCGCTATACTGTCTCTGATAGTAATTCTGTCACTGGCGCTGATCTGGGGAAATGCCGCCGCTCAGAAGGGCGGCGCCCAGAGCCTCAACGTGCTTGCATACGAAAAGGCTGTCAAGAATGAGATGCCGATTGTCGTAGACATTTCGTCGCCTACCTGAGGAGGCTGCGCACGGTTGAGGTCAACCGTTCAACAGGTAGAGCCTTCATTCAAAGGTAAGGTGGCCTTCATTTATCTGGTTCTCAATGTGCCGGATGAGAAGGCGCTGGCTGAAAAACTGGGCTCGGCCACTCCGACGACACTTATCCTCGTGAACAGGGCCGGCAAGGTGACAGAGATAAAGAAAGGTCTCCAGGAGAAGGAAATCATCTCCGGAAAGGTTTCAGCGCTTCTGAAGTAGCGCTCTACTCCTTCGCGCCTCTGCTGACCAGAAAGTCGGCAACTTCCTTTCTTCCCTGAACTATGGCGACTCTCAACGGAGTGTCGCCTTTCCTGTCTTTTGCATTGATATCGGCTCCGTTCGTCACGAGAGTTTCGGCAATATCTTTTCTCCCGAAGAACGCAGCTTTGTGCAGAGGAGTGTCTCCAGCCGTGTCCTGAGCGTTGATGTCGGCTTTGTAAGTGATGAGCAGATTGACTGTGTCTTTTCCATATGCCACGGCGAAGTGCAGAGCGGTGAATCCGGTGTTGGACTTTGCCGCAATATCCGCCCCGCTGGCCATCAGCAGTTTGACCATGTCGTTGTAGCCGCGCTTGCAGGCGCTGTGCAGCGGAGTCTGGCCATTGTTGTTCTTTGCATTGACATCGGCCTTTCTGGATATGAGCAGCTCAGCGACGGCCACCTGGTTTCTCATCGCCGTGTAGTGAAGAGGCGTGAGGCCGAACTGCCCTTTTGAATTTACAAGCTCAGGCTTTCTGTCAAGGATAGCCTTTACCTGATTGACATCGCCCTGCTCTGAGGCAGTGTAGATCGATATTGCGCTCCATGCAGATGAGATACACGCAATGACCACCAGTATAGCTGCAAAAATCGCTGCTTTTTTCATCATGTGATAGTTTCCCACCTTTCGCAAACATTTCCATGAGAATCTTCACCGGATGTGCCAGAACCTCCTCCCGATAATAAAATGGGGACAGCTTACTATTTATCCGAAAGATGGGCAGGCATGATGATTGTGAAGCATAAACCCGAGATTAATCAGCAGGAATGGAAGCAAGCTGACTTTTTCCTGTGCGCCGATAGATCATTCAACGTATTCGCGTTTATTCCAATCATCGGGCACTACAACGCGGTATATCCGATTCTCTCTCTGCTGGACGACGCTGATTAGCCGGCAAAGATGAGAAAGAGGTTAACACAATTGCTCTGTGATATTATCACGACCTATTGACCTTGAGCCTGCAGACGTCTATAATGGGATCATCAAATCAAAAAGGACAGAGCCATGGACAGAATAACGCCTTCTCACTTCCAGGGAGCCCAGCACATCGTTCAGCAGGATTCCGGAGACGCCCAGCAGACTCAGCCGCTGAAGGGGAAGAAGATATGCCTCGACGCGGGGCACGGTGGCGAAGACAGCGGAGCGGTCGGCAAGGGAGGCACAAAAGAGAAGGACGTGAACCTCGACATAGTGCTGTTGACCAAGACAGAGCTTGAAAAGAACGGGGCCGAGGTAATTCTGACCAGAGGCGATGACACATACGTTTCGCTGAAGGACAGGACGGATTTCGCCAATAAGGAGAAGTGCGACATATTCGTGTCCTCCCATGAGAACTCGGCGGCGAAGCACAAGAGAATCGCCCACGGGACAGAGACTTTCTGGCACACCAAAGGCGACAGCAGCGACAAAAAGCTGGCGACAGAGATTCATCAAAATGTTATGGCGGCGGCCGGGCTCACAGATCGAGGCGTAAAACAGGCGAACTTCGCAGTGCTGAGAGAGTCTGACATGCCTTCCGCCCTCATGGAAACTGCATTCATCAGCAATCCAGACGAAGAAGCGCTGCTCAAGGATCCGGCATTCCAGAAGAAAGTTGCGATGGCCGTTACGAAAGGCATTCTGGGATATTTCGGCTGTGCAGTGCCGGCAAGCGTCTAGATTCCTGCCGTAGACAGCTTTTCAGCCCTCTTCAACTGTTCTCTGACGATGTGAAGAGCCTTATATCCTCAGCCTCTGATGGCTTCGAGAAGAAAAGCCTGAATACGAGCACCATCAGAAAGCCCTGCACCGCCAGCGCAGGCCTGAACGTAGATACTCCCCGCTCCCTGTCCTCGAACACGATAGGCACCTCCGTCATCGTAAATCCCAGCCGATGCGCCTTGTAAAGAACCTCCTGGACCACAGACGGTCCCTGGGATATGCATCCTTCCAGGTTGATCCTCCTGAGCACCTCGCCTTTGAAACATCTGTATCCTGATGTGGGATCCTGCACTTTGAGGCCGAGCATCGTCCTGATATACGTGCCTGCGAACCACGTGATGAAGTTGCGGGAAGCGCCTCCCCGGACATTCCTGCCGCCCTTGACAAACCTGGAGCCGATGACTATGTCGTGGCTCTGCAGCCCTGTGAGAAGCTCAGGGATATGCCTCGGGTGATGGGAGAAGTCGGCGTCCATCTCAATTACCGCGTCGGCATCTGCCTTTACACAGTATTTGAATCCTTCCAGGCCTGCCCTTCCCCGCCCCTTGTTCTTCATTCGGACGAGAAGGTGGATATTCTTAACAGTCTCCATCTTCTTCTTCACCATCTCTGCCGTGCCGTCAGGTGAGTTGTCGTCGACTACGACGATGTGAAGCTCCGGTATCGAAAGGGATGTGATCTCGTCTATGAGCTTTACAATGTTCTCGCTCTCGTTGTAGGTGGGGATCATCACGAAGCATTTCATGGCTCTCGGGCTGCCGTTCTTTCATTGAGAGGCTTGAAACCCGAGCGGCGGAGCACGTCACCCGTCTTTTCGTATACAATCTCGGCCTTCATCGCATCCATGCAGGTGATTTCTTTGTCGCAGTGCCTTTTATAGCAGGGCGAGCACTGAAAATCGGATACGACCTTCTCGCCTCTGCCGTACAGATGGATTTCAGAATGGCAGGTCGATCCGAAGAGAGCCACGACCGGAACCTTCAGCGCCACTGCGATATGAAGAGCAGTCGTGTCGGCAGTCACAACGCAGTGGCACTTCCCGATGATGGAAGAGAACTGCTTCAGCGTGTTGTTTGTGCCTGTGTTGTATACCTTGAAGGGAATGGCTTTTTCGAGCGCGCTGTTTCTCTCTGTCTCCGACGGCCCTCCGAGCAGCAGGATCGAAGCCCCCCACTCGTCGTGAAGGAGGCCGGCGAGCCTGGCAAAGCCTTCTTCAGTCCACTTCTTGGTTGCGAATATATCGCCGCATCCCGTATTGAGGCCAATCAGAATATCGCTGTCCCTGTCGAGCCCCATCGAATTTATGAGCCCTTCGCCGAACTTCTGCTCATCTGCAGTCAGATGAAGTGAATATTCCTCACCCTGGAATTCCAGCTCCGCCATCGGAAAGATAATCTCCATATACGACCTGGTGTTGGTCCTGAACTTCAGCTCGTCAAAGAGGCCGAGCTCATATGCGTATGAGGATTCCTCGTTGTTTATGCTGAGCTTTCCCTCGGGAGAGAGGCAGAAGCCCAGCGCCCTGTCGGCGATCATTGAGTCTGAAAAGCCGAGTGCCTCCTTCTCCTTGTCGAAGCACAGCACCAGATCGAACCGCTCGCGGCACAGAGAGATATACGTGGCAAAGTTGAGCTTCATCAGCCGGTCGATGCCGGGATTTCCCTGAAGCAGCGGGTATGAGGCATCGTCTGTCACCCACGTTATCGTGCACCGGCCGTGCTTCTTCCTCAGCGCTTCCAGAACGGGAGTCGTCCTGAGGGCATCTCCTATCGCTCCGAGCTTCACGATCAGTATTCTCATGCCCATCGGCTCAAAGTGGCTGCAGTTCGCGCAGGCGCTCTGATATCTGCAGGGCCTGTAACCTGAAAAAAAACGACAATCCAGTCTGAAAGCCATGACAATCCACCTTTCGTGCAGTACTGTTCTTTGTTTCCGCGCGCCATTCCTCCTCTCCCTGTCACTACCTGCAGGAAGGAATTTGATCGATGAACAGGAAAGATAACCTCAAAGAGGAACTTGACAGGTAATGGACCACGACAACAGCACAGCAGACGCTGAAAGAGCCCCGCGAAGACTGACATGGGATACAGTTCCGGACTGGTTTGTCGTTTCCACCCTTCTGATACTCGGGCTTCTCCTCAGGATAACGGCGATCAGGGCTCACAGCTTCAGCGTCGACGAGGCCGGCACATGGCTCGCGGCGTCGCGCCCCCTTTCGAAGATAGTGCCTTTTCTCTGCTTCACGAACGAAGTGCATCCGCCGTTTTACTTCTATTTCGTTCACTGCTGGATGTACATGGGGAACAGCGAGTGGGTTCTGAGGATGTCGTCGATAGTTTTCGGAGTGCTCGACATCCTGTTCACATGGCTGATCGCCAGGGAGATGCTGGACAGAAGATCTGCCTTCTGGGCAGCGGCCTTCATCACGTTCTCGTCCTTTCACATAACCTATTCGCAGGAGCTGAGGATGTATCCGATGCTCGTCTTCTTCTTCCTGCTGTCGATCTGGTGCCTCCTTCGATGGCTGGGAGGCCGGGGAACGGCATGGCTCGTTGCGGCGACTGCGGTAAACATCCTGTCCCTCCACACCCACTATCTCACAGTCTTCCTGATTGCCGTGGAAGGCCTCTATATCCTGGCGCGGATAAGGGAATACAGGAAGCTCATGCTGCCGTACATTATCTGCCAGGCCGTCACGATGCTGGCCTTCATACCCTGGCTCTGGCACTACATCACCTCGGAGCATATGCAGGACTTCTCGCTGCGGTTCCTTCCAGGGCTCACCGAGGTCCTGCTGCTTCTCTGCTATTTCTTCATGGGCTTCCATCATCCGCCCCTTCATCCTGTAATAGCCGGAACAAAAGTCGATCTTTACGACCTTGCAGGCGTGGTCATAACCGTGCTGACTCTTCTTTCCCTGATACGCCAGAAAGGATGGCAGAGGGTGTTCCTGTCGATCTATCTGCTGCTGCCCCTTCTGGGGATTACCCTTCTGTCGCGCTACACGTCGATCAGGATATTCGAATTCAAGTATTTCATGATCATAATACCTGCTTTCTTCATACTTATGGGAGCCACGGTTTCCACGCTCAGATCGGTGGCTGCAAAGGTTATCGTGCTGGCGCTCTTCGTAGCTCTCAACGGCATTTCATGGCTCAACTTCGCATTCGATGACAGGTACGCGCCTCAGAACTGGAGGATGGCAAGCTGGATCCTCCAGTACTACGCAAAGGCAAACGATGTGATACTGATCCACCCTTCGATGATGGGAGGAGGGCTGTATTACTACTATCACGGCAGGAACAGGATACTGCCTGCCGATTCGTTCGACGGAAAAGAGCTTGCCGCCGAGCTGTCGAAATACGACAGCGTATGGTTCTGCACTACGCCGTTTCATCCTTATGTAGAGAGAGCCGGGCTGGAAAAGTGGCTTGACGCGAATTACAGAGAGACCAGCGCCACCGTCTTCCCTCCGCGCAGCTATGTTCTTTCTAATGTGATACTGATCAAGACTTTTGAGATCAGGAAAGGAGAAGGCCCTCCGAATAAGAGCAGGCCTGGCTCGACTCGATGAAACTGCTCAAGGCTGTGTTTCTATCTGTTGAAAAGACAATACGTCGGCTTCTGGGCCAGCAGTTCATGGTCAAAGGGTCGTGCAGGCGCTGTGGGACTTGCTGCAGGAGCATGGCCCTGTCGCTCGGCGGCAGAAAGATCACTACTGAGGATGAGTTCGCGCGCCTGAAGGAGACCTTTCCGTTTTACGGCTCATTCGCCGTCGAACGGAGGCACGCCGCAGGATTCCTGATCTTCTCCTGCACGAAGCTGAATGAGCTTGGCCATTGCGGCGATTACAGGAGGCGCCCGCATATCTGCAGGAGCTTTCCGGATCCGCAGAGCTTCGATCAGACCTACAGCCTCCCGGAGGGATGCGGGTTTGAGGTGATTCCGCTCAGGGGCTTTGACGAGTTCCTCAAGGCTGCCGAAAAGACGACAGATGATGAGCCTCTGGAAGATGATAAATGACATTCCGGGACTTCTGCATTTCACCGCCTGTTTTTCCCTGTTGCCGACTTTCCGTTCACTTCATGCCCCATCATGATGTATACTCATTTCAAGGCGCAATCTGCGCCCTGGAAGATGCTCTCTCACCAGTAGCGACGCCAGACCAGGGGAAAGGTTAACAATTTGTTAACATGATAGGGCTTGAGGAATGTATGTTTCCAGTAACATGTCGTGGTATAATGTATCGTGAAATGGTGGGAAGATCTCCCGCAATCACCGGGCAAGGTGACGAATTTCTAGAGAAAGGACTCAGACCATGAGTATCAACAACATCGGAATTACCCCAGATCTCGCTGTTCCCATGAACCAAACGAGGGTTGCGCCTCAGACACAGGGGCAGGGCGAAAGCGCCCCGATGCCTGTGGATGTATCGAGCACCGGCACTGCTGAAGGCGGCGCCGATACAATCGACCCGAAGAAGCTGGCTGCGATGAAAGCGGCTCAGAGCGGAGGAGCCGAGGCAGTACAGAAACAGCAGAAGCTCGTGGAAGTCGAGGAGCCCTTTGAGAAATCGAAGACATACGTGCCTTCAGCGAAAGCCAAGCTGATCAACACCGAGACGACAGTGAGCAACATGAAGCGCCTCGCGCTCGGCATCAAGCTTCAGGAAAACCTCCTGATGGAAGGCCCCACAGGAGCTGGAAAGACGGCTCTCGTAAAGTACCTTGCCCACCTTACGAATCATGAGCTCCGAAGGATCAACCTGAGCGATACGACAGACATCACCGAGATCATCGGAGGATTCAAGCCTGAGAGAGATCCCGCCACAGGAAAGCAGACATATCAGTGGAAGGACGGCATCGTCGTCGAGGCGATGAGAAAAGGCCAGTGGCTCCTGCTGGACGAGATGAACCTCGCGAACCCTGATATCCTGGAGAGAATGAACTCCCTCTTCGATGACGACCGCTATCTGGTGCTCTCAGAGAAGCCCGATAACGAAATCGTCAGGCCTGACAAGGATTTCATGATATTCTGCACGCAGAACCCGGCTTCATACTCAGGCAGAAAAGAGCTGTCAGACGCGATGAAGAACCGCCTGCACAGGATGTGGGTGGATGCCCTCCCTGCAGCCGAGAACGTGGAGATCATGAAAGCCATCTCGAAGACGAAGCTCCCTGACGAGATGCTTCTGAAGATGGCGATGTTCAACCAGACCATAGCGGATATGGCCGATCACCGCCAGCTCGGCAAGAGAGACGGCCCGTATCCGTTCACTCTCCGCGACATAATCAAGTGGCTCGGCAGAATCGAGGAGCACAAGGGCGATTACGGCGACATCAACCAGGTCATCTTCCAGGAAGCCCAGAGAGTTTACGTGGACCGCTTCCAGACAAAGGAAGACAGAGATCTCGTGATGGATACCCTCCAGATGACTTTTGGAAAGGCTGCCATACCGGCGCAGCGCCAGAAGGACATAAAGCAGATCGATGCAGACAGGGTGCAGATCGGCAACACAATAATAGAGAGGAACCCTCTCGGCGGACCGTTCGTGCCCGGCGACGATTCAAAGCTGACGATGACGCCTACAGGCATGGATCAGATGGAGAAGATTGCGAACTGTGTAGGAAATGATGAGCAGGTCCTCCTCGTCGGCCCGACTGCTTCGGGCAAGACGTCATATATAAGATATCTCGGAAACCTCGCCAATACGAACGTCCGCAGATACAACCTGAGCCAGCAGTCAGACACGACAGACTTCATCGGCGGCTACGTCCCGACAGGCCAGCCAGGCGAGTTCAAGTGGCGCGACGGCATACTGCTCGACGCCATCAAGCCCAAGTCGATAAGGGAAACCGCCCTCATGACAAAGGCCGGCGAAGGCGATTCGATAAGGCAGATGACTCCAGGCACGAAGATGAGCTACTACACGACCAAAGAAGTCAACGGCGAAAAGTGGAGCTTCGTCGAATGCGAAGACGGGCAGAAGGGCTGGGTCAAGGACAAGGACATCAAGGCCGACTGGATCATCTTCGACGAGATAAACCTCGCAGAGCCGTCGATACTGGAGAGAATCAACTCCCTCCTCGACGATGACCGCTCACTCGTGCTCACCGAGAAGAACAACGAGCGCGTGCAGGCCCATCCTTCGGCGAAGGTGTTCGCCACGATGAACCCTGCAACAGGGCATTACGCAGGAAGAAAAGAGCTCTCCCTCGCCATGCGCAACAGATTCACCGAGATCTGGCACGACGAGGTCAAGAACCCTGATGACATAACCACAATTTCTTCCTTCTTCATGAGAAAGGTGCCGCAGGGCAAGGATCTTGCCGCCAAGATGGTCGCCTTCCAGACAGAGATGAAGGACAAGATCATGAAGAGGGAGATAGGGGCGAAGCAGAGAGGCGGATATGTCTACACACTGCGTAACCTCAAATACTGGAGCACGTTCTGCAAGAACATGTACGATGAGAAGCTCGAGTCGCTTATCCAGGACAAGATGCAGGGTGCATTCGTTTCGCAGGGCATGGACAAGACCAAGGCTCAGGGCGCTGCAAGGGCTAAGCTGAACGAGGTCAAATCGAGGATCGACAGGAGCGGAACGCTTTATGATCAGGTCGACAAGGCGTCAGATTTGCTCTCCAAGTTCCAGATTGATCCCGGCGCCATCAGAGCCGAGACCCTGAAGCAGGTCTTCATAGACGGCGCTATGCACTGCTATGCAGACGAGATGGCCGACCCGAAAGACAGGCAGGCTGTCCAGGATCTCGCCACAAAGCACTACGACGGAACAGGCAGAAAGGCCGCCGAGATATACACTGAGTGGACAAAGGCAGGGCTCATATAGGCTGACAGACTGATTACGGCAAAGGAGAATCTCATATGGGATTTTTAGATAGCATCAAATCATCGTTCGGATGGGGCAGTTCCACCGCCCCGAAGAAGACTGACGACAAGCCCAAGGCGCAGGAGCAGACGCCTGCACCTGCAATTCCTGAAGACAAGGCCGATATCTCGTCATCAGGAGGCGGCGCGACCGTCCAGACAGACACGCAGGATACGGTTGTCAAGTCGGATGCGGCACCGGCACAGCAGAGCCAGACTCAGGCGGCGCCGGCTGCTGACAAACAGAATCAGACTCCCCCGGTTCCGGACAAGATATTCATGGATCCGAACGATACATCTCAGGCCGCATCTGGCACGACTGCGGCGCCAGCCAAGGATCCCAAGGAGGAGATGTCCGAGACTCAGAAGACCCTCCGCATGAAGAACATGATCCATCGTATGACCGGACTCGCAAAGGCGCTGGGCGGAGATTTCAACATGGAGCTCAGGGAGGGCCCTCCTGGGATGTGGGCATACGATTTTCAGAGCAACACGATCATGTACCCTGCAGACGAGCTGGCAGCCCGCTCGGATGACTACGCGCTGGGCGTGATATTCCACGAGTCGGGCCACCGCCGTTATTCCAAGTGGCTGGTGGAGGATCAGTTCCTGCAGAACGAGCCTTTCCTGTTCCTCAACAACGCGGTGGAAGATCCGAGAGTGAACAACATCATAAGCTCGAGATATGAAGGCATCAAGGACTACTTCAAGGCAGTATACGACGAGGATCTGTTCACGCCTGACTTCACGACCAAGTCGAGAGAGATGCTCATCGACAGGATGGTCAAGGAGGCCAACGGGCGCCTCTCCAGAGAGGATGCCGAAAAAGTGGTCGACCAGATGCCGATGACAGTGCCCAGGCATACCCAGTATGGCATGGGACTCATCTATGACTGGTATACAGGCGGCAAGATGGATCCCAGAATCAAGGACGACAAGGTCAAAAAGGCGCTCGAAGAGACTGGTCCTATATTCCGCGAGGCCTTCGGCCTCAAGCGCGAGACCCTCACGAGGGACCTGACGCCCAGAGAGGTGCAGAGACAGGCCCAGGATGCTTACAAGGCAGTCAAGGAGAAGCTCTGGCCGGTCTATCAGAAGCTCGTCGAGGAAGACAAGAACGAGATGGCCAAGAACATGCAGAACCAGAGCGGCAAATCCGGTAAATCCGGAAAGAGCGGCAAGAGCGGCCAGTCAGGGCAGTCCGGGCAGTCATCCGGACAGTCAGGACAGAGCGGCTCTTCAGGCGGCGCATCAGGCGCGCAGCAGCCGAACCAGGCTCAGCAGAACCAGCAGAATAACGGTAAAGATCAGCAGAACCAGCAGAATCAGGAAGCCGGAAAGGATCAGCAGAATCAGCAGTCTGGCGGTGGACAGGGCGCTGACAAGAACAAGGAAGCCGGAAAAGATCAGCAGAACCAGCAGTCCGGTGGCGGACAGGGCGCTGACAAGGACAAAGACGCCGGAAAAGACAAGCAGAACGAGCAGTCCGGCGGCGGTCAAGGCGCTGACAAGGACAAAGAAGCCGGGAAAGACAAGCAGAACGAGCAGTCCGGCGGCGGGCAGGGCGCTGACAAGAACAAGGAGACCGGCAAGGATCAGAAAGCCGGCGGCTCAGGCGACGACAAGAAGACAGACGAGTCAAAGGAGTCCCAGGGCAGCGGCGGCGACAACAAGATGACCGAGCAGGAGGCCAAGGATCTTGCAAACAGGATCATGGATTCCTATGACAGAGATATGAACAAGAAGCTCGAGACGAAGGACGACAAGGCGCGCCGGGGCGGCCAGGGCACGTCCGTTCCGGATAAAAACCAGGGCCAGCAGGATGCCGGAAAAGACAAGCAGGATGCCGGAAAAGACGGCAAAGACGCCGGAAAAGACAAGCAGGATGCCGGAAAAGACGGCAAAGACGCCGGAAAAGACGGCAAAGATGCCGGGAAAGATGGCAAAGATGCCGGGAAAGATGGCCAGGACGCCGGGAAGGACGGCAAGGACGGCGGGAAGGACAAGCAGGACGGCAAGAGCAGCGGCGGCGGCTCGACAAGTCAGATAGACCTCCCCACACTCGAGGATCTTCTGAAGAAGAAGATGGAGCTGGAAGCCAGCATGGAGTCGAGAAAGAGCCCCTATGAAAGGCTTCTCTGGGATGTGGCAGGCTACGCCGACGAGATGGCCGGCGAGCTCAAGAACATCCTGCACGAGGATTCGCGGCCGCGCCTGATCGGCAACTTCCGCTCAGGCAAGAAGCTCTCGATGCGAAAGGCCATGCAGAGCGAGGCGCGCTTCCAGAACACGGGAGTATATGACGACGAGATATGGCTCAGGAGGACAAACCCGACGTCCCGCGGCCACGAGTTCTTCTTCGTAGTAGACGAAAGCGGAAGCATGCGCGGCGGCGAGCAGTGGGAGAACGCCAAGCAGGCCCTCGTGCTGACAGGAGAGGCGCTTGAGCAGATCAAGGCCAACTTCGCCGTTATAGGATTCAGCGATCAGCCGCAGGTCCACAAGACTCTCGACGACAAATACGACACTACCTTCAGAGAGACGATGATCGCGCGCGTCGACGAAAGCCCTTCAGGCGGCACCAACGACGCCGACGGAATCCAGGTCGCCCTTAACATGATAAGAGAAAAGGGCAATCCCGATACGATGAAGACTATCATCGTCATCTCAGACGGAGAAGGAAAAGCGGCTGAAGTCAAGAAGTTAATAGCAGAAGCTGAGCAGGAAGGAATCAAGATAATCGGCGTAGGAATCGGCGCAGGAATGGCCAGCGTGGAAAAGGTTTACGACGACCGCGCCTTTGTCGATGATATATCGATGCTGCCCACAACCCTCTCAGAGATTGTGAGAAAACAGATTGAAGAAAGCGTCCAAGACGAGTAAGATGTCACGAAGAGATGATCAGATGAGCCGCCTCCGGGAGTTCCTGGGCAACCTGGATAAACTCAGGGAGAGTGGTCTCATCTTTTCTTCCATGGTGCTGAAACGGGATGTAATCAGGACTGTAAAGGAGTTCTTCGGCAGCAGGGCTCTCCTCACGCTGGATGAGACAATCGACATCAAGGAAAAGATCGACGAGCTATTCCTGAAGAGCCTCAAGACGGCCGCGCCGATGTTCATAACGGTATCTGTGCAGGTGCCTGCTGTCATCATAAGGCGCCTCGAGCAGATCTTCAGCGACGGTTATCTCGAGGAGTCTCTTCCAGAAGGCAGGACGAGCGTCAAACCGGCGGAAGGCTGGTTCTGTGTCGTCTGGGTCGACGCGACCGAGATGAAAGATAAAGAGTTCCCGTTGCGGGAACTCTTCGGATACAGGCTGTCTCTCTAGACGAGAGATTTTATTCAGGCACTTCGAAGATGAGTATCAATTACTCATCTTCTTTTTTCTCCTCTTTCTTCAGATTCTCCACTACGAGGCCCGAAGTCTTGTTGTAGGCAGGGAAGTTCTCCTTGACGGAAACGTTCTCGTGGTTCTTGCCGAGACAGTATACCGTGTATGACTTCTTGTCCTTCGACAGATCATAACCGTCTGAGTAGGTATCCTTCGTGACTGAAGGGCAGGTTGGAATGAACTCGAGATATTTCGGGTTCGGGCACATCTTCGCAAGCTTCTTGGGGAACGCGCCCTTATTGTCTGACGCGTAAAGCTCGAGCGCTGTGGCTATCTTTTTCAGGTTTTCCTTGCAGGTGTCGAACGCTCCCTGTTCAGGAGTCTCGGCTATGCCCGCGTCGGTGAGCCTTCTCTTCAGCGCGCCTATATCATCGATATACTTCTTGTTGTCATCGGTGAGCTTCTTGCTCTCATCTTCCAGTGTCTTTACCCTGTCTTTGAGGGTCTTGTTCTCGCTCTCAAGCTTTGCGACCTGCTGCTTCGCCTCCTCATATGCCTTGGAATTGCCGCATCCACAGAGGACAACGGTGGCTGCGAAGACAACTATAAGAAACAGTAGGGCAATTCTGCTCCTTCTTATCGTGTCCGCTCTGTTCATGCTTTACTCCTCCTTCAACTGTAGCTAGGTTATCAGTATTTCGCGTCTGTACGATAAAATCCTTCATATTCGTGCAAAGCGAAGCTATTCTCTCAGGCGGAACTTCGATCCGGCAGCGCTGTCAGCCTGCGATGCGAGGCCTGCAGCGAGAGGAAAAGCGCTGAACTGCAGAGAAAAGCTGATTATGATGAGAAGGCTTTCCATATTGACGGTGCCGATCTTTTTTCTCGTCGCAGTCCTGCTGGTACAGCCCAAATCAGGGCTTTTCACAGCCATTTTTCTTCTTCTCGTCTTTGTGAGCCCTGTCGTAACTATGCTGTCAGGAATATTTTCTTTCATCAGGAAGAGAGAAACGGCCGATCTTCTTATAGCTGTCATATCTGCAGCCCTGCTCATCTGTGCGATAGTGCTGTACAATCTCTCCATCTTCTGAAAGAGGTTTAAGTCAAGTTCTCCAGAACTCACCATTATAGTTCGGATCAAGTTTTCCCAAGTATTTCAGGGATCAAGAGATCCAGGGATCAAGGGATCTAGGTATTGAAAGAGAATTTCTTCCCATTGACCACTTGATCGCTCGGAACTGAGAGTCAGAGAGCAGAAGATTTCTTCCTTCCCTGGATCCCTCGACCACTTGGCCACTTGATCACTGCAGTACTAACTTAAAAACGGGATCCGATGCCGTTATATCATATGCGAGGGAACTTACTGCGATGATGAACGAGCATCTTCCGCCTGGAACAGTCCTCAGGGAACGCTACAGAATCTCCGTCATCTCAGGCGAAGGCGCGGCAGGAATCGTCTACCTGGCAGACGATCTGACCATTCCAGGAGCCCGGTGGGCGATAAAGGAGATGAGGCATTCCGACACGAAAGGCAGGCAGGAGGCCTCCGAGCTCTTCGACAGGGAGCGCAGAATCCTCTCATCGCTAAACCACACAGGACTTCCCAAGGTCGTCGATTACTTCTCCGAAAGCGGGCGCAATTTCACCGTGATGGAGTTCATAGAAGGTGAGAGTCTCGAGAGCAGGCTCTCGGCGCACGGACGGCCCTTCACTGCTGAGGAGATAATGCCGTGGATAATGCAGATAATGGACATCCTCGAATACCTGCACACGAACAGCCCTCCTCTGGTCTACAGGGATCTGAAGCCGTCGAACGTTGTCATAACATCAGGAGGGAAGGCCAAGGTAATCGACTTCGGCATAGTCAGGGCATACGACCCTGATAAAAAGCGGGACACGCAGATTATCGGCACTCCGGGATTCTCGGCGCCTGAACAGTACGGCACCAGGCAGACAGACCAGAGAAGCGACATATACTCGCTTGGCGCTACGATGTTCTATCTGATGTCCGGCCGCGATCCCTGCGAGCTTAACTTCACCTTCCCCGCCCTTGCAAGTCTGAACAGCGGGATTCCCTCAAGAGTATCCGAAGCGGTGGCGGCTGCGCTTCAGAAAGAGCCTGAGAAGAGATTCCAGTCAATATCCGAGATGAGGCAGTTCCTCAGGAAACGTGAGCCGGAAGCCGATATGGCGGCTCAGGGCAGAGCGGCGCAGCGGAAAAATCCCCTGCAGGCTCTTTCCGCCAGTCCGGACAATCTCTGGAAGGCATTCTGGTCTCTGCTGGTCCTCGTCTTCTTTTCAATCATCCCGCTCATCGGGCCGCTTGTCAGTATCGCAGGCTTTGCAGGTCTGGCCCTGCTGTTCGGCGTTTCGGGCATTGCAGCCATTGTATACGCTGTCCGAAGGGAATGGAAGAGCTCTCTGTCGTCTGCCCGCGTCGCAGCGGCATCTTTGCTGCTGCTGATGATACCGGCGCTGATCCTGTCCCCGGCCTTCAAGGGTACTGAAGACAGGAAGAAACTGGACAGGTGCAGGGATAATCTGAAGGCCATCGCGGCGGCTGTGGAGGCTTACGCCAGGGACCACGGCGGTAATTATCCAGGGTCGTTGAAAATGCTGTCTCCCAATTATCTTAAGGACATCCCGAAATGTCCCTCCGCTGGAAAGGATACTTACAGCGAAACTTATGAGACAGGCGGAGCCAATAACTACACATTCTGCTGCAGAGGTTCCTGGCACAGGAGGTTCGTGTCCAGGTCCGACTATCCCCGCTACAGCGGGACTCAGGGACTTATAGTCGATCCATCAGATCTTTGAGGGTCGCTTGAAAGGCGGTATAACAGTTGAAATGCAAAAGCTGCAATGAAAACATCGATGTCAATGAAGACGCTCCTTTCCTGACCTGTCCCGGATGCGGAGCCGTATCGCTGGTCGCCCATCCTGTGCCGAAGCCGGCCAGAGTAACTGAGAGCTCCACATCTGATGAGCTTAAGCTGACCATCGATTCCAGGAATCCGGTCGGAGGATGGACGATTATATCGCTGATGATATTCTGTACAGCAGTATCTCTCTGGTTCTTCATGCACGATCCGACCATGAAGGATGCAGGTCCGAAAATCCACGAACTGATGCGCGAAGAGTCTCTGCTGATGCTCATCCCGATGCTCCCCTCAATAATGATGCCGCTGGCAATCATCTATTTTGCCGTCACGCTCATAATATGCAGGAAAGTAGTCGCTGTCGACCTTAATTCCATCAGCCGCAAAACCGTGCCGATCCCTGGGCTGGAAAGGCCCGTATCGATCCCGCTCGGCGAAATAGCCAGGATCAATGTTGACACCGTAAAAGGCTGCGGGTGCAAGGTGAAGGCGATCCTGAAGAATGGAAAATCTGCCGAGATATGGCCTGCAGACACCGACCCGCTGATGTCCTTCTTCATAAGGGAGAGATTGAGCGACTTCATCGAAGATCTCACCGTTAAAGAGCGGGATAAGCTTCAGAGCGACTTTTCGAAAGCGGTCGACAAGGGGGACTTCAACACGATAATCTCGTTGCTGGACGGCCACCCGGAGCTTGCCGATCTCAGATCGGCAGGCGGGCGCACCGCGCTGACAGCAGCGGCATCAGGCGGGCAGAAGATGCTGGTGAAGAACCTGCTCGAGCTGGGAGCGCAGGTGAACATGAAAGACAGGAAGGAATACAGGACTGCACTGCACTATGCCTGCCTCAACGGCCACGATGATGCAGTCGATCTGCTTCTTGCCAGAAAAGCGGACGTGAACAGCACGGACAGGGAGATGGCGACTCCGCTCCATCTCGCCCTTGCAGGCGGGCACAGCGCTATTGCCGATAAGATCGCGTCGAAAGGCGGGCGCGACTCGATCACCTATCAGCTGAAGGGACCAGCCATACCCTGGAGATCCCTCGCGCCGTTTCTCGCAATTCTTATGCCTTTCTTCATGTTTTTTCTCGTATCGGTTCTGAACATAAACAATGTGCATATGGCCGCCAACAGGGGCGATCTGAAGAAAGTGCAGAGCCTGATAGAGGTGAATCCCGAGCTTCTGAACGCGAAGTCCGCGAAGCTCAATGAGACTCCGCTTCACGAAGCCGCTGTGATGGGCAGGATGGATGTCGTCAAGTATCTCGTGTCGAAAGGGGCGGACCTTACGATCAGGGACGGCTATGGCAAGACAGCACTCGAGAAGGCCATCGGGAGAGGCCGCAACGATGTGGCGCTGTTCCTGATCTCCAGTATGACCAGAGAAAAGGACATAGCCGGGAACAAGCCGCTTCACGCAGCGGCTGAAAACGGGAACATCGAAATGGTCAGAATCCTGCTGGACAGGGGCTTTGACGTCAATGCAAGAGACAACTGGGGCGAGACTCCCTTGCACAATGCCATAAGCAGAGACTTTCTCGATATCGCAAAGATGCTCATCGAGAAAGGCGCCGGCATCAATGCCGCATCGACGGCAGACGGCAGCACAGGGAAAACGCCGCTTCACTACGCCAGGAGCGATAAGGCGGTAAGGATACTGGTCAGGAAAGGTGCTGATATCAACGCGAAAGACAGGAAGGGCCGCACTCCCCTTCACTATGCCGCCGAGGGCAGCGGCAGCGCCGTAGAGGAATTGCTCGCCTCAGGCGCTGATGTCAACGCGAAAGATGGAGAGGGATTCACGCCGCTCCACTACGCCAGGGGCTTCCGGTACTCGAGCAAGGTCATTACAGAGCACGGCGGCAGAGAATAAAAAAGACGCCTCCTTCTGCAGGCAGGCATCTTGTTGTATCAGCATCTGCGCCGTTTACTCGCCGTATTTCTGCATCAGCGTCTTCACCTGCGGCGCGAACTCGCTTCCGGGATAGCTCGCGAGGAACTTCTTCGCCTCCTCCTTCATCCTGGGGATCACGCTCTTCCGCTCCCAGAGCTTTATCAGGCGGAACTGGGCGTTGTCGGCGATATTGGCCTGAGGGTATTTCAGTATCAGCCCTGAGTAGCCCTCGATGGCCTTGTCGAGCTTCCCCTGCTCCTCGAAGTTGAAGGCCTGTGTGTATATCTTGAGCGGCTTATAGCCGTTATCCGAGTTCTGTGTTATGAAGGCGATCCTCTGGGCAGCCATCTCCCTGTAGCCGGGATATACATCCTGCCTGGATCTCGTCTGACCCATTACCTTCTCATATGCCGACTTGGCAGACTTGAAATCCTGCTGGTAGATCTCGTTCAGAAACGCGTTATTCATCATTGACTGCACTGCCACCTGGCTCTCGGGAAACCTCTTCTGCACGTCCTTGTAGGCCAGTATGGCCTTGTCATAGTCATTGAGATATTTCTCGTATATCTCGCCGACCTTGTACAGAGCCTGCGCGGCGTACCCGTTAGAAGGGTATTTCTGCACGAACGCCTTGAAGCTGTTTATTGCGACCAGGTAGTTCCCTTTCTCGGCCTGGCAGTATGCGATCCAGAACGATGCATCCACGAACTGAGTAGACGGGTATTTCCTGAGGAGCGTCGTGAAGCTGTCTATGGCTCTGTCCCACTGGTTCTGCATGCAGTACGAGCTGCCCTGCGAGTACAGATCCTCCTCTTCGCCTGCCTGAGCCGCTCCGGAGAGTATGACCATGCAGACTGCAAGCACAACCAACGCCAGCGCACCGGTTCTGAAAGCATTCTCTCCTGTTGACTTCATATTAACCACTCCATTCATATTATTGTAGCAACTTACTCATTTTTCCGAGTCTGGATTAAGGCTCAGGTGTACCGTACCCCTTCTTATCATATCTTCATAGACTGGGTCTTCTGCAGAAGGCCGCTGTGGATGACCTGGTTCTTCAGCATCCTGATGCTCTGCCCATTGCTGTCGTCTGTCGTATTCTCTATCTTGAGGGTCACCACTTCCATCGACTTGACGTGAGAGAGCAGGTTCGGGTCGCTTTTGAACAGCTCCTTGCCGGCCTGTATCTGCTCGATGAGGCCATCCCTCGAGATCTCCCTCTTCAGGAAGTCGAGCTGCTCTTTCTGCTCAGGCATCGACACGAGCCTTATCAGCACGATCTCCGACTTGGTCAGATAGCTCTTGACCATGGAGTTCCTGTCGACTGACTCGGCATCGGAATTGGTAACGTAGACAAGCGGAGCGGCAACCCTTGCCTCCTGTACCTCGTGCGTGCCGCCGCCGCCTCTGAAGATCAGGAACGCCCCTGCGACTATTACGAGCGTTGCGAACACGAGGGCGTATCTCATGAAAGACAGGTTGAACCACGGCGACTGCCGCTTCTTCATGCCCTCTGAGAAGATCCTCTCGTGCAATCTCGGCACGAAGTTTATCCAGTAATCGTCTGACATCTGCGGCATCTGTCCTTTTTTACACAACACATCGACGCTCCTCATCGCAACCAGCTCCTTGGTACATCCTTCGCAATCTCTCATGTGCTCTTCCAGATCGCGTCTCTCTGTCTGTGGGAGCTCCCCGTCCAAATATCCTGAGAGAAGGCTCCTCGCTCTGTCACACCTCATAATCAAACACCCCTTTGATAATAATCAGCTTCTGCATTTAGCCTCCTCAAGCTCGACAAGCGCCGGATCGCTGAGATATTCTGCAAGGAGATGCTTCATCTTCTCCCTTGCCCTGTTGAGTCTGGACATCACCGTTCCGAGGTTGCACTTCAGTATCTGCGCTATCTCGCTGTATGTCCTGCCGTCGAAGATCCTGAGCGCGAAAACCGCCCTCATGGGAGGCGAAAGCTCCTGCATCGCGCTGTTGACCTGATTGAACAGCTCCTGGTTCACATATGCCTTTTCGGGATTGGAATCATCGACCGGTATCGCCGAAAGCGGGCTGTCGCTGTCGACCTGCATTTCGTCTCCCTCGATGGAGACTTTCGGATCCCTGTTGTGCTTTTTCAGGTAGTTCAGTGTGAGGTTCACGGCGATCCTGTAGATCCAGGGGTAGAAGGGAAAGCCGTCCTTGAAAGTCCCTATTGAGTAGTAAAGCTTTATAAACGTTTCCTGGAGGAGATCATCTGTAATCTTGTGCTCGCGCGTCATCCTGTAGATGACGGCGTAGAGCCGGGAGCCGTATTTCTTTACGATGGCGTTGTATGCGTCTATGTCGCCGTTCTTGAAGTCCCTGACCAGTATTGTGTCATCCTGCTCCATATTCATCGCTTCCTTCCCACCTGGATATACACTTCATCTCTCCGGTATATTCCCGGCCATGACTCATATATCTGCAATCGCCGTTTTTTATTCCGGCTTTCCGGCGATTATCGCAAAAACGGCGCAGGCATCGTCACGGCTGGGCGGGCTCCATTTTTCGCAGAGATCAGCGATCAAGTGAAAGAAGATACCTCCAGTGGCCAAGGGTTCCCTGAAATTTCTGGAAAACCTGATCCGATGAGGACTCATATCTTCTTGACGATCTGGTATCTTTCGAGCGTATAGCCGAGCCCCTTTGTTGCCGTGCCGAAAGCCCTCCTGTTGTCTACGGAGATGCTTCCGGTTATTATGTGGAGGCCTCTCTTCAGAGTTTCCACCTCGGCCTGGTACATCAGCTTGTTGACGACATACTTTCCCCAGCAGTCCTTCCTGACAGCGAGATCGTGGATGAACGACTGCCTCTCCCCTGTGGCGCCTTCTATCTCATCCAGCACGAGGGTCAGGAATCCGACCCGCTCATTTCTGTCCAGATCGACGGCGATCAGGATGACAAGCTTGTTCTGCGACTCGTATGTCTTCGAGATGTTCTGGTAGGCCAGGGCCATGTGGGCTTTGACAGTCTCCATATTGACATCCCTGACCTTGGGGATCCCGTGATGTATTACCTGCCCTGAAAGCTCGATAATAAAAGGAAAATCTTCTTTCTTCGCATTCCTTACCTCTATGTTCATACTCCAACACTCCTTTCGAAAAACTCGTGAAGCCGCCTGGACTCAGTTCCCTTTGAGTCTTTCCGTATCGAGATAATCACGAAGCTCGAGCACCTTCCCATCTCTGAACTGCAGAACGGTGACGCCATAATTACCGTAGGCTTCTCCGCGTCTCGTTTTTCCCCCGTTCCTCCACTCGATCATGGCCAGGTTATCTGATTCGGCAATCGCCCTGATCTCGAATTGAAGGTCCGGCACGGCAATATTCATCCTTCGAAAATATTTTTTAACGCTCTCTTTTCCTCGATGCTCACCGCTGAGCGGCGAAGTCCCTGGGAAGATCAGCGCGGCATCGTCGTGGAAAAACGCCAGCAGTTGCTCCCACTGCTTTGTATTGATAGCCTGAAAGAGATTCCTGGCCAGTTCACCCGGCTTTGTCTCCATGATCCACCTCCTGCTGAATATTCGCTGTATGTATTTAGTTAGATATGTTGTGATGGCTATCCTCCACCGAGGCACAACCGTGTTGCAGATACCTGCCTGGCGAGTATCCTATCTGGCCTTTGCATGCAGGATCACAGTGCTCAGCGGGATGGTGTCATTCACTACAGGGACATTGTCGAAATTCCTCGTCTCGTATCCCTTCCTCGTCAGCGCTATCCTGTCTATCACAAGCTTTGCAGCTGAGCCGCGCATGGGGATCGTCAGCAGGAGGCTGCCATCTGCTGTCACAGGGACCTGGAAGATCCTCCGCCTGGCTTCTGCAGTCACAACTGCCCTGAGACCTTCATAGAAATAGAGATCCACAGGCTTCCCTGAGCCGTCATGTCTCCTCGAGAGGCTTGGACCCTTTCGGTCGCTGAATCTGAGCACTCCGGTGATGCTTATATATCTCGTCATCTCGACTGAAAAGACATGAAACCTTCCATTACTGCTCCTGAAGAGAGGCTTGACTGAAAAATCCCCGCCGAACAGATCCACTACGGACTGCGGCTCCGGAACTCCAAGCGGCCTGATCAGGGCGTTCCTGTGAACAGGATATGAGTCAACAACGAGTTTCAACTCTTTGCCGCCGCGCATCTCCCTTCGGAGCTCGGAGATCAGCTCATCGACTGCGTTCTGCTGGAAGCGGGCATCGATATCATAGGCCAGGCTCTTCCTGTAGTAGGTGAAATAGTAAGGTATCGAGCTGTTGGCCACAATCAGGTCGTCAGAGGAGATGATACTGCCTGGCTCAGATATGACTCCCTGATAGATGAAATCGCTCTCTCGCCCTGTCATGGAGCTGAACGTCCGGAAGTTTCCGATAAGCATTGCCGCGCTGTAAATGATCAGAAACGCAGTCAGGGCTCTCCGCCATACAGATGAACTGCTGAACTCTGATACAGCAAGCGCGAAGATCACGTTTAGAGGTATCAGCGTGAGATATATATTAGGATTTCTCTGGGAGGTCATCACTCCCCCGGCCACCATCGTTATCGCAAAGAATATCGAAGGGATGAACAGTTGACTCCTGCGAAGCTTCCCTGCCCTGGAAAAGATCAATATCAGCAACATTGCTGAATATACAACCGGGCCGATCAGCAGCGGCCAGTCACAGCTCAGATCGGCCCTGTCCGGGTCCAGCCCTGCCGAGAAGAGGAAGCTGAACAGGCAGTAGTTCATCCATGTGCTTTCGTAATATGAAACGAGCGACGGCATGAACGTCGAAAAGTCCAGGCTCTCACCAGTCAGCCTGAAGATGAGAAGGTAGCCGATCACGGTAAAAACAGCGGTAATAGACAGGAACTTCAATACTGTGAGCGCCTTCTCTGTCATCCTTCCAGGCAGAAGGAGAAGATACAGGCATGTGGCAGGCATCAGAAAGATGTTGGAGACATGAAAGAGAAAGGCAGCAGTATTGACGAGCGCAAACAGCAGAGGCCTCTGCCTTAGGTTCTCCCTCGTGAACATATGGAAGCACAGCACGGTGAAAAGAAAGCCGCCTGAATACAGCTTCGTATGCGTGAACTCCTGCCACAGCGGGTATGAGAATGAAAGGAGAGCTGCAAGGCAAATGGATATGATCAAATCTCCCGTGATGTTGAAGAGGAGCAGGGCAAAAAGAGCAGAGCCTGTGCTGGCTAAGACTGCATTCAGAAGCTCTATCGGCTTTACAGAGCGGCCTGAATATCCCAATACTTTGAAAAAGCCGTAGACAGACTTCCCAAGAGGGTACCAGAGAATGTGGAAAAGCGGTCTCATTGCGCCGGGAGACAGCTCTTCGACTGAGATCGGTATTTGGATATAGTCGCTCTGGTATGACAGGTTGTCACTCAGAGTGGCAAGGTATATGCAGAATGTGAGAGCGAAGAAGAACAGGAACAGCAGAATCCGCTTCTTTTGCATATCCTTCATCCCGGAGCGCCAGGCGCCTTAGACGTGCGATAAAGCATCATGTCAGGATTTCTTTGCCGGCAGAAAGCTTTCCTGTCCGCATACAGGGATTGCGCGCTCTGTTGACGAAATCCATTGTGGGCTGAGGGTTTATACGCATCAGCGCATCGAAACGTGATATGGAGAGATGTTAAGAGATGCAGGGCCATGATGAAACAGGGCAAAATCTGCCGTCGGATCAGGATATTTCAGGCAGAAGCTTCGGCAGTGAAGAGATCGAATTGCTGCTCGAAGTCATTGAGAAGGGCGTATTGACGAGCACGAAGGGCTCGATGACCAGAGCGCTCGAAAAGAGGTTCAGAGAGACCCTGGGATGCGGCAGCGCGTCGGTCTGCTCATCCGGAACTGCGGCGATCCACGCCGCGGTGGCGGCGATAAACCCGGACCCCGGTGAAGAGATAATCACGACTCCGATCACTGATATGGGCGCCCTGTCGCCTTTGCTCTATCAGGGAGCGATCCCGGTCTTCGCCGATGTGGATCGGCACACCTGCAACATAACAGCCGAAACGATCGCGCCCTGCATATCAGACAGGACGAGGGCGATAATAGTCACGCATCTGTTCGGAAACCCTGCGGTGATGGCGCCGATTCTGGATCTCGCCGGCAGGCTCGGGATACCTGTCATAGAAGACGCTGCGCAGGCCTTCGGGGCGCACTGGAGAGGCAGGCCTGCAGGGACTCTCGGCTCGATCGGCTGCTTCAGCCTGCAGCAGGGCAAGCACATAACATCTGGAGAGGGAGGCCTCGCCATAAGCAATGACAGGGAGCTCGCCAGGAGAATCTTTCTGTTCATAAACAAGGCGTGGGGCTACGGAGACGACAGTCCTGATCACTATTTCCTCGCTCTGAATTACAGAATAACCGAACTGCAGAGCGCAGTGGCTCTGGCTCAGCTGGAAAAGCTGGACTCCATGGTTGAAAGGCGAATTGATGCTGCTGATAAGCTCACAGTTTTACTGAAAGGATTGGAAGGCATAGAAACGCCTGTCGTGGAGCAGGGCTCGAGGCACTCCTACTGGAGATACTGCATCAATGTGGATGACGGTGTGATCCCCGGAGGAGCGACGGCGCTTGGGAAAAAGCTGGACTCCTGCGGCGTCAGATCGATGCCCCGTTACATCAGGAAGCCTGCCTTCGAGTGCGAGGTGTTCAGAGACAGGAACACTTTCGGCGGCAGCCACTTCCCGTTCACGCTGGCAAGGCCTGAAGCGCTCGATTACAGCAGGGACAGATATCCAGGAGCCTGGAGGGCGCTCGATATGGTTCTGGTCCTTCCCTGGAACGAAAAACTGACAGACAGGCATGTGCAATATATAGGTGAGACAGTTGTCCGGTCAGTCAGGGAGCTGATAGATGAGTCGTAGCAGTCAGAAAGTCGGTGTATCAGATGTCCGATGAGGTCTTGAGCCTGGTTCTGGTTGGCGCCGGAAGCATAGCCTGCTCTTACGCAAATGCCCTGCAGTCTGTGAAAGGGCTCAGGCTTGCCGGCGTGGCCGACATATGCCGCGAGAAAGCGGACAGGCTTGCCGAATCGTACAGCTGCAGGCCTTTCAGCGATCTCATGGCCATGCTCAGCGAGATACGCCCGGATGGAGCGGTAATATGTACCCCTCCGGCGGTGCACAGGGAGATCTGCCTGAAACTGTCAGGCATGGGCGTCCACATGCTCTGCGAGAAGCCTTTCAGCCTCAACGCCGCAGAGGCCTGGGAGATGCTGGACGCTGCCTCGAAGGCCTCTGTCACCCTGATGGTCAGCTCGAAGTTCAGGCATATGCGTGAAACAGCCGCCGCTAAAGAACTCATCCGCTCAGGCCGCCTCGGGCCGGTCAGGAGAATCAGCAACATCTTTTCCAGCCGCGCCGCCATGGGCTCGCGATGGAACAGCGATCCCGGTATCAGCGGCGGCGGGGTGATAATAGACAACGGGACGCATTCGATAGACATATTCAGCTATCTCGCAGGACCTCCTGTCAGGATCATGGCGTCGGAAGGAGCGCGTGAACAGGGCCTTTCAGTCGAGGAGAACGCGAGACTGCACGTGGAGACTGCCTGCGGAATCAGCGGGGAGATAGAACTTTCATGGGACTGCGATTCGCCTCACGACCACTTCATATCCGTGACAGCCGGGCACGGAGAGGTGCAGATCGGCTGGAGAGGATCCAGATACAGATGCAATCCGGACGAGGAATGGACCGCCTTCGGAGGCTGCTATGACAAGAATACCGTGCTCGCGGCGCAGATGGAGCAGTTCCTGAAAGTCGTCATGGGAGAAGCCGATCCTTCCACTTCCTCTGCAGAGATCCTTATCACGGTATCTGCTGTAGATGCAGCATACGAGTCCCTCAGGACAGGGACCTGGGCTGATATCCGGAATGTCCGGGAGGGCCGGGCATGAGCGTGTTCATACACGAGACAGCCATCGTCGAGGAAGATGTGATTATAGGCAATGGCACTTCCATATGGGACAGCGTCCACATCCGTCGAGGCACGACAATCGGCGAGGAGTGCATCATCGGCGACAAGACACACATAGCGTACGACATATCGATTGGAAACAGGGTCAAGATCAACTCTTTCGTCAATATCTGCCCCGGAGTGACCATCGAAGACGGCGTTATGATATCGTCCGGCGCCACGTTCACGAACGACAGGTATCCCAGGGCCGCCACGACGGATCTGAAGAGGCTGCGCCCTTCCGAGCCCGATGACAGCACGCTCGAAACGAGAGTCTGCGAAGGAGCCACGATTGGAGCCAACGCGACAGTTGGATGCGGAATTACCATAGGCCGCTGGGCCATCGTCGGGATGGGCTCGGTGGTCACGAGGCCGGTACCTCCGTTTCACCTCGTCATCGGAACTCCTGCGCGCTCCACAGGCTGTGTCTGCCGGTGCGGGAGGCTGCTGCATCACTTCGGAGAAGGGCCTTCAGAGCTCGAATTCGCATGTCCGGACTGCTCTCTCAGGTATCTCGTGCAGGATCGGACTGTAATCGAGCTGACGCCTCCCTGATGATCCACCGCGAGGTTATATGTCAATGACAGATGGGCTTCATTTTGCAGTTGTAGGCGGAGGGATGACCGGCATGTATCTTTCGGGCCTGCTGGCCGGACAGGGGAGGCGCGTGACCCTCGTCGAGGCAGAGAGCCGGCTGGGAGGGCTGGCAGCTGAATGGGAGATTGACGGCTTTCGCGCAGCAATGTTCTATCACGTCATAGTCGGCTCAGACTCGAAGCACATCGCCTTGCTCGACGAGCTGAAACTGAGCGGGGCTATCAGATGGGCCGGGCCTGCAACGGGATTCTACATCGACGGCGCACTCCATTCGATTTCCGGCTTGAAGGATTTCATCCTCTTCCCTCCCCTCTCCATCACTGACAAAGCCGGGCTTCTTTACGCCGCCATCTCGGCAGTATTGAGCAGCGACACGGACCGGAACGGAGACGAGAGAGCAGTGGACTGGCTTCTCAGGGTCTCAGGAAAGAAGGTGACAGACAGGATATGGCGCCCGCTGCTGCGCGCCAAGTTTGGAAACATGCACGAACAGGTGTCTGCATCCTATCTGAAAGCTATTCTGAAGAGAATGGCGCCGGCAGGAGGGGTTTCATCGCGCCGCGGGATGCTCGGATATCTGGAAGGCGGATACACCAGAGCGATAGACGGACTGGCACAGAAGCTGACGGCGCTCGGCGGTTCAATAAGGACCGGAGCGAAGGTGCGCTCAGTCGAAAGAGACAGGGATGGATTCACCGTGCATTCTGATGTCGGCCCGCCTGTCAGGGCCGACAGGGTGATAGTTACTGTGCCTCCTCCTGCTGTGCCGGATCTGTGCAGCGGGCTCACCGAGCGGGAGCGCTCAACGCTCGTCTGCATCAGATATAATGCTGTGGTCTGCCCGTCTCTTCTTATCAATAAGGATCTCGGCAGGAGCTATGTTACGAACATCGCAGATGAAAGCGTGCCGTTCACAGGAGTGATAAACATGACAGCGATAGCTCCAGCATCCACCTGGGGAGGACGCTCGCTGATCTATCTTCCGCGCTATCTCTCGGCGTGCGATCCCCTGTTTTCGAGCCCTGATCAGGAGATTCGCTCACTTTTCGTGCCACCGCTGCTTAAAATCTTTCCGGAGATTAAGACTGAAGACATAGCCTGCTTCACGGTTGCCAGGTCTGAGTACGCCTTCCCTGTGATGACGCCTGAGCTGAGGCGAAGCCTGCCTCAGCCTTCGACATCGATCCCGGGCCTTTTCCTGGTAAGCTCTGCACAGATTGCCGAGGGAACTCACAACATAGACGAGGCTGTCTCTTCTGCCGGGAAGATGCTCGACATAATCACAGAGATGGACAGGGAGTGATCGCTTGGAGAAACCTGCTTTGCATGCAGCTCTCTCGATGGACCTCGACGACCTGTGGAGCTACATGAAGACTCATGCCGACGAGGGATGGGAGTCATATCCCTCCTTTCTGCAAACAGCTGTGCCCAGGGCATTGCAGATGATTGACAGGAGAGGACTCAGGATCACCTTCTTCATCACCGGAAAAGACGCGTCATTCAACAGAAATGGAGAGCTGTTGCAAGAGATCGTGAAATCAGGACACGAAGCTGGAAATCATTCCTTCAGCCATGATCCGTGGTTTCATCTCTATTCAGATGCCCAGGTCGAATATGAGATAGCTGAGGCGGAGAGGCAGATTGAACGCGCATGCGGCTTGAAGCCATCAGGCTTCAGGGCTCCGGGCTACAGCCTGACCAACAGAATACTGAAGATCCTGGCGACCCGCGGATATCTGTACGATTCGTCGACCCTCCCCTCATCGATGGCGACACTCGCCAGAGCTTATTACTTCACCACAAAGAGATTCTCGAAGGAAGAGATCGAGCAGAGAAAGATACTGTGCGGCTCGATCTTCGAATGGCTGAGGCCGATCAGGCCTTACAGATGGAATATGGAGAAGCCGCTGCTCGAGATGCCTGTAACCACGTTCCCGCTCATCAGGACGCCCATTCACGCCAGCTACCTTTACGCGCTCTTTGCTGTCTCGAAGGATCTGGCTCTCGGTTACTTCAGAGCAGCGCTCGGCCTCATCAAATCTCTCGGGATGAGGCCTGTGATGATTCTGCATCCGCCTGACTTCCTCGGAGTCGATGATGGATTCGAGCTTGCCTATTTCCCTGCCATGACAAGAAAGTGGAGAGAGAAGGCTTATTTCATGGAGCGCGTGATGGATCTGCTGCAGGGCTCGTTTGAATGTATGCCGCTCGGCGCTCTCGCTCGTGAAGCCGCCGAGAGCGTGACGGCTCTTGTCTCACCGGCTTCGCTTCCTCTGTGAAAGGGGCCTTCTGAATATAATCAGGGCCAGATGGGCGAATATTGCCACAGGAAGTGCGGCGCGCGGCCTTTTTCTCGATGCGCCTCCTTCTTTGACAGGCTCCCTCCATTCGAGCACAGCAGGAACCTCTGCAATGCGCAGGCCCTGGCTGTGAGCCTCCATCAGGATCTCCAGCTGAAACTCGCTGCCCCTGCATCTGGTGGACAGTCCGCTTACGGTGCTCTTCCTGTAAGCCCTGACCATGGACGTATAAGTATATATTCCATATCCAAGCGCCCACCGCATCATCATGTTGCCGTATCTGCTCAGCGCGAGCCTGTGCCAGGGAACGTTCCTGACTGCACCGCCTGCAGCATATGGCGAGGCGATCGATATGTCCGCGCCATTATTCACCAGGGAATCGGCCAGTTTATTAATATATTCAGGCCTGTAGCTCAAGTCGGCATCGAGAGTTACTATGATATCGCCGCTGGCATGCTCGAAGCCTGTTCTGGTAGCCTCCCCAAGCCCTTCATTGCGCTCGTGCCTGCAGATCACGACCCTTTCATGCTCCTCTGAGATCCGCTTCATCACAGAGTACGTATCGTCTGCGCTCCCGTCATCCACAATGACGATCTGCCAGTCACAGCGGCGCCCGGCCTTCAGGGCCTCTTCCACGGCTGATACCGATTCTTCCAGTATCTGCGCCTCGTTGAGGACAGGGATCACAACGGTTATTGAGACATCTATCTTTTCCACAGGCGCCTGCAGACCATCTCCTTCACAATCTGAAAACACATTGAAATTATAACAGAACGGCTTCATGTATCGCAATAGTGATTGACTTTTTGATGCAAATATGAGACAATTAAATTGGGGAAATTGCACCCTGTTTTAATATGTACACGCCTGGTGAACGCCTTCAAACAGGCAGGAGGAGCAACGTATGAGAAACAGAGTCGCGCTGAGAGGCATCGCTCTAGTCTCCATAATCCTGGTAATGCTTGTTCTTACTCTTCTGGCGATAACATTCGTAGCCACAACAACCGTACAGTCCCGCTTCTCGATGAGCAGGCAGAACAGTGCGGTATTGAGGCAGACTGCCCTCATCGGAATAAACGAGATGCAGAAACTGCTGGGCTCGGACGAGTACAAATACAAGTGGCACAGAGCCGATCAATGGACGAAGGAATCGGGCAGGAGAATAGCAAGATGGGTGGCCGAAAACGGCTCCTACTACAGAATAGTCGTGGAGCCGGGTGAGTGCAGGCCGGACTGGTGCACCGTGACATCGGAGGCTTATTACCAGAAAGACGGCAGCGGAGAGCCGGTCGGTCCTGTCAAGAGAATTACCGTAACATTCAAGAAGAACAGCTTCCAGTACGCCGCGATGGGGACTTCGGAAGGCGACCTCGGCGTCAAGATAGTGGGAAGCACGTACGAAGCGAAGCAGGTCGGCACGAAATCGAGCAGGCGCTATGTAGCGCTGAGCTACCGCTCAGGGAACCCTCCATCGTCTGTGCCTGTCCTGCCTGCGGCGTCTTACAACCCTGTTCCACAGACGAATACGGCTCCTGCAACTGTACAGCCTCCTGCAGTTGTGCCTGTCACTCAGCCTTCCTCCAGTGCGCCTGACGGTCCATACACTCCAGAGGAGCCAATCACGATAACGACTACACATGAGTCCAAATCGGTGATCGACGGGGATGTCGGGGCCTGCAGGAAATCAAAGGTCGCAGTCAGCCTGGGCATCACTGACAGCGGCAGCTCCGGCTCAGGCGGCTCCGGCCAAAGCAGCAGCTCGGCCAATTCGGACAGCTCGTCCAAGGAGGCCGCTGTCTCAGACTTCTCTTTCAGCAGGAAGTTCGAGTCAGGCGGCACCTGAGGTGGGAGCAGCGTTGGTGGCGGCGCCACCTTCTATCCAAGTTTCAGCTTCGGCAGCTCAATCGGCGGATTTAACAACACTGTCTCCGGATCGCCCGTCACAGGAGACCCCGGCAAGATTGACAGTTCTCCCGACTATGGAACTCCTGTCCAGACTGTGGTCAAGGAGAAAGACGTATCGAAGATACTCGGGAACATAATAATATACGATACGGCAGAGGCGAAGGGCAACGGCGACGCAAAGATCGACGAGGGAAAAGTCGTGAAGGTGGTCCTTGGGAAGGACGAAAGCGTAATCGCAAGCCCGACTGTCCAGTTCCCGCTGTCGCAGTTCAAGAATGATATCACAACGATATCTGCCGGTGATAACAGCATTCAGAGCGGTTTCCACAGGATGGGAGCGGTGAATCTGAGCGGAACGGTAAAGATAGCCTCCAGGATGGGCGAGTGCAAGGATAGCCCGAAGGGAGGGCCGCTCTACATCTACGCCGACTCTCTGACGCTGGGCGATGCGACTCTCACATTCGATACGAAAGGCGATCCCGTGTATTTCTTCGTGAAAGGCGAAATCGAGATCAGGAAATCACGGGTCAACGCGGACAGAGATCCGAGAGATCTGCTGCTGTACAGCCTCGGAAGCTCAGCTTCGCCTGCCTCCAACTCGCAGGACGAATGGGTCAGCTTCTCGCCGACCGTCAAGATCACGGAAAACAGCACGGCCAGATTCCTTCTTCTCGCACCGTCATCAGATGTGCGGATATCATCATCGCAACTGCTCGGATCCTTCATAGGAGGCCGGATTCTTATCAGCGAGAGCTCTGAAGTCGCCTTCCCGAAGGACACTCTCGGCAAGTTGAAGGACGTGGCGATAATAATGTCGTGGGAGGAGAAATGACGCTCCCTGAAAGCCGTGAATAGATCAACAGATTCATATACAGGCTCGGAAATATCTGATCTGACAGCCAATATGAGATCGCCTGAGCCGGATCCGATCCGGATCTCTACTGCAAATGGTGATCTTATTTCTGCATCTACTGCCTGCCCTCTGTCAAGGAACGGCGGATTCAGCCTGATCGAAGTTGTCGTCGCCACCATACTCGTGATGCTCGTCGTGTTTTCGCTCGGCGTTCTGATCCCCCTTTCGCAGGTGAGGAGCAGGAATATATCGCATCAGGATGTGGCGGTGATGCTTGCCGAAAGTATGATAGAGAAGATAAGGGTTCTCGGATGGGATCGTATTGCACCTGTCGACAAGACCGTGGGGGTATCTAAGGAGTTCGACGGTAAGAAGGGAGACGATCCGGTGATGATCAACGGCTCGAGATTCCCCCCTCTTCCCTACCCGAAGATGAGCTACGAGCTGATGGCCGGAGAGGTGAGCCCCGGCTCGGCTGTCAAGACAGATGTTAAGCACTACATGGATTACTTCTACAGGGTGCGGACACAGTCATATGCTGTGCCCTACCCTGATTCCTCCACGGCGACATATACCTCCAAGAGCATGCTCAAAGTAACTGTGGCGGTGTACTGGTCAGAGTCGACAGGTGAAGGCGGCTCTCATGAGAAATGCTTCTCAATATCCTCGAGCATATACGGAGAGCAGTGATGAGCAGCGGCAGAAGAGCATTAAAAGGCACGACGAACATGGAGCTTCTGATGAGCATGTCCCTGCTCGCCATAGTCCTCACTTTCTGCACGATCCTCTTCGTATCGTCGTTCAGAAAGTTCAGGAACTTCAACACTCTCAATGATGTCAAGAACTCTGCGGCGATAGGGATCTCCCTTTTCGGCAGGGATTTCAGAGAGACGAGCATCACGCACATAGTCAACGAGACAGAGACAGCAGACATGCCAGGCAGATACTTCTGCTTTCCCTCTCCAAGAGACCAGAGCGGCAGATTCCAGAGAACGAGCACCGGCGAGGCCAGCTTCTGCAGCTGGATAATCTACTACGTGCCTGTCAACAGGTTCATCACCCTCGACAACAATGAGAAGGTGTACTATCTGGCGAGGAGAGTCGTGTACTCCGCTTCGCTTTTCGCCAGGCCGGATACGACAGTGGCGTCTTTCAGCGGCGATCAGACAGTGGCAAGAAATGTATCTGATTTCCAGATCAGAAAATCGGTGATCTCAGATTCGCTTTATTCATATGATGTCATTATAGAGACGAAGGGCTACAATGCAGGAAATATCCAGACTTTCAAGGTAAATGAGACTTTTACAGTATCCAACCTTGTTAACTTCATAAAAAGGTAGGTCGTCCCTGAAAGATCCTTTCAGGCTTCAATAACAGCTGATGCTCAACAAGATCAAATCCCTCATGTCCGGAAAGCGCCCTGATTCCGGTATCAACATGCTCGAGCAGCCCTTCCAGAAGAAATATACCTATGTGATCCGCGATCTGAAGGGAAAGATTGTAAAAGGCACGATCGGTGCGGAGAACCTCAGGGCCGCGATAAAAAAGCTCGAGCCGAAGTCCATGAATGTGATCTCCGTCGAGAAGATCCACATGGAAGACTCGCTGGCTGTAAACAAGCTGAAGCTCAGAGATCTGATGGTCTTCTTCAGGGAGCTGGCAGTCATATACAAGAGCGGGATACCGATCCACAGGGCCATCAACATAGTACAGAAGGAGACAGCCGATCCGGATATCCAGAAGGTCTTCATCCACATCAGGGACTCGCTCAGGCAGGGCAGGAGCTTCTCCGAGTCCATGGCCCTCTTCCCTGATATATTCACCAGATTCCACAGGAGCCTCGTGAAAGCCGCCGAGCAGGGCGGATATCTCGAGAAGGGGCTGGAATACCTGTCACAGGTGATCGAGAAGGAAGTCACACTGAGGATGAAGGTCCGCACGAGCCTGAACTACCCTTTCTTCGTATTCATATTCGGACTGGCCGGCTGTATACTCGTCTTCATGTGGATCTCGCCTTTTCTGCAGATGATCGTGTCAGGCTTCGGAGTCAAGCTCCCGATCTATACGAGGGTATTGCTCGCGATGGCCCAGCTGACTCACCGGTTTTTCTTCCTGATGCCCTTTGTCGTGATCCTGGGGTTTCTGATGGCATATTTCAAGAAGAGGCTTTTCGCCATCCCGAATGTAAAGCTGCGGTGGGAGCAGTTCCTGCTCTCCATCCCGAGAGTGAGCGAACTGGTGAGGAAATCGGTGCTCGCCCACGCGCTCATCGTGCTGTCATCGCTTCTGAGGAGCGGAATCAAGCTCACCTACTGCCTGGAGCTTGCCGCTGAGAGCTGCGACAGCGTGATCTTCGGCACTGCCTTTCAGATTATATCGGAGCAGATCAAGGAGGGCAGGACCATAGCAGAGTGCATGAAAGACCAGCCTGAGATATTTCCAAGAATCCTCGTCACCATGGTGGCCGTGGGAGAGGAGTCTGGAGAGCTGAGCGAGACGATAGACAAAATAGCGTCGTACTATGAAAATGACGTGAACTATGCCGCAGAGAGCTTCACGAAGTTCATCGAGCCCTTTGCCAGCATACTTCTGGGCGCCTTTGTAGCGGTCCTCGTCCTCTCGTTCTTCATACCGATCTACAGTATCCTGAACCGCCTCTAGTAGCGCTCCATCAGCAGCGCTACCTCTTCCTCGAGCCTGAAGCCCTTCATGTGCTCGTACTCTGCCCGCTTGACAGCGCAGTAAGCCTTGGACAGCTTGTCGCCGAAAGCGCCTGTCAGCACAGAATCGTTTTCAAAGGCATCGAGAGTGGCCTTGAGATCTGTAGGGAGCCGATCTATCGAAAGGGCCCTGCGCTCGTCGTCAGACAGGAATCCGGGATCGACTTCGACGGGCTTCCCGAGCTCAGCCTTGCTGCGAACTCCATCCAGGCCGGCGGCGAGCAGTGCTCCAAATGCAAGATAAGGATTTGAAGTCACATCTGCGACCTTGAACTCTATATGATTGGGAAGATTTGTCTTCCAGTCTGTCAGGACTCTCACAGCCGCTTCCCTGTTGTCGAATCCCCAGCATCTGTAAGCACCGGTCCAGCAGTGGGGCCTGATTCTCCTGTATGAGTTGGTCGTGGGAGTTGTGATTGCCATCAGGGCAGGCAGATGTTTCAGCACTCCCGCGATGAACGAGCGGGTCTTCGAGTTGAGACCGTACGGCTCCGTGGCGCTCGTGACTATATTCTCCCATTCCCACCACAGGCTCAGATGCAGGTGCGAGCCGCACCCCGCCTTGTCCGGATATAGCATCGGGAGGAAAGATGTCTTCACGCCGTGCTTTGACGCCACCGCCCTGACTGTCTCCCTGAAGGTGATCTGCTGATCGCAGGCGGCGAGGGGCGTTGTGTGATGGATCGAGATCTCCTGCTGGCCGGGCCCGGACTCAGGGTAGTATTGCTCGACTGGAATTCCCTGCTGAATGAGGGCTTCTGCTATATCGTTGATGATACTGCACTGCAGATCCATCGAGTAGGTCGCTCCGAAGGCCGTATTGTCAAGCGGTATGGTGAGGTCTGTATCGCCTCTCAGCAGATAGAACTCATTCTCGAATGAGGCCTGTATCTCTATCCCCTCTGCCCTGGACCGCTCTACCATCTTCTTCAGGAACTGGCGCGGACAGTATGGCCAGGGCTCGCTCTTGTGAACCATATCAGCCATGACGCGGGCATGTCCGGGAGCGTATGGTATCGGAACAAAGCTGTCCCACTCAGGTATCAGGTGCACCTCACCCACAGGTGTGAGTCCGCTTCCAGGGGTTACCGCGTCAAACATGGCCGGCACAGCCTGCTGAGCGCAGGATATTCCCACGCCGTGCTCCACATGGTGCTCGAGTGCGGCTCTGTGAATGGCCTTGCCTCTTATTATGTTGGCATTATCGCACCAGAGAATTCTTACGAACTTGATCCCGTCTGCATCGAGTGATTTGAAAAAGCCTTTTTCCATGGTATCAATCTTCTTTCTTCGAGTAGTTGGAAAAGGGCGCCTGAGCCTGTCCGCAGCTGCGCGCCTCGTGATCATGCCCAGGAGCAGTTAATCAGTGGATGTAATACCACGCCCCTCTAATCTATATTTTTTATCGGGAGCTCTGATCCCTTTTCTGATTTAAAAGAACGATAACTATTTCTGTGCTCTCTAAAAAATAATCCCGGAAAAGCCCAACAATGATCCTTCCGCTCTATTGCACTAATCACGTCAAAGGAGTAAAATATACTTGGCCAAAACTGAAATAACAGTTTTCTGAACATCCTCCAACTAGGAGGAAAGTATCCCTGCAGGATGAAAATATTATCTTAAGTCTCCCTTTTTCTGGAATCTACTTACTGATGAAAGCATCTCCACATTTGCAAGGTGTCGAGGCTTTTTCCTTTGACGAAGCAGGAGATATCGTGGCCGGACAGGCTCACATGGGCGAGGGGGAACAATTGTAGTACACGCTGCGTTTATATGCCGGACATGCACTGCAATCAATCTATAGAAATTGTTTTGAAAGGGCAGATCTGCAATGAAAGATTACTACAGGATTATCGGCGTTGCACCCGTAGACAGCAAAGAAAAGATACAGGAAGTTTACAGGAACATCTCCAAGAACTATCGCGGAGGGATCAAGGCTGAGCTCAAGTCATACACTGAAGACAAGATGAAGCAGATCATAGCTGCATACAATGTTCTCAACGACGATCAGAAACGGAAGGACTACGACGCCCAGCCGCAGTTCCAGGTCAGGAAGAGCAGCTCCAAGCTCGTATCCGTGGCGAAGAAGAAAGATGAAAAGGACGAAAAGAAGCCTTTCAGATGGGGCATCCCTATCATGGAGATCATCATGATGCCCTTTAAAAACCCCGAGGCGGCACAGAAGAATCAGACTCCCGAAGAGAAAGCCAACATGCATTTCACACTCGGAATATCGATGTCTGAGGACAAGACTCTGCTGGAACAGTCCAAGAACGAGTTCATGAAAGCTCTCAAGTTCATTCCGGATTTCAAGGAGGCCGAGTACAACATCGGCATAATGAGCTACAAGATGGGCAGCTATTCGGAGGCGCTCGAGCACTTCAAAAAGGTTAACTCGATAGATCCGAGAGATCTCCATGCCAAGAAGATGATCGAGCTGCTGGACGAGAAATAGCTCCTCATCGGCTTGAAATCTCCCCACCTGTTTGGAATAAATGCCCTTTAGGGCATTTTTATCGCCCGAAAGCATAAAAACGGAGAAGGCATTCTCCTCAACAGAAAGGTGTGAACGCGATGGATCTTAAAGGTGCAAAGAGTGATGACAGGCTTATTGACGAATCGGTGCTCGAATACATCTTCTCGGAAGATTTGAGAGACACGGACTGCGATGTTCAGAGGATCATCGATCTGGAAGACGAGCGTCAGACAAGGAAGATAATACTTATAGCCTCTGAGAGCATGTGCCCGGCCCCGGTCAGGCACGCGCTGGCATCGAACTTCGTGAACATATACGCCGAAGGCTACCCGTCTTACCGGCTCATCAGGGAGATAACCGATACATCGATAGATTATGCGCACCATCTCTCATATCTCAGGAGGTACTCAGATCGGCGGTACTACAAGGGAGTCGAGTACGTGGACTTCATCGAGGCGCTTGCCGAGAAGCGCATAGCGCTGAGCTTCGCCACTCCTGAAGTTCCTGCATCCGAGATATTCGTCAATGTGCAGCCCCTTTCAGGAGCCGCTGCAAACAACGCAGTTTACGAAGCCTTTTTAAAGCCCGGCGATGTCGTGATGGGCATGGATCTCACTCACGGAGGGCATCTCACCCACGGCAGCAAGGCAAACAGGTCAGGCAAAAACTATACTGTCGTGTCGTACCACGCCAACTATGCAACAGGTGAGATAGATTACGTCGAGATGGAAAAGCTGGCCAGGGAGAACAGGCCAAAGATGATCATAGCGGGCTACAGCGCATATCCGAGGCTCATAGACTGGAAGAGATTCAGGGAGATCGCCGACTCAGTCGGCGCGATACTGATGGCAGACATCTCGCACCCGGCAGGCCTCGTTGTTGCCGGATGCTTCCCCAGTCCGATAAATCATGTTGACGTGACGACGTTCACGACGCACAAGACCCTCTGCGGGCCGCGCGGCGCCTGCATAATCACCACTGACGAGGAAAAGGCGAAGAAGATAGACAACGCCGTATTCCCGGGCGAGCAGGGCGGGCCGCATATAAACACGATCGCAGCGAAGGCCGTTCTCTTCAAGCTCGTCAGGACTGAGAGGTTCAGGGAGCTACAGCGTCAGGTTCTTCAGAACAGCAGAGACATGGCCGCCCATTTCAAATCGCTGGGCATGAAGCTGGCATATGGAGGCACTGATTCGCATATGTGCCTGATAGACATACTGGGCATCAAGGGAACAGACGGGTATCCGCTGAAAGGTGAGATAGCATCGCGCATACTCGATCTCTGCGGCATCACCTGCAACAAGAACACCATACCGGGAGACACAAATGCGGCTCATCCGGGAGCCCTCAGATTCGGAGCGACGTGGATCACCCAGCGTGGATTCAAAAAGAAAGAGACAGAGAGGCTCGCCGAGATAATCCACGGCGCGCTGACGGCGATGAAGCCGTTCAGGTACGTGGAGGCCCAGGGCGACGTGGGAAGAGCGAAGGTGCCTCTCGCGACTCTCGATAAAACACAGCGGGATGTCAAAGAGCTGCTGCTCTCGTTAAAAACAGACAGCTCGGTCTTCAAAGCCGGGTATCCTTATTATCTGACAGCCCACGACGATGAACAGGTATGCAGATCTCCGCTGCTCCCGCTCCACGAAGAGGCGAAAGCTAAGGTGGAGGCCATCAACGGGCACATGCTGCCGCTCTATTACAAGAGCAGCTCAGAATATGACTCGTGGAAGACCGGCACCTGGCTCGTGGACCTTTCGGACCAGGGGCTCGTCGAGATATACGGCGAGCGGAGCTCTCTCTTCCTCGAGGAGATCGCTGCAGGCGACGTGCTGTCAGTAGAGCCCGGACATTCAATCCACACTCTGCTGCTCGATGATGACGCGAAGGTCCTGGATGACGTGCTCATAGCCAGGATGCCGGCTCTCGAGGGCAGGCAGCACCGCTACATCGTGAGAACGCACCCGGCCAGGACAAATCACCTCATCGAGCTTCTCAGAGCGCTCTCCGATGGATATGTGCTGTTCGACAGGAGCGATCTCTACTCGAAGATTCAGGGCCCTGCAGTGATAGAGGACCTCAGGAGCTGCGCAGACGCCGGGAAGAGGCTCATCACCATCGGCCTCTATGGCCCGAATGCTTCCGCAGTGCTGAAAAAGACCGGGCTCTCCCCCGCTTTCTCTGAAGAGGCCGATTACGCGGCAGGCTCCCTCGACGGCACAACTGTACATATGATAAGGATCGTGATGAAGGGACAGCATCTCGGATATGAGCTGATGGTCAACCCTGAAAAGGCAGGCGCCCTCTGGAGCGCACTGCTCGAGAAGGGGAAGGATCTCGGCCTGGCCCAGGGCGGCGTGCTGCTCCGCGAGAAGATGAGGGCCGAGATGGGGCTTCCTGAGCACAGGAGGGATGAAGAGCCTGTTGACTCTTTAAAGCTTTACCAGGGAGGCTTCGAAGGCTGCTTCAAGCTCAGCAAACCGTATTTCGCAGGCCAGAGGGCGCTGCTCTCGAAGCTCAAACCCGATGCGAAGCGCACCTCCTTCGAGTTTACCGAGGTCGAAGGCGAGCCCCTTCAGACCTGCCTGTTCGAAGAGCACAGGAAGCTGACCAAAAAGCTCGTTCCTTTTGCGGGATACACGATGCCTGTCTGGTACACCGGAATAAATGAGGAGCACAAAGCGGTCCGCGAGCGGGCGGGCCTCTTCGACGTGTCCCATATGGGAGTGCTCGAATTCAAGGGCAGAGACGCCGCAAGGTTCCTGGACGTCGTAAGCACCAACTACGTGACGAAGCTGAAGGACGGCCAGTCCCAGTATTCATACCTGCTCGACCCGAAGGGCGATGTCCTCGATGACATAATGGTATACAGGAGAGCAGACGATCTGTTCATGGTCATCGTGAACGCAGCCAATGCGAACAAGATTAAGGCATGGATACCGGGGGTAATCTCCGGAAAGCACCCTCTCGATGACGACTTCCTTTGCAGGGAATGGAGCGGCGACGTGCAGTTCCGCGATCTCAAAGATCCTGCCTGCGGGAAGGACCAGAGAGTGGATCTCGCCATCCAGGGCCCTGCGTCGAGGCCGATTCTGATGAAGCTCATGAAGGACGACGGCGACAGGAAGAAATTGAGATGCCTGAAGAGAAGTGAGTTCTTCGAATCAACAGTGGCCGGCATTGACGCCATAATATCCAGGACCGGATATACAGGCGAAGAGCTGGGATACGAGCTGTACCTGCACCCTGACAACGCCGTGGCGATGTGGAAAATCCTTCTCGAGACAGGCGCGCCTCTCGGGCTGATCCCGACAGGACTTGGAGCGCGCGATTCAACTAGAACCGAGGCAGGACTTCCCCTGTATGGACATGAGCTGGCAGGCCCGCACAATATCACGCCGCACGAAGCCGGATACGGGTCGTTCGTAAAGTTCCACAAGACCTTCTTCATCGGCAGAAAAGCCATCATAGAGAAGGAAGCGAAGCGCGACATGGAGATCGTCCGCTTCAGGATGCTCGGCAAGGGCCTCAAGACAGTAAAGACAGGCGACCCTCTCGTGACGAAGAAGGGCGATTTCATAGGCACGGTGACAAGCTGCGTGCACATAGAGGGCACGCAGATCGGCCTCGCCCTGGTCAAGCGTCGGTATGCGCAGCCGAATACCAGGGTCGCGATCTTCATCCTGCCGAGAGACGCGAGGTCCCTCGCCGAGAAATCAAAGGCCGAGCTGGGCTCAGGAGACAAGGTGCTTCTGCACGAGGAAGCGATGATCATCACGAGGTTCCCCATTCAGGGCTGCTCCAAAGAGGAGCAGATAGACAGGGAGTAGTCTTATCAAGGAACTGATATCGAAAAAGAGCCCGGGCTTCTGTGCCGGGCTCTTTTTATCTTGTCTGGCCGGGGATCTCAATGGAAGGGTTCAGGCGCTTTTCTCTCTCGAAGTACCTCGCGGCCTTTCTCTGATCTCCCTTGTTCTGCCAGAAGACTGCGATGTTGTAGTTCGCCATCGGCACACTGTCGTCGATCGCAAGAGCCTTCTCCCACATCTTCACAGCCTCCTGCTGCTTTCCTTCCAGAGCCAGCACAACTCCCATGCTCACGTAAGCCTGGGCGTAATATGGATCCTTCGAGATCGACCTGCTGAAGAGCCTGAGCGCCTCAGCCCTGTCTCCCTTCCGGAGGCTCTGATCGCCCAGATAATGGCAGAAGTATGCGCTGCCCGTGTTTTCGTCGAGCTGTTTAAGGCGCCCCGGTGCGGCGTATTCAGAGCCGCTTCTTACATACAGCTCCGCGTTGTGGTCTTCGTATATGCAGACCCAGTCCAGCGAGCTCCTGATGGTGGAGTTCAGTTCCAGAACAGGCGGAGTGCGCCTCAGAAGCACCATGTCGGCCCTGTAGTAGTCAAGCAGACCTTTCCAGAGGCGGCCTGCCCTGATGATTCTGAGATAGTCTATATAGACGTGCTCGCTGAAAGCGCTGTCGTTCTGAGCGTCTATGAAGACCTTCAGCTCAGGCCTCTCACACTCTATGTACCCGCCCCACTCGAAGGCGTTGAACAGCCGCCCTCTGAGCTCGTTGAAGCGCATGAACGCCACAGTGTCTATCGGAAAGCTGTCCCAGACCACTGTCCTGCCGAGAGGGAGACTCCTGTGCCCTGCCTGGACAAGTAACAGCACCGAGCAGACAAAGAATATCATCGCTGCAGCCGATGCGCCCAGGGCCTTCCACATACTGCCGCCGAGCCTTTTAAGCAGCGGCTCGAGCCTCCCGGCGATTCCCGGCAGAAGTGGCGCTATCATAACTGCCAGCGCGGGTACGACGAGGATGTAGAGGTACGCCGTATACCTCGAGCTTATAAGCGCCTGTCTCGTGAATATCAGCAGAATGATCGTGCCGGCAAGCCTCTTCGATCTCAGGAATAGAAATAAAAGGACGATATCCAGCATCAGGAAAATCTGAAAATAAGGGGCGTTGTAAGTGAGAACAGAAGGAGGCAGAAACTCGGCAATTGTCCTCGTATAGATATGCGATACCAGATAGTCGAATGGATGGAGCGCCACTCTGAGCCCGAGCGGGTTTGCAAGAGAAACGAGGCATGCAGCGAGGAGGGCCAGGGCCACTGTTCTCGTCTGCGCCGGCGCAGGCGGCGCCCACTTCAGGAACTCGCAGACCCATCTGCTGATAAGCCATATCATCAGGATGCCTGGAAAAAAGATGAATGTGGGATGGCAGTTTACTGCCACGAAGGTGAGCAGGCCGATATAAGCTATGAAAGAGATTGAATTGCGCGGCTTACCTGTGAATAAGTCCCGGCCTGTGTTCTCGAGCGCCGCAAAGTACGGGATCAGGAACAGGATGAACAGCAGGTATGCAATCAGCTGCGGCCTGATCAGGTAGAACGGCCTGAGGGCCATCACCGCGAGCATGGACATGACGAGCGCCGTGATGACGCCGTACCTGCTCCTGCCCATAATCCATGCCGCCATGCCGAAGATGAGAAGCGCGCAGGTCATAACCATCACGGATCTGAAGACGATTAGCAGATCGAGACCTCCAGCCTGCATCAGCGCGAAAAGAATGACATCGCAGAGCCACTCGCAGGGGAGCCATGGGACATCGCTTGCGAATGACATCGGATCCTTTGACGGGATGCACCCGGACGCGATGAAACAGCGCCCTGAAGCCATGTGCCACCACAGATCGGTGTCCATCGAAGAGAGAGGGAGGAACGACATCCTGAAAGCAAAAACTGCCGAGAGAATCCCGGCAGCAATCAGCAGGCACGCTGAGGAAGTCCTCAGAAATCCAGATTCCTGATTTGAATCGGCAGATTTATTATCCATCTCAGAGTGTAACACGGGAGAGACGGAGAGCATGGGGAGATGGAGAGAATGTCATCTGTTAAACTCCCCTACTCCGTTTTCTCTCCCACTCTCCTATCTTACACTGAATTATTTTCGAACAATAACCGTATACTATTCAATTATGCAGAGGCTCTCACGTCTAGCCCCAGGTGTACAGGTTCATCGAGTACGAATTGACCAGCTGAGGATGATACGGCAGGATCCTTATCCTGAATCCGAACTTGCCCGTCCTGTTGCATATAAGCTTGCCAGTGAAGAGATGGCGGCCGTTCTCAGTCTCCTTCGAGTGGACTGCCTTCACTATCTCCCTGTCCTTCAGCTTGCCTGACGAATCGAGCTCGCCCCAGTAAACATCCACAGTAACGTGCTCAGGCGGGATGTCGCCGAGATAGACGTCTATCTTGACCTTGAGATTCGAATGGGCGGTGATGTCGTGCAGCTGGCCTGCGTCGACCTCTATGATCTTGACCTGCGACCAGGCCTTGTCCATGAACTCCTTCCACCTGACCAGCTCCTTGACGGCCTTGCCTTTTGCGGTGGTGAGCTTCTTGTAGTCTCTCGCCGCCGGCTCGTAGTACCGGCTCGTATACTCAATCAGCATCCTGTGCGTATTGAAGAACGGGCAGAGCGTCACCATGGCCTTCTTCATCATGGCGATCCACTGATGAGGCATGCTGTCCAGGCCCCTGTCATAGAACATCGGGACGATCTCCTTCTCGAGAACATTATAGATCGCGTTGGCCTCAACCTCGTCCTGGTAGCTGTTGTCCTCGTACTCCTCGCCTTCGCCGATGGCCCAGCCCACGCCGGGCTGATATCCCTCGACCCACCATCCGTCAATCGTGCTGAAGTTGAGGCCGCCGTTGGCAAGAAGCTTCATGCCGCTCGTGCCTGACGCCTCCTGGGGCCTCCTCGGGTTGTTCAGCCACACGTCGCAGCCCTGCACGAGGTAGCGCGCTATATTTATATCGTAGTCCTCGAGGAAGACCACGTGATTCCTGAACCTGTCGTCCCTTATGGTCTGAACGATGTCCTGGATGACTTCCTTCCCCTGCTGATCGTGCGGGTGGGCCTTCCCTGCGAATATGAGCTGTACAGGGCGCTTCGAGTCTCCCAGGATCTTCGCGAGCCTCTCGAGATCCCTGAAAAGGAGGTTGCCGCGCTTGTATGTGGCGAAGCGGCGGGCAAAGCCGATTGTGAGCGCAGAAGGGCTCAGGACCTGCTGCGCCTTGTCCACGTCTGCCTGCCACGCTCCGCGCCTTATCAGCTGCTCGCGCAGTTTCTTTCTTGCGAACGCCACGAGACGCTCGCGCCTTCTCTCGTGGGTTCTCCAGATCTCCTCGTCAGGAATGTTTTCGACACGCTCCCACACCTTCTGATTGTCTGGATCCTCTATCCATCTCGGGCCGAGGTATCTGTCGAAGAGAGACGCCATCTCAGCCGAGATCCAGGACGGGATGTGAATTCCGTTCGTAATCGACGAGATCGGGATGTCATCTGCAGGCACGCCTTTCCACACACCTGCCCACAGGCGACGGGAGACATCTCCGTTCAGCGCGCTCACGCCGTTGATGAAGGCCGACATCCTTATGGCCAGCACTGCCATGCAGAAGCTCTCGTTCTGCCTGCCGAGGGACAGGAAGTAATCCATCGAGATGCCTATGCGCTTCAGAAACTCGCCGAAGTACGACGCCACGAGGTTCTGATCGAAGCGGTCGATGCCGGCCGGAACAGTTGTGTGAGTCGTGAAGACGCTGCTGGCCCATACCACTTCCCTGGCCTCCTTGAAGCTCAGCTCCTGCTCCTCCATCAGCATCCTTATCCTCTCCATGCACGCGAATGCCGCATGGCCTTCGTTCATATGAAACACTTCAGGCTTGATCCTGAGCTTCTCGAGAGCTCTCACTCCGCCTATTCCGAGAACTATCTCCTGCCGGATCCTCATCTCCGAGTCTCCGCCGTAAAGCTGGGAAGTGATCAGCCTCGCTGCGGGGCTGTTGCTCTCTATGTTCGTATCGAGCAGATACAATGAAATCCTTCCCACAAAGACCTTCCAGAGCCTGGCCTCCACTCTCTCGCCGCGCATGTCGCAGGAAACTGTTATCACATTGCCCTTTTCATCCCTGACGAGACTGATGGGCATGTTATGGAAGTCGTTTTCAGGGTAGTTTTCACGCTGCCATCCGCTGTTGTCGAGATACTGATGGAAGTATCCCTTCTGATACGCGAGGCCTATCGCCACGATCGGGATGTTCAGATCGCTGGCGGACTTCAGATGATCGCCTGACAGCACTCCCATGCCGCCTGAGTAGATCGGCAGGCAGTCTGCAAGCCCGTATTCCATCGAGAAGTATGCGATCCTGTATTCCTTCGGGGCCTCGGAGTTGGACTGGAAATAGCCCTTCTTGTTTATATATCTATAATAATCGATATAGACCGTGTCCATCTGGTTCAGGAAGCCTTCATCGGCTGTGAGCTCGTTGAGGCGCTCCTGCGATACCTTGCCGAGTACAAGCACCGGGTTGTGTCTCGTCTCCTCCCAGAGCGGCCTGTCTATCCGCTGGAAGAGCTTGACCGCCTGAGGGTGCCAGGTGAATGACACGTTCTGGGCCAGCTCGCCAAGCTGCTTCAGATTCTCCGGCAGGGCCGGAACAACGTTGAAACTTCGCATTGTACTCATATGAAAACCTCATTTCCTGGAAAAATTCGTGGTAAAAAAATATCAGTCATTGTTCAACGGGATGGCCCCGTAATCCTTCCTTGGCGAAAAGTGCGTATACATAAGCGCCGGCAAGTGCCACCGCAGTTGAGAATATTCCCATTGCGAGAACGGTCTTCACGACGCCGGCCCTTTCCATCAGAGCCGTTGCGGCAGCAACTCCCAACGGTGCGGCGCAGGCGGAGAGAGACAGCATCAAAGCAAAAAACCGTCCCATCATCTCTTCAGGCGTCTGCTTCTGAGCCATCGAGAGAATCACGGCGTTTCCCGGGGCTATCACCAGACCGATCAGCGCGGCGCATGCGAAGGCAGGCACAGGGCTCCTGAGAAAAGCCATCGCCGTGAAAGACAGCCCGACCACCGCCATCCCGCCATAGAGAGTTACTGCCCGTGAAAGCCTGGATGCCACCGCCGCGGCGGCCAGTGAGCCGGCGAGCATTCCAAAGCCGAAAGCTCCCAGAAGCGAGCCGAACCCCTCCGCGCCCATGTGCAATACTTCCTTTGCGTAGACTGGAAAGACCGTAAAGAGCGGGTAGATGCTGAAATTCACGAGCATGGCTGTCAGAGTTATCACTGCAAGAACTCTCTCTCCCGCGATGAATTTGAAGCCTTCCCGGGCCTCTCTGCAGAAAGATCCGGCTGTCAGTCCGGATTTCTTCGCATCCCTCCTCCTTATCGATCTGATGAACAGGATCGTCAATGCAGATACAAAGAACGTCGCCGCATCGAAATAGAGCACGTATGCAGGGCTGGGAAGGCTGGCGATCACGATGCCTGCCAGCACAGGGCCGATCATCGCCGCGATCTGCGAGGTCATCTCCTGGAAGGCGTTAGCCTCCACGAGCCTTTCGCCTCTCATCACCTCCGGAATCACTGATTTCTCCGCTGCGCTGAAAAGAAGCGACAGAGACGACACTGCGAATACAGCTGAATATATGTACCAGAGCTGCGGCGACGCAGAGAGAGCCAGCAGAGCCATGGAGGCCACGAGTAAAGCCCTCACGACGTCACAGAAGACCAGCAGCTTCCACCTGTCAAAGTGATCTGCAAATACGCCCATCACCAACCCGAGCAGCGCATTGGGCAGCAGCTGGGCGATCATCACGCCCGCCATCATGGACGGGGAGCCTGTCAGCGCGAGGATAATCCATGCAAGGGCGATATAGTTGAAGTTGTTCCCGATCTGCGAGACGAGCTGCCCTGTCCAGAGCAGCGCGAAATCCCGGTTGCCGAATAACAAGGACGTGCCGCCCACCTCCTTCAATCGCAGCAGAGCAGCTCCCTGCCCTCCCTGTAAATCGAAAAGAATCGCTTCAGCTCCATTGCAGGCCTGAACATGCGGAAATCAGGGTTCTCCCTGCTGTATTTATTATAATAGCTCCTGTAGAAATAGTACTGATCTGCTGCGAACACATCGGCCTGCTGAAGGCGCTGCCACCGGTTGAGCCTCATCAGGTCGACCCTGTAGCGCTCTACAGCCTCTATATCGGGATAGGGCGTCATTATCCAGAACTGCACGGTTGCTCCCATCTCTTTCAGCGACAGGCCGAGCCTGATCGTCTCCCTCATCTCATCTTCCGTCTCTGTCGGGATGGCCGTCATGAACGAGCAGTAGACAAGAAGGCCTGCCTCCCTCTCCTGCTTGACGGTCTTCAGTATATAGTCGTTAGTGATCCTGTCTGGCAGCTTTTTGCCGAGCATGCAGCGCAGGCGGGAGCTGCCTGACTCTATCCCGTGATAGATGAGCAGGCATCCGGCCTCTTTCATCTCTGTCATCATGGACCTGTCAATCGTGTCTATCCTGCTGTAGCAGTCCCAGCCGATACCCAGGTTCCTGAGCCCTGCCAGAAGCCGGCCCAGCCACTCCCTGTTCAGCGTGATGCAGTCGTCGTTGAATCTGATGAAGCCGAAGTCGAAGCAGTCCCTGAGCCATGCTATCTCTTCCAGTATCCTCCCGACAGGCTTCCTTCGCTGCCACCCCCACATCCTGTGGGCTGAGCAGAACTGGCAGCCGAAAGGACATCCCCTGCTCCCTGACAGATACACCCTGTTCTTCCCCTTGCTGTATGGCAACAGCAGGTCGAAGGCCGGGAAGGGCAGTTCTGCAAGATCGCCGATGAGAGGCCTGGCTGGCGTGTGACATACTCTCTTTTTCCTGTATGAAAGGCCTGGGATCCCCTTTACAGGCTTTCCATCTGCGAGAGCCCTCAACAGCTCGAGGAGAGTCACTTCACCTTCGCCTCTCACGACATAGTCCGCGCCGGTGAGCTTCAGCATCTCTCCCGGCCTGAATGTGGGATGAATGCCACCGAGCACGACAGGTACATCGCTGCTTTTCTTCCACGCCCTGCAGAGCTCGGCGACAAAAGGCACGTGAACTGTATTGCACGTCACTCCTATGACATCCGGCTTCATAGAGGCCACCGCATCAACGGCCTTTTCGACGAGACTTTCAGGCTGCGCTGCGCCTCTCAGCTCGTAGTTAAGATCGATGATTGTCGTGTCGCTGAAGCCGTTGGCTCTGATATAGCCTGCCAACTCGGCCAGGTTCGTGGGAAGTATTGCGGCCTTTGTCCACAACGGATTTACAAGAACTGTCCTCATAGCGCGGTACTCTTCCCTGCAGAAGCTCGTCACTCCTTCAGGTGAAAAACATACAGAGTTTATCCGATAGTCAGTGTATAATATCATTGCATGCAACTTTCAAAACGATCCACGGAGGGAGAAGTATGAAAGGAATGCTCGATCTCGCAATACAGGCCATGAACTCACGGGACATAGTGGAATATGAATCGACGATAGACTCGCTGCTGCAGGCCATGATGAGCAACCAGGTCGAAGCGCTGCTTCTGAAGCTCACACAGGGCTATTACATCTTCCAGACAGATAACGGCTCGAACGCCGGAGGCGGAGAGGCCGGAAACAGGCAATCGAGCCTGTTCAGGATGTCTGAATGGAAACGCTCGTATAATTTTGTCTTCAGATCAGGTGATATTAGGGACTCCTGCGAGAAAGCCGTTTCCGACGATATCAGCGATATGATCAATTACGCGATGGGAGCCGCGATTCTTCAGCCGGAGAGCAGGAATCTCTGCAGCAGGTGGAAAAACAGCATCACCGGCATGAGCCGCCCTGAAGAGATTCCGGCCGCCTTCGCCATGTGATGATCAGGAGATCGAGAGAAACCTTCTCACCGCTTTTCCCCCGGCCACTCGAGCACCAGATTGAAGAATTGCAGCAAACAGGACGAGGCTTGAATGCCGGCAGCTGCTCATCAACAGCTTATCAGAATGAAATCCGCATGCACATGATAATTATCGCATTCATCGTCTGCTTTTTTCTTCTCTTCAATCATCACATGCAGGCTGCCGCTTCATCAGAAAGCCTGGAGGCTGAGCCGGAAATCTGCCTGCAGGGCCGGCCGGTCTGCACATACCAGTCTTATCTCTGCTCATACTATGGAAGGCTGCTGCATGAAAAAGAAGCTCTGCAGACAGTCAGGCCCCTCGAAGAGGAAGAGATGAAAGCCGTGGCGATGAGCATCGAGCTGACAAGGACGATATCACTCGGCTCAATGGCTGATCATGAGAGCCGCATGCTGAGGCCCAGATTCGACGAGCTTTTATCATTGCTTAAAAAAGGCAGAATCAAAGGCGACGACGACCCTGATGAACTGGAAAATGGCACCAGGATGACGGCTCACAGGCCGTCTGAACTGCAGGAGACCTTTGACGGAGACATATATATAAATGACAGGAGCCTTCTCCTTAATGTGATAATGCCGCTCCAGGCCATCAGCAGACTGGAAGGCGCTGATTTAGGCACAGCTGAGAAGGCGGAAAAGAAGACGAAGCTCAGAAAGAGCCTGTATGAAGGCATGGTTCTGCTGGCGTCATATCTCATCCACGAGTGCAGACATCGGGCTCATCATGCAACTCTGTTCGAAGGAGAGCCCCATTCACAGTCCGATTATCTGAAAGCAGTCACTGAGATGGAGGACCCTGCATACACCGACCAGAGCAGGTTCCTGCTGCTCGTGTTCAGGAGCACTTACGATCCTTCGTTGAAAGAACGCGTAAGCTCATTGAACGACACCATATTCAGGGAGATCACTGCAAAATATCCGGACATGAAGCTGCTGAGAGAGGTGCAGCTTGAATGGCGGAAGGCGTCTATTGGAGTGTAATACCAATGCCACTGAATTAATGAATTCTGTTGTAAGAAAGGAGAGGTGGGGATGGAGGAGAGAGGGAGAGCAAATCCTTTGATACAAGGTACAGGGTACGGGATCAATGGGAAGAGCAAAGATCTATAGAGAACGCCTGCCAGAATTAACATGACACCTGACCCTCAACCCTGTAATATGACACTCTGAATCCCTCCCCATTTCATCATATCTCAATCTCACTCTTATTACACTTCTTGTATGGAATTCATTCTTTAAAAATATTCTTGACTAATTCATGGGCATTGAGTGTAATACAGGATCATCTTTCTCTCCCTCTCTCCTTATCTTGCACAGGAAAACTCTGCTGAAAACAGTCACGCTCTGCACAAATACAGGATCTCGGCCGGGAGAGAGAGAAACATTCCTGCAGGGGGAAGGAAGATGACAAAGCTGCCAAAGCACGTTATTATTCTCTATATGATTGCCATCGCGCTGGCAATACAGTTTTACTACCTTTTCATCTCCGAGAGCCTGAAGGAGAAGAAGTATTCATCAACCTACAAGACCCCGACCGTATCGTATACGGCGACTCCATCGCCTTCACAGAGCAGCGGCGGAGGAAATACCGAATCCCTGTCTCTGGACGATATAATAACCGGTGTACTGATACTGGAGGAAGACCCTTACCAGCCCGTTTCGGAAAAGCAGGCCAGAGAGCTCGTGAAGCCTGTCAGGGAGATCAGGAAGGAGCGCGAAGAGGCCTCACGGCTGCTCGACGGGATCGACAGGGTCTTTACTAAAGAGCAGAACGCATACAGAAAATCGGCGAAAGCGACCAACAATATGGGATACATAAGGGAATCGTCTGAGAAGACGATAGAAAAGATGCTCAGAATGCTGGAGAGAAACTGAATGAACGGCAGGATCAGATCGAAATCAGGATTCAGCAAAATCCGAGGTTTGAAGGATATCGGAGGTGCTCTGCTGCTTATGGCACTCATTGCGGCGCTGTTCATGATATTCAACGGAAGAGAGAGAGATGTCCAGGCGCTCTCCCCCACTCCGGCGCCGACATCGCTAAGACAGTCTGTCGAAAGCCAGGGTTCAGCTCCTGGAGGCACAAGACCAACTTCAGGAGCCCAGGGCGGCGGAGACTATGGCAGATCGGGCGGAGGCGGCTCGAACAGCGGCAGTGGAGCCGGAGCAGGCAGAGGCGGCTCAAACCGGCCCAGCATGATGCAGGGCGTCTATCAGGGCGAATACGGCGTGACTGAAGGAATTCCGATCCCTGTGACGTTTCCAGGCGGATATCTGCTCAAGGATTCGATAGGATTTGAATATCAGGACGAGCTGCGGGCCCTTCACCAGGACCTCCAGTTCATGATGAGAAGTGAAAAGCTCAGGCTCACGGGTGCTCAGAAAATGAAGCTGATCCTGCTTCTCAACGGCATGTTGAAAAAGGTCAAGACGATCGAAGCGCAGCAGAGCGGGATGGACAAGGTATTCAACAAATCCCAGAGGTTACTGATTCTGAACAATCCATACAACGGATATTACTACATTCCTTCGCTTTCAGCAGAAACAGACCGCGGCAGAAAGATCACGGAAGAAGAGATTCTGAACAGGGTGATCGCGATCCTGGACAGGAAAATCGCCCGCTGACGTCTCAGAGAGTTCCCACGACGCCGTCTGTGTCCCTGTTCTCCCTGTTGATTCTCATGGCTTCGTTGATACACTCATTTCCCTTTACCATGAGCTCCATCCCCTGCACGAGGTGGAGAGAGTCCTGATCTTCGGCGTACTGATAGATCTCCTGAAGACCGGCCTCATAGTTGTACATACCTTCATAACCTATCTCCACTTCCTCGGGAGATATCTCGTAATAGCACGATGAGTCGACAAGCTCCTGAATCTCCAGCGACTTCTGCACGAGTGACTCATAGGTGTTCCTGATATACTCGCCAAAATCAGGCAGGCCCATCTCGCCTGCCTGGACCTTCTGAACCGCGTTTTCAATCTTTCGAAGCCTGTCGCTTATTATTGTGGGCTGAAATACCTGAAAGAACTCCAGCTTCGGGAGCTGCACCCAGCAGTTCTCGCAATAGTTCGAGCCCTTGGGGTTTTCGTGCCCACAGTTAACACAGAGCACTCCGTGCCCTCCTTTTCGGACATCCCTTCTCTGTCAGAGATAACTTCTGACCCTCTCTATATATATTATAAAGCCCATAAAATTCCTGTATGGGAATCTGTAAGGCTCTCCTCTACTCCTTTCTTCTGAAGCGTTTGAAGCCTGCAACATCCATACAGTCGAGCTCTGCGCCGCACTGTCTTTCGATCTCGTCGAGCATCAGGTTCACGCCCAGACAGTCGCTCGCGTGATGGCCTGCGACTATAATGGTTATGTGGTGCCTGTATGCTTCTTCCAGGTTCAGCTCAGGGATGTGCATGTTGACAATCGTCCCGACGCCATACTTGCTCAGCAGCTCATACATTATCTCGGGCCCGGCCGTGCCTCCGGCCATATCGACGAAGAACTTCGTGACAGGAGGCGAATCGCCCAGCCTGCTGAAGACCTGCGGCATCACCTTTTTGTAGTTCCTGTTGTGCTCGAACTCAGGCAGCAGGAGCAGGAGATCGACTATATCCTTCGCCGTCCTGATCTTTTCACTGCTGAAAAGCTCGTTCAGATACCATTCAGTGAGATTATCGGCAGGCGTGTGCATGCACATGAAAGGCACATTGAGGAGCTTGGCGTGAGAGAGAGTATGTTCCAGGTTCGACGTGGTGAGCTTGCGGAGAATCACCTCCTTGCGGGTTTTGATGATGCTCAGCCCCATCTCCAGGGGGATCCCGAACTCCTTTTCCCACAGATAGGGCTGCTTGTCGAGAATGAGAGGCAGCCTCTGCGCGGCATATGACTGCGGATGATGGGACAGCATCACTGCGCCCTCCTCCTTTGCAATCGCAACGTCGGCCGGTGAGAGATCTATTCCCACGAGAACCTTTTTGACCTCCATCGACGGATCGCCGTACAGTATTCTCGTGTCATAGTATGGATGCTTGAGATCATCGAGTGTGAATGAGAGAATCTCCAGAAGTTCGCTGGCTTTTCTTGCCTTCTCAAGCCTGGTGAGACTGGAGTCCTCCTTGATCTCCTTATAACGTCCGTAAGCTTCCTCATATATGCTGTCGAACTGCTTCTGCACTTCCTCGAGATCATTCACTCCGGCATCTGCTTTGATGCCTGCCTTCTTGCAGAGCTCGAGCAGGTTCTTCGCATGCTGCCTCAGTATCTCTGAGATTACGTCCCTGCCTCTGCAGTCCTTCTCCATGCCGTACTGGCACGATATTCTGTATAAATCACCTATTGTCGCTGCCATTGCTGCAATTCACTGACCTTTCTGCTGATTTGCCGTATTGATGGATTCAACCTCTTCAAAGCGTGCTGTGAGCCCCGGATCCCTGTAAAGCAGCTGGAGTACATCGCAGAGCCAGGGATACAGAGGAAGGGAGAGATACTTCATCGTGAAAAGATGCGCCCTGATTTCACCGAAAACAGACGGCTCCCCGCCTGGGCGGCGTCTGTCTCTCCAATCGAGCCAGTGGCCCAGCTCATGAGCCAGCGCCATCTCCTCCTCCAACCCGTGAACCGGATTGAAGATCGGTAATGCCGCAGTGAGCTCTGACAGCTCTCTCTGCGGGGGGCGGTATATCGTTATCGTTCTGTCTGAAGGACTCATCTCGGCCCTGATGATGAGCCATGGAAAGCTCCGGTCCATGTCGCTGTATGCGAACGAGATGCCGTATCTGTTCAGAGCATCGTGAATATCAGCCGCGCATGCTTCCGAAACGAGGCGGCACGAATCCTCGTTCAGCCTCTTTGCCTCTGTGCTGGCTGCCGGTCCGGCGTATCTGCCTGCGTGGAAAGCCACTATGCTTTCCAGCGGCAGGAGAGACAGCCTCCTGATGCATCGCTCACTGGCTTCGTCAAGCACACAGTTCACCATCATGCGCTCTTCCTTATGACTACAGCAATCTTTTCACCTTTTGGAACCTTCTCGAGCTCCGTAACGGCAAGAGACAGTATCTGGTCCTCCTCGACAACGCTCGACAGATCGAGCACGCGCCTCCCGAACACGACGAACAGCGAAGGTGCAGAAGAGCCTGCATCGCCGTATACGCGGTTCTCTTCCAGTATCTTCCTGAGTGACAGCGCGGCATCTTCCCTTGTCATCACTCTCACCGCTCCGCCAGGCACCTGCAGCTTCACGGTCCCCTTGCCGTCAATTACCGCCACTGTCTTCTTGACAGTCTTGAGCAGGTTGAAGAGCTTCTTCTCAGTCTTTGCGACCTGATAGATGGAGAGAAACTCAGTGCTGTCGATGAGATGTATGTCAGATATCTCTGCTCCGAAAAGCGCTGAGAGCACCTTTTTCTTTCCATTATCACCTATGTCGACTGTCAGAAGGTCCTGGCTCTTGAACTCTATGGCTCCTGTCGCAACGGCGCGCACGATGTTTTTCTGGCCGTCGACTTCTATGTGCACTTCCACAGTCTCAGGCGAAGCGCCCATCCTGATGCACGAGCGTTCTGCCTCCTTGCGCACTTCCTCGATGTCTTCGGGCTTTGCATTGAAGATATTGCGCTCAATCGTCTCCCTGACCATCGCCAGAGCCGCACCGATCGCCGAGATCACCTCGGCGTTTTCCGCGATCTCGTAATCAGTCTTCATCTGAGCGGCGAGATAAGGTACTATCGCGTATGAGCCGCCTCCGCCGCCTATGAGCCTTATGCTCTTCTCGGACAGCTCGTAATCTTTTATCAGCGTCTGCAATGTCGGTATTATCTTCTGGGCTGCCTTGCCCAGAATGTCTTCTGCGATCGCCTTTTCATCCTTCCCGAGCTGCGCTGAGAGAGCCTTGAAGACCTTCGCTATGGACCCACCCTTCCCCCATGCATATTCTCCTTCCTTTATATATCCGAGGAAGTTGGCCGCGCAGGTCGTGGTCACGGCGAAAAGCTCTCCTCTGCCGTTCCTGATGGCAAGATAGGGCGGATCGTCAGACAGAGGCTTCACAGTCGTGACCTCGAGAGGGTCGGACAGGGATTCCACATCTGTGAACGACACATATGGAAGGCCTGCGATATGGGCGCTCCTGGGGCCCACTTCGGTTATGGCATTATCTCTGAGCTGTACGAGAGAGCCCCCTGCGACTCCGAGAGTCCTGCTGTCGAGGGTTTTCATGTATGTCTGATGGCCGCCTATGTGGGCAGATCTTATTATCGACTTTCCGTTCCGCACTACCGAGATATCTGTGCTCGTGCCTCCCACTTCGAGGAATATCGCATCTGTGGCTCTTATATAAGTCAGAGCTGCTGCTATTCCCGCGGCAGGGCCGGAGAGGAGGGTCAGCAGAGGCCGGTGCTTCATCTCGTCGATGGACATCACTCCACCGTCACTTCTCATTATCATCAGCGGGGCGTGCACGGAAGCCTTCCTGAGGCTCTGCTCGGTCATCGTCGCGGTTTCGAGCATCCTGGGCAGTATGCTCGCGTTTATCACGGCCGTTCTGGTCCTTACCCTGAGGCCGTAAAGGCCTGACATCTCGAAGGTGCCGCAGGCCGGAACGGACCGGCTCTCTGCCGACTCCTTCACCCTGATCTCCCCTGAAGGGTCATCGACGCTGAACGCCTCGGCGGCCACGATGCTCCTTGCGCCTTTTGCCTCCAGGTCTGTCAGCGCCTGCTGAAGGGCATCCTCCCAGGACTTTCCCGTGTCCAGATATGTGAAAAAAGTATGTAGATACTTTCCAGGCGCGACCTCTATGTCAGGGATCTCCGCGTCCATCTTCGCCTTAATCCCTTCTACGCCGCTACCTAGAGCAACTATCCCGACTGACGCCACATCGCCTTCGAGAAGCGCGTTCGTAGCCTGTGTGGTGCTGTGCGCGACGAAGACGATCTGCTCCTCACCGACAGACTGCTTTTTCAGGGTTCCGAGGAGCGAGATGAAGACATCTACAACTCCCCTGGCCACGCCTTCTGCAGCGCGATGAGTGGTGGGCGTAACTGCGTACCCCAGAATGCTCAGCGATTCGTTGTCTATCGCAACGGCGTGCGTGAATGTGCCGCCCACATCGATGCCTACGCGGACCTGGCTCATATGACACCTCTGATGAAGACCGCATACAGCAGAGCTATCAGAACAAAGACCCAGGTGTAGATCAGGGTCTTCTTCAGGATGTCTTCCGTGGTTATCTTCATATACTGGGCAAGCCAGACGTTGTGCGTGTTCGTCGGATCGCATATGCTCTGAATCTGCCCGGATGAGATGAAGGCTCCCATCACGGCGATCGGGGAGAGCAGCTTTGAGCTTACGAGCAGCGCAGCCAGGCCGCTTCCGAGGCCGAACATGTTCAAAGGCCCTCTATATAGAGCGAGTGGAGCAAGCAGAGTAAAGAAAAGTATATAGCCCAGCCTGTGCTGAGGAATGACGGCAGTGAGCAGAGGCTTCATCAGCGCCGCAGTGATATCGGCCATCACCGCGTTGAGGACCATTCCTATGCCTATGAAAAGACCGAGAACAGGCCCTATGTCCCTGAGACCCTCGATGGTCGCAGCGGTGAGCGTCTCGATGGCCTTTGCAGGCCTTGTTGTGAGCACTCCGAAGAGCATCGCGGCGATGAATGAAGGTATGATCGGCCAGTGTATCTGCGGTATCAGGATCAGAAAGACAGGCAGAATCGGCGTCAAAAAGGACACAATGTTCAGTCCCTTTCCAGATGCCGGCTCAGGAGGGGCGAGCGCCGCCCAGGCAAACTTCTCGCGATCCTTTCTTATCTCTATGAGCAGAAAGACGGCGGCGGCGAGGCATAACAGCACTCCGAAGCCTGTCACAAAGCTCTTTATTACCTCCATGTCGATAGAAAGGGCCGATTTGTAAAACCCCCAGTTTACAGGGTTGAAAATGCCGCCGATGGCCATTCCGAACAGCAGGAGCGAGGAGGCGAGAACAGCCGAGATTCCGGCGGCCATCATAACCGGCAGCACGAGCGTGCCCACCATGATGAAGGCTCCGAGGCCTGTGAGGGAAGTGAAGACGAGAGCTGTCGCCAGCGTCAGCATGAATGCCACGAGAATCTTCCTGTCTCCGGCCAGCTCTGCGGCGGTCTTCACTATCCTTTCGGCTATGCCTGTCTTCATGACCACCTGGGACAGAATGGCTCCGAAAACGGCATACATCATAGCCTCGGCGAGCCTTGTCGAGCCCTCGGTCAGGATCTTTACAAATATGAAGTGCGAGATGGACTCGCCGCTCTCGGAGCACCAGGGGAGCCGGGATGAGATCGATGCCACAAGACCTATCAGGACGGCCATGAGCGGCATGGCCAGAAGAGTGGGGAGTTTCTTTGTCACCATCAGCACTGCAAGAGCGAGAAAGACCAGCAGTATTATGATGGATGGAATATATGCTGCGAAAGAATCCATGTGTGTCTAATAACCTTTCAGCTTCGAGGCCGGCCGATCGCAGAAGCGTCTGATTCAATAGACCGATAATACCCCGGAATTGAGTACAAATTCATTAGTTATTCTAGAAGATTGATAAAAACCCTGGAAAACAATCAAAACGGCCAAAACTGACCTGTGCCGAAAGTTGGCACATAAAGGAGGAAAAGCGAAACAGCCATAAAATTACTACCTAGAGGGTATATCTAACACAAAGAACCACCTGACACACCACTTTACACAGAAACGCTTTTCCTTTCCTGAGAGGACTTTGATGATCGACAGCATAGAGCATTCCGGCAATCAGCTATATGAGCTTGTCTACCGCGATGAGCTGACAGGTCTGCACAACAGGCGCTACTTCCAGGAGCAGACAGAGTGCGACTATTTCTCTTTTACTGAAAATCCGGATGATTACGCGCTGATGATGTTCGATATCGATCATTTCAAGGGAATAAACGATACGTACGGGCATCAGGAAGGCGATCACGTCATCAAGATGGTCGCCCAGGCCATTAAGGACGCAGTCGGGGAAAAAGGAACGCCCATACGCTTTGCGGGAGATGAGTTTCTTCTTATAATGCCTCGCCTGAGCAGGGAAGAAGCGCTTAAAACGGCATGGGCGCTGAGAGATCATATGGCTGAAAATGTCATTCAGCTGTCATCGTCGGCTTCCACGTTGAAAGTCACTCTCAGCATCGGAGTGGCGCACTATCCCGACGACACGAAGGAATTCAAGGAGCTTCTTCATATCGCCGATCAGGCTGCTTACACCAGCAAGAAGAAAGGGCGCAATACCGTCTCAACCATAGATGCGAAAGCGTCTCAGCTGATCGATCTGAACTACCTCCATCTCCTCTTTCCCTGCAGGAAATACATCGGCAGGGCCGGGCTCATCCAGCAGATGAAGGAAAATACAATACCTGCGAGGGGCTCGGCTAAGAAGATCGTTGCCGTGGAAGGCCCCAGAGGCATCGGAAAATCCAGACTGCTGAGCGAGACTGCGAATTCCATAGATCCTCAGCGTTACCTTCACATTCGCTGCCACTCCCAGCCCATGACGGCGGCTCAGCCTTTCTGGGACATAATAGATACGCTGAACAAGCATTTTACAGAAAACAGCGAGCTCGCCTCTCTGATCTCAAGCAAGCTCCCTGCTTCCAGGCTCAGAGAGCTCGTCCCGCTCATGCCCATCTTCTCCCAGTTTACCTTGCATGACAGTTCGAAAAACGAGCTCTCTCCAGAGCAGAGAAGAGATATCCTGGTAGAGACTCTCGAAGAGATGCTGCTTGCCCTGAACTCGGAAAAGCCAATCATCATAAGCATTGATGACTTCCAGTGGTCCAATTTCGGGACTCAGCTGCTCCTCGAGAGATTGAAATCCAATGAAGAAGCCGGTGAGATCCCTGTCCTGATAACTGTCGATCGCTCTGAAGCATCTTCTCAGAATGACGCAGAGCTTCTGGGATACATCGATTCCCTCAAGGAGAAAGACCTGCTGAAGACACTCGAGATCGAGCCTCTCTCCGACAAAGAGGCTGAATCGATGCTGATGTCAATCATCCCCGGCATCGGCGAGGCAGAGAGCGTGAGAGCCATCCTGCGCGAGCAGGGCAGGGGCATCCCCCTCTTCATAGAGGACATTATTAAACACCTGATCTGCAACGGGATCATCCACTCTGAAGAAAGCGGGATAGTCGTGGAGGAGTTCGACAGGGCCTCAGTTCCGCACCAGATTGAAGCGGGTCTGAATCCCGGGATCAGCACGCTCGACGACGAGGTGAGAGGACTCCTGTGCAAAGCCTCGGTAATTGGAGAGCGCTTCAGCGTGGACCTTCTCAGGCGCGTGGACGGGCGCAGCGAGGGATATATAAACGACCTCATCGTGAGAGCGCAGAAGGCATCGATAATCGAGAGCGATCCAGGCAGCACTGACGACTCGTTCGTTTTCGTGGGCAGGAACACGCACAACTCATTCTACGACAGCATAGACGACGACGAGAGGAAGTCATACCACAAGGAGCTTGCCGAACTGGAGAAGGAGATCCACAAGGACGACATCGAGACGGTGCTCTCGAAGATATCGTACCATTTCAAGCAGTCAGGCGATCTCGAGCAGGCGCAGAGCTACTTCAGCAGACTGCTCGACAACTACCAGAGCATCATCCCCCCGAAGGTGATCAACCTCTACGTCGACAAGGCCCCTCCCAGGAAGGACTGGGGAGAGGAAAGGCCTCTGAAGCCCGATGAGGAGGAGATTGCCTTCCGGTTCATCAAGCTGATCCAGGTGACGCTCAAGAATATCGGGCAGTTCCCCATCGACAGCGAGATAGTGAAAAGCTCGTTTGAGAGCACATTCTACGAGCTGAAGAAGGTCTTCTCAAAGGTGGACGTACTCTCTTTCGCAGACGGCGACGGAGTGGTCCTGCTGAACGGAAGGAGGCCTGTATCGTCATCGCTCGAGCAATCGGCCGGAGAGCAGTTCCTGAAGACCCTGAACTCGGCGGGGCTGAAGGGAGTGACTATCCAGAAGGACATAACGAGAGATCATTTTCTGCAGTTCCTCAAGATGGCAATCCTGGGAGATCACGACGAGATTCAGAAGGAAGGCGGATGGAGAGAGATCCTTGCTGAGAAGGGGATTGAGAACATCCTGACAAACGAGCGCATATTCGTAGCCATGTCAGAGCGCGATCTCTTCGACCCGAGGAAGATGAAGGACGAGATCCAGGCCATCGAGATCAAAGAGAGCGAGCCTCAGGTGCAGCAAATCTCCCTGTCAGAGCTGACCAACGGAATGGGCGAGGAATCAGAGTTCCTGATAAAGACTTTCTACGAGGAGCTGCTGGACCTCAAGGACAAGATACTCGAGGAAGGCAACTGGGGACAGGATATAGGTAAGATACACGAGCTGCTGGACAAGATCTTTCAGAAGCACGGCATAATCGAAGAGTTCATCGGGAAGCTGAAGCCCCACGTGGAGCAGCTCGAGAACGCGCTGAGAGAAAAGGCGCAGGCGGAAAAAGCCGCATCTTCCGAATCCCAGCAGGCTGATGCATCGACAGACGCCCCC